>SXGT01593525.1_pt1 | contig 64641 bp, 64 predicted proteins | sample 3176221 | NCBI WGS metagenome assembly SXGT01 (sample SAMN11356862, study PRJNA531348) | freshwater metagenome | isolation source: freshwater sample F1-120 | place: China: Fuxian Lake, Yuxi | collected 2017-12-25
CTCCGCCAGAAAACTGAGAACAAATTGCTATTTTTTGCTTGATAATTTAAAAATAATAGTACATTTGCATCCGCTTTTAAGTTCTTTATAGTAGTTCGGGGCGTAGCGTAGTTGGTTATCGCGCCTGGTTTGGGACCAGGAGGTCGCAAGTTCGAGTCTTGCCGCCCCGACAAAGAGTTAATCAAACTCGAATCAAAACCAGTAAACCACACGAGTTTACTGGTTTTTTTGTTTTATGTACTTCATAATAAATCAAAGAAATCCATCTTAATCGGGACTAATTCGGGGACTAAATTAAAATTCTATTTTTAGTCCCTAATTAGATTAAAAACATTGTCAATCAATGGTTTCCGTCAATCTGATTTAGTTTAATATGGTTTGATACAAGTCTTAAAAGGGACTAAATGTCAAACCCTTTAAACATTTAGAAAATGAGGACAACAAATTCATTCGGTATTCTATTTTGCGTGCGTTCGCAATTCCAGTCTGAGGGCTCCGCTCCGTTAGTGGTGCGCGTCACTGTAGATGGCATCAGAAAGGAGATTTCTCTTAAGAAAAGAGTGCCAGTTGCTAAATGGAATAGTTCTAAAGAAACAGTTTCCGGAACCGACCACGAAACCAAATCGCTCAACAATTACATTGCAGAAGTGCGCACAGAGTTACACAATTGCTATAGGACGATGCAAATTGATAAAAAGTTGATAACAGCTTTGGCAATTAAACAAGCTTTCCTTGGCGATGATCCTGACCAAAAATCTCTTTTGGATGTAATCGAGTATCACAACAAAAGTATGCTTGAAACTTTAACATGGGGTACAGCAAAAAATTATTACACTACTAAGAAATATGTTGCTGAATTTTTAAAAGAGAAAAAAGGCACAACGGATATTTATTTAACTCAACTCAATTATAAATTTCTCACAGAGTTCGAAATGTTTTTGCGTGGCCATGTACCAGGTGAAAATCAAAAACCTTGCGGAAATAATACCGTGATGAAACACATTGAACGTTTCCGTAAAATCATTTCAATGGCAGTACGTAATGATTGGTTAAAACAAGATCCATTCATGAAGTTCAAACCTAAGTTCATCAAAAAGGAAAGAGGTTTCTTAACGGAAATAGAATTAGCAGTAATTGAAAACAAAGACATTCACAACGCATCACTGAGAACGGTAAGAGATTTATTTATTTTCTCATGCTACACAGGTTTAGCTTTTGCAGATTCGTACAATTTGAAAGCCGATGATATGAACAGAGGCATTGATGGAGAAATGTGGTTAACAATACACCGTCAAAAAACGAATGTAAAAGCACAGATTCCACTTTTGCCACTAGCGTTAGAAATAATTGAGAGATACAAAGAGCACCCAAAAGCAAAGGCGCACGGTACATTATTACCAATGCTCACCAATCAACGTTTCAATTCTTATCTTAAAGAAATTGCCGATATATGTGACATTTCTAAAAACCTAACGCATCACTTGGCGCGCCATACTTTCGCAACAACTGTTTGTTTGCAAAATGGAATTTCTTTGGAAGCGACAGCCGGCATGATGGGTCACGCATCAACACGCACCACCCAAATTTATGGTAAAATACTGCCGAAACGAATCAGTGCAGAAATGCAAATACTCAAAAATAAAATGAGTGGCAATGAAGGATATAAAGTTGGTTTTGTAAGAGAAGGGTAGTATCCCCCTTCTCTTCATATACACAAATCCCTTATTTGTCTACACAATATACTGCGCATTAATTTCTTCGTATTTTTGAGTAATGAAAATGGCATCCATAAATCAAACCTTAATGATTTCCTTAAGCATTTTGCTTTGGACTGCTTTTGTGTTTTTACCTGTTGTTATGCCGGAAAGTCAGTACAACGAATCGCCATCTAACCTATTTCATTTTCTGTACTTTTTAACACGCAGCATTTTTATTGCAACTTTCTACTTCAATTATTATTACCTGATACCAAAATATTTGTACCAAAACAAAAGAGCAAAATATTTCGTCCTTTTTTTCGGGCTATTAATCATAGTTCCGGTGCTTTGTTTTTTTATTCGCAAAATAACGGCAGATGCGTTTAATGTTTTTGTTCCAATGGACGCAATATTTACATCCTTTAAATTAATCCCATTGCTTTTTGGCCTACTCATTACATCCCTTGGCATTCGCTTATTACAAGATTGGGTAAAAACTCAGCAGAAAAAAAAGGAAATCGAAGAAGAGAAATTAAAATCTGAATTGCTACTTCTTAAATCGCAAATCAATCCGCATTTTCTTTTTAATACACTTAATAATATTCGATCGCTTGCGCGGAAAAAATCGGATGACACAGAAGTTGCTATCGTAAAACTTTCTCAAATGATGCGTTACATGATGAACGAAACATCAGCCGAAAAAGTTCCCCTTGAAAATGAAATCGACTACCTGAAAAATTATGTCGACCTACAAAAAATAAGACTTTCAAATAACACAAATGTTACGCTCAATTTAACCGAAGATACTTTTGAAAATACCATTGCACCAATGCTCATTATTCCATTTGTAGAAAACGCATTTAAACATGGCGTAAATTCAAATGAAAAAAGTTTCATCCATATCAACATTAAAATTAATGGTGATGATTTTGTTTTGCAAGTAGAAAATTCTATAAGTAGATCCGGTTTTTTAAGTCAGGATGAAACATCTGGAATAGGATTGAAAAATGTAAAAGGGCGCCTTAATTTAATTTATCCTCATAAACATGAGTTAATTGTAAACGAACAACCCGACAAATTTAGTATCACGTTAAAAATTAATCTTGCATGATTAATTGTATCGCAATAGATGATGAGCCATTGGCGATTGATATAATCGCAGATGATATCAGTAAGGTTGATTTTTTGCATTTGGTAAAAAAATGTACGAGTGCCAATGAAGCATTAGAAATTTTGGAGAAGGAGAAAATTGAATTGATATTTCTTGATATTCAAATGCCGGGCTTAAGCGGAATCCAATTCTTAAAAAGTTTCAAAAATCCACCAATTGTAATTTTTACAACTGCATATTCAAAATATGCTCTTGAAGGTTTTGACCTTGATGTTTTGGATTACCTTTTAAAGCCAATTCCCTTCGACCGATTCTTAAAAGCTTGCAATAAAGCAGCTGAGTTTATTGAATTCAAAAAGAGCACAAAAGAGGAATCAAAAAATAATTATTTTTTTATCAAGGCTGAGTACAAAACCATCAAAATTTCCAACGATGATGTCCTGCATGTAGAAGGATTGAAAGACTACGTGAAAATATTTTGCGAGAAAAAAACAACGGCACTCCTTACAAGAATGAACCTTAAAAACATGGAGGAAATACTTTCTACAAATAAATTCATTCGAGTACACCGTTCCTTTATTGTCAACATTTCAAAGGTCAGTTCCGTTCAAAAGTCCTATATAATTGTAGGCGATAAGAAAATTCCTGTAGGCGATAATTACCGCGATGAATTCATGAAAAGGTACAACGGATAAACCCTCCGTCTACACATTTTCCTTCTCTGTCTACTCATTTGATATACGCATTAAACTATAAGTAATTTTGGGCATCAAAGTGGTATATTATAAATCAAAAACCATAAAAACAATCACTATGAAAAAACAACTATTAAAAATATTCGGAATTCTGCTTTTTGCAAACACGGTTTCAGCTCAGTCATTCGACCCGGTAATGGCAGCACAACTTCAAAACACCATTGATAGTATTAGAATTGCAAACAGCATAAAAGGGATTTCTGCTTGTGTTATTTATCCCGGTCAAGGAACATGGAAAGGTGTTACGGGAGAATCCTATGCAGGTGTACCAATAACATCAGACATGGAATTTGGTATCGCCAGTAACACCAAATTATTTACCGGTGTGTTGACCTTAAAGCTTGCAGAAAACAACATTATTAATCTCGATGATTCGCTTCATGAATGGCTACCTACCTTTCCTAATATTGATTCGAACATTACCATTCGTCAACTCTTGAATCACACCAGTGGGCTTGCAGACGTAAACAGTGTAGTTGGTTATTCTGATTCAATTCTCCTCGATCCATTTCACATTTATTCACCAACTGATTTAATGACATGGGTTGGCACACCTTTATTTGCAGCAGGCACAAGTTGGAGTTATTGCAACACCAACTATTTATTAGCTGCAATGATTGCAGAAAGTTCAACAGGTATAACCTATGGCCAACTTTTACATGATAGCATTCTTACTCCGCTTCAATTGGATAGTACATTCCTTGATGTTTATGATGCCGTTTTAGGTACAGTTACACATCCTTGGCAAAGTGGAGTAGATAAAAATTCAATTCCGCGCGATGCTCTCAACAGCGCATCATGGTCCGCAGGTGGTATGTATTCTACTTCTGGAGAAATGGCACAATGGTATCAGGCATTAATGAGCGGTCAGGTTCTAAACAATTATGGATTTAATGAAATGACAACATTTGTTGGTTCCGGTAATTATGGAGTAGGTTTATATGAAACAACAATTTTAGGAAGAACAGTTTGGCAGCATGGTGGTACTATTTGGGGTGGATATAATTCAACCATGATGTACGATACAACAACACAGGCAGTTATTTGCGTTCTTATTAATCAAAATCCTGCCCAGGCATTTCTTATTGCAAAAGAGATTCTTTCCGATCTTATCACTTATCCATTGAGTGTAAATGAAAACACTTTGCAAAATACTTCGTTTTCAGTTTATCCAAACCCAACAAGCAATACACTTTTTGTAAAGTCTTTGCAGAGCCAAAGTAATTCAGTAAACATAGAAATTACAAACTCACTTGGTCAAACAGTTTTACAGCAAACACAAACAAGTACATCAACTGATGGTAGTTTTTCTGTTGATTTGGATGGAGTAACTCCCGGTTTCTACTTTTTAAAAATCACCTCCACTTCTAGCAATGAAACACAAGTAATAAAATTCATAAAGCAAAAGTAAAAAGTCTTTATATTTCGTTTTGCAAAATCGAAATAGTATTGCTGGCTATTTTTTTGATTATTATACCACAGTTTTCATTATTAATAATAGATTAATAAAAGCAGTTTGAGGTTGTGAATTTTGAATACCTTTGTAATATACATTTTTCATAGTTTATTTTTTTTGTTTAAATCCCTTGTGTGCGTACACAGGGGATTTTTATTTAGAATAACATTCATCTGGCCTTCATTTTGTGCCCCAAAAATCATTAAACAGTAAATCGAAAAAATATTGATAGTAACCAGTCCATTAATAAATTCAGACAAGTTTTCAACTTATGCAGTTTTTCATCTCTTGTTAAGCCTAAAACCCATAGATCCGACCGTTTTCATTACACCGTTCGTCTAATGAATATGGAAGCGCAATTACACACTTGGGTAGACCGTCAGGAGTATCCCTTTAAATCACAATGGTTATCACTTAAAGCTGGAAATATGCATTACATAGATGAAGGAGAAGGTGAGATTCTTCTCTTTCTCCATGGCAACCCGGTTTGGTCATATTCTTTCAGGAAATTAGTGAAAGTTCTGTCAAAAAAGTATCGTTGTATTGCAATTGATCACTTAGGTTTCGGATTGTCTGATAAGCCACCCGGATTTAGTTACCTGCCGGAAGACCATTCTAAAAATCTAACTGAATTTATTGAATTAAAAGGGTTGAAAAACATAACTCTTTTTGTTAATGATTGGGGTGGTCCAATTGGATTGAATTATGCTGTAAACTTTTCTGATAATATTGCAAAACTGGTTATTTTTAATACCTTCATGTGGTCAGTAAAAGGAGATAAACACTATGAAAAATTCAGTGCACTCATGGGAGGCAGAATTGGTAAGTTCCTCAACTTGAAATTTAACTTTTTTGGAAAAATTGTTATTCCAAAAGCTTATGGAGATAAAAACAGATTGGATAAGAAGACAAAATATCAATTAACCAGACATGTTCCTAGTCCAGCCGAAAGATTAGGGGTTTGGATTTTTCCGAAGGAAATAATCGGATCCTCTGAATGGCTAAACTCAATTTGGGAAAAAAGAAAGCAAATTGAGAATAAACAAACCCTATTAATTTGGGGAATGAAAGACATTGCGTTTAGGCAAAAAGAGCTTGAAACGTTCAAATTATTTCTTAAAAACTCGCAAACTTTGGTTTTAGAAGATGTTGGTCATTATGTTCAGGATGAAGCCGGAGAAAGTATTATAGAGCCGATAAACGAATTCTTAACAAGTAGCACATGAATGATAGTGACACGCAATTGAAAAAAGCGCTGAATGGCGATATTAATGCATTTGAGAGTTTGTTTTCACAAATTCACCCCCAACTCAAGTCATACCTTTACCGATTGTTTGCTGATAGAAATGATGTTGAGGATATTTCACACGATACATTTGTAAAAGCATTTGATAAAATTTCAACTTTCAAAGGAGAATCGTCTCTTAAAACCTGGATATTTCAAATAGCAACAAACCTGGCATACGATGAACTGAGAAAAAGAAAGCGTTGGCAAGTTGATGTTCAGGATAGAGCTCGGGCACTTGCCGGCAGTAGTGATGAGATCAAGGCCGAATTTAAATCAGTCCAAAACAATTCGCCCTATGGCAACTATGAAATTATAGAACATATTGATTTTTGCTTTACCTGTATTTCAAAAACACTTGTTATTGAGCAACAAATCGCTTTAATCTTAAAAGATATTTACGATTTTTCCGTTAAGGAAATTTCTTTAATAATTAATAAATCTGAAGGTGTGGTAAAACATTTGCTAATTGATTCGAGAAAAATTATGACTAACATTTTTGATAATCGCTGCGCATTAATAAGCAAAAAAGGTATTTGTCATCAATGTTCAGAGCTTAATGGTTTTTTTAATCCAAAACAGAATCAACAGGAAGTAATTCTTGCTCTTGATTTGGTTAAGGCATCTGATAAGTTTAACAGAGAAGAATTATTCGAGTTACGGACAAAACTTGTAAAGTCGATAAATCCACTGCAATCAAACGGTTCAGACTTACAGGAGGTGATAATGAAATGTACGCATCTGGCAATAACAAAAAATTAATCAATGTGATCTCAACCATTGCAAAGCATTGGAAACAGAATTAAACACCTTTGTTGGAATCCTTGGCTTTTGAAACTTCATAATAAAATTGGCAATAATTGTTTGAGGCAAAGAATTGGTAACGATAGCTAATGCAGTGATTGGATTAGTTGATTCTTCTGTAGAGGCGTAATTCCTTGCCTCTTCATCACATAAGGCCAGGTTACCTGCAACAACCATTACTTTATTTGGAATACCGTTCGTAATTGAAATTATGTTAGCGGTAATTTCTTTTGAATCCTTGATTGTAAAATAGTAATCATCTGCTAATTGAATTTCTAGTATGCCATTATCATGTATAATGTATTTTGAATGAACACATTCAAATTTCAATTCAGGGCAAATAGCTTTCATTTATTCAATCGTTACGCAATAATAGTAATTATAAAAAAGCAAACAAGATTAATGTTCGCTTTTTTTATTTTTAAGAATTTACATTTTTAATCTTCCTTGGCTGCTAGCTGTCGTAATTTTTTAAACGCAATAATGTACGGAATTAAAAACACTAAAAATGTTGCCATCATTCCAATTCCTCTAATTGAGAAGTGGTCAAGATAACCTACCAAAACCATGTCGTAAAATTCCCTTGTAAAATTCATGATAAAAATTAAGAATATGAATTTTACATTTTGTGATTTTAAGGCGAATAATGTTGCAATTATCATAACAAAATTCCTTCCGGCTAATGTGAAAATTGCTTGACGGTTTGCATCAATATTTTCAAATGTCCCATAAGCCCAAGATGGGTTTACGAATGCAGATATCATTTGAAACAATAAAATACAAACAACAATAACGTTAATTAAATTAATCCACATGGGGATTTTGTTGCGTTTGTAATTTGAACTTGGATTCATTGTAATTAGAATTTACCGTTTGTATTTTTCCATTCTTCTTTAGGTGTTAATGGCTCAATCACATCCCAATGCTCAACAACTTTACCATTCTCAATTCTAAATAAATCATAAAAGGTCGCTTCTTTACCTCCCATTATTCCTTCGGATTGAACCAGAACAAAGTCTCCTTCAGCTAAAACAAGATGAGTTTTGTTAACCTTAAACCAAAATTGCTCCTTCGCCATTTTTATCATAAAGGCAAATGCTTCTTTTCCATCTGGTGATCCGGGATTGTGTTGAATGTATTTCTCGGAACTGATGTAAGTATCGATCTTGGATAAATCTCCCCCGATAAATACATCAGCGTACATGGCCTGAATAAGTTTCTTATTATCTGCGGTTTTATTTAAATCACTGGCTTTGACCACTCCGTCAATCATAGTGTGACCACTTTTACTTTGCGTTTCGGTAGTTTGCATGTTGTCCCAATGCTCAACGATTAAACCGTTTTCAAATCTGAAAATATCAATAAATATTTTTGGTCCGTAGATATCCCCCTCACTATGGGTAAAAACATAATTACTATCTTCAAATACACGAATTACATTTGTTTTATAACCATTGGCCGGTTTGTATTTTATGAAACCATAAAAACCTTGTATGCCATCAGGTGCTCCTGCATTGTGTTGAATGTATTTGTTAGGGTTTATGTATAACGATGCCGCAGTAGTGTCACCGGTTTCAACACTTTTTATAATGGCTAATACTTTCTCTTTGTTTGTCATTTTCGTGTTTTTTGTTTGTGCGTTTGAATAGTTAATTGTTGTAGTAACCAATAATGCTAATGCGATTAGTTTTCTCATATTTTCTTTAAATTTTAATTGTTTGATTTTAATTGCGCTATTGCAGTCGGCCATTCTTCTAAATGGTAAACCATTTTAATTTGACCATTTTCTACAGTATGAATATCGATAGACATTGTTTCGAATGATTTTGAACCATCTAAAACCAAGCCCATAAACTCTCCGGAAGGTGACCCGCTAAATTTACTTCTCACAATAACCTTATTGCCTTCTTGTAATATTTCTTGTGGAATCCATTTTAAATCTGGCACAAACTTCCAAAAGAAACCAATCTGACCAATTAAGGCTTGTTTAGTTTTTGTTTCCTGTGCATTAACAGATTTAAAATCATCAGCCAAAAGTTTATTCATAATGTCAACCGGATTACTGCGATTGTTTACAGTTAAACATTCGGTGTAGAATGTTTTAACCAAGTCTTTTATATTTTCCATTTTTTTGTTTTTGTTTGAGCAAAACTACTACCTTTGTCTAAACAAATAGTTTAGTCAATAATTTAATATATAGTACATTATTATAGACCAATGGCAAACACTAGAAAAAATAAAGATTACAACCCCAATAATTGTCCTGTAACAAGTTGCATGAATAAAATAGGCGGCAAATGGAAACCTGTGGTTATATTCTTAATTACTATCGGTAAAAATCGTTTTAGTCTTCTGCAAAAGGCTATTCCTGATATATCAAAGCAAATGCTGGTAAATCAATTACGAGAACTTGAAGAAGATAATATTATAGAGCGGGTCATTTATGCTGAAATTCCACCAAGAGTGGAATACAGTATCAGTAAATACGGAGAAACTATTTTACCAATTATTTCTGTTATGGCCGATTGGGGTAAAAAGGATTTAAAGAAATTTCCGAAAATGAAAGATTTTAAGTCGAAAAATTGACATTTCAAATAATTTTCACTTCCACCCAACCTCATTACCCCAATTTGTATCTTTAAAATATAGAGAAGTATCGAAATTGAGCGAAGGCGACTATGATTTAATTAATTCCTGCCTGAAAGGGAACAGGAATTCTTATAATCTGCTATATGAAAAATATGCGGGAAGGATGTTTAATGTATGTATGCGATATGCTAATAGCCGTGAAGAGGCCGAGGATTTGCTTCAGGAGAGTTTCATAACTTCCTTTTCAAAACTCAACCAGTTTCAGATGCTTGGATCCTTTGAAGGATGGCTCAGACGCATTACAATAAACACGTGCCTACTGTCATATAGAGATAAATATAATTCGCTTTCTGTGCACATCGATGACGAATACTTTTCTGAAACAATTGCCGAAGAAATAAATGTATTACATCAAATGGAAGCTGCCGATCTTATTAAATTAATACAAAAATTACCTTCCGGCTGTAAGGCTGTTTTGAACGCATACGCAATAGATGGTTGCTCGCATAAAGAAATTTCTGAGATGCTGGGCATCTCAATCGGCACATCAAAATCACAGCTTTTTGATGCAAGAAAAATGCTGCGAAAGATGTTAAATACAGATACTATTACTAAAAAGGCTTATAATGAAAAATGAACTCAACGATAAAGATTTTGATGATGCTTTAAGGGCAAAGTCTTCTGAGTATCATCCTACTCCTTCAGCCGATGTTTGGGAGAAAATTGACTATGCCATTGCTAATCTTGAAGAAAAAAAATCACGCAGAAAGTTGTTTTATTTCAGATGGATTACAGCTGCTTTGGTCATTATTTCATCGTCACTAGCTATTTTTATTTTTACTGGTAAAAACAAAAGCAAAATTTCCGAAATAAATAAATCGGCTTCCAATGTCCAGGTTTCGGAAAACGATAAAATAGAACAGAGCAACCATTTAAATCAAAACACAAACGATCAAAAATTTGATGACAATTCTGCTCCCAATAGCAAAGAAAAAATAGATTCAACCACGCTAAATGAAATCAATTACTCAAATAATTTAATCACAAATCAAGTTTTTTCAGGAAAAGTTAGTGTAAACAATAACACAATTGTAAATAACAAGAACTTGATTAGCTCTAATAAATCAAATCTAAATCATGATACGATTTTAAAAGAAAATAAAGGAAATTACTCTTTCAAAAACAACAATGTAAATTCGTTCTCGAATAAGACCAATGTTGACTCCACTATAAAAATCAATAACAACAATTTGATATCACAAAAAATGATTAATAAATCATTGCTTAATAAGGATTCAATAGCATTGAATCAAAAAAATCTTGTAAAACATGATACTACTACAGCTACGATTGATAGCGTAGCGAAGCTATCAACCATTACAATGATTAAAAAAGACACGGCAATAAATGAAACTCCATTATCCAAAACAGAAATGGATTCCATTCTTAAAACAAAACAAAGTAAATGGTCTTTCGGAATTTCCGTCTTGCCAATGTTAACATCAATTCGGGTATCGAATGGCCAAAATCAACCTCCCTCAAATAGTTCATTTCAACCTACAAAAGAATTTAATCAGCCCTTTGGAATTGTAGCGGGCATTAATGGTCTTTATGATTTAAATACAAAACTCAGCATTTACGGTGCTATCAATTATTATGAACGTTTTGTGCATTCCGAATTTTCTAATTGCTATGTGAAAAATTCACCGGCACCTTATCAATCATTTTCCACTGGGGGTGGTTCAACCCGTATAAGTAAAACTGATTTTCAACCATTCTTTGATTTAAACCCTGGTGCAGACAGTATTAAAATGAACGTTGACATTAAAAATCAATACTACTTTTTGAATATTCCAATTTCACTTCAATATCAAGTAATAAGCAAAAAAGTGCAGCTCTCTTTTATGCTAGGTGCAAATGCAAATTATTTTTTCGTACGCAAAACATCAGCACACGTTACTGATTTATCTTCGGGCGAGTCAAAAATATTATACCCACAAAATCAAATCGCTTACGAAAAACTTCATTTTGGTTTGCAGGGAGGAATGGAAATAGGGTATGGCTTTAAAAAATCTACTTTCTATTTTTCACCAACTTACATGTATTCGATTACCCCGTTTGTTAAGGGTAATTCAGGCTCTATTTACCCTAAAGGTTATGGCCTTGGTATAGGCTTTAGGTATCACCTTTAGCGCTATTATTATTCTTTCTAATAAGTTAGCCCCTACCTCCGTGGAAGTTCTTTTCCATATTTTTCCAACCGTGAAAAATATTTTCCAAACACCCCAACCTGCTTAAGTCAAATTGTATCTTATTAAATAGAGACAATCTTAAAAATCAGAAATCATGAAAAAATTAGTATCATTATTAGCCATTTGCACCGTATTAAATTCTAATGCACAAACTCCTTTTATGGGAGTGCCTGGCATTTTTGTGTTAGGATCGGTGGATGTTCCAATGTCAACTTCAGAATACACAAAATCATTTGTTACCGGAACAGCTGTTCGTACAAAATGGGAATCTATTGAACCATCACCGGGTGTCTATGATTGGTCATTTCTTGACAACGAAATTTCGAATGCTGCATCGTATGGAAAAAAAATAAATATTTCCATTTTAGGAAAACCAAGTTGGCTTGTCGGTGAAGGCGTTACAATGTATGATTATATTGATCTAAATCCTGCTCATACTACTTATTTAGATACATTGCAGGAAGCAATTACCTGGAGTAGTAGTTTCGTCAGTCAGCTAAAAAATCTGGTCACTCAGCTTTCGATAAAATATGCAAATGACACAAATGTTGTTTACGTTAATTGTATTTCCGGAATGATGAACAATAATCTTCCAACAAATGACATTGCTGGCAATCCATGGTACACAACTTATTCATATGACCCTGATACGTTAATTGCAGCAATGGAAGACGTTATGGATCACTACATGAGTGTTTTTCCAAACACTCCACTTTGGAATTCGGTTGAAAATGTTTCTTTCGAAATGGCAGCTTCAGGAAACGCAAATAAATATGTCCCAGAGCAATATTCAAACTATGGTGTCGCAACATATCCGGATAGATTTGGTATTTGGCGCGAAGATTTAGCTGGATGCACAAATACTACAACCACAACTGGCCATTGGTCAATTGTTGTGTCAAATCCTTGTCGTATTGGTGCTCAAATGCTTTGGAATGTTCAGGATGGTAGCGATGGAACGTTTCGTATGAATAATTGTGGTTTTACACCTAATACCAAAGATCATGTGTTAGACTCCGCTATGCAAACAGGGATTTCAATTGGCATGAGATACTTTGAAATTTACAAAGCTGATATTGATGATGCAAGTCTTGCAACAATTCTTCAAAATGGTCATGATAGTTTGATGAATATTGCTTCCGCTTGTATGCCTCTCGTTACTGGGGTTAGCAATGTTGAATCATCGGATATTTTTTCATTATATCCAAACCCAACAAGTGATGCGTTGAATATCGTGATTAGCGAAAGCAAAGGAACATATTTTCTTTATAACACCTTTGGCCAACTTATCTTAACAGGCAACCTTGCGCAGCCACAAATAACTCTTGATATATCAATGCTACATTCCGGAAACTATTTTCTGCAAATAATTACCGATAACAAAAGTGCATCAAAAATATTCACTAAGGAATAATCCTGTTAATGAAAAAGCAAATTATCTAAGTATGAAAAAATCTATTATGATTGTTGCAACTGCATTAATAATGGTTGCTTGTAACAAAGAGTCAGTTACTCCTTCAGGAGAGATACAGTTTACAAAACTTTCGGCTGATAAGGTGATGATATCGTCATTGGAAACGAGCACTATTACAGCAAGTGTATCCAATGCCTGCTCTGAACTAACTTACGAATGGAGCGCCTCTTCAGGCAGCATTAACGGAAGTAACGCTTCGGTGGTTTTTACTCCACCTGCAAATTCTGACAAGGTTACAGTAACCTGTACATTGAATCATCCCGGTAAGCAAACAGTAGCAAAATCTATTGAAATAGCGGTACAATAGATATTACAATAATAGAATAAAAAACATTCGCATCTTAAAAATGATAAAAATGAAAACAATTACTTCTCTATTTTGTGCATTGGGTTTAATTATTGTAAGTGTTTCTGTTTCTGCTCAAACCCTACATCCGAGCCTCGGGCTAACTTCTGTTCCTTTGAGTTCAGACCCCATCTGTTCCTGGACAACATATCTCGATCCTGATGGTACGTATAATTCATCTGGACTACAGGCTGGTGATACAGCAACCGACTATACATTATATGAACCAAATGGTACTCCACACAATTTATTTACGGATTTGCAAACCGGTAAACCGGTTTTATTAATTTCTGGAAGTTACACATGCCCTGTTTTCCGAGGCAAAGTTGCCACAATTAATAACCTTGTTGCTACTTATGGTACACAAGTAATTGTTTATGTTGTTTACCAAAATGAAGCTCATCCCTATCCCGATGTAAGCCCTTACCATACTTTTAGCATGGGAGTTCCTAGTTATCCATATCCACAGCATCTTACGTATGGTGAACGCTTAAATGATATTTCTATCATGCAGGCTGATATTAGTTCTACTGTAAATGCAACTATTTTAGTTGACGGGGCATGCAACGAATGGCAAGGGGTTTATGGTCCGGCTCCAAATAACTCAACACTTATTTTGCCAAGCGGCATAGTTTATTCAAAACATGGTTGGTTCGACAAGGCTCCTGAATTTGATATAGAAACTGATATAAATAATGTGCTTTCTACCTTAGGTATGGATATTTCTCAGTCATTTCCTTTGCAAGTATCGGTTTTCCCCAATCCTTCTTCAAGCGATAAAATTATATTTAGCTTGAAAGGTCAGGAAATATCAGGCAATCCTTCCGTATCAATTTTTAATACACAAGGCCAAATTATTTCTACTTCGACCAATTTGATTTTTGAAGAGAATGAGAACCAATTTATTTTCATCTCGCATGGTTTACCAAATGGCATGTATTATTATCATTTGACTTCTGACAATAGAAAAACTTCCGGTAAATTAATTATTAATAACTGATACAATGAAATTTATTAAACGCACTTTGCTAACTGCCATTATTGCATTTTTTCCAATAGCAATATTTTCTCAGAATTTTGCATATACTTATGACGTTGATAGCATTGAATATGCGCAACCGGGAAATACTATAACGGTTCATGCCACAATCTCTAACCTAACGGCAAATGCACTTACACTGGATATCGTAAGAGCTGAAAACAATATTCCTGCAGGGTGGGAAACTTCTATGTGCATTGATATATGTTTACCGCCAAATGCTAATAGTTCTGTTCTATATCTTCCCGCGTACGCCTCTCAGGCTTTTACAATGTACTTTTTTACAGATTCAATTGCCTCAATTGGACAAACATTGATTGAAATTACCAATCAGGCTGACACTTCACAAATGCTTTCATTAAAATTTTACGGTGAAACTTCTGCCACCGCTTCTATTTTTACCCTCAACTACCAAGATATTGATTGGAGTCTTTATCCAAATCCTGCTACCGATGTGGTTAATGTTCAATTGAGCAATATCAATAAACCTTTTGTGTTGATGTTATATTCATCAACTGGAAAATTAATTTCTACAACAACAGAAAATAAAATTTCCATTCTTGATTTGCCTGATGGCATATATTATTTGATATTAAGATCTGAAAATGAAATTTCAAATAAAAAGGTTATAAAAAAATGATTCAAATGTTGAAAGCAGCGTGTTTATTATTAATAATGTGTTGTTTCATTAATGCCAACGCGCAAGAAGTAAAAATCTCAAAATATGATTTAATTCAAGCTGATAAGGATGTTTTATTGTTTTGGACAATAGATAGCGGATCAACATGTAACGGAATGACCATTATGCGATCATTAGATGGCTTAGACTATAAGGAAATAGGATATATTGGTGGAGTGTGTGGAAATAGTAGTTCTCCTACGCCATATAATTTTACAGATGAAAATCCCTTATTGAATACTGTAAACTTTTACAAGCTGCGACTTGGCTATGGTCAGTTTACTGAGGTTAAATCAATCAAGGTGCAGTACATTGAATCTGGTAAACTTTTCGTTTATCCAAACCCCACTATTGACAATACTATTATTGAGTTTAGCAATGATAATAGTAGACGTTATTCTGTAATTATAACAAGCAGTTTTGGGAATGTTGTTTTTGTAAAAGATGAAATAACCGAAAGTCAAATTTTATTAAACACATTTGGTTGGAGCCCCGGAGCATATTACATTACTCTTTTTGATAACTCCGGAAGCATTTTAAAAGAAAAATTAATCATTAAATAAAATCAAATGAAAAAACGAACAAACTTAATCTATCTACTCTTGTTCTTATTAATAACTGTAAATGGGTTCTCACAATTGAGTGGTACGACACAACCAATTACATTTTTCGGACCTGTAACAAGTAACAATGTCACCTTTACAATTTATCTCCCGCCAAATTATTCTACCAACACTTCAAAATATTATCCGGTAGTTTATCATTTACATGGCGTGAATGGTGCACATGATGGCCCTCAGATTAATGATGTGCCTTTGGCATTTGAAACAGCCGCCACAGCCGGGTTATGGGACGAGGCAATAATTGTTTTTCCTGATGGTTATGCCAATAGTATGTGGGCAGATAGTTATGATATGAACAAACCTGCCGAGACAAATATCATTCAAGAAATTATTCCTTACGTTGATGCTAACTACAGAACCATTCCTGACGCGCAACATCGTTTCATGGAAGGATTTTCAATGGGCGGTTTCGGAGCTTTAAAATTTTACACAAAATACCCGAGTTTGTTCTGTAAAGTTGTAAGTTATGACGGGGCAATTCATACTTGGTCAACATTAACAGCTGCGCATCCCGATATTACTTTAGAAATATTCAATAACGATTCAACGCTATTCAATACACAAGCATCACCTTGGACATTTTTGGTACTTAATCAAGCTTCATTTCAATCTGATACTGTAATTAATCTTAATGTAGGTGTTCTGACAACATATAATGGTTCAATGAGTAGTTATTTGAACGGACTAAGCATTCCACATGGATATGTTTTAACCGGGTGCCCGCATAATGTGAGTTGCCTTACACTTGCAGAAGGAAATAACACTGCGTTATTTTTTTCAGAATGTATCAACAATTCCACCACTTCTATTTCTGAAATTGAAAACGATGACCAATCTTTTACCATTTTTCCAAATCCTGCAAATTCTTTCGTTACGGTTCATCTAAATAACGGCACCAACAACGCTAAATTGAATATTTACAATTCATTTGGACAAAATATTTACAGCACAAATGTAGTGGAGGATGAAAGCATAGATATTTCAAACATCCCTGCTGGCGTTTATTATATAAGATTGAATAATTCTGAAAAAATAGAAACAAAAAGACTAATTCTTAACCGATAAAAAATGAAAAAGAGTATTCTTACTATATTTACAATTGTTACTTCGATAACAATTTTCGCACAATCTCCTTTTATTTGCACTCTTGGTATTTTCGTTCAGAAATCAAACACAAAAAGTATTCGTATGGATGTATCATCATACGTAAGTGGAATTTATTTAGTCCGAATAGAATCTCCAGGCAATATATATTATAGTAAAATAATCATTTCTGAATAATTAAAAAACATAGCTCAATTTGTAAATGCCTGACATTAACATGTCGGGCATTAATTTTTCTTAAGTTCCGATTAATAAAATCAATAAAAAGCTTTCGCTAATCTATTTGTGAATGACCGCTGTAAAACTCTTCTATTTGAACTTGAAGAGCAACTTAAATTTATTTCTCTTGAAACCGATAACCCGATAGCTTCTGCCGAGATTTCGATTCAGGTATCTCAAAAAATACTCGGCAACTTAAAAGCGTTTATAGTAAAATATAAATTCAGAAGTACATCCGAGGAAATAAAATTTTTCAAAGAACACAAGCCTGCATTTCACAGCAAACTTATTTATCATTTACTGGTTTACTATATAGAAACCAAGCGACCAAGCGGTGGGCAAAAGGTCATTAAAAAGTATCTTCAAAATGAATTGGACAAACTAAAAAGATATTTCGATTCCAATTTAGAATTCTACACATACTACCGCACTGGCAGTAATTATCTTGACCACAAATATTTTGTCCGCGATAAGTATGATCCTCGATTATCACCTGAACCTTTCTTCTTTGACAATGATCCGAAATTTTGCACAAGTCATGATTATCGGGTTTCAATGATTCTGGCAAATGATTTATTGCAGGTGTATTTAGAAAATGAGTTATCAGAACTTGAAATGAAAGAACCTAAAAAAGCAGAAGTCAATCAGAAGTCGGAAGTAACCTGGACAGGGCCCAAAGCCGCGCTAATTGAGCTTTTATATTCCTTGCATTCAGAACCGGTTATCAATTACGGCAAAGCCGAATTACAACACATTGCTTCAACCTTAGAAAAAGCGTTTAACATTGATTTAGGGCAATATCACCGCACTTTTCTGGAATTAAGAATGCGCAAGAGTGCTCGTACTAAATTTCTCGATAGCTTGCGCGAATCTTTAAAACAACGCATGGATAGTGCGGATGAAGATTTGAAATAGCTGTCTTTATTGGTAAATGACCAAAAATCTATCCGAACTTCTGATTACCTTCTGAAAGAAAGTAAATCAAACAATACATTTTTGTTGCCATAACAAATTAAAAAAATATGGCAGTAGAACTTATCACAAAAGATGACCTCAATTCATTCAAAATAGAGGTACTAAACGAAATCCGTCAAATCCTTAAACCAAAGGGCGGTGCACTATCACAAAAAGAATGGCTTAAATCCTATGAAGTTCGTAAGCTTTTAGGAATCTCTCCCGGCAAACTTCAAAACATGCGTGTCAACGGCACCATTGCCTTCACGCAAATTGGTGGCTTGATGTTTTACAAATACGATGATATAGTAAAACTTATGGAAGACCATAAAACCAAGCATCCATTAATCGCCCGAAATGGAAAATGAACTACATCACTCATTTAAACAAAACGTTTGCAATTTTTTGTGAAGATGAAAGGCTAACGCCATTTCATGTGAGTTTGTATTTCAGCTTGTTTCAATACTGGAACATGGCAAGGTTTCGTAGTCCCATTTCAATCAGTCGCGATGAATTAATGCGGAGTTCAAAAATCGGTTCTGTAAATACCTACATCCGATGCATCAAAGAACTGGACAAATGGGCTTACATAAAATACATTCCATCATTCAATCCACAAAAAGGCTCTCAAGTTTACCTGTACAATTTTAATAATAGTAATAATAATGGCTCTGATATATCTGCTGATAAAGGCAATAATAAAACTGGTAAGAAAACTACTGGTAAAGCAGGTGAAACGCAAGTGATACCTTCTATAAACAATACAAACAAACTAAACAATACAAACAGTTTAAACGGCAATAAGCCCACACAAAAAAAAGTAATAATTAAAAAATCAATTTCAGATGGAAAAACCAAAAAAGAAAAAAGTTCCGGGAAAAAGAAAAAAGGCACAAAAGCCGAACATTCCCCCTCTCTATTGGAGAGGGAATCAGGTGGTGAGGCTCCAACTTCCCAAAGCGTTACAACTTATTTTACCGAAAAGCAATGGCCAAGTGTTGAAGGTGAAAAATTTTTCAATCACTATGAGAGTAACGGTTGGTTAGTGGGCGGAAAAACACCAATGAGAAACTGGCAAGCTGCAGCACGTTACTGGATGTTGAACTCAGAAAAATTTAATAATGGCAAAACAAAACGAACAGCAGGAAAACTCCAGGCAAAAACTGGAAAAGATTACAACGAGCCACTATGAGCAACAATTAATTTGGTTAGAAAAAAAAGGTATGGAAGTGTACGGGAATCATTTTAAAATAGTTGAGGAAGATAAGTTTTTATTGTGTCGCATTATATGCTATTTTCTGCAAGATGAAAAACCTTCCGAAAAATTGAACATTAATTTTCAAAAAGGTATTTTAATCACTGGCCCTGTAGGTAGTGGAAAAACATCAATCATGCACCTGATGCGCTTTTTTCTTCCTGCTCAAAATCGCTACAACATTAAATCCTGCCGCGATGTAAGTTTTGATTTCATAAAAGATGGTTACGAAACAATACACAAATACAGTCGCCACAGTTTTAATAATCACAATCCGGTTACTTGGTGCTTTGATGATCTTGGAACCGAAAACAACTTGAAATACTTCGGTAACGAGTGTAATGTGATGGCAGAAGTTTTATTAAGCCGTTACGATTTATTTGTAAGTCGCAAACTCCTTACTCATCTCACAACAAATCTCTCAGCTTCCGAAATTGAAGAGCAATACGGCAATCGCGTTCGCTCTCGCCTTAGGGAAATGTTTAATCTCATTGCATTCGATAAACAAACAAAAGACAAACGAAAATAATTATAAACCTATAAAAAACAGAAATCATGTGTAAATCAAAAATTCAAGCATTCTTTAGAAAATTAAAAACGGTATTCGGTGGAAAAGGCCAAAGAAAAAATCTGGGACAAAATCCTCGAAACAATTATGAGCAATTAGAAAGAGAAAATAAATTAGTTCTTTCGTACTTAACAGTCCGAAAGATTATTGGAATATTGGGTTTACTTTTTCCATTAATTTTAGTTCTTGGTTCATTTATTTTAGGTCACTGCTGCAACATTCAAATTTCAATCAGCAATTATTATCACACCAACATGCGCGATGTCTTTGTTGGTTATGTCTGTACACTTTCAATTTTCATGCTCTCTTACAAAGGCTATGATTTAGCCGACCGTATTGTTTCAGCCCTTACCGGTATATTCGGTTTGGTGGTGGCATTAATGCCAACCAACCTCAAAACAGATCCTATCACCGGCTTAATCCCACAATGCAACATTTGGTGTAATGTTGAAAGGCACAACTGGATAGGTATTGTGCACTTGGTCGCTGCAGGCTTATTCATCCTTGGCATGGCTTATTTTACACTTTTCCTTTTCACCAAAGGCGAAACTACCCCCACACCGCAAAAACTCATCAGGAACAAAATATACAAGATTTCCGGTTACATTATGCTTGCGTGCATGGGCATAATGATTGTCTTTTTCGCCTTACCCGACAGCCTAACGGCCGGTCTGCTCAAATTCAAACCCGTATTTTGGCTTGAAACCATCGCATTCGTAGCCTTCGGCTTCTCATGGTTGGTTAAAGGGGAGTTTTTGTTGAAAGACAGCGTATAAAACAGCTTAAAAATCAATGCTTCCTTAAAAGAAATCAGGGTTTTATCAAAAATAATATACTACCCTGATTTTTAATGTTTTTTTGTTACTTTCGGGTGGCTGTATTTCAGTTTATTATCTTCATAAATATTCGTTGGTCTAAATGATAAAGAAAAAAATCCCATATAAAAAAGCGATGCCTGCGAAAAAAGCAACCACAAAAAAGGTGGTGCCCGCAAAGAAGCTTAAAATTATGGTTTCATCCACTGTCTATGGTTCAGAAAGTGATTTAGAGCAGATTTACGGTTTATTGAAAGGATATGGTTATGAAGTAATAATGTCAAAGGAAGGGACAGTTTATGTGCCAATTGGATCTTCACCTACCCAGGCCTGTTTAAAAGCAGTTGAAGATTGTGATTTATTTTTAGGCATTATCTTTCCAAGATATGGATCAGGTATTACGCATAAAGAATTTCAAAAAGCCCTCGAATTAGATAAACCAAGATGGTTCATAACTCATCACTTTGTTCCTTTTTCCCGTGAGATTCTAAAGCAATTTATGTACACTTCTACTAATAAAAGAATTAAAACATTTAAGTTGAATAGAAACGGTGTTATGGACAGTGAAAAAGTAATTGATATGTATAATGATGCTATACAAAATGATTTAGACCCTAAGAAAAGAAAATCAAATTGGGCGCAACCGTTTTTTAGAACAAGCGAGATAATGCCTTTTATTAACACTCAGTTTAATGATCTTGAAAAGCGCAGGGAAGAGTTGTCTGAATATAATAAAACAAAGAAAAAATGAAAACAGACCAATTGATAAAAAACCTTATTAAGCAGAAAGAAAGCGAACAGCTTGAATTTGCCGAATCCTTAAGTAAGGAGCATATTGCTAATACTGTTTGTGGTTTTTTAAATGGTAAAGGTGGTCAGATTTTAATTGGAGTGAAAGAAAACGGAACGATTACAGGAATATCAAATGCAACAAAATACAAGGAGGAATTACATAAATATTTTTCAAGCACATTGCTTCCAGAAGCCCCTATAACAATTAGCATTGAAGATGTAGATAATAAAAACATTGCCAACATAGAAGTATGGGAAGGTGCCAAAAAACCGTACATTTCCAATGGAAGTATATATTATCGTAAAAAAGACAAAACAGTTCGTGCCAGTTCAAAAGAAATATCAGAATTAATACATAGCCGTCAGTTATCAGAAACACATTGGGAAAGACAAATTGTATTAGGAGTAGAATTAAAAGACCTTGATACTTCCGAGATAAAAAGCACAATAAAAAATTTAACTGACTTTGGTAGTGCAAAGAAATTCTCAGGAGATGTATTGGATTTTTTAACTCACTATGGCTTATTTCAGAATGGATATTTCACTAACTCAGCGGTAGTGTTATTTGCAAAAGAACCTTCGAGATTCCTACCACAGGTAAGATTCAGAGTTTCAATTTTAAAAGATGAAAAAACGGGTAACAAGTTTATTAACGATAAACTATTGGAAGGTAATTTATTTAAAAACTTCAGGGATATAGAACAGTATTTGCAGGCAAATTTAGAGCATCAGCGTGTGTTTAAAAGAGGCAAATGGCAACGAACAGATGAATATATTTATCCTACCGAAGCTTTAAGAGAAGGAATAATAAACGCTTTGGTACATCGTAATTACGAAAATATTTCTGGAGGAGCCTCTCTTATTCTTTATAATGATAGATTAGAAATAACCAATACAGGAAAATTACCGGATAATATGACTGTAGCTGATCTAAAGGTTAGTCATATTTCTTCACCTCCTAATCCCGATATTGCACAGATATGTTTTTTAAAGGGTTATATTGAAAAGATAGGAAGAGGAACAATTAAAATAATAGAAGAGTTTAAAAAAGCTAAACTTAAAGAACCTGTATGGAAAACAAGTGGAGGAACTGTAAAACTTACATTCTATAATAATCTTAAACAAAATGATAAGGGAGTAACTGAGGGAGTAATTAGGGGAATAACTGAGGGAATAAGTAAAACTACAATGGCTAAAATTGAGGCTGTAGTTGAGGGAGTAACTGAGGGAGTAACTGAGGGAGTAAAAAGTAAGATAAAAGATACTGTACTTGCTATTTATAAACATGAAGGTATAAATACCAATGAAATAGCTGACGCTATTGGAGTACCTGTTAAGAGTTTAGAAAGACACATAAAGCTTTTAAAAGAGGCTAAAATAATTGAATTTAAAGGTGCTCCAAGAACAGGAGGATATCACATTGCTAAACGTATTATTAATAAAACAAAAAAATAACATGCCGGTAAAAGTAACAACAGTTGACATTTTAAAGAAGTACTTTGAAGGAGTTACAAAAAGAGCTAATCACCATGCTCCGCAAGCAGACAGTGTAATCTACGCTTTACTTGGTATAATAGTTCTCAAAAAAGATGATGGAACAGACATCGAAGTTAGAGGTAGCAGTGATGATGCAACAGGCAATATTCTTTGGGTAACAATCAATGGAACAAAGTACGCCTTTAGGTACGAACATTCGGATAATACAATAGAAATCAGAAGAAATTCGTATAGTGGACCGGTATTATTAAAAGTTGATAATACCACTACAGTAAATAATATTTTAGCCTTATTTTAATGGCGTTCCCTTCGGGCGGTCTTTCTGCTGCTATCTTTTTATGAAGAATAAAAAGGATATCCGCTGCAATCCCTAACGCATTAAATCCTACTACAAAGAAACATTCCGTTCAAGGAGAGAAGATCCTACACACAAGCCAACACACAGGTTATAAGGTGTTCCTCAGCTTGTGCAGAGCAAAAAGATGCGCCAAACCAATGTAGCATTTGCTTTTTCGTACTGTTTTTTTAAGGTTTTAAGCAAAAGCTACATTGCCCGCTTCCGTTGCTCATTCCGTAAACTACATTCCGCTACTCAGCGGGTTAAAAGTATTGTCACACTTTTTGCAATTTGCACGAGCTTCGTCACGGCAGCCTCCTTTGTCCTGTCAAGCCACTTCATTCATTGCGTTGCGGTTGCCCGGTCATTCGCAAAATAAATTTTAAATAGCGGTGCTCATTTCTCTGGGCAATCCTCACTCCATTCATTTCAGTCGCTTGTCAGTCCACCGGCTGCCCATAATTTTGCTCGCCTGCTGGTCGCTTTGGGCTGCGGGGCTGTCATAGTTTTTGTAAGAAGAACAAAAACTCCGCCAGCCCCTTGTGTTTACAACATAGGTCGCACCCGTGCCTTAGTCGGCACTCCCGTGCTCCCACCCAAAGCTCCACTCGCAGGACGGCTCGCTAAAGCTGCACAAGTGTCCGCAAACCGTTCCGCGAAAAGCTTCACTATATGCAGCCACTTCTCCTACCGCACAGCCGCAGGCGCTATAACCCCAACCCACAAAAAGCATTTATTTAAGTATTTGCTTAAATACGAAAATATAACTACCTTTGTCAAATGGAAGGAAACTCTTGTATCAGGGTATATGCTGACCCAACACAGATTAAGAACTGTAAGGAATTATTGCGGACAAACTCTGAAGCCTTTGAGAATCTTGCAAAAGTTCTAGAGTTGGCAGGTAATGAAGTCCGGTTAAAAATTCTTTTTCTTCTCGAAGAGGAAAATGAATTATGTCCCTGTGATTTGAGTGATATTCTTGGTATGAGTATCCCTGCAGTTTCACAACATTTGCGAAAACTGAAAGACGGTAATATTCTTATCACAAGGCGTGAGGCCCAAACCATATATTATTCGCTGAAAAAAGAACACCTAAAAATTCTTAAACCATTTTTCAAATTCATTCGTCAGTCGAATGTTATTACAGAATAGCCATGAAACAAGGTAAACTAATAGGAGCCGGAATTCTATCTGCTATTGCAGCGTCCCTTTGTTGTATCACTCCGGTATTAGCATTAATAGCAGGTACAAGTGGCGCAGCTTCGGCATTCTCTTGGATTGAGCCATACAGACCATACCTGATAGGCTTAACCGCTGTGGTACTTGGTTTTGCTTGGTATCAAAAACTAAAACCTCAGCAAAAAACTGATTGTGATTGCGCAGTAGATGAAAAACCAAAATTCCTGCAGAGTAAAAAATTTCTGTTCATAGTTACAGTATTTGCAGTCTTGATGATTGCGTTCCCATATTACGCAAAATTATTCTATCCAAGCCCTGAGAAGGAAGTAATCATCGTTGATAAGTCAAATATCCGCAAAGTTGAATTTACTATTTCCGGCATGACCTGTGCCAGTTGTGCGGAACACGTATCGCATGAGGTGAATAAACTAACCGGTATCATCAGCGTGAATGCTTCTTATGAACATGGCAATGCTATAGTAGAGTTTGAAGATACAAAAACAACTATTACCGAAATCGAATCCGCAATAAATTCTACTGGTTATATCGCAGCAGAAAAAAAGGAAAAATAACATGGAAATTATCACTAAATCAACCATCACTTGCCCAGTATGTGGTCACAAAAAGGTAGAAGTAATGCCAACTGACGCCTGCCAATACTTTTATGAATGTGAGAAATGCAAAACCCTTCTGAAACCAAAGCAAGGAGATTGTTGCGTTTATTGCAGCTATGGTTCCGTTAAATGCCCACCGATGCAACAAAATAATTCCTGCTGTAAATAGCCCTTTATTTCATTATCACAAGGCGTTTACATCCCGAATTAAAATCTGTCTTCGGTCATAAAAAATAACACCGTGTTTCTCAAGCTCACTAAAAACATTAGTAACGGTCTGCCTTGAAGTGGCCGTGAGTTTAGCAATATCCTCATGAGTAAGATTTAGTTTAACCGAAATTTCATCACCAATAATTTTTCCATGCTCTTCTGAAATTTCTTTAATAAATCCTCTTATTCTTTCTTCCGAGGATTTAAAAATCAACGAGGTTAGTCTGTTTTGTATTCTTTTTAACTTCAAACCAATGAATTTTGTAATTCGCAAATTGAATTTCGGATTCATTGCCAACATTTGTTCCAAATCGTTTATATCAACACCGCAAATAACAGCTTCCTCGGTTACTTCTGCTATTTCATTCCTGTTTCCTTGATCCATTAGCGCTAATTCACCAAATATTTCTCCTGGGCCAAGTATGTTTATAATGACTTCTTTACCGTCTTGCGAATAGCGGGAAATTTTCACCTTACCAGCTTTAAGAAAATAAATACGGTTGGAAACATCTTCTGAAAAATAAATAACCTGTCCCTTACTGGAATTTTTCATCGAGGTCATCTTGCCAAGCTCTTCCATCTCTTTCATTGTCAATGACTCAAGTAGGTTAAAGTTTTCAAAATACCATAGTTTCGATTTTTGTTCCATGAGTGATGATTCGTTGGTTGGTAAAAATACGAAAATGCCAGTCATTCATTATGTCGGCACCACGACAATATTTTTTCAAATTCCTACAAATATTTGCATTAATCTGAAAACAAATGAGACGCTTTTTTTTAACCATAATTTTCTTCTTTGCATTTGCTCATTTTTCGCTCAGCCAAGCGGATAGTTTACTTGGTCACTTTTCATTGCAAAAGTTACAAAGCACGGTGATATTAAATTGGACACTTCGCTCTGGCTCCACCTGTAATGGTATACAAATATTTCGTTCCGAAGACAGCATGCAATTTGTACAAATTGGCGATATACAAGGCGTATGTGGCAGCTCAGGCACAAGTGTTGATTATTTATTTGAGGATACCGCCCCGCTAAATGATAAAACAAATTATTATAAACTTCAACTTGGAACAAATGGCTTTTCCAAGGTTCTTGCTATTAAGATTATTAAAATACCTCCAAACGGGTCAACGGTAAGACCCAATCCAGTAGCTGAATTTATGGATGTTTATTTCTCAAACCCAAATTCGTTAAGCATGTCCTTTGTGCTTTATGATTTTTTTGGCCAGGAAGTTTTTCGGAAAGACAATTTAAATGGTGAACATCTGCATTTTGAACGCTCTGGAACAATTTCAGGTATTTACACTTACATGATTGTTTACGAAGATGAAATTCATTCCATCGGTAAAATTATACTTCTTTGAATTCAAAAAAATGTACTTATGTCTTACACAAGACATTTGTTAGAGTACGAAAGAAATAGTTTTGAATTGTAATTTAAAATCACTATTCTATGAAACCAAATTTAAAAACCACCCTCATTGGGGGATTAATAGCCACAACAGCAATGACCATGATTATGCTCATGGCTCCTATGATGGGTATGCCGGAAATGCCTATTGGTAAAATGTTGGCAGATTTCATGCATCTTCCTGTTTTTTTTGGATGGACGATACATTTTATGATTGGATTAATATTCGCATTCATTTATTCTATATTACCTGGTAAAATTTTACCAAATCAAAATTTAATCAGAGGAATTTTGTTCAGCACTATTCCTTTTTTAATGGCTCAATTGATGATAATGCCTATGATGGGTATGGGCATCTTTACTTCAGGCGCGGGAGAAATGCAAATGAAACTAGTATTTGGTAGCCTTATCGGACATCTGATTTACGGAATTGCACTCGGGCTAACAATTAAAAAATTACGACCTGAATATAGTCATGAATGTAAATGTTGATATAAATAATAATTCTAATAACTAAAAACAAAATCAAATGAAAAAAGCCCTTACGGTATTAGCATTATCCTTGTTCATAATACAAGTAAATGCACAAACTATGCAAACTGGTGACGAAAAGAAATCGAAACCAAAAAAACATGTATGTACTTCATCCTGTACAAAGGAAAATCATATGTATGCACATGGCGAAAAAGGTCATGCTTGTAAAGATGAATGCAAGAAGATGGAAGGAAAATCTGAAACTAAAATGGCTCTTAAAGACCATGTTTGTACAGATGCTTGTTCCAAAAATGGGAAATGCGTTATGGCTCATGGAGAAAAGGGACATACCTGTGGCGAAGAATGTAAAAAAATGAAGTAGTTTTAAGCTAACTGTATTTTGGAGCCTCACAGATGTGGGGCTTTTTTTATTCAACACCATAAATAAAAAACACCGCAAAGTTAGGCGGGCGCACAAGCCAACCCTTCAAGCTTATCAAGGTCAAGCCCTCCGGGTTTTGCTAAAAAAATCTCCACCCCCTTTCGAAGTATGGGTTTACCCTGAGCGTAGTCGAAGGGGGTAGTATTTTTTTAGTCAAAAACCTTGACAACCTTGGCATGCCCGCCTTTTGATTTGGCTTTCTTTTTTATTTTTTTCGGTTTTTGTTTTTTCTTTTAAAAATATATGGGGGGCGCAGCGCAGCATAATTTTTAATGCTCAAGCTATGCTCAAATCAAAAATCAAAACACACAAAATCGGAAACAGCTACAACCAACCTCACTTTTTTATTCTGAATAAAGGAAGAAATTCAGGTAAACCAAGTCCTGAATGGTATAGTAATTCATTTGTTTTCCTTGCAGATTCAGAGGAAGAAAGATGGCACTTTTATTATTTATGTCAAGCCTTATGGCAGGGAAAATATTTTCATCAATTATTAATTGGCTCTGTAATTGAGTTTATACGCATTGATGAATTCGCAGTGGCATTGCATCATGCAAATATCACAATCTCTCAAAATAAGGCAGATTTTACAGAATTACTTGGGTATTTCAAACAGTTAGATGAACATCAAACTAACCTCACAAAACAAATTAAATTGATTCACCAGGTCAGGCAATCCATGATCTATAAAATGCTACATAAATAGTGGCAGTTTTTGCCTAATTAAATTTTATATGCAAAGGTAGCAGGTGGGCTGACCCACTTGCCAACACTAATAAAAACAAAAGACTACGGCATAAACACAGACAAACGCACAGGCTTTCATTTATTTCGTTTCCTTTTGTTTTTATTAATCCACCTACTGAATAAAGCATATAAAATTTAATAATTATGCTAAAACATCCACGCTTCAAAAAAAATGTCAATCATTCAGGTGTTTGTTCTTTTACACCACAGCTTTTACCTAACAATCTGCAGGTTTCAGCCTATGCTTTTCAAAGGTATTTGCGCAAATCGTCTTTCACTCATTCTCCAACCCCAAGCATCAAGGCTTATCAGCTTCCGTGCGGTTGCTTTGTTTGGGTTCATTCATCTGGTGTTCGTCAGCTTTCAGCATTGCCCTTTTAAGGTTTTGCTGAAATAAAAAAGGTCGCCCGGTATGGACGACCCTCAATTTACATAACAGATTCTGTAGGTTTATTTCCTCTTACCATTTCGCTTAATGTAGCCCCAAAGCTTTTTTACAGCTTCTTTTAACACAACAGACACAATGAAACTAACCACTGCGCCCAACGCTGCAAGGACTACTGTTTTGGTGATGTCTTGCGAATCTATATTCGCTACTACGGTAAAAGCCGTTCCTCCAACAGTGCCTAAAACAGTTCCGCTTTCTATGTGTTGATTTGGTGACATTGTTTACTCTTAGGAAGTTTGATCAGTTTTACCTGAATCTGCTTTAGTCAGTTTGGAATGAGATTCCAAAGCGATTTTTGGACAACCACAACTACCATCATTTTCTGTTGGTTCGATTCGGATGATAACTTTCTCCTCACTGTTATACCCAACGCGGCCGGCATCAGCTTTTGTAAGCTTACTGCCTGCTGCTATCGCATCAATCAGTTCGCCTTTGTTCATGTCGAAAGTTTTTACTTTCACATCAAACTCAATGGTTGTGATGTTTTGTTTTTCGTTTTCTTGCATCGCAATTAAATTTTAAAGATTAAACAATGTTTTATTTAATAACAGCATCAGTTACTTTCAACTTTCGTTCTGTTTGAATATGAATATTCAAATCAAAAGTTTCTTCTGTTTCGGTTTGCTCTTCGCAAACCTCAACTGCAACCATTGTTGTTAATTTTCCCAATTCAGGTCCCGCTTTGAAGCGCGGTACTTTTTTTGCTTTTACTCGGATGAATAAATCATTTTTAACCTCGTTTTTTTCACATGTATTTTCCATTGTGAATGTGATTTTAAGAATTAATACTCTTTTTTTTTCGGCTCGCACTCTTCGTCTTTCACTGCCACTTGGCTAACCGCAGTCGCTACGCTTCCTGCTACAATTAGGTAACCGCCAGCGGTTACGATCGCAGCGGGTAGGGCTATTGGTGCTGCCACCAATACGCCACCCACAGCTGCTAATGTTAAGCCAACTAATCGCAGTTTTTTAAAGAACGGAGGAGTGTCAGCTTTGCAACGCTCTATGAGTGTTTTTACAAAGCCTTTTTTGTTTCCGATTTCGCCCATTATTCAGCCTCCCTTCTTATGCCACCTCAACAATACTTAAAGTATTGTGAGCGCCATTTTTAAGTGAATACTGAACTGCATTTACTTCCTGGAAGAATTCAATTTGTAACAAATACAAATCAGTTCCCGCGCCTGCCGGTACACCTGCAGGCGTTAGCACCACGTTTGTTGCCACTCCATCTATTGGAAGGTTTACTACGTTGCTTGCCTGTAAATCGTACAAGCCAGTCGCAAAATCCAATTTCAGCCAAGATCCCTTTAAAGTAATGTGTGTAGCACCCGATGGAAAATTAATGTGATTGATTGGCTCCAAACCGTTGATGGTGATTACACCTGTTCCGGTATTTACTGCATACGGTTGAAACAAGATGCTTCCCAAAATTGCTTTTTTATTGAAGTTGAAATTCTTCAACAACGCTTTTGCAGCTGGTAAAGCAATTGCAACGCCAACATTTCTCAAACCTCTTACGCTTGTCGCGTCAAGGTTTTTGATGTCGGTCATTACTTTGGTTAAACGAGAAACAACTCTGTTGTCAGAAGCAGTTTGCAACATTGCAAACAATGCTGTTCTCAGGGTTTTACCTGAGCTTGCAGATGAGCCAAACTCCGCACCGTTCTCTCTTGTTCTCACAAAAGCGGGATCGTTTTGGATGCGTTCCGCATCCACGCCCCCTTTTTCACGGGCTAAGTGGCCATCTTGCGTTTTGTAAAAGGAAATATCTCCGATTTTCCCTTTTAGCTTGATGATTCCTTTTTGCCTTGCCATTTTTTATGGATTTAGGTTAATTTTTGATTGAATTTTTGTGTTGCAACACATCAAACGCCACTTTATCGCGAATAAATTTTGTTCGATATCACAAAAGTATTTCGTGTTCTCTCAGCTCACAACTTCGTTGTTCCGCTTCGTTCACTTTGATTCACTTTGTGCCGATTATGTATAAAAGTGTAGTAGGTAATCTCGGTATCTTTGCTCTATGTCAACCCCATAGATAAAGCATAGATAAAGTATGAGTAAAACAGTTCGGGCATGTATTTACCCCAAAGATGTGATGCGGATAACAGGAAAAAGTGAAAGGTATGCCCGGAAGTTTTTGAATGAGATCAAAAAGCATTTTGAAAAACCCAGCCACCAGTTCGTCACCGTTAGAGAGTTCTCATCTTATACCGGAATTGATATTTCCACAATAGAAACTTACTTAATTGACTAATTTATTTTGATTTATTATGTTGCATTTTCACTATATAATAATACCTTTGTCGCAGTTAAAGTTCTTTTTATTACTTCGTCAAATCCGTACATTTTAAGTCAAGATAATGGGGACTAATTCGGTTACTAAATCGGGTTTTGATTCGTTAAAATTGTTGATTAACAATATATTGGGAGTGAAACAGTAATCTGGCCACCCCGACAAAATAAATGGTTAATGGTTATTTGTTATATCTTACTTATAACATATTCATCGTTAACCTTTTTTTTTCATGTTAATTGACCCCATAGCTCAGCTGGATAGAGCAACGGTTTTCTAAACCGTAGGCCTTTGGTTCGAATCCAAATGGGGTCACCTTTAAAGTCAAGAATTTCTCTTGGCTTTTTTTGTTTCTCTAACCTTATACAACAAGTCAATTTTCCCGTATTTTTCATGCAATTATCATATCCGAATGCTATATTTGTAATACATTTTAATATCATAAAATTGCCAGATATGTTTACAAATAATAGGATAGTTTTCTTATTGATTAATTCTGCACTAGTTCTGCTTACTGCTTGTGGTGGAAATGAAACGGCTACAGTTGTTAACGAAAACAGCAAAAACATCACTGCTGATCAAACAAAATTTATCAAAATTGAAGATGCTACCACTTTCCTGCCTTCATGGTCGAAAGAAAATGTATTGGTTTACAATGTTGTAGGAGAACCCGATGAGATGCATCCTACAAACGGGATTTTGGTGTATCGTGGCGAAATTATGGGTTATACACAGGTTTATTTGATCGGAACCGATTTTGAAACACTTACTTTGCGCCCGATTGCTGTGAAAGCAATGCCTACCGTTTCTGACAATGGAAAAGAGTATACTTATGAAGTGCGCAATGATATTAAGTTTGATGATGGAAGCACATTATCTGTGGAAGATATTATATACACTTATAAGGCAAATAAATGTCCGCTGACAAATAACCCAAGCGCTAAATCCTATCTGGAAAATTTAGTAGATATTGTTGCAGATAAAAACAATCCGAATGTATTTACTATCATCATGAAAGAAAAGTACATTCAAAACATTAGTTTTTTGGCTGAGTTTCCAATTATGCAAAGAACTTTTTTTGATCCGAAAAATGTTTTATCAAAATATACTTTTACTCAATTCAACGATAAAAAATTTAAAGCCGATGAGCATAAAGATTTAACCGAATGGGCAACGGAGTTCAATAGTGCTAAGTATAGCAGAGATCCAAAGTATACAGTTGGAGCAGGAGCTTATCGTTTAGAGAAATGGGATGCCGGACAAAGCATAACTTTAGTTCGCAAAGAAAATCACTGGACAAAAGGAACAGATAAAAAATATTACACTTCTTATCCGGATAAAATTGTTTTCAAACTAAACAAAGAGCCTAACTCTCAGATGTTAGAATTTAAAGCACAAACGTTGGATGCTTCTACATCTCTTTCTAATAAAACCTTAACGGAGCTTCAGGCTGATACAACTTTTAATGCCAATTATAATTCACGCTTTACTGATACGTATAATTATGGTTTCATTGCTATGAATATGAAACCCGATGGAATCAAGAACAAAAAATTGTTTGTCGATAAGAATGTCAGAAGAGCAATGGCTTTACTTGTTCCGCTTGACGATATGAACAGAATAAATAATAAAGGAAGAAATAAGCGTACTGTCGGACCGGTTTCAATTTTAAAACCCGAATACAATAAAGATTTAAAATTAATTCCTTTTGATATTGAAGCTGCAAAAAAATTATTGGATGAAGCAGGATGGAAAGATACGGATGGCGATAATATCCGTGATAAAATGATTGATGGCGAAAAAGTAAAAATGGAATTCAATTTGAATTATTTTACTACGTCTATCGAATGGAAAGATGTTGCAAAAATGGTTTCTGAACAAATGTATAAAGCAGGAGTGGTGGCAATCCTTAATCCGCTCGATCCTTCTGTTTTATTTGATCAGGCTGCCAATCACAATTTTGATATGTTAATTGCTTTTTGGGCAGGAAATGTATTTCCTGAAGACTACACACAAATTTGGCATACGTCTGCTTGGGCTTCAAAAGGCTCAAACTTTGCAGGTTTTGGTAATGCAGAATCAGATGCTTTGATTGATTCAATAAAATATACACTTGATCCTGCTAAATCAATTCCTATGTTAAAACGTTTCCAAGAAATTGTATACGATGAGCAGCCATATATTTTTATGTTTGCCGGAGTAAGAAGAAATATTATTCACAAACGTTTTGGTAATCAGGAAATGTATTTTGAACGACCTGGTGTGTGGTTAAGTAATCTTCGCTTACTGCCAAGTTCAGGTACTGCTATGAAATTATCTGCCAATCCAAATTAGGATGAGAATAAATGGTTGAAGAGTAAACAAGATGCTTTTTTCTTTTTGATATCGAAATTCTATGCTTCAATACATTCTAAAACGTATCCTGATTTTTATTCCCACTCTTATTGCGATTACACTTTTAGGTTTTATTATTAGTGTAAATGCTCCCGGGAATCCTGAAGAGAGAATGGTTACTTCTGCACAAGGGAACGGTGAAACAGGAGCACAATCTTTAGGGCAAATTCAAGAAAAAAAACGCTGGAGAACGAAATTAGGATTAGATCTTCCGGTTTTTTATTTCTCATTAACTTCTCTTTCTCGTCCGGATACACTTTATAAAATTGATGACAGAAATGAAAAAGAAGCACTCGATCGTTTAATTTCTAAGTATGGTAATTGGGAAAATATACAAGCATATCATATTTCTTTGAGTAAGTATTATGCTGCACAACTTTTATTTGTTGCTGATACAAATCAGTTAAAGCAATATGATAAAAATGCTGTGCTTGAAACGATCAATCAATTAAAGTTTGAAGTGTCGGCATTAAAAGCTTCGTATGAGCCTGCTATTATTAATGCTAAGATGGATAAAGTAAGTGTTTTGCTTTCTTCTTATCCATTTTTATCTTCCTTTAAATCAGATTTCGAAAAAGTAAAGATTGATTATTTAGCAATAGAAAAAAATGCTACTGCCTGGAAAAATTATATTCCCCGAATTGCATTTTATGGTTTTAAAAATCAATACCATCGTTGGTTGTTCGGTGATGGAGGAAAATTTTCAAAAGGTTTATTATTGCATGGCGATTTCGGAACATCTTATGTTACCCGGCAACCAATATCGGATGTGATTTATTCTAAAATCGGGTGGTCGCTTTTCTTTTCTATGTTATCGGTTGTTTTGGCTTATGTTATAAGTATTCCAATAGGAGTAAGAGCAGCAGCAAAAAGAGGTTCCCGTTTTGACAGATACTCTTCTGTTATTTTATTTTTGTTGTATTCTATGCCATCGTTTTGGCTGGCAACATTGCTAATTATGACATTTGCAAATACAGATGCATTATCGTGGCTTCCTGCATCGGGTGTGAAACCTGCTTTGGGATATCCTGACGGAGCTTCACTTTGGGAGATGATCAAAATTTCATTTCCATATATAATTCTTCCAGCTATTTGTTATACCTATAGTTCGTTTGCCTTTTTATCACGCACCATGCGAGTATCTATGTTGGATGTAGTGAATCAGGATTATATCAGAACTGCAAGAGCTAAAGGTTTACCCGAAAGTAAAGTTATTTGGAAGCACGGATTAAGAAATGCTTTATTGCCTATCATTACTGTTTTTGCAAATGTTTTTCCAGCGGCAATTGGTGGATCTGTAATCATCGAAAGCATTTTTACTATTCCAGGAATGGGTTCTGAAACAATTTATGCAATTCAGAACAATAATTATCCAATGATAATTGCTGTGCTTACAATTACTGGATTTTTAACGCTATTAGGTTATTTGATTTCCGACATATTATATGCTATTGTTGATCCCCGAATTTCTTATAAATGATGGAAGAACAAAAAGAAAATATCTTAATTTCGGACTCCTGTCACTTCGAGCGGAGCCGAGAAGTTAATTTAAAAAAAATTGCATGGAAACAGTTTAAAAAAAATAAACCAGCATATTTTTCTTTTAAAATTTTAATTGTACTTATTGTGCTCGCATTGATTTCGCCAATAATTGCAACCGATCAACCTTTGTACTGCAAATATAAAGGTGTGAACATGTTTCCTGCATTCTCGTTTTCAAATTCATGTGAAATAAAAAATGAAGACGGTTCAGTAGAAATTCTCCAATATGATATTGCTGAATGGAAATATTTAGATGCTACAACTATTATTTTTGCACCTATTGCTTATGCACCAAACAAAACCGATTACGATAATGCTGATTATGTTGCACCAAATGGAAAGCAAGTATTCAAAGATAAAAGCGGAAACCTTGTTGAAATGCCAACTAAATTCCGCCATTGGTTAGGAACCGGAAAGGCAGGAGAGGACGTGCTTTCTGGATTAATTAACGGAACGCGTGTTTCATTATTAATAGGAATTTTGTCTATGACTATTGCTTCCTTCTTAGGAATTTTTTTAGGAGCAATAGCAGGATATTTTGGAGATAAAAAATTGCAGACTACCAGAGGTTCCTTCTGGACTATGGTTATAGGATTAGTATTTGCATACTATTATGGTTTTTCTGTCCGTTCATACAATATTGCAGATGCATTTGCAACTTCCGGTTTCGCAGTATTAACTCAGTTGATTATTAGTTTGATTATTTTTTCATTCGTCTCTTTTTTATTTTATCTCTTAGGAAAACAAATTGGAAAAATTTCATTTTTAAGCACACGAGTTTTTATTCCTGTTGATTCAATTGTTTCCCGCACAATCGAAATTTTAATTTCAATGCCTTTGCTGATTTTAATTATTTCTATTTCTGCAATTGCAAAAGAAAAATCAATGATTAATCTAATGGTGATTATTGGTTTGACTACCTGGACAGGTATAGCTAGATTAACAAGAGCAGAGTTTTTGAGAATTACCAATTTAGAATACATTCAAGCAGCAAAGTCCATGGGATTTAAAGAGTTTCATATAATGTTCAAACATGCTTTACCCAACGCACTGGCACCTGCTATGGTGGCTATTGCATTTGGTGTAGCTTCTGCTATTTTAATTGAGTCTTCATTATCGTTTTTAGGAGTAGGTGTTCCGCCATCTACAGTTACATGGGGTTCTTTATTAAATGCTGGTCGGGAACAATTTAGTGCCTGGTGGTTGGTGGTCTTCCCGGGTTTAGCTATATTCTTAACCGTTACTATTTACAACCTATTAGGCGAAGGATTAAGAGATGCGCTTGATCCCAAATTGAAGAAGTAAATATTAACAAAATCAATTATTTTCTTACATAACTAGGTAGTACTCTTGTATTTACAATTTAATTTTCTTAACTTGCAGTATTGTTTAGCTACTCTCATTAAAAACGATGAACATGAAAATCAAAAGTGTTTTAGTTATAATGTTACTCCTGTTTGCTTTCTCAAGCTTTTCTCAGGTAAAAAAATATATTGGTAAAGCCGAAAATGCAGTCTATATAGGCGACTGTCCCAAAGCAAAAGAATATTACTTAAAAGCCCTTGCAATTGAAAAAGATAATTACCAGGCCAATTTAGGCTTAGGATTAACTATGGCTTATTTCATGGAAGATTTTGAAGATTGTTTGCCATATCTCGAAAATGCTTTAAGATTATCACCTGTGAACAATGTTTCCATTGATCTTTATTATGCATTAGGTAAAACCTATCATTATTTGGGGCGTTATACTGAAGCACTTACATATTATGAAAAAATGATTGAATATGATGAACCAGATAACATCATGTTTCAACCGGAATTAAATAAGCGGATGGACGATTGTAAATACGCAATGGCAAATCCTCAATTCAGTAATGCAAATAAATGGTATGTTGTAAATGCCGGAAAAACAATTAACACAGCAATGCCCGAATACGTTCCTGTTTTGATTGGTGATAATAAAATGATTTTTACTTCTAAACGTAAAGACGATGAAAAAGAAAAAATCAATAAAGACAATGGACAGTATTTTGAAAGCATGTATATAACCGATATTAACAACGGTTACACTTCTAATCCTTCGCGTTATTCAATTCCTTCTTTAAATCCAAAATCGAAATTTAAAAATTCTAATGAGTCTATTATTTCAATGATTCCTGGTACAAAGAAAATTTTTATTTATAAAGATCAGAAATTATATGAAGGCGATTTAACAGCAACTACAAAATCGCCCGATCAAATTAGTAAAGTCATCAATTTTGATGAATACCAGAATCATGCTTTTGTTGGTGAAGCTGGTAAGGAAATTTATTTTACTAGTGATGCCGAAAAAGGTTTAGGTGGGAATGATATATATCGTTCAGTTAAGTTGTCAGATGGAAGCTGGGGTGCTCCAGAAAATTTAGGCGAAGCAGTTAATACAAAATTTGAGGAAGAAGCTCCGTTTATGAGTGAAGATGGTAAAACATTGTTTTTTGCTTCTACCGGACATCCAGGTTATGGAGGATTTGATATTTATAAAACTGTTTATGAAAATGGAAAATGGTCAACTCCAGTAAATATGGGTCAGCCGTTTAATAGTCCTGCAAACGATTTATTTTATGTTGGCTCATCCGATGGAACAGTAGGATATATGTCTTCTTCCCGTAAAGGTGGAAATGGCGATATGGATATTTATAAAATAAATTATACCGATAAATTACCTAAGAATTGTAATTCAAATCTTAGTTCGAGTTTGGTTATAAACTATAAAGAGATTTCTACTGGTAGTAGTCGTTATGAATTATCTTCAACAATTCCGAATGATTTGAGAGATAAGATAATTTCTTATGAATTAATGGTTAATGATTCAGTTGTGAGTGATTCCTATTCAGCTTTGGAATATGATTTTAAATCAAATGGAAATTATTTACTAAAAGCTAAAGTGGTTGCGTGGTGTGATACTTGCATCAATTTATTTGTAGCATGTAATGAAACCAGATTGGAAATCAAAAAAGCAGAAGCAATTCTTCCTGTTTTAGCTTCATTGGATGATTTAAATATAATTCACGGAGAACTAAATAGTGATGTGTTGAAACAGTTAGGCTTTGATTTCACTTCTCTGTATTTTGATAATAATAGTTATACGCTTCGTGCAGATGCAGTTGCATCATTGGAGAAAAATATTGAATTGTTAAAAAAATATCCTGATTTTAAAATTGTTTTAAATGGTTATACGGATGCTAAAGGTGCGGAAGATCATAACAGACGACTGTCAAGAAACCGTGCAGATGCTGTTAAACAATTCTTAAAACAATATTCACTTAAAAATAAAGTGGATGTAAATGGCAAAGGAGAAACCGACCTTGTAAATAATTGTGGTAACGATTCTGATTGTGATGACACTTTACATCAGAAAAACAGAAGAGTGGAAATAAAAATTGTAAAAAAATAGAATATTATCTCTATTCTTTTTTACCGAAGACATATTTAATTCCAATATTTGCACCCCAGCTGCTATAAGGTAAATATATCTTTAATGATTTATTGTTTTGGTAAGGTTCTATGCTAACGCTTGGGTTATAACTATCTACAAATTCTGTTACTTTTTCTCTCTGATCCAATGTTGCAAGTTTATCTTCTCCATTAATAGTATAGCTGGTTGTTTCTAGTTGTTTTGGTGCCCACGATTGAGAAATAAAGTTTATTTCAGCAAATAAACCCCATTTATCTGTTAAGTCAATATCCAATCCTAAATTCCCTTTAAATCCAAAGGACATCCCGCCACTGAAAACAGCTGTTTCTTCAATCTTATCGATATTGCCACCCCACATAGAATAGTAGCTTACAGATTTATCAGTTAATGTTGTTCCTAAACCAAGTACACATCCGATTTTTGCATAAGGTTTTATTCTGTTTTCTGCGGCCGAAAATTTCAAGGTCGGAATAATGCGATACATTCTTCCCCTTAGTTGTTCTGTTTGTGGAGGGGTATACGGATCCATTGCATCTGTAAATTCTACTTTATCACCAATCAGATAAGTGAAATCAATTTCTGCAGCTAAATTTTTATTGAAATGATATCCAACCCCAATCCCAAAATCTAATCCTTTGCCAAAAGAGCTTTTTACAGATTCAATTTTGCTAGGACTATAATTAGCACTTATACTCATAGGAGCTAAGTCAAACCCATAAGAAGTGTTTGTGTTAATATAAAACTGTGCTTTAGAGCAAAGCGCTGTAATAATAATAATAATAATAAATGTAGCAGTTGTTTTTAATGTTCTCATAGTATTATTTTTTTATCAAAGATTGTTCATTATGAAATAGTGCAGAATGATTTATGTCATATTACATGGTGGGTTTTGTCATATACTTATGCTGATATATGAATACTATGTATTAATCACATTCAACTGTTAAAAACTTCCTCTATTCCCTTTTTTAACAATCATTTGATTTTCTAAGTTTATCTTTAAATAAACACTTATTAATTCCTTCCCTTTGGGGAGGTTAGGAGGGGCCATGAATGTACACTTAATAGCAATTGGCGGAAGCGCCATGCACAATATGGCTATTGCCATGCATAAAAAAGGTTTTAATGTCACTGGTTCTGATGACGAAATTTTTGAACCATCTAAAAGCCGTTTGTCTAAACTTAATTTGCTTCCTGCAAAAGAAGGTTGGGACACAAACAATATTCATTCAGGTTTAGATGCTGTTATTTTAGGTATGCATGCACGTATTGATAATCCTGAATTAATCAAAGCTCAGGAGTTAGGACTGAAGATTTATTCGTATCCTGAATATATTTACGAGCAGACAAAAGATAAAACCAGAGTAGTAGTTGGTGGAAGTCATGGAAAAACAACAATTACCGCAATGATTTTACACGTTTTAAATTTTCATAAGATTGATTGTGATTATTTAGTAGGAGCACAGCTGGAAGGTTTTGATACTATGGTAAAATTAACTAAAGAGGCAAAAATTGCAGTAATTGAGGGAGATGAATATTTAAGCTCGCCAATCGACCGCAGACCCAAGTTTCATTTGTACAAACCCAACATTGCTATTTTAAGCGGAATAGCCTGGGATCATATCAATGTATTCCCCACTTTTGATTTTTATGTAGAACAGTTTCAAATTTTTGTAAATCAGATAGAGCAGGGTGGAAGCTTAGTTTATTGTGAATTGGATAAAGAAGTAAAGAAAGTATGCGAACTTGCCCGTGCAGACATAAAAAAGTTTCCTTACTCAGTGCCAAGCCATAAAATAGAAAACGGGATAACTTATCTTACTGGACAAAACCCAGAAACAGAACTAAACATTTTCGGTGACCACAATCTTATGAATTTGAACGGAGCCCGATTAGTTTGCAATCAGCTGAACATAACTGACGAACAATTTTACCAAGCCATTCAAAGTTTCAAAGGTGCGGCAAAACGTTTGGAATTAGTAAAACGAAATGAAGTCACAGCTATGTATAAAGATTTTGCACATTCTCCTTCCAAATTAAAAGCAACTACTCAAGCAGTAAAAAAACAATTTCCGAATCGTAAATTAATTGCTTGTATGGAGTTACATACTTTTAGTAGTCTTACTGAAGAGTTTTTAAAAGAATACAAAGGTTCCATGGAATTAGCAGATGATGCTATTGTATATTTTAACCAGCATACCATTGAACATAAGAAACTCAAGCCAATTACTGAAGAGCAAGTAAAGAATGCTTTTGGTGGAAATAATATCAGAGTTATCACCAATACTCAAGTATTACAGGAAGAGCTTTTGAAAATGAATTTCGAAAATAAAAATCTCCTGATGATGAGCTCAGGGAATTTTGATGGAATTGATTTTAAGGCTTTGGGTGAGAAGATTGTAATTAATTCTCACTAAAAGGAGGTGTGGGATTTTTTCTCTGAAAAATTGCACTTGCAATTAACGAAGAAATTAATCCAAAGAATAGAACCGGAGGAACTAATTTAAATGAATTGAAAGTGCTTCTTTCAGCAATTAGAAATTCATTTAATTCATCACCTGAAAGCGTTTTAGCAAACTCAGAATTTTTGGCCTCACTTAAAAAGAAATCAATGGTGTCGGGAGTGATGAATTTGTAATAGATGTAGTTAAAAATGACTATTACCAAAGCTATCATTAAGCTATAGACTACTCCAGCCCTTAATCCCTGACTAAATTCTAAGAACCCATTTTTGCTTTTTCTTGTAAGAAAAATAGTAAGGAAAATACCCGATATTAAAACTCCCAGAGTAACATAGTTTCTATAGATGTAAACTTCAACAGAATAAAATCCAAGCGATTTTGCAAACAAATACCAGGCAATACAAATAATTAATCCTGCTATAATTCCTAGTTTTACATTTATTCCAATCTTCATACTGATTTAACTTTCATTCACTTTATAACTCCCTTGTTCTCGACTCCGCTCGAACTGACGGGTGTTTTATTGTCTATTGTATACTGTCTACTTTTCTTTCGGTTTTTTGTCTTCCGTCTTTTGCCTATTGCCAACTTTTTGAATTTTGACTTTTTTCTCGTTTAACTTATCCGTTCATCGAAATCAAAAACTCCTCATTTGTCTGAGTATTTTTAATTCTGTCTTTCATAAATTCCATTGCTTCTACCGGATTCATGTCCGACAAGTGTTTACGCAAGATCCAAACTCTTTGCTGTGTATCTTTGTCCACCAATAAGTCATCTCTTCGTGTACTTGATGCAACAATATCAATTGCAGGGTAAATACGTTTGTTTGCAATTTTTCTATCCAATTGAATTTCGGAGTTACCTGTTCCTTTAAATTCTTCAAAGATTACCTCATCCATTTTAGAACCAGTCTCCGTTAAAGCTGTTGCAATAATTGTTAATGAACCGCCACCTTCAATTTTACGCGCAGCTCCGAAGAAACGTTTTGGTTTGTGTAATGCATTTGCATCCACACCTCCTGATAATACTTTTCCTGATGCAGGTTGTACTGTATTGTAAGCACGTGCTAAACGAGTGATTGAATCTAAAAGAATACAAACATCGTGTCCGCACTCTACCATTCGTTTTGCTTTTTCCAAAACAATGTTGGCAATTTTTACGTGACGATCTGCAGGTTCATCAAATGTTGAAGCAATAACTTCTGCCTTTACGCTACGAGCCATGTCTGTTACCTCTTCCGGACGCTCATCAATCAATAGAATGATTAAATAAGTTTCAGGATGATTTGCAGAAATTGCATTTGCGATATCTTTTAATAAAACCGTTTTACCTGTTTTTGGCTGTGCCACAATCAATGCACGTTGTCCTTTTCCAATAGGCGTGATCAAATCAACAATACGGGATGAAAGGTTTTGCTGTGCATGACCAGTCATATTAAATTTCTCGTAAGGAAATAATGGAGTTAAATAATCAAAAGGAACTCGATCACGTACAAATGCTGGTTCGCGACCGTTTATTTTTTCTACTTTAATTAATGGGAAATATTTTTCACCTTCTTTTGGCGGACGAATAGTTCCTCTTACAGTATCACCTGTTTTTAAACCGAAAAGTTTTATTTGTGATTGAGATACATAAATATCATCGGGTGAGTTCAAATAGTTGTAATCCGATGAACGCAAAAAACCGTATCCATCAGGCATAATTTCCAACACACCTTCGCTGGAAACAATTCCATCAAAATTGTATATATCAGTAGGGCGGGCGTTATTGTATTTCGAACGGTTTTGATTGTCTTTATTATCGCTGTTTCCGTTATTTTCTTGAGAAGATTGATTTTGGTTGGTAACATTTTCTGAAGAGGTTTCAGAAACTACCGGAGGGTTTTCATTGGTAACAGATGATTCACTTTTTGTTGTTTCAAAATCATCGTCATTAAAAATAGCAGCAGGTTCTACTTCTTGTTTTGCCTTAGGTTCGTTTTCTGAACTTTCCGGTCTGTTTTTTCGTGGACGAAGTATTCGTTCATCCGATTTTGTATGTGAGGTTTTAGATTCTGAAGGCTTTATTGCCTGCTGATCTAAAATTTTATAGATCAATTCTTGTTTTTTTAAAGCTTCGTATTTGGGGATATCCAAGCTTTTTGCAATGTCTCTTAATTCACCAACAAGTTTGTTGTTTAATTCAATAATGTCGTACATAGGTTGTTTGTTAGGTTAATACATCAATTCGGATGATTGATTTTTTAGGATAGAAGTAAAAATAATTTGTGTGTTTTATTCGATAAAATTTTGATTGTTTTTTGTTATGTGAATACATAACAGCGAAACGCAATACAATAATACGAAGAATTTTTAATATACAAGTAAAAATAACTAAAATTTAGGCTCTTTTCCCTAATTCTATCACCTCTAAATCCTTAATCTTATCACTATCAATTGTAAATCTTACCATTGTTTTTACATTATGAAAACCATGATTCCCAGCTGCTCCCGGGTTAATGTGCAGTAATTTAAACTTGTCATCATACATTACTTTTAATATATGTGAATGTCCGCATATAAATAATTGGGGTTTATGTTCTTTTATTTCTTTTAATGCTTCAGCAGAATATCTGTTTGGATAACCACCAATATGTGTCATAAAAATTTTCACTTTTTCACATGTAAAAATTTGATTTAAAGGATGCACTTTTCTGACATCAGTTCCATCAATATTTCCATAAACCGCAATTACAGGTTTGATTTTTGAAAGTTCATCGGTAATTGAAATGGTTCCTATATCACCTGCATGCCATATCTGGTCACAGGAATCAAAATATTTAAAAATTTTTGGATCTAGATAATTGTGTGTATCTGATAAAAGTGCGATGCGTAACATTGTACAATATTAAAAAAAATGTCCCGAGTTTTTAGCTCAGGACATTTTTAAATTTTAATTAAATGCACAATCTATTTTACTATAGTCACTGTTCCAATATATTTATGTCGTTTACCCATATTATCTCTTACCTCAATATTGTATACATAAACATCTTGTTGAGCAACTTCTCCTTTATTCTGAACTTTTCCGTTCCAGCCTTCATTTACAGAAGTAGATCTGAAAATCATATTTCCCCATCTGTCGAAAATACGCATTGTAAATTCTTCAATGTTTTGTCCCTGAGGAGCAAATATTGGATTCAATCCATCGCCATTAGGAGTAAATCCGCTTGGGATATAGAAAGTGTATTCAGGTTCAATAACCAAGCAGTTTGTGATAGCATCGGTACAACCACCATTACTTTGAACTGTTAGTGTTACACAATAAGTACCGGTATCAGCGTAAGTATGAGTCGGATTCATTTGAGAACTTGAATTCGGTTCATAAAGGTTAAGCGGGTCACCAAAATCCCAGGACCAAGTAGTTGCATCTACAGAAAGGTCTGTAAAATTAATTGTTGGATTTACAGTGTTTGTTGGCTGAGGTCCAAAAATAAATTGTGCAATCGGTTGAGGATAAATTGTGATCATATTATTGATTGTACTTGTTGATGTACATCCACCATTTGAAGTTACTGTTAAAGTAATATCATAAGTTCCAACAGTGTAACAAACAGGAGCAGGAATTTGTACTGATGATGTTGACCCATTTCCAAAGTCCCAAGCCCAATTTGTAACAACTCCACCAGTAACGGTTGAGGCATCTGTGAAAGTAACACAAGTAGGATCACAACCAGAAGTCACATCTGAACTGAATATAACAACCGGAACTTGTAAAACAGTTACAGTTACTGTTCCAGTTGCAGGTAATACAGTACATCCATCAGTAATAGTAATTGTATAAGTTGTAGTTGTTGCAGGAGAAACAGTAAATGTACTTCCCGCTCCACCACCAGGCATCCAGCTGTAAGTATATGTTCCATTACCTCCGGATGGTATTGCACTTAAAGTGGTGTTTGCTCCAGGACAGATTGAAACGTTTGCGCTAGGAGTTACTCCCAAAGGAGGATTTACAGTTACAACAACTGTTTGCGGACTTTGTGAAACACAACCTGCAGTATCTGTCGCTACAACAGTATAAGTTGTAGTTATGGTTGGAGAAACAGTATTGCTTGGTCCTGTGAAAGCTGGGGCCATCCAATCAAATGTATAACCTCCGGATGCATATCCGCCATTTGCTGAAGCATTCAAAGTTGTACTTTGTCCTATACAAATAGTAACAGGAGGAATAACATCAATAATAATTACGTTTGGTTGAGTTATAGTAGCACTTGCAGTAACAGTACATCCGCTTGCGTCTGTAATAGTACAAGTATATGAACCAGGGCACAATCCTGTTGCTCCGGGAGTTGTTTGTCCGTTTGTCCATAAATAAGTATAAGGCGCAGAACCCAAACTAGCAGTTACGGTTGCTGTTCCATCACATAATCCGTTACAAGAAACAGATGTTGAAGTGATTGTAGCAGTTACACCAGGAGTGTTAGGCACGGTTACACAAATGCTGTCGAAACAACCATTTGCATCTGTAACCGTAACACAATATAATCCCGGGATTAAGTTTGTTGCAGTAGGAGTAGTTTGTCCGCCAGGCGACCATAAATATGTGAAACCACCTGTTCCGCCTGATGCGACAACCGTTGCAGAACCATCTGGTTGATTACAATTAGAAGTTGTTGTTGAACCCGCCAATACAATTTGAGTAGGTTCAGTTACTGTAATTGTATTTTGTGCCGTACATCCGAACATGTCGGTTACTGTAACTGTATAAGTGGCTGCGCATAGACTGTTAACTACAGTGCCCGTTGAACCTGTAGTCCAACTATAAGTATATCCTCCAAAACTTCCTGATGCGGTTACACTTCCTGTTCCATTACAAGCTGCAAAGCAACTTGCCGGAGTAACGCTTACGGTTGCAACTAAAGGAGAACCAACTGTTATCATAACAGCATCTGTTCCTGTGCAGCCAAATGCATCAGTAACAGTTACTGTATAAGTAGTAGTTGCTGCAGGTGTAACGTTAGGTGTTGCACTTGTTGAAAAACCTGGTGTTCCCGGAGCATCCCAAGAAAAAGTATAACCGCCACCTGAAGGAGTAACTCCTAAAGTGTAATTTCCTCCTGAACAAATACTATCATCAACTCCTGCATTTACGGTAATACTAGCGGCTACAGTAACAGTAACAGTTGTCAAAGGTCCGATACATCCCAAAGCATTGCTTTGTACGTAATATGAAGTTGTTGCTGTTAAAGGAGGAGTAGTATAATTTGTTCCTGTTCCTAATAAAGTTCCACCAGGCGCATCGTACCATTCATAAACTGGTCCCGATGTGCTTGCAGTTAATGTCGCAGTCATTCCATTACAAATTGTAACGTTTGGAACAACTGGCGCTACAGGTGTTGGATTTACAGTGATGTTTACTGTTCCCGGTAAACTGGTACAACCGGCAGCAGATGTTGCTGTAACTGAATATGTTCCTGTTGCTCCTGTTGTTGCAGAAGCAATAGATGGATTTTGTAAAGCTGATGTGAATCCACCTGGTCCCGTCCAACTCCATGTTGGGCCTGTAGAAGTAGTAGATAAATTCAATGTTGTGCCTGAACAAATTGGTGTTGTTCCCGATGCCACTGGTGTAGCAGGAGTAGGATTAATTGTTACTGTAGTTGAAGATGGGGTTCCAACGCATCCTGACAAAGTAGGAGTAACGGTATAAACTCCCGAATTAGCTACAACAGGTGAAGCTATTGTAGGATTTTGAAGTGCAGATGTAAATCCTCCTGGACCTGTCCAACTATAAGTCGCACCTGGTATTCCGGGCAAGCAACTTAAATTTAATGCTGTTCCTTCGCAAACTGGTCCGTTATTGCTAGCTGTTACAGCAGGAACGATTGTTTGTAAAACCACAACAGTATCTGTACTTGCCAAAGCCGCTCCACAACCAGAAGTTCCGGTAATGGCTGCATAATAAGAAGTGCTTGGCTGACCAGCAGGAGGAGTAACTGTAATAGGAGAACCTGTTCCAACTAATGTGTTTGAAGGTAATTCATACCAGTTGATAGTATACGTAGCAACCCCGTTTGGAGTATATCTATAAGCTTCGTTGGTTGTTGTCCATGCTGTACTGTTTCTTCCTGGTACCGTATAAGCAATTGTTCCTGGTAAATTGTGAATTCCTTGAACGGCTGTTCCACCTGCCCAAGCCATACAGTTAGGTTTAGTAGCAATGTGATTCTCAATAATATTAGTAGACTCATAAATAACAATTTGAAATCTTCCCAATGTTGTAGTACAAGAAAACATAGGGCAATTGTTCCAAGATACCACAAGTCTTCTGTTGGGAGCAACTCCTAAAGTCTGATAATTAATGTATGGTCCTCCCGCAACTCCCGGATGCCAGTCTTGCCATGGTCCCATAATACAATTTTTAGGAACAGTAGCAGCTGTAGAAGGTATAGGGGCAGAGGTAAATGTGGTAGCTGTTGGAGAGAATGATATCCAACCGTTTGAACCGATGTAAAATTGTGTATAGCTATTTCCGAAGAAACAAAATGTGAATCCAATAGGTAATACTCCACTTTGAGAGTCATCAGTAAGTGTAACAAATGTTCCTCCAGTATATGAATTTGGAGCATATCCTATATTACTTACGGCATAACTAGTTGTTGGTAAACTTCCTGGTCCTCCGGGAGTAACAACTGCTGTTAAGTTGGCGCTTCCACCAGCACAAATTGTTTGAGTTTCAGGTGAAGCATCCACCGTTTGAGCAAAAGAAGCACTTGATAAAGATAGTAGTGCTGCTATTGGAAATATTTTAAATTTTTTCATAGTGTTTATTTTTAAGAAATAAGAGTACTTCCTTAAAATATCTTTCTTAATTACTAGACTCTCAAAGGCTTAAAAAGGTTGCATGTTTATCTTGTTTTATCGGGTATGTGAAGATATAGTTAAGAATACTCGACCAACTATGAAAAGTGAAGGATGAAGTCGGTAAATGGAAAGGGAAAATTATATCTTTTCTAAAAGCTTACTCTTTATCCAGCCCACATTGCCATTTGCTATTTGTATCTCAGTCCAGTCATCGGTTTCCTGAGTTACAAATACTTTTGTTCCTTTGTGTAAGATAAAAAGCTTTGTTCCTTTTTCATTTGGTGAACCTGTAATGGTTGCAGTACCGGAAATAACAATCGCATCTGAGCTATTTTTCGTCATTTCATATTTGTTTTGAGCAATAAAAAAGATAAAAATAGTAATCAAACAAATTAATGTTCCTCCAAAGAAGCCGAGTTTTTTTAATGCATTATTATAAGCTAAAATATAGATGCCAAATAAAAAAAGTGAAACAGAAAACAGAATGATGCAGATAATCGACCACTCTTTTTCATTGAATATATTGATAATGCCATTTTTCCATTCAGATAAAAACAGTTGAGGTGCAGCATCTATTTTATCTTCTGTTTTTTGATTTACATGCTTTAGGTTGCTATGTATATCCTCATCATCAGGATTTATTTTTTTTGCTCTTTCATAATTTAAAATAGCAAAACCAATATTGTTTGTTTTGTAATAGGCATTTCCTAAGTTGAAATATACTTCCGCTGAAACAGAATTACTCTTAATCAAACTTTCATATTGTTCAATAGCTTTTTCGAAATTACCTCTTGCATAAGAAGCATTTGCACTATCAAATGCAATTTGTTCTTTGCTTGCAAATGTTGTTATGCAAATAAAGAAAACAAATAAAAATGCAGTTATTGTTTTATACAATTTCATTTTCAATTTTAGTAATGAGTTCAACCGTGCTGTTGTATATACCATTCAAATCTCCTGATACAGAAGTTGGTGCATATCTGGCAAACTCACAGTTATCCAATGTTGTAATAAGTTTTTCTATTGTTCCTTCTGAAACACTTCTGTTTTTTAAAGTTTCTGAAATATGTTCCTTGTTTAAATCTGCTACAGGAATATTTAGTTTATCGCTGATATATCCATACAAGGATTTAAATATTTCGATGTAAAATAATTCTTTGTTGTTTGCTTTTAAATGTTGTGTGGCAATTGACAAACGCTTTCTCGCCATCTTAGTCGCCATTCTGCTTTTTACTGCAATGCCGTCTTTGTTTTGTTCTATGTTTTTTCTTCTGATAAATAAAAACAAAATGAAACAAATAAGCGGAGAAATTAATAGCGTATAGAATAGGGCAGAGCCAAAAAAGAAGTTTTCTTTTTCTTTTAATACTGTTGATGTTTTGATATAACGAATGTCGTTCCCTAAAACTTTTAATTCCTCTTTAGCGTTTGTGCCGCCTACAACAGTTGCTGAGGTGCCGGTTCCTTTTTCAACATGTAAGTTAAAAGTGGGAGAAGGAAGTGTGATATATTCTTTTTTACTTGGATCAAAATAGCTAAAGTTTAAAGGCTCTATTTGATAGTCTCCTTCGTGACGAGGAATAAAAAGGTAATCAAATGTTTTTGTTCCGCTAATTCCGCTTCTAGTTACCGAAATATTTTCACTTGTTTTAGCATCATAAGTTTCAAAATCTTCGGGCAAATTTACTTTTGTAGGCTCAATCAATTTAATATTTCCATTTCCCGAAAGTGTTAATGTGAGATTTACTGCTTCATCTGCTTTTATTTTTTCTTTCGACATTACAGCTTTATAAGTATAGCTACCAACAGCACCCGAAAAGCCTTCCGGTTTGCCTGTTTCGGGTAATGCTTGTACATCAATAATGACAGGAGTGCTTTTCATTGGGTGTAAAACTTCTTCATAACCTACCCCCATCATTTGTTCAAAAATATCGCGCGGTTTTCGTTTTGATTTCTGGCGGACTACACACTCTATTTCAAAAGGATCAATGGTTAATTTTCCTGTATGCTGTGGAATAAGATATGTTTTATAAATTTCACCAACTACATAAGTAATTCCATCAATTGTTTCGTTTGTTTGTTTTGTTTGCTCATTCGTTTTTATATTTTGAACGAAAAATCCATCGTAACTAGGAAGTTTAGTGATGTTGCGGAGCTGCATTTCCATGCGGGTATATACTTTAAAAGTAACATCTATTACTTCTCCAACATATACTTTTGATTTGTTTACTTGTGTACGGACAAAAATATTATCACCTAAATCCGAAGTAGTAGGTTTGGTAACTGCTTGTCCGCTTGTATTGTTATTCTGATTACCTGAACTAACAGCTCCTTTTGTAACTTCTATTGTAATAGAATTGGATTGAATAGTTTTTCCATTCGATAAAATGGTAGCAGGACCAAGTGTTAATTTCCCTTCCTTTTTTGCCGCTATAACGTATGTTAAAGAAGAAGATTGGTTTACCACATTATTTGTAATAGAAGTACTGGAAGATTGATAAGGACCTTCAAGTATTTCAAACTCCGACATAGGAGGCAACTTGAAATTTTTACCACCACCACTCAAAGAAAACTGCACCTGAAAGCCTTCACCCACAGCAACCTTGGTTGAACTAACAGTGGTTGTGAGCGTTTGCGCCAACGTATAATTCGTCAGAAGTGTAATTATGAATAATATGTAAGCTACTCTTTTCAATTTTTATTGTTTCTAGTTTCTAGTTTTCAGTTTATTGTTTCTAGTTTCTAGTTTTTAGTTTTGTTTACTGATTATTTCCAAAAACTGTAAACTAAAAACTTCAGACTCTCAACTAAACTACCAATCTTTCTCAATTTCCACCTTCACACCTTTAGCTTTTATTTTCTTCATTTTATCCTGAAGATTTTTCTCGTCATTTTGCAATGCATCTAACAAACGCTGAGCATCCTCTTTCGAGATTTTATTTTTTTGCTCTTCTTGTTTTTCTTTGTCTTTATTTTCTTTGTTTTCTTTTTCTTTCTCCTCTTTTTCCTTTTCTTCTTTTTCTTTTTTGTCTTTATCCTTATTCTTGTCTTTGTCTTCTTTCTTCTCTTTGTCTTTTTTCTCCTGCTCCTTTTTTTGTTGTTCTTGCTGTTGTTTTAAATACTGTTGTGCATACGCTAAATTGTATCGTGTATCAGCATCATTTGGGTTATTTTTTAATGCATTTTTATAAGCATCTACACTTTCCTGATATTTTTTTGATTTTAATAGTGAATTTCCCAAATTGTGAAAAGCCTTAGCCAAGGTATCTTTTGAAGTAGCTCTATGTGTTAATAGTTGAAACTGGTTAGCCGCTTCTTCATATTTTCCTTGTTTGTAGTAGGCATCACCTAAATTGAATGCACCCTTGTATGAATCTTTGTTTTTTTCTAATGCTTTGCCAAATTGTTTTTCAGCAGTAACATAATCTGATTTTTTATAAGCTTCATTTCCGTCTTTCAAATGTTTCTTTTCCGATTGAGCATAACTAAATGATGGAAAAGCAAACATCAGCACAAACAGGAAGCTGTTTATGTTATGCAAATTCAATTGTGTATGAATTTTACTGTTTTTCATTTCCAAATAAATTCAATCGTTTGTAAAGTTTACTTTTGCGCTCCGTTAAAAGCGTTTCAATTAATAGCAATAAAAATGCCCCTGCAATAAACCATTGAAAACGATCTTCATAATCGCTGTACATTTTACTTTCAAATTGTTTTTTCTCTAATTTATCAATCGCATCTAGAATATTATTTAATCCAGCATCCGAATTGGTTGCGCGGACATAAATTCCATTTCCTGCTGAGGATAATTCTTGCAACATTTGTTCATTTAATTTTGTTACTACAGTATTTCCATCTTTATCTTTTTTAAATCCTTCGCGCACATTTCCTTTGTATACTGGAATTGGAGCGCCTTCTGCTGATCCCATTCCAATTGTATGAATAGTAACTCCTTTTTCTACTGCATCTTCTGCGGCATCCAAAGCGTTCTGATCATGATTTTCTCCATCTGTTATAATTACTATCGCTTTGTTTTTTCCTTCATCTTTTCCAAAAGATGTCATTGCCATTTCAATTGCTTTCCCAATATCTGTTCCCTGGGTAGGAATTAAATCGGTGCTGATGCTTTCCAAAAATAATTTAGCAGCAGAATAATCTGTTGTGATTGGAAGTTGAACATAAGCTTCTCCACCAAAAACTATAATTCCAATTCTGTCGCCTTCTAGTTTGTCAATTAACTTTGAAAGTGCTTGTTTTGATTTTTCTAAACGGTTAGGAGATAAGTCTTCTGCTTTCATACTGTTGGAAACATCCAAACAAATCATTAAATCGGCACCCTTACGTTTTACTTCTTCTAGTTTTGTTCCTACTTGAGGGTTTATTAATCCTATTATTAATAATGTAAACGCAACTAAATACAATGCTGTTTTCCATACTCGTTTTGTCATTGAAACATCAGGGAACAGTTGTTGAATAACAGAAATATCACCAAATGATTTCAACGCATTTTTTCTCCATCTTCTCACAAACCATAAAGCAAGCAGAAGCAGTGGAATAATTCCAAAGGCGTAAATGAAATATTTGTTTTCTAATAGAAACATATAAATATTTTTCACCATAGTCCCCTCTCCATTTGGAGAGGGGATTTAGGGGTGAGGTTTATGGTATACTTTTTAAAAGCGTATTTTTTAATAAAAATTCAAGTAATAATAATATTGCTGCTGTTATTGCAAATGGTAAAAAATGTTCTGATTTATTTGTGAAATTCTTTTCTTCAAAAATTGTTTTTTCTAATCGGTCAATTTCTTTGTATACTTCTTTCAATTTATCATTATCAGTCGCACGGAAATATTTTCCACCGGTTAAATCAGCAATTTCTGTCATTGTTTTTTCATCAATTACTACTTCAGCCCATTCATAAGCATAACTGCCATCCGGATATATTCCTGCAAACGACAATGCTTTACCTGTAGTTCCTAATCCAATTGTATAAACACGAACGCCAAATGCTTTTGCGATTTCCGCTGCTGTCATTGGAGCAACTGAACCTTGGTTGTTTACACCATCCGTTAATAAAATGACAACTTTGCTTTTTGCTTTGCTGTCTTTGATTCGTGTTGTCGCTGTTGCTAATCCATTTCCAATTGCTGTCCCATCTGCCAACATTCCCAATTTTATTCCTGAGAATAAATTCTTTATTACATCGTGATCGGAGGTAAGCGGACATTGAGTAAAACTTTCACCACTAAAAATTACTAAACCAATTCTATCATTCGGACGACTATCAATAAATTTGGTAGCCACTTCTTTTGCAGCTTCTAATCTGTTTGGTTTAAAATCTTTTGCCAACATACTGGATGAAATATCCAATGCAATCACAATGTCAATTCCTTCTGTTTTTACGTCTTTGTAACTTGAGCGTGATTGTGGACGCATCAATACCAAAATTAAAATTGATAAAACCGCAAGTCTAATAATAATGATTAAGTGACGTAAATATTGTTTGTATGATGTTCTTACTTTCTCAAATCCTTCTAATGATGATGTTTTTAATTCAGCATTTAATGTTTTGTTCTTAAAAAAATACCAAACGATAATCACAGGAATTACCAGAAATAACCAGCGTAATTCTTTATTTGCAAATGTGATATCGTTAAAAAATTCAAACATTACTTTTTCCCTTTTTCCTCTTTTGACTTATCTTCCTCTCCACTATAATCCTGTTTAGTTCCATGAATAAAATCATAACTGTTAGTCATGCTCATTTCGTTTTCCGTTGGCAAAGGCTGTTCTTTTGCAAACTTCACTAGATCGGCTAATATCAATACACTTTTTAATTTTGATTTGCTCTCATCGTCAATTGCTACTTTTCTGAAACCAAATAAAATTTCATCTGTTGTTTGCTCAAGCGCTTGTATTTTAAATCTATTCTCAATGTATTCACGTATAATATCGGTAAGCTGACTGTGATATAATTTAAGTTTGCCGGCTTGCCATAAGTTTTCTGTTTTTAATTTATCCAGTTTTTCAAATGCAATAATATGAGCAGGAATTTTTGGAATCTCTACTTCAATCATTGGCGGTTTTACTTTTCTTGTATATCTCACAATTAAGAAGAAAATAAGAAGAACTAGCAATGCTCCAAGTAAAACCCATACATACACCATATTGTCTTTAATCCAATCTATCCAGGAATAGGTTTCTTCGAAAGGCTCTTTGATATCTTTGATTGCTTGTGTTGTATCAACAGCCATTGTGCTCACTTGTAGTAAAAGTGGGTCTGTGAAAATTCCATTTGTATCTCCTGCTAAAAATTTGAAAGGAGGAATTGCCCAATATCCAGAATCGAAAGAAGTAATACTTAATGTTTGAGTTTGAGTAAATAAAAACGGGTCAGCTTTGTCAACTATGGTATCAATTTTACTCTGACTAACAACTTCAACTTCTTTTCTGATTGTGTCAGCAATCTCCGGCCATAAAACTTGAATACGTTTTCCATCATCAACACGATATTGAATACTCAAAAGTAATTTTACCTGCTGTCCGATTTGTATTTCGTTGCTGTCAAGTTTTGCTGTAGCTTTTATTTGTTGTGCTGATGAAATAAATGGAATAGCCAACATACTCAGCATAAGTAATGCTAAAAATATGTTTTTATATGTTGACTTTAGTTTCATTTTTTTAATTCGTAATTCGTATTTTTCGTACTAATTAGTATTTCGATGGCGATGGTTATCTGCGCTTAAATAAATTCGTCAATGGCGGAATGTACGACTCCTCTGTATTAATATTTGCAGTATCTACACCGCTTTTGTTAAATGCATCTTTCAAGAAGGCTTCTCGTTTTTTAGCGTTCACAATAAATTGTGTTCTTACATTTTTATCAGAAGTATCTACCCATTTTAATTTTCCTGTTTCTGCATCAACAAGTTTTAATAATCCTACATTTGGTAATTCTTGTTCACGTTTATCATAAATTCTTAAAGCAACCAAATCGTGTTTTTTGTTGGCAATTTTTAATGCATCACTGAAGTTGGAATCCATAAAATCAGAAATCACAAAAGCGATACTTCTCTTTTTGATAACTCCAGTCAGATATTTTAATGCTAATTCTATGTTTGTCTTTTTGTGTTCCGGTTTGAATTCAATCAAATCACGTATGATTCGCAATACGTGTGTTTTTCCTTTTTTAGGAGGAATAAATTTTTCAATTTTATCAGTGAAAAAGATAATTCCGATTTTATCATTATTTTGGATAGAGGAGAAGGCAAGTACTGCACACAATTCGGTAATTAAATCTTGCTTAAGCTGCTTACGTGTTCCAAATTCTCCAGAAGCACTCACATCCACCAAAAGCATTACCGTCATTTCACGTTCTTCTTCAAATACTTTTACAAATGTAGAATTGAATCGGGCAGTAACATTCCAATCAATTGAACGAATATCATCACCCGGTTGGTATTCACGGACTTCAGAAAAAGTCATACCGCGACCTTTAAAAGCACTGTGATATTCTCCCGAAAAAATTTGGTTGGAGAGACCACGTGTTTTTATTTCAATCTTTCTTACTTTTTTTAGTAACTCGCTTGTTTCCACTTTCAGTAAAAAGTTTTCTAATAATGCCCTTCGACTACGCTCAGGGTGACGTACATATTAGGATTTGACTTTGAAATTTTTAGAACCTTATTAAACACAGATTCGTAAATTCGTTTTGATTCGTTATCCGTAACCTAAGGGACTTCGACAGTATTCAAGATCTCATTAATAATCATTTCGGTAGTGATGTTTTCTGCTTCTGCTTCGTAGGTTAATCCAATTCGGTGGCGCAATACATCGTTACAGATTGCGCGAACATCTTCAGGAATGACATAGCCTCTACGCTTAATAAATGCGTATGCTTTTGCAGCCATTGCTAAATTGATACTTGCACGTGGAGAACCACCAAAGCTTATTAATCCGGCAAACTTGTTTAATTTATATTCAGCAGGGAATCTTGTTGCGAAAACAATGTCTACAATATATTTCTCAATTTTTTCATCCATGTAAACATCTTTCACCACTTTACGTGCTGTTAAAATATCTTCAGGCTTTAAAATCGGATTTACTGCCGGATATTCATTTGCTAAATTGTGACGGATAATTTTTCGTTCATCCTCTTTTGAAGGATAACCAATTACCACTTTCAACATGAAACGATCTACTTGTGCTTCCGGTAAAGGATATGTTCCTTCTTGTTCGATTGGGTTTTGAGTAGCTAATACTAAAAACGGATTTGGTAATTTGAATGTTTGCTCACCAATGGTTACTTGTTTTTCTTGCATGGCTTCTAGTAAAGCACTCTGCACTTTTGCCGGAGCACGGTTAATCTCATCGGCTAAAATAAAGTTTGCGAAAATCGGACCTTTCTTTACAGAAAATTCTTCCTTTTTCTGACTATATATCATTGTTCCAACTAAATCGGCTGGAAGCAAATCGGGAGTAAACTGGATGCGGTTAAATTCTGCATGTATTGTACTTGCCAATGATTTTATGGCTAAGGTTTTTGCTAATCCCGGAACACCTTCCAAAAGTATGTGTCCGTTTGATAGAAGTCCGATTAATAAACGTTCAACCATGTGTTTTTGTCCTACAATTACTTTGTCCATTTCCATGGTAAGTAAGTCAACAAAGGCACTTTCCTTTTGAATGCGCTCATTTAATTCTTTAATATCCGTCATTTGTTTGATTTTTTATTCCCGCCAGAGCGGAATTGTTTAGCATTTTTTTGTTCAGACAAAATTAATACAATGCCTTGCTAATAGGTGTTTCAGGCTGTTAAAAATTGTTAAAGCAACTCATGTGATAGGAACGCAGATCTTTATGATTATTATGATAAAAAATGATTTTTTTAAAGGCTAAATAGTAGGATAAATTATGTTGAAAAGATATATGTCTCTGTGGAAGAAGCTTGCTTCTCTATGTAAATACACAGTATAAAAAACTATGTGTCTATGTGTTTAAATTTTTTTACGCTACGAATTGGGAATTAGGATAGGAACGCAGATTATTATGATGGTTATGATAAAAAATGTTTTTTTTTATTTGCTGGATGTTTTTATGATTTATTGCCTTTGGCAATTTGATAGATGCTTGTTGTGTGTTATTTCGATTAGAGACAGAAGCTTTTTAAGTGTTAAATTCCTTACATTTGTCGTCCCTCGACTACGCTCGGGATGACAAATTCGGATATGTTAATGAAACGTTATTTCATTCAGCTTTCATACAACGGAACAGCTTACCACGGTTGGCAAGTCCAGGAGAATACGCTTTTGACTATTCAGCAGGTTATTAATGAAATGCTTTCTAAATTGTTAAATGAAGGTGTAACAGTAATGGGTTGTGGAAGAACGGATACAGGAGTTCATGCAACTGATTATTATGCACATTTTGATACTTCAGTTGATTTGCTTGCTGATGAAGCTAAATGGATTTTTAAATTCAATCATGCATTGCCAGCTGATATTGCGATTCATAAAATACTGAAAGTAAAAGAAAATGCAAATGCTCGTTTTGATGCTGTTGCCAGAACGTATCAATATGTTATAAATAAGAAGAAAGACCCGTTTAGAATTGCCGCTTCTTGTTTTATTTATGGCGATTTGAATGTGGATGAAATGAACAAAGCATGTAAAGTGTTATTTGACTACTCCGATTTTTCTGCATTTGCTAAAAGTAATACTCAAACAGGTTCCAATATTTGTAAATTGTATAAAGCGGAATGGAGACAGGAAAATGATTTGTTGATATTCACTATTTCTGCCGATAGATTTTTAAGAAACATGGTGAGAGCAATTGTTGGAACAATGTTGGAAATTGGAAAAGGAAAAAAAACGATTGAAGAGTTTAAAGAAGTTATTGAAAGTAAGAATCGTTCAAATGCCGGACTATCAGCTCATGCCTGCGGTTTGTATTTAATAAAAGTAGATTACCCCAAAGATTATTTTAATCAACTAGAATGAGCGTAGAAAAGAAAAAAACGATTGTTGGAAGAGCGGTTGACATTGCCATTCTGAAAAGGATATTTACTTATGTAAAACCTTACAGGAAAAATTTTGCCTTGGCTGTTTGCACAACTATTTTTCTTGCGTTTCTATCTCCGGTACGACCAATATTAATTCAATACACTTTAGATAAGTTTGTTTTCGCTTCTCCCAAGATTTCAATTGTCCAAACTTTTTTTGATAAGTTCATAAGTGTTGGAAATAATTCCAATATGGAAATGTTGTTTATCATGACAATGGTGCTAATCACTTTGCTTATTTCTGAAGCAGTGATGCAATTTTCCGATTCGTATTTAACAAACAGTCTTGGACAAAAAGTGATTAAAGACATACGTGTTCAACTATATAAGCACATTGTTAACATGAGATTAAAATATTACGACAAAAATCCGATTGGAATGTTGGTGACACGTGCAGTTTCCGATATAGAAGTAATTGCAGATATTTTTTCAAATGGATTGATTGTAATCATAGGTGATATTTTAAAAATTGTGGTGATTGTAATAGTAATGTTTGTCATCAATGTGGAACTTACATTAATTGTTTTAACTACTATTCCTCTTTTATTAATTGCAACCTATATATTTAAAAAATCTGTGCAACGTTCGTTTCAGGAAGTGAGAACACAAGTTGCACGATTAAATTCATTTGTGCAGGAACATATTACAGGGATGAATATTATTCAGATTTTTAACCGTGAAAAAGCTGAATACAAAAAATTTGATGAGATAAATGCAAAACACAGAAATGCAAATGTGGATTCCATTATGGCATATTCTATTTTCTTTCCCGTTGTCGAAATTCTTTCATCCTTAGCGCTTGCATTAATTGTTTGGTGGGGCGGAAAAGGAGTTTTGCAAGGACATACAACAATTGGACAATTAATGTCCTTCATTTTGTTTTTGAACATGATGTTCCGTCCGATCCGTCAGTTAGCTGATCGTTTTAATACTTTGCAAATGGGAATGGTTTCTTCTGAAAGGGTTTTAAAAGTTTTAGATACACTTGAAATAATAGAAAACAAAGGAACAAAACAGGCGACCAATATTCAAGGAAATGTAGAATTTAAAGATGTATGGTTTGCTTACAACGAAGAAGATTGGATAATCAAAAATATTTCCTTTTCTGTAAAAAGCGGTGAGACAGTTGCATTGGTTGGTGCAACGGGAGCAGGAAAATCTTCTATTATTAATTTGCTGAACCGCTTTTATGAATACAACAAAGGCACCATTGCAATTGACGGAACAGATGTCAGAGATTATGAATTAACCTCGCTGAGAAAAAATATTGGAGTTGTGTTGCAGGATGTGTTTTTATTTTCGGATACGATTGCAAATAATATTTCATTGAATAATCCGGACATTACCCGTGAACAAATTATAGCTGCATCTAAAATGGTAGGAGCACATGAGTTTATAAGTAAACTACCAAATACTTATGATTACAATGCTATGGAAAGAGGAGGAATGTTATCTGTCGGACAACGACAATTGATTTCTTTCATCAGAGCATACGTTTACAATCCTAAGATTTTAGTTTTAGATGAAGCAACATCTTCTATTGATACCGAATCAGAAAAACTTATTCAAAATGCCATTGATATTCTAACAAAAGGAAGAACCTCTATTGTAATTGCACACCGATTAGCAACCATTCAAAAAGCAGATAAAATTATTGTGATGGACAAAGGTGAAATCATTGAAATGGGTAATCACCAGGAATTGCTGAAGAAAAATGGTCAATATAAACGTTTGTTTGAATTACAGTTTAAGGAAGAGGGAGTGGTTTAGTAGCAATCTTACTTCTAAGATCATTGTTTGAATTTTATAAAATATTCTTTCCCGCCATAATTCGTTTTTAACCACAACTCCTTCTCCTTTAATCGCATAATATCCCATGTAATATCTTCTGCTCCATATGGGCCAATAGAAAAATTAATGGGCGGATTCAAACTAACTTGATGAATATAAATATCATTTTTACCATTTTTAAATTCCCAATAACCAAATGTTTTATAATCATTATTATTTGAGAGGTAAGAAAATGTACATCTTCCATGAGAATCTTCTGTTTTGTAAAAACCAATTTTTCCAAAATATTGAAGAGACCTAACATAGCTTGTTGAATCATATCCATTTATACCAAAGTAATCTACTTCCCATTCTCCAACCAATCTATGCTTTTTTGTATAAATGCTAGCTACTGGACCATCAGGATATTTTTTACATCCCAAAAGAAAAAGAAAACTTAAGACAGAGAGAATTAATGATATTCTAATTAATAACTTCATATGCTAATATAGCAATAATTATTTTAAGATTTGCTTTTTAATAGTGAGAGATTACTTCGTTCCTCGTAATGAGGCTCCGCAAGTTTACACCGATTTCAAAACACTCAACTTCTCCTTCAAATAAGCTCCGGTATAAGAACCTTTGCATTTTATTAAATTCTCCGGTACACCTTCAAACACAATATTTCCTCCGGCAGTTCCACCTTCTGGACCTAAGTCAATAATCCAATCCGCACATTTAATTATTTCTGCGTTGTGTTCAATGATGATGAGTGAATGTCCTTGTTTTATTAATGCATTGAATGCATAAAGTAGTTTGGAGATATCATGAAAATGCAGTCCTGTTGTTGGTTCATCAAAAATGAAGAGAGTAGGAGTGTTGCTGTTTTGTCCTATTCCTAAAAAGGATGCTAATTTAATTCTCTGTGCTTCTCCGCCACTCAATGTGCTACTTGGTTGTCCTAAATGCACATAACCCAAACCAACATCAGAAAGTGGTTGTAATTTTTGCACAATCTTTTTTTCTGTATTGGTTGGTCGCTGTGGTAAACTGAAAAAATCAATTGCATCATCTACGGTCATGTTTAAAATATCAGAAATGTTTTTTTCTTGGTATTGAATTTCTAAAATATCTTGTTTAAAACGATTTCCATTACATGATTCACAAACCAAATGAATATCCGCCATGAATTGCATTTCTACAGTTACTTCACCTTCGCCTTCGCAGACTTCACATCTTCCTCCATCTACGTTAAATGAAAAGTGTGATGGTTTGTATCCTCTGTTTTTTGCTAATTGCTGGTCGGCAAACAATGCACGGATTTCATCGTATGCTTTTACATAGGTTACAGGATTAGAACGTGACGATTTTCCAATTGGATTTTGGTCAATCATTTCTACGGCTCCAATGTTTCTATAATCTCCGTTTAGTTTTTCGAATGTTCCAGTTGCTTCACCAAATCCTCCGTGAATTTTTTTCAAGGCAGGATATAAAACTCTTTTTACCAAAGATGTTTTTCCGGAACCACTCACACCTGTAACAACGCACATTACATTTAATGGAAATTTTGCTGTTACACCTTTTAAATTATTTTCTCTTACACCAGTGAGTTCAATAAATTGATTCCAATTTCTTCTTGACGAAGGAACAGGAATACTTTCTTTTCCTGTTAAGTATAATGCAGTTAAACTTCTTTCTTCGTTTGCTAATTCTTTATGCGTTCCCTGGAAAACTAATTCGCCACCATGTGTTCCGGCATGCGGACCAATATCAATCAACTGATCGGCAGCACGCATAATTTCTTCATCGTGTTCAACTACAATAACAGTGTTTCCAATATCTCTTAAAGAATTTAAAACTTTAATTAGTCGCTCCGTATCGCGGGAGTGCAAACCAATACTTGGCTCATCCAAAATATACATGGAACCAACCAAACTGCTTCCTAAAGAAGTCGCCAAGTTAATTCTTTGTGATTCTCCGCCTGATAAAGTATTTGATAAACGATTCAATGTTAAATATCCCAATCCAACATCATCTAAAAATTGCAAACGATTTTTTATTTCAACTAAAATTCGTTTCGCCACTTCTGTTTCGTAAGTGGTTAATTTTATTTTCGAAAAGAATTCCAATGAATCTTTGATAGGCATCAATACCACATCATTGATAGAATGATCAGCTACTTTTACATATGTTGCATCCTTGCGGAGACGTGTGCCTTGACAATCCGGACAAACGGTTTTTCCTCTGTAGCGGGAAAGCATTACACGGTATTGAATTTTGTAAGCTTGTGCTTCCAGATGTTTAAAGAATTCGGTTAATCCTTGGAAATATTTATTACCAGTCCACAGTAATTTTTTTTCTTTAGCTGTTAAATCATAAAACGCACGGTGAATCGGGAAATCAAATTTGTGCGAATTGTTAACTAAAACATTTTTCCATTCACTCATTTTATCACCTTTCCAGCAAACAATTGCATCTTCAAAAACAGAAAGATTTTTATTCGGAATAACTAAATCTTCATCAATACCAATAACACTTCCAAAACCTTCACAAAGTTTACAAGCACCTATCGGATTGTTGAAACTGAAGAAGTCGGTTGTAGGCTCTTCGAAGGTTAGTCCATCTAATTCAAACTTGTTTGAAAATTGACGCCCTTCGACTCCGCTCAGGGTGACGTTGGATTTAGGATTTTTAGATTTAGGATTTAGGATTTTGGGTTCTTCGCCCATTATTTGAATAGAGCAATCTCCAGCACCTTCGTAGAAAGCAGTTTGTACCGAATCGGAAATACGATTTTCGTTGTCTTCATCATCCGGGCGAACTGTTAAACGATCTACTACAATATAGATCTGTTCTTTTTCCGAAAATTTTTTGGAAATGAAATCTTCTATTTTAGCAACTTCTCCGTTTTGTTGAATACGGGTAAAACCTTGCTGTGCTAAAAGTTCTAATTGCTTTTTGAAAGTTTTATCAGTTTGTTTTTTTATAGGTGACAGAACTAAAATTTTTGTTTCAGGAGTCAATGAGTTGATGTATTTAGAAACATCATCAACCGTATCACGCTTCACCTGATTTCCGGAAAGGGGCGACATGGTTCTGCCAATACGAGCAAACAATAATTTTAAGTAATCATAAATTTCGGTAGAAGTCCCAACTGTGGAACGCGGATTCCGTGAATTTACTTTTTGCTCAATGGCAATTGCAGGAGAAATACCTTTAATATAGTCGACTTCGGGTTTATCAATTCTACCTAAAAACTGACGTGCATAGGAGGACAGACTTTCAACATATCGTCTTTGTCCTTCCGCATATAAAGTGTCAAAAGCCAAAGAAGATTTTCCTGAACCTGATAGTCCGGTAATAACAACCAGTTTATTGCGCGGAATGGCTACATCAATATTTTTAAGATTGTGAACGCGGGCACCTTTAATAAGGATATATTCTTTGGAATTGAGTTCTTCTATGTTTTTAGGCTTAGCCATTAATGCTGTAAAATGTTAAATTTTGAAAAAATCACCTCAAAATTCGGGGTATTTATCTCAAAGGCCTGCAAAATTAATCAATTCTGTTTTGTTTTTAGGGATATGTGATGTATATTTGTTAAAGCAAAAGAAATTATTTTCAGGTTCACGCAACATTTGAATAATTTCTGCGTTAAACTCAACATATTTCAATTTATTATTCACCCAAGGCGATTTAGCAAAATTTGTGAAAGCCTTTAAAAACTGAAGAAACATAAGGAAACCTCTACTTTTTTATATTAAGTTTTACATAAAAAAAAGGAGGACCTATGGCAATTCAACAGTTTGTAGACGACCAAGAGCTCGTTAATCAGTACATCAAGGGTGATGAATCAGCACTATCTACCTTAATCACACGCCACAAACGTAGAATTTTCAGCTACATTATGTTAACTGTTAAAGACAGAGCATTGGCTGAAGACGTATTCCAAGACACCTTTATTAAAGTGATCAACACCTTGAAAAAAGGACACTATAATGAAGAAGGTAAGTTTTTACCTTGGGTACTCCGTATTTCCCACAACCTTATTATTGATACATTCAGACGTGATAAGCGTATGCCGACAATCAGCGGTGGAACTAATGATGAGGGCGAAGAGTTCGACATTTTTAGTGTGTTGGGAGTTTATGATAAAACTGCTGAAGATGAAATTATTCAGACACAAGTTCGAAAAGACATCCGTAAACTGGTAGAAGCTTTACCTGCAGAACAAAGAGAAGTGTTAATGATGCGTCATTACTATGATATGAGCTTTAAAGAAATATCAGAACAAACCAATGTGAGTATTAATACTGCTTTGGGACGAATGAGATACGCTTTAATTAATCTCCGTAAGATGATAGAGGAGAAGGAGTTGATAATAAGTCTTTAGTTAATTGGGTTAATTAAGTTATTTAGAAGGGTTGTTTCGAAAGAAATGACCCTTTTTATTTACTAAGATGCTTATTAGAACTGTCATTTCGAGCCTCCTTTGTTGTCATTTCGACCGAAGCGGAGAAATCTTTTATGTTTTTTTACACCATCATACAATAAACCCAATTCCCTTCCGTTATCCTATCATAAACCTCTAAACAAACTGAATGAATAAATCATCTACTAAAAAAATTATTGAACCAAAGCTTA
>SXGT01814468.1_pt1 | contig 64635 bp, 67 predicted proteins | sample 3176221 | NCBI WGS metagenome assembly SXGT01 (sample SAMN11356862, study PRJNA531348) | freshwater metagenome | isolation source: freshwater sample F1-120 | place: China: Fuxian Lake, Yuxi | collected 2017-12-25
AGGCCGCTGTTCATATATCCCGCAACTGTGATCTGGTTGGAGGTTGCCGCAATCCTGTTCGAGCTTGTATACACCATGTTCGGATGGCAACAAACCGCGCAGCTGAAAGAACCTTGTCTCGCCGTTTTCCATGACCCACGATTGCGGAGTATCAAAGCGTTGGAGATACGGACGCGGCTTGATGACGACCTTGACACCAATCGAATGGCGATGCTGCTGGAACTCCAGATTCGAAAGGGTCATTTCAGTTGGGGCACGACAACACTGCGCGGTGCACGTATCACAACTCACTTCGTAGGGCGGGACATAGTCGCCGCCAACCTCACGCTCGTACTCTTTTGCTGCCACGGCCGCGAGCGTTGCATTGATTTCGCTTTCATGCAAGGCATAGCCCCGGATGACCGCCAAACGTGGCGCTAGTAACTCGACCGATACGCGTGTACGACTACGTCAATCGGTGTGCGCAGTTGTTCGAGGCTTGAAAGCCGCTCCTGCACAAGCTCCGATGCCGACCAATAAAAGGGTGTCATCTCCAAAAGATTCCCGATGTCCGTGGAATTCACGACCTCGATGTCATACTGAATTTCGTGCGTGCCAATATGTTCGAACCCCGAATCAGGACCCAAAAGGTCCGAAACCGTGTGCTCTCGCGGGGCGTCGTACACCAGCTCCTTTAACCCCAAAAGGTGTTGCGGACCAGGGCCACCTACGAGCAACGTTCCGCCGGCACGTAGTACCCGTCGAAAGGTCGAAGGAAACACTGGAGAAAAATGGGCGAGGACCACATCCACAGCGCCGTCCAAAACCGGCATGGCGTGCGTACTCGCCACGGCGTACTGGCCACACGGGTCGCGTCTGGCAGCTATTTGCACACCGTGTTTCGAAACATCAATCCCGTAAAGCGTCGGACTCACAACTTTGCGGCTCTCGTGCAAACGACGTATCGCGCGCAGGTAATACCCCTCTCCGCAACCGGCATCCACCACGACGCGCGCGTCGCTCGTGGCACCGGCGACGTTGAGGTATCGCGCGACGATCGTTGCGAGTCCCTCCCCAAGAGGTTGATAGTGCCCCGCATCGAAGAAATCTCGCCGGCTAGCGATCATCGACTTGCTGTAGCCCGGGTCTTTTGAGTGGCGCTGCTGCGCCAACAGCAAATTGACGTAACCCTCTTTGGCGACATCAAATTGATGCATCGCGGTGCAGCGAAATACTCGCGCCTCAAGCGTCAGTGCAAGCCCACACACCGGACACGCAAAGAGCGTGGCCGGTGGGAAATCGTTCCGAGATGCCGGGGCTACCAGGAGTACGCCTCCGGCGCGGTGCCTCCCGGGCCGCGAAAAATCTTGTCGATCTCTCCCAACGTATCGATACTCAGCTTCACTTGAAGTGCGCGCAGCGACGCCCCGTCGAGTTGCACCATCGTCCGAGGGCCAATAATTGGACACGTCACACCCGGCTGATGCAAGAGCCACGCCAACGCGACAGCCGCAGGAGGCTCACCAAGCTCGACACACAGTGTTTCCCACGCCTGTAGTTTCGGAAGAATCTTTTCGATGCGCTGTAACGCTTGCGGCGATTGGCGGCGTGCACGTTGATCATCTGAGAGGACACCGCCAAGTAGCCCGCCCGAGAGCGGGCTCCAGGGAATCACGCCAACGCCGTACTCAATACAAGCTGGTAAGACCTCAAGTTCGACCGTGCGTACGAGCAGGTTGTAGTGGCTCTGTTCACTTACAAGGCCCAAGAACCCGCGTGCACGCGCGGTTTCATTCGCGCGCGCGATATGCCAGCCCGCGAAGTTGCTGCTTCCCACGTAAATGATTTTGCCTTGTTGCACGAGCGTTTCCATCGCTTGCCAAACCTCGTCCCATGGCGCGGTGCGGTCGATGTGGTGCATTTGGTACACGTCGATGTGATCAGTCTGCAGCCTTCGGAGACTTTCGTCGCACGCGGCTCGGATGTGTCGAGCCGACAAGCGACCGTCGTTCGGCCACTCAGACATCGGTCCGTAAAGCTTGGTGGCGAGCACGACTTTCTCGCGCCGGCCACCGCCTTGCGCGAACCAACGACCAATGATCTCCTCCGTCGCGCCAGCTCCGAGGTCGCCGCCGTATCGATTTGCAGAATCGAAAAAATTGATTCCCAGCTCGAGTGCTCGATCCATGATCGAGTGAGATTCGGGTTCGGAAGTCTGGGGACCGAAATTCATGGTGCCGAGGCACAATTCGCTCACTTGCAATGCAGTGCGGCCAAGTCGTCGATAACGCATAGCGCGAGTGTGCCACGAATGCCGCCCGCCGGGCGACTACCAGCAGATACGACTACAACCGAGTCACGCGGTGAAAGTGTTCTCGCGTTGCGGCAATGATCGGCACGACAGCCTCTACCCGTTGGGCGAGATCTAGAGCTTGGTCGAGATCTTTGCTCGCGAGTTTGTTGGTGTGTTCGAGAATGCCGCGCAGACCACCCGTGTCAGTTTCGGCTAGCGGCACCGGACCGCCCAGCATGAATGGAGCCATCGATTGTTGCAGTACTCCGGTCGCTTCAATCGTGTGTTGCAACATTTTGAGATCTACACCCGATTGATGAGCAAGCTCCATCGCCTCATGCGCGGCGGCCATCATGATGTAGCCCGCCGCATTGCGCGCGAGTTTGAGGGCCATGCCTGCTCCGAGGGGCCCAGCATGCAGTACCTCCTTCGAGAAACTCATGAGTGCAGGGCGCGCCTGTTCTACGGCCTCAGCAGCACCTCCGAGCATCGTGACAAGGGTGCCCTTGGCGGCGCCTTCTTCACCGCCACTGATACCAGCATCCAGCACGGCGACACTGTGATGTTCTCCAAGCGCAGCTGCCGCGAAAATCGTGTCGAGGGTGACGGTGGTGTGAATCGTGACAACGGCACCAGGACTGAGCGCGGCGAGGACACCGTTGCGGCCTTCCAAAACTGACAACACTTGGGCGTCGTCGAACACCACCAAGCTCACGCACGATGCACCCTGCGCAGCAGCAGCCGCAGAATCGGCCCCGGTTGCCCCTTCAGCGACTCGTGTCGCCAGTGCCTCAGCCGAGACGTCATACACGACAACGTCGTGACCCGCCCGCACTGCATGACCTGCCATTGGCCCGCCCATACGACCGAGCCCGATGATGGCATACCGCAATTGGTGGCTCATGAATTTGATTTCGAGTGCGCGGCAATGGCCGCTTCGCTGACACGGTACAGATCGCTACTCGACGGATAGCCAACGTAGGCGATGAGCTGCATCACAGTCTCTCGCACTTGTTCCTCATTCAATTCACCCGTCGCGAGTGCGCGTTGAAATTGGATGCCGAGCGTGTCGTAACGGTACTGGGCGGCCAGCACGCCCATAACCAAGAGCCGACGTTGGTCGACGCCGAGCGCGGGTCGGGACCAGACGTCGCCAAACAGGTTCGAGAGCATCTGATCAAAGAACTCGACTTGGCCGGCTTCAAATGCAAACGCATCATCGCCGTACACCCGGCGATACATCGCGAGTCCGCGGGCTCGTCGTTCATCAACAATTTGATCTTCGCTATCTGACACTGCAACTCCTCGTCGTGGCGTATCACTCTTGATCATGACGCGCGATCGCGCTCATGCGCACATGCAACCGATCCACAGCAATTTTGATGCGCCGCACCGGTTGCCGTTAAGTTCAGCAAACACAACCAACCCTGGTGAAAGGCTCTCCATGCCGTTTAATTTCGAGAATCGAGTAGCGATCGTTACGGGGGCGGGAGGTGGCATCGGCGAGGGCTACGCGCGAGCGCTGCACGCCGCTGGCGCGACGGTCGTGATTGCGGAGCTCAACGAACGCAACGGCCGCAACGTCGCCTCTGAGCTTGGGGAACGGGCGTTGTTTGTGCGCACCGATGTTGGTGATCCAACCAGCACCGATGCCCTAGCCGCCACGGTGATGACCGAGTTCGGACGAATCGATCACCTCGTCAACAACGCCGCGATCTTCGGAGACATGCAACTCGCCAGCCTCACCAACGTCGACTACGACTACCTCAACAACTTCATGAACGTCAATCTCATGGGTTCACTGCACTGCGTGCGATCAGTGATGGGCCCGATGGGCAAAGGTGGCGGCGGGTCAATCGTCAACCAATCGTCAACTGCAGCATGGATGGCAATCAGTGGGTTCTACGGCCTTGCCAAAGCCTCACTCAATTTTCTCACCGCGGCGCTTGCACACGAACTCGCGCATCGCAATATCCGCATCAACGCGATCGCGCCTGGCCCCACAGACACGGCGGCGCTGAATCGGCAAGTACCGGTCGAGTTTCGCGATCCGATCGTCGCCAGCCTCGCGATCAAACGGCTCGGTACCCCGGACGACCTCGCCGGCCCAGTGCTGTTCTTACTCTCCGACGATGCGAAATGGATGACCGGTCACATCGTGGCGGTCGACGGTGGCCAAATCACCCGCATCTGACCTGCCCACTACCGCGCGCCGCCTGCAGTGAACGTCACAGGAAGGTGCGTCCAGCCCGTGACATTGGAGCTGTGAAATCGCACTTTGGTGTCATGATCAACGCAATAATCGGGGATTCGTGCGTGGATCTGTTCGAGCGCGATCTTGCCTTCCATCCGCGCGAGTGCCGCACCCAGACAAAAGTGTGCTCCGTATCCGAACGCCAGATGGCGATCGGGTCGGCGCGCGATGTCAAACACCTCTGCCGTCGGTCCGAACTCACGCTCGTCGTGATTCGCTGCTCCAATGAGCAATAGAACGGAGTCGCCTGCGCGCATGACCTGACCGTGGCGCTCGATATCACGGGTGAGGGTGCGGTGCATGTACTGCGTCGAATTATGGAATCGAAGCACCTCCTCGACACAACCCGGAATCAACGAATCATCGCGGGTAATCGCCTCACGTTGCTCAGGATGCCGAGACAACAGTTCGATTGCATTCGCCACCATCTTCGTCGTGGTCTCATGGCCCGCAATGACGAACAGCACACAGAAGCCGAGCAATTCCTCATCGTGGAGCGCTCGGCCGTCGACCTCCAATCCGACGAGATCGGAAATCAGGCCGTGGCCTTCGCCAGCTTTGCGCTTCGCAAGATCGTCAACGAAGTAGGCCAACACTGCGAACATTCCGTCGACAGCAGCTCGCGGAATCATCATCGATCCATCTTCACGAATCATGATGCGTTCTGCATGCTTTCGGAGCTCATCACGGTCATCTGGCGGTATGCCAAGAACCGCGCTGATTACCTCCATCGGAAACGGGCTCGTAACGTCCTCGACGAGATCGCAGTGACCCGTATCAATCACCCGATCAAGTACTTGGTCAAAGATCGAACGGATTTCGTCATGCATTGCCTCAACTCGACGCCCAGTAAACGCCCGAGACACAAGTCTGCGCATTGCCGTGTGGTCTGGAGGATCGAGTTCGATCATTTGTTCGAACTCCGTGAGCTGAGATCCGACCGGCCGACGATTCTCGAGTGCGATTCCGCCCGCCGACGAAAACGATTCGAAATCGCGGAATCCATCGAGCACGTCGTCGAAGCGGCTGAGAACCCAAAATCTCAACTCATCATTCCAATACGCCGGTTGTTCATCTCGTAGCCGGCGGTAGGTGTCGTACGGATTGTCATGTGTGGCGAAGGTGTAAGGGTTGTAGACGAGATCGGACGTCATGAACTCACACCAACCCGATCCGACGCGGTGGACATGTCACATCGTTCGCTCACAACACCAATCTATAGCCAAAATCTGAACACCCATTTTGGCGAGTCGAGCTCAACAATCAGCGCGTACACCTCACCGGGTCTAGGTCAGGCGATGCGTTGTCCTTGTCGGCGTTCATTCGCTGTTCCACCCTGCAACTCAATCGCCACATTGCCAATCTCAGTCGTAAACTGCAACAAGCGTTCACGTGCTCGCTCAACATCAGTTACAGCAGCGGCACGGAGTTCTTCGGCTTCCCGCGCGGTTTCGGCGAGCAGCGCGGCGGCTTGATTAACGGACTCAGTTTCATGCGCTGCAATCGAATCGTTGAGTGCGACAAGATCGTTCACTGCCCCCGCAATTAAGGCATCCAGCTCTTGTTGTTCTATGGCGACCGCGCGCATTTGCGCTGCCGCGGCGGTAAACGAAGCCGCAGTCGCCATGATTTCATCGGCGGCATCCCCGCAGTATGCCAAGGCATCCGCAATCGAGGTGCGGGTTCGATTCAGCCGACTCACTAGCGCGTCGACGTTCACCGTTGGCGACGCAACGAGTTCACTCGAAACAGTCATCACAGTTTCCTTCGCTTCTTGTGCGGAATTGATCGCTACGACGTTCGGCGCGGCATGCGCAACAGACATTCCAAGTGGTTCGCGATCAATCGCCGTCATGGTCTGAGCAAGATCTTCCCGAGCAACAACTCCCACCTCGAGTGCGTCGTCACGAACAGCGTCGTCGGGCATGAAGCCCATAAGGGCCTCTTCGACAACCACTGGAGCTTCGCTTTGACCCGTGACATAGGCGCCCAAGGCATCTCCAAGTGCACCTAGCTCATAGGACGTTTCAGCATCAGTTTCGAACTCGGAATTCGGGCGTGCGGCGGCAGCAGCGTTGGCTGCCGACCACGTACGAGGGGGGCGATTGAGCTTCATGGCCGGTCTCCAAACAACATCAAGTAGATGTGAATTGTACCTTTTAGACCATATTTCTCAACATGAAACCAGTCACAGTGACGCCAAGTCCAACACCAACTAGCGACTAGCTGTTGTCACCCCGACCCACTACAACCCTGCGGAGTACCTTTCGCGCCATGAAGCTCTCACCGCGCTACGAAGGTCCGCCAATCATCACGATCCAAGGACAATTTGACGACTGCGCCGAACCGGTCCGTCGTCAACGTCGACGATTCGAGACGATGCTGACCGGCCTCAGCTCACAACAATGGTCGACCCCGAGCCGCTGCGATGGGTGGTCCGTCCACGATGTTGTTGCGCACCTCGTCGGCGTGAACTCATTTTGGGCCATGTCGGTGCACGCTGGCATTTCCGCAACGCCGACACGAGTACTTGCAAACTTCGACCCCGCCGCGACTCCGCCGTTAATGGTGGAACCAATGCGCTCACTCCCCTCTGATGAACTCCTCGCGCAGTTCATTTCGACCAACACCCAATTTCTCGACGCTCTCGCAGATCTTGACGAACAACAATGGTCGGCCACAGCTGAATCACCCGCCGGACACGTTTCGGTTCGCATGCTCACGTATCACGCCTTGTGGGATTCTTGGATTCATGAGCGTGACGTGGCGCTTCCGCTGGGCATCGAGGCTGGCGTATACGACGATGAAATCGCGTGTTGCTTGCGCTACGCGGCGGCCATCAGCCCTGGGCTCGCACTCAGCAATTCAGCTATCGAACCAGGCAAGTTCTCAGTGCACTCGAAACAGCCCGACATGGAATTCACGCTCATCGTTACCGATGCAGTCGATATCACCAACTCGGTCGCGCACGACACCGTGGCACTCGAAGGCGATGCCGTGGAGCTCATTGAATCGCTCAGTATCCGCACACCACTACCCATGAGCGCGCCGAAGCCGTGGCGGGAGCTATTGACCGGCCTAGCGTTGGCGTTCGACTCCTCAATCTGATCACTTACTCTCGTGGGCTACCGCGAGGATCGAGTTGAATATCGGGTACATCAATCTCTGGAATGTCGCAAATCACACCGAGCATACGGGCGAGTTGTGCGCCCACGGCATCGACGTCCATCATTGCGCTGTCGATTCCTGATGCACCCCACCGAAGCATTGCCTCATTGAGCGTGGGCCCGTCAAAATCATTTGCGAAGTCCGTGCCAATCGTCGCCCCCATAACGACACGCATAAACCTTCGTCGTGGGTGTTCGAGTCGCCACGAACGAATCGTTGCGTCGAGCGCGCACTTCGACGCCATGTATGAGCTCAAACCCCAACGCGGCTCACCCGTAATTTCCGAACTGAGATAGGCGACTACGCCATCCGCACTCAAATGACGAAGCGCCGCGATAGTAATTTGGGTCGCACCAATAACGTTGACGGAATAGTCGCGCGCCCAGTCGCTCGCCGTCGATCGTTCGATCGGCGCCAACGAAGTCACGCCAACGGCGAACAACACCAAATCAATGCCGTCCATCGCATCAGCCGCGGAGTCGACAATCCGGTGGCAATCGTCCGGTTTCGCAACATCACCAACGATGACGTAGCCGGAGCCCTCTGTGCACAATTCGACCAGTGCTGCTTCGCGTCGTGCAGCTACACACACCTGCGATCCTGCGCGCAGTGCAGCGCGTGCGAACGCCCGGCCAATACCCGATGAAGCACCAACAACCAACACCTTCGCACCCGCGATATTTCGCGTACCGAGTTCGTTCCCGAATCCACTCTGCATCCTGCGAATATACGCTGTGCCACGATGACCAACGATCGCGTCTACATCCACGAGTTCATCAACATCCGTGGACACAACCGGGCCAACTACATGCATCACATGACCGCAAACTGGAGTCCTTCGGCGCAGGTTGATCGTGGCCAACTCTGCTACGGGGTATGGGCACTACTCGGTTCGACTGGAGCATGGCCACAAACAGTGAATATGTGGGAAGAACAGGGATGGCGCGGCTTAGCCGACTCGTTCTCCAACGAGGCCGTCGGGCCTGGGGCGCAAGACCCAAAGCTCGCGAAGTGGTGGAGTGGAGCGGCCGAATTTCGCGACGGTGGCTTCGATCGGATCATGGTGCCCGCGCCCTGGTCAGAACCAATCGAGACTCTGTGCGCCAGCAACCGCGGCGGCGCGCTCTACGCCCACGAACTCATCACCGTGCGGGCGGGGACGGCGCGTGATCTGTTGGAGCGCGCAAACGAAACCGCATCGCCGATCTTCAACCGATACGGATGGTCGTTGATCGGAGCCTTCACAACTGCGATGACCAACGACGACGAAGCGTTGCTCCTATGGTCGATACCCAGTTGGAACCACTGGGCAGCAGGCGAAATCGCGCATACCGAAGACCGCGATCTCATCGGTTGGCGGGCATCCGTTGCCGCAGAGGTCACCAATTGGCATCGAGTGTTGTTGATTGATGCACCGCTCGCTCCACTGCGAACCGGACGTCAGCCCTCGGTCACCGATCAGACTGACTGGCACGACTAGTTGGCGCTGGTACTCCGACCAGTGCAGCAAGCTCACCACGCAACACTTTGCCAATCTCGTTGCGGGGTAACTCCGCAACCCAATGAAACGCAACCGGCACCTTGTATGCGGCTAAATGTTCTCGGCACGCGGCCACAAGTACGTCATCAGGCACTGTTCGGCCCACCAAAAAGGCAACTGGCACTTCGCCAAGCCGATCATCAGCAACCCCAACAACCGCGGCTTCATCAACAGAGTCGAGCAATATCAACACTTCTTCAACTGCGGCCGGCACAATCTTGTTGCCACCGCGATTGATCACATCCGTGGCTCGGCCTTCAATCCACACGAAGCCGTCGTCGTCTATCTGAGCCAGATCGCCAGTATCGATGTATCCCTGAGCGTCGAGACGCTCGTCCATACCGAGCGCGGCGTTGGGAGGTCGCACCCACAAGTGCCCACGCTCATCCACCTTGATGACTACCCCATCATGAGGGCGTCCGACTGCGCCAATCTTGTCGGGATACTGCCGTGCATCGGCGGCAGTCCAACCGATCACTTCGCCAATCTCAGCCTGCCCATATCCATTCAATACAAACACACCGAACTTCTTTGTGAAGCGGCGCGCCTGCATTGCGGACAACGGAGCAGTAATTGAACGCACATATTTCAATGGCGAGAGTTCGGTCAACGCGGCGTCGTCCGTCAACATCGCGATCGCGGCCGGTGGCAACACGACCGAACGAATCGCAAAATTACGTACGAGAACAACGAAATCGGCGGTGCTGAAACGATCCATCATCACCAATGCGGCACCGGCGCGCAATCCGAACAGCGCGTTATAGAACCCCGCGTTGAGTGCGAGCGGCACCGGTATCAGATTCGGCATTGGCGCCTTCGGTGCACTCTGCACTCGCAGCGGACGCAGCACGCGATCGAGAAACTCCAGGTATCCATCATGAGTGTGTTGAACCGGTCGCGGCGCACCCGTTGTGCCTGACGTCCACACAATGAATGCAGCATTTTGGTGATACGCCATTGCATCGTCACAAACAACGGTCGCTTCACCATCAACCATCACCGCGGGGCGAACTGACGAAACTATGGCTGACAACTCAGTTGCGGTCGCGCGCGGATTTACGGCGCAAAACACCGCGCCCACCATCCAGGTTCCGAACATCGTCGCGATCAATTGGGGCCCATTCGCCAAACGCGCGACAACTGCAGTTCCGGCCACCAGTCCGCACTGTCGAAATTGCTCCGCAATTCGCTCCGCATCGGCTTCGAGTTCGCGTCGGGTCGTCGCCTCCGACAACGTATGGATAATCGGATCATTCGGCGCAGTCGGGTGATCCAATAGCAATCGCACAAGACTCATGAGCGCGGCACCTGATTCCAGGCGACGCCATCGAACGGATCGGGTTCACGCGGCAGCCCCAACACGCGTTCAGCAAGAATCGTCTTATTGATCTCTGTCGTTCCACCCTCGATGGTGTTGGCTCGGCTTCGCAACATTCCCGATACCTCGAACGGCAACGCCGCCGCGTACGACTCCGGAGCAACAGCACTCGAACCAAGATCACCTCCATGAACACCAACCTCCCATGCCATCGCGTGAACCGACAGCAAGTCCGAGGCAAGCATTTGGGCCCGTTGATTCAACCCGCCTTGGTGGACTTTGCCGATCGATGCGGCGGCGCCCGGCGTGCCGCCCGCAGCGACCGCACCCCGAACCCGCAAGTTGGTCCACTCCCGAATCCGTTCCTCGCTGTACACGCCGACCAAACGCTGGCGAACGTCAACATCTGCAGCGCGATGCAACTCTCTTGCCCTGGCTAGCAAACGGGTCGCACCGGCACCGCCGATCCGATCAACTCCTCCCGACCCAGCGCCCGCCACCATTTGGCGTTCGCCAGCGAGTGTCGACCGAGCGACGCGCCATCCGTCGCCCACACCGCCGATTCGATTGAAGTCGGGAACCCGAACACAATCCAAGAACACTTCGTTGAAATCCACTTCACCACCCAAGTGCCGCAGCGGTCGGATGGTCACACCAGGTGCGTGCAAATCGACGATGAAGTAAGTCATTCCTGCACGCTTTTCCACATGCGGATCGGTGCGCGCTAAGCACACTGCAAAATCACTGAAGTGCGCCCAAGTGGTCCACACCTTCTGGCCGGTCAGCACCCATTCGTCACCATCGCGAATCGCCGCCGTCGACAGGGATGCCAGGTCGGATCCCGAACCCGGCTCAGACAATAACTGACACCATTTCTCTTCGTTGCGAACCAACCCAGGCAAGAAGCGCGCGCGTTGTTCTGCGCTTCCGTGTGCAAACAAGGCAGGAGCAGCGGAGTTCAACCCCAACGGATTCAAGCGACCCAGGTTGTACGGCGCCAGCAGTTCTTCGACCAATCGAGCTTGATCCCGACTCAAATCCGCCCCGACGTATTCCCACGGCCAAGTTGCCACAGCCAAACCCGTATTGGCAAAACTCGGGTACCACCGTTCATACTCGGCGTGGCTTCGCACCTTGCGGATCGCCGACCGACCACTGCCTGAGGCATCGCGCCAAGCTTGCGGAATTGCCGAGACGATCCAATCTGCGACCGTGTTGCACATCGCCTCTTCATCCATTGCTCGATGCACCAATGGACGCCATTCCATGTTCTCGATCGTAACCGACCACCTCGTTGGTGCTTGCCTAAGGTTGATTGCATCGTGAACGCTCAATCATCGATTGACGTTTGAAGGAGAGGCAAGAACAGCATGGAACCGATCAAGATCGGATGGCTTGGCGCCGACGCGGCATTGAACGCAAAACTGGAATTCGAAGGACACTTCGAACCGTGGGAATAGATCGCAACTCACGACGAACGATGTCGCTGGTTTTCCTCGCTGCGTTCTTTGGCGCAGCATGCACCGACGACGACCCAACCAAACTGGTTGCAGGGCCCTCTACCACCACTACACGGACAGAAATAGTCTTGCCTGGGGCCGCCTCGGAATACATCCAACATTCGCGTGACTGGGTGCTTCCCGGACGCGACTACAACAATTCACGCGCCACATTCGACTCACGTGTGAGCTCTCGCAATGTGAGCGACCTCCACGTGTTGTGGGAAGCACCGGTGAGTGGTGCACTCTCGACCGCACCAATCATCATCGGTGAGACCGTGCACGTACAAGACGGCTCTGGAGTTATCCGTGCGTTTGACCGCATGAAGGGCACCCCTCGCTGGAAGACCACGCCGTACGGTGCGACCGCCGGAAGATTCGGCATCGCGGTCGCAGACGACCGTGTGTTCGGAATTCTCGGATCGCGCGGAATTGTCGCGGTCAGCGCAACAACGGGTACGGAAATCTGGCGCAAGGAGCTCGCGGTAAACGCCTCGACTGCTATCGATATCCAACCGATCTTTTTCAGTGGCAAGATCTTTGTCAGTACCGCGCCTGTCAAAATTGAAGGCAGATCCATGGCGGGTGCTCGCGGCGTGCTGCACGCCTTGTCCGCCGAAACGGGCGAAACACTGTGGACATTCGACACAGTGAAGGGTGATCTATGGGGGCATCCAGAAATCAACTCGGGAGGCGGGGCACGGTTTCCACCGGCGATCGACCCTCGCAGCAATACCCTGTATTGGGCCACGGCAAGCCCCGCACCATCTCCGGGTACCAAAGAATTCGCCAACGGATCAAGCAGACCGGGCGCCAACCTCTATACAAATTCCGCGCTGGCGATCGATATCGATTCGGGGCAACTGCGGTGGCACCATCAGGTACACCCCCACGATCTCTTCGATCGCGATCTGTTACACACGATGATCTCCAAAGTTGATCAGCGCGAGGTCGTGGTCGCAACCGGCAAGGGTGGCGTCGTGGTCGGTCTCCGGCCAAAAGATGGTTCCAGAATTTGGTCAACCAAGGTTGGCCTCCATCGTAATGACGACCTTCAACAACTCGACAGCCCGACCGAGGTCGCTCCTGGCACCTTCGGAGGCGTACTGGCACCACCTGCAAATGCCGACGGCATCGCGTACGTCGCAGTCGTCAACGCGCCGACCACCTTGAACCGCGACGTTCCCAACCAAAAACCTTCCGAACTTGGCAAGAACGATGGTGAAATCGTCGCGATCGATACGGCGGACGGCGCAATCAAATGGTCGACCAAACTGTTCGGCGATCCCTTCGGCGGAATCACGATCGTCAATGATCTCGTTCTCGCCACATTGGTCGATGGCACGCTGGTGGTTATCAATCGCAACGACGGTGCGCAATTGCTCCAGATCAAACTCATTGGTGGAGCAAACGGTCACATGTCAGTGGCCGGAAACATGTTTGTTGTCCCAGTGGACGCCCTCGAATCGCCTCGCCTTGTCGCGTTCGGGCTATGACCCGATGAAGGAGAACACGCCGATCGCAACCTCCGCAGCTAGAACCGGAGTGATTACCGCGACTTCCAGGGTCATCGGTTTGTTGCGAGTGCTCGTCATTTCCGCGGTCCTCGGCACCACGTACCTCGGCAACACATTCCAATCGTCGAACTCCGTGTCAAACATTCTCTTTGAACTACTGGCAGCCGGGGGACTGTCCGCGGTGCTCGTTCCCGCGCTCGTGCGAACGGCTCACGACGATCAATACACCGAGCGATTGGCAAGCGGCGTGCTCGGCGTTGCGACAATTGCGCTCGGTATTCTTGCGCTCGTCGGCGTGCTCTGCGCTCCGCTTATCGCACGGGCGCTGACTACCGGCGCACCACCTGAGATCGCGGCACAACAACTCGAACTTGCGACGTTTTTAGTGCGGTGGTTCGTGCCCCAAATCGTGCTGTACGGGTTCGCAGCGATTGCCACTGCCGTGCTGCATTCCCGTAGGCGATACTTAGTTGCGGCAGCCGCCCCAATTGCGAGTACCGCCGTGATGATCGCTTGTTTCGCGCTATTTCGTATCCAGGCAGGCAGCCACCCGAGCTTCAATATCGACACGACATCAAGACTGTTACTCGCAACTGCCGGTACGGGTGGCGTCCTCGCCTTCGTCGCAACGCTGCTAATACCCGTGTGGCGCGCCGGGATACGTCTCCGTCCGCGAACAGGGTTCCGAGACCGTGAGGTACGGGCACTGCTGCAACACTCAGGTTGGGGAATCCTTCTGAACAGCATCAGCGGGCTGCTCGCAGCAGCACTCGTAATCGCCGGCAACGTCGTGGCTGGGGGTGTCGTCGCAATTCAGGTTGCGTTCGCACTATTTCTTGCGCCGTACGCCATCTTGTCGCAACCCTTGGCTGCAGTCGCGCTCCCAGAACTCACCGATCACACCACATCACACGACACATCGCGTTTTGCATCGACACTGCATTGGACAATCGAAACAATGTGTGCGCTCATGGCGCCTGCCACTGCGGCGTTGATGATTTTTGCACAGCCCGGACTCACCGGGCTTGGGCTGGGTCTCGATCAACGCGGTGCCAAACTCGTGGCAGCCGCCTTGGTTGGCCTGGCCCTCGGACTCGTGCCGTACTCTGGCTTCCTCATCATGGCCAGAGCCCACTACGCGTTCAACGACAGCAAGACGCCAGCGCTCGTTGCGCTGTTGAGCGGCAGTGTTGGGGTGCTCGTAATTATCGTTACCCGTTTCACGTTGCACGAACGCGCGCTCGTCGGGGCACTCGGCTTCGCGCACAGCCTCGCCTTCGCGATCGGTGCTGTAGTGCTCGGTATCACGATGCACCGCCGATCACAATCTCACGTGCTAACTCGACGAGCATTCAACGCCCTCACTTGTGCCACTGGTTCGGCCGTTCCGGTGTGGATAGCTACGACGCAAATCACTGTGCATGGTCGCCTTCAAATGGTCGCGTACTCACTCGTAGGCGCCTCCATCTACTTCGGGCTCTACGCGACTCTGTTACGACTGACGGGATTCGGATCAATCCGTCAACCGGTTGATCTCAGCTCATCAATGCCGCAGCCGCGCTCGTAACGCTGCGAAGATGTTGCGTGCCGCATCACGCGGGTCGGCCATGAGCAGTCCTTTCCGCATCAACTTTTCTTTGCCTTTGGTGTACGGCGGATACAGCAATGGCGGGTCGATCTTCGTACTTCGACTATGCACTGCGCGGCGGTGCGATAACGCTTCAAATCCAAACTTTCCGTGATACGCGCCCATGCCGCTTTCGCCAACGCCACCAAATGGCAGATTCGGATTCGAAACGTGCAAGATGGTGCCGTTAATGCACGCTCCTCCACTCGTCGAACGAGCGATGATGTTTTCGGTCTCGGCATCGTCTTCGGAAAAGACATACAAAGCGAGGGGTTTTTCATCCTCGTTGACAAACTCGATCGCGGCATCGAGATCGTCGATCGCAATAATCGGCAGCACCGGCCCGAATATCTCTTCGTGCATTGGCGGGTCGTCACGCGTGATGTTGGTGAGTATCGTTGGTGAGATGTAGCGGCCGTCCACATCCGTGTCTCCACCGGCCGCGAGCGTGCCGCAATGTAACAATTTCTCAAGCCGGTGAAAATGCGCTTCATTCACAATCCGACCGTAATCAGTGCTCTGCTTCGGGTCGGTTCCGTAAAACGCCGTGATCTGTTCGTTCAGCTTGGCTACCAGCGCATCATGCACGCTCGATTCAACCAGCACATAGTCAGGAGCGATGCAGGTCTGGCCAGCATTCAGAAACTTGCCCCACGCGATTCGCTTCGCGGCGATATCGATGTTCGCGTTGCGACTCACAATTGCCGGACTCTTTCCGCCCAGTTCCAGCGTCACTGGAGTCAGGTGTTCGGCCGCGGCGCGCATGACTACGCGAGCAACGCGACTATTTCCGGTGTAGACGATGTGATCAAAACGTTGTTTCAGTAACTCGGTTGTTTCTGCCACTCCTCCGTGCACAATCGTCACAGCCGGATCATTCAACGACCTCACGATTTCGCCCAACACGCGATCAGTCGATGGTGCCAGTTCACTGGGCTTCATGACAACGGCGTTGCCCGCAGCAATTGCCGCGATCGCCGGGAGCAGCAGCAACTGCATCGGGTAATTCCACGGTGCTATCACGGCGACAACACCGAGGGGTTCGTAGTGGAGATGCGATGCTCCGGGTTGAAACGCCATCGGAGTCGCGACCCGCTGCGGTGCCGCCCACGAGTCGAGCGCGGCGCAGGTTTGATCGATATCGGCGATCGTGAACCCAATTTCGGTCGCCCACGCTTCAAATGTTGGCTTGCCGAGATCCTCTCGTAGCGCTGCCAGTAAATCGGCCTCGCGGGTCCGTACCCGTTCTCGCAGGGCTCGCAACGTCGCCTTGCGCCAGGCGATCGTGCGAGTGCGCCCTGCGTCGAACGCCGCACGCGCCTTCGCGACCTCGCTTTCGACCTCGGGTAACGGCGTAACCTCAAGTTCGTGAACACTCATTGATACTCCTTCGTCGGCCAGCCATTCGCCAGGCCCGTTGGTCTTGATCTTGATCTTCAATGCCCGAGATCGTTTGGCATCACTTGCAACTTGCAACCGAACCAATACTCGTCAAGTATTCCACTTTCTCGAAGCCCAACGCGGAGTTCTAGCCATGACAATCACGCCCGACAACAAAGACTGGACGTGGGTGCTTTCGCGGCCATGTCCGGAATGCTCATTCGCTACGCAACTCCACGAGCGCCAACACATCTCGACCATGATTCGTTCCAACGCCGAACTCTGGTGCTCCGCACTGGCCCAACCCAAACCAGAGCTGCGGTTTCGGGATGAACACTGGTCGATTCTCGAATACGGATGTCATGTGCGAGATGTATACGCCGTGTATCAAACCCGGGTGCACCGAATGTTGACCGAAAACGGCCCTCACTACGACAACTGGGATCAAGACATCACAGCGCGCGACGACGACTACGCAAACCAGGATGCTGCGGACGTGGCGAGGCAACTCGAAGCCGCCGCCGAAGTACTCGCGCTCACATTCGAGAGTATTACGTCTGACTATCAATGGCAGCGCACCGGATTCCGCAGCGACGGGTCGAGCTTCACGATCGAATCAATCTCGCGTTACATGATCCACGACACGATCCATCACCTCGTCGATATTGGGCTTACTCCTACCGACGCGGGCGCAACATCACGAAATCCGGCTTAAACGAGCGCCTTTGCACCAGCCATCACGGCAGGTGCGAGCGCGGTCGCCGTTGGAAGTAGCTGTTCGCAAAAGAACCGCGTAGTTCGCACCTGATCCGAGCCATCGCCATTCGCCACCGCTATGCGCGCACTTCGCGCCATGAGCTCGCCAGCCGTCAACATCGCCATGAGTCGCAGGTATGGAGTGGCGCCCGCAAGAACATCGTCGTTGTTGTCGCAAGCCAACAGCCATTCGGTTGTCGTGCGCGCGGCGATGAGTGCATCACGCAACGGCGCCGCGCTACTACGTACCTCGTCCATCCTCTCAGTCGCAGCAATCGATTCCTCGATGCGTGCCAGATGTTCACGCACCACATCGCCACCTCGCAGCCCGAGTTTGCGTCCAACCAAATCGATAGCCTGAATACCGTTCGTTCCTTCGTAGATCATGGCAATGCGTGAATCGCGAAGATGTTGCGCGGCACCGGTTTCTTCGATGAACCCCATGCCGCCGTGTACCTGCACGCCCAATGACGCGACCTCGAAGCCCACGTCGGTCGCCCATGATTTCGCCAACGGCGTAAAGAGCGCGGCAATTTCATCGTGACGTTCGCGCGATCCAGCATCGCGGTCGTGTTCGGCGTGATCGATTGCCGCGGCGGTTGCATAAATCAAACGCCGAGCAGCCTCAATCTGACATTGCATCGTCAACAACATCCGTTGTACATCAGGATGTTCACTGATCGCGGCCCGCTCTCCACGAACTGTGCTCGAGGCGCGCCCTTGCTTGCGTTCATCAGCAAAGCTGCGGGCTTGCTGATAGGCCCGTTCGGCAAGCGCCACCCCCTCGACGGCAACTCCAATGCGAGCATGGTTCATCATCGTGAACATCGCGATGATTCCGCCGTGCAACGAACCGACCAGTTCTCCAACGGCGCCCTCACCAGCTTCGCCGAAACTCAACACACAGGTCGGGCTCGCTTTAATACCCATCTTGTGTTCAATCGACACACACGCGACGTCGTTGCGCGCGCCGAGCGAACCGTCTGCGTTCACAAGATACTTCGGAACCACGAAGCAACTAATGCCCTTCGTCCCTGTTGGCGCGTTAGGCGTCCGAGCCAGCACTAGATGCACAATTTGATCGGTGAGATCGTGTTCACCAAAGCTGATGAAGATCTTCGTGCCCGTAATCCGATACGTACCATCAGCTTGTGGTTCTGCCTTACTTCGCACCGCCGCGAGGTCCGAACCTGCATCTGGCTCAGTGAGATTCATCGTCCCCGACCATTCCCCAGAAATCATCTTCGGGAGATACATCGCTTTGATCGCTTCGCTTCCGTGGTGCTCGAGCAGGCGAGTAGCGCCTTGCGTCAACAACGGGCACATGCTGAACGACAAGTTGGCCGTTGACATCAACTCTTCCAGCACCACGCCAACCGAAAACGGAAACCCGCCGCCACCGTATTCGGGTGCCGCAGCCACTGCTCCCCAGCCTGCTTCCACATAGGCTCGATACGCGCTTTGGAATCCCGGCGGGGTTGTAACCGTGTTGTCGGCGTTGTGGACGCTGCCGACCTGGTCGCCGATCACATTGAGTGGGGCAACTGTTTGTGCGAAAAAGCGGCCGGCTTCACTGAGCAAGTCAGTCACAACATCAAGGTCGGCGTGATCGAACTCATCAAGTTTGGCAATGTCGCCAAGTCCACAGATGTGTTGCAGCACAAAGCCGATGTCGGCGAGCGGCGGGGCATATTCGTTACTCATACGGCAATGTTTGCCGATCGGCATGGCCAGCGCCTCATCGAACGGCGTTCTCGTCTCGCTACGAACGGTCAACCATGGCAATAAGGTCTCGCGATGCAGTCCAACCGCAACGAATCTGCGTTACGCGGGGTCAAGGTCTTGGATGTAGCTGCGCTATTTCCGGCCCCCTTGCTCGCCGCGATGCTGGGCGACTACGGCGCCGACGTCGTCAAAGTGGAGCCACCGCAGGGCGACGGCCTGCGCCACGTCGGCACGCCGTCGCCCCAGGGATCGTCCTCGGCTTGGGCAGTAGCCGGCCGCAACAAACGGTCCGTCGTCCTCGATCTTGGCGACGACGTCGACATCAACACGCTGATTCAACTGACTTCGGTCGCCGACATCATCGTCACCAACCAATCCCATCAACAGTTGGCACGATGGCACTGCACTACCGAAGAAATCGCCGAACGCAATCCCCGCGCGATCATTGTGTCACTCACTGCATTTGGGAGCTCAGGTCCGCTGCGGAATGTCGGGGCAAACGGCACGATTGCCGAAGCATTCAGCGGGGTCGCCGAACTCATCGGCGACCGAGACGGTCCACCAACGTTGCCTTCTTTCGCCTTGGGTGACACCCTGGGCGCGATTAGCGCGTTCAACGGCGTGCTCGCTGCCTTATATTGGCGCGACGCCAACGACGGTCGCGGCCAGTTCATCGACGCGTCCCTGTATGAACCATTACTCGGTTTGATCACAAGTACGTTCGCAAGCTGGAAAGATACGGACGCGCCACCAACGCGAAACGGCTGTCGGCTCGCAAACGCGGCGCCACGAAACCTGTACCAAACATCCGACGAACACTGGATGGCGCTTTCGGCCACAACGGATGCACAGGTAGCCCGCGTATTCGATCTCATGTCCGCGTCGAACGCTCTGCGAGCGCGTTACGCCAAATCCCATCAACGTGTCGGCACCGACGCTGACGCACTCGATGCCGAGGTCGCGGCGTGGATCTGCGAGCTCACACTCGCGGATGTGCTCACCCGTTGCCACGACGCTCGGATTCCCGCCGCTCCAGTGCAATCACTCAACGACGTATCCAACCATCACCACGTGATTTCCCGCAACAACCTCGTGCCACTCTCGAGCGAGCACGACGCAATTCGCGTGCCCGCTCCTACCCCAACGCTCTCAGAAACTCCCGCTCACTTTCGGCGTGCCGCGCCCAACATCGGTGCGCACACTCATGAGGTGTTGCACGACTGGCTCAACACCGACAATGCTGCGGACGGCCACGGCGCGAAACGATGATGGACTACTCGTCATCGGGCAGCGCTCAACAGACTTCAAGGACTATTCAATGACCACACCCGTCGCAGTTCAGTTGTACTCATTGCGTGAAGAGGCACGGGCGGGCATCGAGCCCGTGCTCGAGCGACTCGGCGAGATCGGATACGCAGGCGTGGAAACCGCAGGGCTCCAGGGCCTCACCGGCAAACAATTTGGCGCGGCGCTCAACAATGCGGGGCTACGCGCTGCCAGTGCACACATCGGTTACGAAGGGCGCGACGCATTTCGCGCTGCGCTCGAGGCACATGCACCGCTTGAAGTCGATACCGTTATCGTTCCCTTCGCCGCGCCCGACGAGTTCAAGACCGCCGAAGGTGTCTCGAAGTTGGCTGAGCGTCTGAACCGCGCCAATGCAATTGCACAGGAATTCGGGGTTGCGCTCGGATATCACAACCACTATTGGGAACTCCAACATTCGTACAACGACCGCAGCGCTCTCATCCATCTCTTCGACCTACTGCACCCGACGATCGTCGCCGAGATCGATGTCTACTGGGCCAAAGTCGGCGGTGCCGATCCAGTTGCGCTCCTGCACGACCTCGCGCCGCGTGTGACGCGTATCCACGTCAAGGACGGGCCCGCGGTTGTGCCCGACCAGCCCATGACCGCGGTTGGCAAAGGCACGCTCGCGATCCCCACAATTCTAGAGGCGGCCGTCGATGCCGCATGGCACATCGTTGAACTCGACGCCTGTGCCACCGACATGTTCGATGCCGTTGAACAGAGCTACACGTACCTCGTGGGCCAAGGCCTCTCGCACGGTCAACGATGAACAACAATAAGGACGATTCAAGTCGTGTTGCGATAGTTGGCACCGGTGTGATCGCACCGGCATACGTCGCAACGCTTCAGGAGCTTGGTTCGGTGGAAATCGCGGCAGTCGTTGACGGTGTCGCGGAGCGGGCATCCGACTTCGCCGCCGCGCACGACACTGTCGCTCGTACATTCGACGAAGTCCTCGCTGATCCATCGATCGACGCCATCGTGAATCTCACGCCACCCCTCGCCCATGCCGCGGTCACAACAGCCGCGCTCGACGCAGGAAAAGCAACGTTCAGTGAGAAACCGCTCGGTGTCGATTTTGGCGAAGGCCAGAAGCTCGTCGCGCTCGCGCAGCACAACAGCGTGCGCCTCGGGTGTGCACCGGATACGTTTCTCGGCACTGGGCTACAAACATGTCGTGCCGCGATTGACCGTGGCGATATCGGCACTCCCATCGGCGCGAACGCATTCATGTTGGGATTCGGCCCCGAGTGGTGGCACCCGAATCCAGAGATCTTTTATCAACGCGGGGCCGGACCAATGCTCGACATGGGGCCCTACTACCTCACTGCGCTCATACAAATGCTGGGCCCCGCTGTCGCGGTGTGCGCATCAGCCCGTATTCCTCGTGTGCAACGCCCTGTCTGGTCGAAGCCGCGCCGGGGCGAGATGCTCGACGTGGAAGTGCCGACGCACGTCGCAAGTGTGATCGACTTCGAATGCGGCGCGACTGCCACATTGGTGACGAGCTTTGACGTAGCGGCTTCGCGCTACCGCAACATCGAAATATACGGAACTGAGGCGACGTTGGCACTGCCCGACCCCAACACCTTTGGGGGGCCGGTGCACATCCGTGGTGTACGCGACAAAGAATGGTGCGACGTCGAACTCAGACCAACTCAGATACCACAGCAACGCGGCATTGGTCTCGCAGACATGCTGTCGGCGCAACGCAACGACCGTCCTCACCGTGCGAACGCCGAATTGGCACTGCACGTGCTCGAGATCATGACCAAGGCAATCGAGTCTTCCGATCAGGGAATGCGACTCGACATCGCAACAACATGTGCGCGTTCGGAGCCATTGAACACGCAGCTCCAAACGAACACATTCGACTAATTCGCTACTAGGAACATGACGAAGGCACACCACATGACGTTGCGCTATGGAATTATCGGCGGAGGGTTCATCTCTCAATTTCATCTCCGAGCACTCACTCAAGTGCGCGGAATAGAGGTGGCCGGGCTTACGTCGCGGACGCGCCCCGAAGCGCTCGCAACGTACGTACGCGACAATCAACTCGGCGCCGGCGTGATTTACGACACCGTCGAAGCGATGCTCCCCCACGTCGATGTGGTTGCGATATTCAGCCCCAACTTCTGTCGCGTCGCGACCATGGAAATAATCGCCGCAGCGGTTCGCGACGGCATCCAGCTACGGGGGCTCATCGTTGAAAAGCCACTGGGACGCAACATGTCGGAGGCGCGTCGGATCGTCGACCTCGCTCGCGAAATTGCAGTCCCTACCGCATACTTCGAGAATCAAATTCACATGAAGATGCTGCAGAATGCTCGAACGCAGCTCGCCGGAGTTGCAGCTGCCATGGGCCCGCTCACGCTGGCCCGTTCGTCTGAAGAACATGCGGGGCCTCACAACGGATGGTTTTGGGATCCCACGCAGCAAGGCGGCGGCGTGTTGTCCGATATGGGTTGCCACTGCCTTGCAGTCGGGTGGTATCTGCTCACACCACTGGGGTCCGACGTGCGTCGTCTGGTTCCGCAGAGTGTCTCCGCCCATGTCGGCCTCCTGAAGTGGGGTCTACCGAAATGGCGTTCTGAACTTCTGGATCGTTTCGGCGTCGACTACACCGCAACGCCAGCCGAAGATTTCGCGACCGGCATGGTCACCTACAAAGATGCGACCACCGGCGCGATTTCGAAGGCACAGTTCACTGTCTCATGGATGTACGACAAGCAAGGGCTGCGATTGCTCGTCGACGGCTTAGGGCCGGGATACGCCCTCGAAGCCAACAGTTTGCGATCTCCACTAGAAATCTTCATCGGCGACGCGGCGGCAGCAAGAGTCGCGGATGCAGAGATGGCCCTCGAAAAAGCAACGTCGTCGCAAGGTTTGCTCGCAATTCAGCCCAACGAAGCTGATCTCTATGGATACACCGACGAAAACATCGACGCGCGCGACGCATTCACCGAGGGTCGCGACGCGCTGTTGAATTTCGAATACGGACTTGAAATCGTGCGGCTCACGATGGCCGCGTACATGTCGGCAGAAACCGCGAGAGTGGTCGACCTCACCGACCCTGCAACCATCGCAGCGCTCGAAACCTATATACCTTTAATCCAACAGGGTCGCGGTCGCGAGCTCCTACACATCACAGATTCGGACTAACAATGGGAACGTTCGTGATCACGGGATCAGCCGGAGGCATCGGCAGTGCTACCCGTCGCAAACTCGAAGCTGGCGGCCACCGAGTGATTGGTGTCGATATCCAAGACGCCGAGGTGATTGCTGATCTTGCTACCCCGCAGGGTCGAGCCCAGATGGTGCTCGACGTCGAGCAGCAATGCGGCGGCGTACTTGACGGAGTGATTGCCGGCGCGGGTGTGGCGAGTGCGCCTGGCAAATTCGTTGTCGCACTGAACTATTTCGGTGCCGTCGCGACCCTCGCTGGCTTGCGACCAATGTTGGCACGCGGCACGAACGCATGCGCCATAGGCATCAGTAGCAACTCGACTTCGACGATGCAGGGCTACCCCCTCGGAGTAACCGACGCTTGCCTTGACGACAATGAACCGCATGCGTCTGACCTGGCATCGGTCGACACCAGCGGCATCTCCATATATCCCGCGACCAAACTCGCACTCGCGCGTTGGGTCCGCCGCAACAGCATCACAAGTGACTGGATAGGCAGCGGTGTTCGGCTCAACGCAATCGCACCTGGCTATACCGCTACTCCGATGACAGCCGGTTCGGAAGACTTCATGTTCAGCCTCGGCGATATCTACCCGTTGCCGATGCAGCGCCCGGGCCATGCCGACGAAATCGCTGCGCTCCTCGAATTCGTGCTCATCCACGGCACCTATTTCGTGGGCTCATGCATCATCGCCGACGGAGGAACCGACGCAGCCATGCGCACCAACGACTGGCCCATCCCAATTCCATGAGCAACGTCGGAAGCAACGTCGACGCGACAGGTCCGATCACGGCTCTGAACGTTCTCCGTGATTCTTTAAAGATTCAACTCATCACGCTTGACGCTGATTGCGCAGAGCACGCCGCTCGGCTGAGCAGCAGCCTTCCTCACCGAGTCGAACAACAACCGAAACCAGCGCTACTTGTACGCGTGAATTGACGGTGGTAGCTCAGCATTCGCGATGGCCTCGGCCCGCGCGTGCAATAGCACACCGAATTTTTCAAGGTCGTAACTGATGATGTACTTGCCTTGTTTGATCTCATCAATCGCGTAGCGACCCAACACGTTCACATCCATCGTTTGCACCGGAGTCCCTGCAGCTTCCATCGCGGCTTTGAAATCGGCGATGGTCGTCATCGGCGCGGGGGGCCGAGGGCGCACTCGCTGCAACGCATCGGGACGATTACGTTGCGCAGTCCAGAGGCCAGTTTCGAGAAGGCCGCCCGATGGATACAACACACACGCTCGCAAGTTGGTGCCTTCGTTGATGAAGTTGGCCGCCAGCGCTTCGGTGAAACAACTTACGGCAGCCTTGCTTGCCGCGTACACCGAGGCGTTCAATACCGGCGCGAATCCACCGTCAGCCGACGAAGTATTTATGACAAGTCCTTCATCGCCGGTTGCGAGCATCCGCGGCACGAATGCCAAAGTCACCATTGCTGTACCAATGACATTGACCGAGAAGCACCACTTCCAGTCATTCGGTTCTTGTTCCCACGGTAACCCGCCACCGCCGCTCGTGACCCCTGCGTTGTTAAACAACAAATTGCACGTTCCGTAGCGCCCAAACACTGCGTCGACCAACGCTTCAACGGATGCTTCGTCGGATATGTCAGTGCGCACCCCCGACACTTCGCCGCGCCCCTCAAGTTCAGCAAGAGTCGAGTCCAAGACACGCTGTTCGATGTCGGCAATCACCACGCGCGCGCCTTCATCAAGCAACGCTTCCACCAATCCACGCCCAACCCCGTTTGCGCCACCAGTGACAACTGCGACCTTGCCGGAGATATCCCTCATCGCCTGCTCCTCAGAATTCGTTGCAAAAAGTTAGGTAGCGGTCACGAAATCGATGAGTTGCTCGACCGCGCCAACCACGCTTGCTTCAAGATCTCGGTAACTGTGCACCCTCGAAAGCAACTCGCGCCAAAAGACTCGGGGATCGCTGACGCCAAGTGCCGCACACGTGCCTTCTTTGAACGACTGCCCCTTGGGTATCACAGGCCAACGCTCAAGCCCCATCACTTTGGGGCGCACCGCGGTCCAAACGTCGATGTAGGGCGTGCCGGTAAACATCACGTACTCGCTCTGCGCGCGTTGCGCGATACGAGCTTCCTTTGACCCTGGCACGAGGTGGTCGACGAGTACTCCGAGCCGCCGCGTTGGCCCTGGTCGGAATTCGCTGATGAACGCTTCGACATTATCGAGGCCATCAAGGCGTTCGACGACGACCCCTTCAATACGAAGATCGTCACCCCAAACCTTTTCGAGCAGTTCGGCATCGTGGATACCTTCGACCACAATCCGAGCTGCACGGGCAACTCGCGCTTTCGCCTGAGGAACCGCGATCGAACCCGACGCGGTGCGAACCGGCGGCGAGGCCACAGCATTCGTCGGTCGTTGCAACGACACTGCGGTGCCATCGACAAGAAATGCGCCGCTTTCGAGCGGGAAATTCCGAAGCAAACCAGTTGCGCCCATGATCGAGACTTCGGCATTTCGTATCGACTTCACCACGCCCGCGAAACGGCTCCCTCGGTGGGCAACCCTCATGCCTACAACGGCATCGATTACCGGGTACAGCGTCGCGAGGCGTTCTTTGGGACCGACGGGGCCCGCCAACGTACCGTGTTTGTTATCCATTGCTGGCGAACCTAGTAGCCAGGCGAATTCTCAATTGATCAGCGACGCGATGCCCCAGATCATCACCACGAAACCGATCAGGGCGTAAGTAATCGACCGAACCCGTGGCGCCACCGCGTACTCAGGATTTTCCGAGACTCGATACCCCCGCACTGGGCTGCCCGGCCGAGCGCGCGCCACCGTGCGTTCGGCCACAGCGGCTCGATCTGCCTTTCGGTGCATCAACGCTCGGACATTCGCCACCAACAACGCGGCGCCGACGGCCACCATCAGCTCCTGCAGTACTTGGCCGTAGAAGTCCATCGCCGAACTGTATCGACCGAAGCGACCAGATGAATAGTCGCAACTTCGTTACCGCGACTCGGCGTACTGCCGTACAACGCGATCTAGTTCCTGTGAATCGACTTGGTAACTCACAGCCTTTGCAGTTCGCTGATCCACCCGCCCTGCAACTTCCAGCGTCGACATCAGCAACACTCCGCGGTGTGAAAGGCACAGCTCAGTCCGGTCACCCAATGCGCCGATCGGATCTCGGCCCGAGGCGAGTGTGAAGCGAAAACAACGGGCGCTTTCTCCCGCGATCTCGCGCCGCTCAATGTCGCTCACCACATACGCCTTGCGGATTCGCACCGCCACAAAGAAGGCCTCCGAGGTCTTGCCGTCGGGTGTCCGCACTCGAGGCAGGCACCGTGCCATACCGCGCTCGTCGTGCGACGCGGCTGAACCTTCGGACGCCTCACCGACCACTTCTCCTGCACTGCGCGAATCAAAGCACTGCGCCGAAATTCCGTCGGTTTGGATCTGCAACGCGCCACCAGCCAGCACCAAGCGCGTCATTGGCTCCGAGCGAAACCACGTCGTAATGGCACTAACGTTACGGCGGCCGTTCGCCAACCTGACGTTTTCGTAGTCCACGCGCGCGTCCTGCTGATCACCCAACTCCAACAGTTGCACTACTTCGCGCAAGATCACATCGTTGCTGCGACGCGCCTTTGGCGAACCTGCGATCACGATCGCAAGAATAAGAGCAGCTACGGCCACAACACCTTGCGCGATCTTGCGATCGGGAGATGGCGCGTTCATCACTGCGACGGTAGTGGCGCCAACGTGGCAAACTCGGGACTGTGCGACTCATAGTGGCCCGATGTTCAGTGCGGTACCAAGGTCGCTTGGGAGCTCGGCTCGCCGAAGCAACCCGGCTCATTGTGCTCAAAGCTGACGGGTCAATAGCCATCCACTCTGATGCCAAAGCATTCAAACCACTCAACTGGATGAACCCGCCGTGCACCCTCACCGAAGCTGACGGCATCATTCGGGCGGATACTCCCAAGGGTGAGTCGCTCATCATCGAGTTGCATGAAGTGTTGTCCGACACCAGCTACGAATTTGGCATCGACCCAGGACTCGAAAAAGACGGTGTCGAAGCCGAGCTTCAAGAGATCCTTGCCACACGAGTTAGCGCTTTGCGCGAAGACTACGAACTTCTCAAACGCGAGTACTACACCGATATTGGTCCTGTAGATCTGTTGTGCAAAGACGCAGAAGGCCGCACAGTTGTGATCGAGATCAAACGGGTTGGCGAAATCGCCGGGGTCGAACAACTCATGCGTTACCAAGAACGGCTCAATCTCGATTCTCGGTTCGCCCCGACGGTCGGTGTCTTCGTCGCGGAACGCATCAAGCCCCAGGCCAAAGTGTTCGCCGAAAGCAAGGGCATTCTCTGCATTGAAGTCGACCTCGCAACATTGCGGGGCGAAGTCGACCGCATGACGCTCTTTTAGACCTCGACCGCAACGCGTTCGAATCCCGCAGCAGCAAACAGCGGCGCCGACTGGAACGTACCGAATCGCGCGACCAACAATCCTGGAAACGATTGCGTTGCGTTGTCCAGACTCGTCACACTTTGGTTGTAGAACTCCCGAGCCGCCGCGATGCGATCTTCGGTATCGCTGAGAGCACGGTGCAGGTTCGTGTAGTTCGCGTTCGTGCGCAGGTCGGGATACGACTCAGCCCGAGCGATCACCGCACGTAACACGACGGTTTGTGATGCAACCTCGTTGCTTGCGGCGTCTTGGGGTATAACACCGCCTCGAAGCTCAGCGAGTTGTTGATGGATCTGCGCCTCATGGGCACCCGCGCCCTCGACACACGCAAGCAAACCCGGTATCAGATGGTGTCGCCGTTGCAGCATTACATCGATAAGGCTGTAGGCCCGATCCACGCGATTCTGCGTTCGAACCAATCCGTTGTACAACTGCACAAACGCAGTGATGATCCCCATCATCGCGGCGGCGGTGATGCCAGGGACAGCATGGACGAAGCGGGCCGATTCCCCCTGGGCCTTGAACGCATACACGCTGGCCGCCACCGTGCCGGCCGCACCAACACACAACACCACAGGGCCCCAGATTGCGTATCCGCGTTGCACCGATTCTTCGCCACGCGTGGTGATGACAAACGGGCCATCGCCCGCGTCGTCGATCACCGGAGCCACCACATCGTCGCGCAACCGTGCGACTCCACTCACGAACAGCGGGTCGCCAACTGCAATCAAGTGCTCCCGCCGTCGGACCCGCCCAGTCGGGCCATCACTGACGAACCAACCTCCACGGCGATCGCCTGTCACCTGATCCAACACTGTACGAGGCGTGACCTTCGCACGTTCGGGATCAACCATCACTGTGCCGCTGTCATCCACCAACAGAAATGGACCAACCTGTTCTCCACCTTGGTCGACCATTCGCCATTCGTCGCTTGTCACTTGGCGAGTGCTCGAACGGCCTTCGGAATCCGTTGTGGTTTCCGTGCGCGTAACGCGCACCTCATGTTCGACGGTGCAGTTCCACAAGACACTTGGAATACGCGTGAATCGACTCATCATTGGTGCATCGGTGTGGGCCACGCCCTCGACCTCGTTCCAGCCCATGAACACCCCCGCGCATTTCGAGTGCGGTGTGCTGGCAAACAGCTGACGACGCCTCAGTAGGAAAAACCCCCAAACGCCGCTTCCTGTGAGTACAAGAATCCCCGCTACCAACGGAACCGCATGAACTGCCGCGACACCCTTCACCTATGCCCCCTTTGTCAGCACCAAACCGATCATGCCGGCCAACACGACCACCGACGACAACAACCGAGTTCGCCCCATTGATTCCTTGAGCAGCAACCAACCCGCTAACGCACCCAACACCACCGACGACTCACGCAGTGTAAATACATACCCTGCGTCGACACCTTCGATTCTCACTGCGACCAATACCAACGAATACGCGGCGGTCAACGCGACGCCAGCGACGGCATAGCGCGACCATTCCGTGCGCACGGTTGCTAAGAATGCAGGTCCACGCCCAAGTGCGACACACCAGATCGACAACACCACGGCAGAACACATCGTTAGAGCCACGCCGTAGGCGAATCCGTTCGACGAACGCTGCGACCCGGCCGCGTCAACGGTGCTGTATATCCCGATCACCACACCCGTGGCTGACGCCCAACCCAATGCTTTTCGACCCGCACTCAGGCGCACCATCGACCCAAGTCCTATCGCAACGACAATGAGCGCGATCCAGGCCCAGACACCCAACTGGTCGTGCAAGAACAGGGTGCCGCCAATCGCCGCGATCATGGCACCGCCACCTCGAGCCAAAGGATATGCGAGCGAAAACTCACCGTGCTGATACGCCTTTGCGAGACCTTCGATGTAGAGCACGTGAATCAATGCCGACGCGCCCAGAAACGGCCAGGCCGAGCGTTCCGGCCACCCGATTGCCACGACAACGGGAATGAACAACATCGCACCAAACACGAACTGTCCCCACGAAGCGAGTATGCGGTCACCACTCGTTTTGATCAGCAAGTTCCAAGTGGCATGCAACGCCGCCGCAGCAAGCGCCAACAAGGTGGCCGTTAGCATCGCCACAGTCTGACGCGTAGCGCGGGCGTTACACGATTACTCGCGCGCCATATCTGCAAACTTCGTGAACTTATCGATAAACGCCAACTTCACCGTACCGGTAGGACCGCCTCGGTGCTTCGCCACAATAATTTCGGCAACGCCGCGTTGCTCGGAGTCTTGGTTGTAGTAATCATCCCGATAAATAAACAGCACGACATCGGCATCTTGTTCAATCGAACCCGATTCGCGAAGGTCCGCCAACATCGGTCGCTTGTCGGTGCGGTACTCCAACTGCCGGTTGAGCTGCGACAGCGCCATGACGGGTGCTTGCATTTCGCGAGCCAAGATCTTCAAACCACGAGATAGCTCCGACACCTCGACCTGTCGGCTCTCAATGCGCTTGTTGCTCGACATCAGCTGCAGATAGTCGACCACTATTAAGCCGATTTCACCGTGTTGCGCCTTGATGCGCCGTGCTTTCGCGCGCATTTCCATCACAGTGCAACGCGGGTCGTCGTCGATGAAAAACGGTGCTTCCGCAAGACGGCCAACTGCCTGATTCAGTTTCGGCCATTCGTGCTCACTGAGCTTGCCGGTTTGTAGATCGCGCGCATTAATGCGGGCTTCGGATGCCAGTAATCGACGGGTCAAATCGATGGTGTCCATCTCCATGGAAAAGAACAGCACCGGCTTGCGCGACTCGACCGCGACGTTGAGTGCCGCACCGAGCGCCAGCGATGTCTTGCCCTGACCAGGTCGTGCCGCCAAGATGATGAGGTTCGATTTTTGCATCCCCAACATGATCTCGTCGAGATCACGAAAGCCGCTGGGAACCCCCGTGACTGAATTATCGCTGTCATAGAGCTTCTCCAACTCGTTCATTGTCTGTTCGAGCGCGGGATACAACGAAGTGAGCGAATCGGCGACGCGATGCTCCGCGATTTCAAATACCATCGCTTCGGCTGCGTCGAGGGTCTGATCCACGTCATCGGTTCCGGCGTAGCCCATTTCTGCGATATCACCGCCGACACCAATGAGGCGCCGCAACAACGACAACTCGTGGACAATGTTCGCGTAATGCGCGGCGTTGGCCGATGCCGGGGTTTGCGCTTGTATCCGCAACAGCGCCTGCTGACCGCCGATCGGTTCAAGCAATCCGTCCCGCCGCAAATTCTCCGCAACAGTCACCGGGTCGACCGCTTCGCCGCGATTGTGCAGGTCTAGACACGCCCCAAAGAGATGTCCGTGCGCGGGTTTATAGAAGTCGCGAGAATCAAGCCGGGCCTCGATCGCCGAAGTAATGGCATCGCGAGACAACATCATTGAACCGAGAAGACTTTCTTCGGCCTCAAGATTGTGCGGAGGAACGCGTCCGCCAATCGCCGATTGCCGTTGCTGGCGAGCTTCCTCAAAGAATTGAACCAACGAACTCGTACCCCCTCGGTGATTTGACACCATTGCACGGATGGCCTGTGGATGAGAAGGGCACAACCCAGTGGATGTTGCCAACTTTGCTGTGGAAATCCTGCGGATAACACCCCTCATCGTCCACAATTAGTCTGCACCAGGGTTGCGACACTTGTTGTCCTAGAACAGCACTGTGGCGGCCCGAAGGCCGCCACAGTATCTATCTACGCAGGTGTGGAAAACTTGCCCCACCGTGAACGGGAATGGCGCGAATCAGGCGTCGCGCCCCACGATATTCACGGTCAGCGTTGGAACAATGTCTGGGTGCAGCCGGATACTCACTTCGTGGCTTCCTAGCGTCTTCCACGCTTCATCAGCGCCACCAATTTTTCGGCGGTCGATTTCAACTCCGAATTGTTCCTGGATCGCAGCCGCAACATCTGACGCGCCAACCGAACCAAACAGCTTGCCACCTTCGCCCGACCGAGCGGTCACCGTGACGGCTTTGCCTTGGAATAGGCCTGCGAGCGCCAGGGCTGCCTCGCGGTCCTTGCGATCCTTCGATTCACGGTTACGACGCATGGCTTCGGCCTGCGCAACAATCCCGCGCGTCGCAGCAATCGCTAGACCCTTGGGCACAAGGTAGTTACGGGCGTAGCCGGGAGCAACTTCGACAATGTCGCCTTTGCGCCCCAACTTCTCGACGTCGTCACGAAGTACGATTTTCATTCGTCGTCACCTCCGTCAATAGCTTCGGGATTCACGAACTCGGCGTCGCCATCGAGCATCTCGACATCGTCAAACTCCTGCGATTCGCCAACGTCGGTGTATCGCTCCACCAACCCGGCATCTTCGGCAGACAACTCTTGTTCGCCACGGCGTTCGCCACGACCTTTGCCCTTGGAGCGCGACTGCACTTGGCGCACGCTGTAGGGCAACAGCGCCATTTCCCGGGACAGCTTGATCGCTTTCGCGACCGCAGCTTGCTGTTGTTGGTCATTGCCAGTCACGCGGCGGGCGCGGATCTTAGCTCGCTCTGACATAAAGCGACGCAGCAAGTTGACATCTTTGTAGTCGACCCAGGTGATCTTCTCGGTCGTCAGAATCGACGTCTTCTTCTTCATCTTCTTGTCAGGGCTCATGCCCTTTTTCTTATTATTCATTGGGGGTTTCGCCATTGCGAACATCCTTGCTGTACTTCGTCGATGCGGACCGACCGCTGCGAGTTATTGCGAATGAGAAAGAGTTAGAACGGTTCTTCGCCGAAATCGTCGTAGCCGCCGCCAGCAGCGCCGGAGTTACCGCCAGCATTGCCGTTTGCATTCCCGCCCGACCGGGAGGAGCCACCAGAACCACCGCCGTCGTAACCGCCTCCGCCGCCAGGGCCCTTACGTTCGTTGCGCTGCACTTCAGCCCGCGCCCAACGCAAACTTGGGCCGATTTCGTCGGCGAGGATTTCAATAATCGTGGTCTTTTTGTCAGAGCCTTCGGGCTGATACTGACGCCACTGGAGACGCCCCGTGACAATGACGCGGGTGCCTTTGCTCAGGCTCTGAACGTTGTCAGCAAGATCGCGCCAGCAGACAACGTTGTAAAAGCCGCTTTCTTCTTGCCATTCATTGTTCTTGTCTTGGTACCGGCGACTCACCGCAAGACCGAGAATCGCTTGCCCCACACCACTCGGCGTGAAACGCATCTCGGGCTCTCGGGTGAGGTTGCCGATGAGGGTGACTGAATTTTCGATTGCCATTGGTTCATTCCTTCCAGTTCAGGTGCTCTGCACCTGCCGGTGACTTATTCCGCAGCAGCGTCACTCATCGCGGGAGGTCCGTAGACCGATTCCGGAATGCGCAACACCTTGTGGCGGATGACTTCATCTGCGAGGGAAAGGACCCGGTGGAGTTCGGCCATGGCCGGGGGTTCGGAACGGGCCTGAATGACCACGTAGTAACCCTCAGTCTTTTTATTGATTTCATAGGCCAAACGACGTTTGCCCCAGAAATCTGTGTAGCCGCGCACGGCGCCGTGCGACTCAATGAGCTTGAGCCACTTCTCGACGTTGCCCCGGATGACTTCCTCTTCCAGGTCCGTATCGACAATGACCATTACTTCGTACGCCCTACTCATGGGCGATACCTCCTTCGGACCGCAACCCGGTGGCTGCGGGCCCCTGGTGTGGGGCAGGGCGGAAACTCGGTTAGGTACCTCCGACCAGCACAAATACTCTGGCAGAGGAACCCGACGAAGTTAGCAGTGGACAAAACGACAGTTCCTATCGGCACAAACAATGCCACACACCTCGGACACTGTCTCGCGGGAGCAGCGAAAGTGGGATGGGGTCGGAGTTTCGCCGTAGGTTGCCAGCCGTGGAGCTCGGATCGAATCGTCGACGCGTCGGCGTGTGGGATGCCATGACAGTCATCACGGTTGCGGTTGGTCTCGCTGTGCGAATCTGGATCCTCGTATCGCCTGCTGGCCGCCTCGATAGTGACGAAGCGGTCGTCGGCCTCATGGGTCAATGGGTTTCCGAAGGCCATAAGCCACCCTTGTTCTTTTGGGGTCAGTACTACGGCGGCACAATCGAACCGGTCCTGGTCGCCGTAGGAATGAAACTCCACCACGGCCGCATGCTCGTCAAGGCGGTTCCGCTCGCCATGAGCGCTCTGAGCGCTCTGATTCTTGTTCGCGCCGCCCGACAGCTCATGACCACGCAACGCGCACGGCTCGCTGGCGCGCTGCTGTTTGCGTGGCCCGGCACCACCTGGCTTGCTACCAAAGAACGCGGCTTCTACTGGGTTGGAATGGTGCTCGTATGCACAGCCTTGTATGCCGCGGCGCGCATCGTCAGCAACACCTCACCCTTGACGCGCATCTGGGCACTCTACGGATTCACAGTGGGGCTTGCTTGGTACACAACCGCACAAACCATGTTCGTGCTATTGCCGCTCACGGTCTGGCTCGTCACCACTCGATTCACCATTCGGTCGACGGCAATACTCCTGGCAACGTCATTGATCGGTGCCGCACCATGGTTCGTCGGGTGGGCAAGATACGGATCACGCGTCTTCGAACAAGCAACCTCTACATCGCCATACTTCGACAGGCTTGAAACAGTCTCGTTCACTCTCATCCCGCGCGCACTCGGGCTACGGACCCTCTTCGTAAGCGGTTGGACACTCGGACCCGTGGGCGCCGCCATTTGGATCACCGCCTTCACGGCCGCGATTGGGATTGCGATCTACGGGTGCAGATTCCGTCGTCGTCTAACGCCATTCACACCAGCATTAATCATCCTGCTGATCTGCTTCCCGTTCTTAGCCGCAGTACCGAGCCTGTCGATCTTTGCCTCCGAGCCGCGTTATGGGTTGTACATCATTCCAGTTGTGGCGCTCGGGCTGATGAACTGCATCCGCAGCCCACGAGGCGCCGCGGTGCTCATTGTCAGTGCTCTCTCGGTAGGGATCATTTCAACCAGCACCCTCGTGACAATGTCGCGAGCAGAATCACAACCGTTGCTCGATCTCGCACCGACCGACCTAGCACCCGTGAAACGAGCGTTAGCCGAGCGCGACATCACCCGCCTGTACGCCGACTATTGGCTCGCAAACCCAATTACGTTTCGCAACGGACCAAAAATCATCGCTTCACCGCTTGAATCCGCTCGCGTCGCGTGGGCTCAAATCGAAGTCGACGCCAGCAAGACGGCAGTTTGGGTCGTGTACGCCAATTCGGCGCGCGATCGAGCGCTACCGAAAGAACTCCAACGTCGAGGTATCTCCGTACGGCGACAGGTCGACGGCGAAATAGCCATTTACGTACTCGACGAGTATCTCAACCCGGCTGCCCTCGGCGACTTCTGGGGTCGCCATCGCGCTGGAAAATAACCGGCGTTACTTCGGGTTCGTTGCGTACAGATCGAGGGCCTGATTCATACTGTCAGTCATGTGATACGTCTCGGAACTTGACGGAAACGAACCGTTGCGAACATCCGCGACAAAGGCACTCACTGCGCCGACCGCACTGTGTTCGAGATCGGCGTATTGACGTACGAACTTCGGCGCACGCCGAGCGTCGTCGCACATGCCGAGCAAGTCGTGATACACCAACACCTGACCGTCACAATGTCTGCCAGCACCGATACCAATGGTCGGCACTGTTACTGAATCAGTCACCATACGTGCAAGGCCGTCCGGCACGCACTCCAACACAATTGCAAAACATCCGGCATCAACCAGCGCCATCGCATCGTCGACGATACGTTGCGCGGCGTCGAGTTGTCTGCCCTGCACCCGAAACCCTCCAAGTGCAAGCACGGACTGCGGCGTCAAACCAATATGGCCCATCACTGGAATTTCGGCATCCAAAATCGCCTGTATGGAGTCGAGGCGTTTACGTCCACCCTCAAGTTTCACCGCTCCTGCTCCAGCGCGAACAAGGGTTGCCGCGTTGCGAACCGTTTCCGCCCGATCGACGTGATAACTCATCCACGGAAGATCGCCGACAATCAGCGCTTTCGGCTTCGTGCGGGCGACCGCTGCGACGTGGTGCGCCATGTCTTCGGTCGTCACTTGCATGGTGTCGTCGTACCCGAGCACAACCATGGCCAGCGAGTCGCCGACCAGAATCATGTCAGCTTCGGCGGCTTCAACGACACGCGCCGACGGCGCGTCGTACGCAGTCACCATCACTAGAGGTTCGGGTGCGCCCTTGCGCTGCGCAATCGACGGCGCAGTGATTTGCGAACGGGTGCGTACGGGAAAACCCGCCGATGCAATCTCCATGGTGTCCTTTCAGCGTCCAGGGCTCCTACAGCTCCCGGCGCACCCCAGACGATATCGACTCCGAGCCCATATGTACAGTCGAAACTCGCTGAGAAACCGTGCTGCGGAAATGCCAAAGTTGTGATTCGACACCAAACAACTCCTGGAGTCCTTGGCACTGGTTGGCTTTGGTCACGACGTGCAAAGCTGGCAACATGACTACCTCTCCAGAATCCATCGTTCGAGACTTCTGTGCCGCATGGGAACGGGTCAACGTCGAAGAGCTCCTAACGTTCCTTGCACCCGACGCCGTGTACCACAACATTCCAATCGATCCGCTCGTTGGGCACGAAGCCATCCGAGCGATGATGACTATGTTCACCACCGACGTAACCAAAATCGAATTTCGAATGTTGCATCTCGCGGTGAGCGGCGACATCGTTTTGACCGAACGTCTCGATGTATTCCACAAACAAGGTTCATTGATCGAACTCCCGGTTATGGGTACATTCGAAATACGCAACGGCAAAATTGTGGCCTGGCGCGACTACTTCGATCTCAACCAGTACATGCAACAAACCACATAATTGTAGGGTTTTTTTACCCGGCGACTCGGCGACCGACCATGAATGAGCGGACCATGAAATTCCACGAACAATCGACGCACACCTCGACGTCGTAACACTTCAATTCGTCGTAGGCCCTGCCAAGTTTGCGCAACTCCGTCGCGTTTGCGATCGCTCGCCCGTTGCCCACTTTGAGAGCATCCCCATAGACATACGAAACGTACCTGAGCCCTTCAACGCCACACACGGGACACGTTTCATGGCTCTCACGGCCCATATTGCGAGCGGCTCGCATCAATTCTGGATGGGCGTCACACACATCAAGACGACTCAATGCACCAGAGCGATAGTCGCGAACAATTGACCGGCGGGCCAACGAATAGTCGATCTCGCGTCGCACGCCGGCAGTCTACGGCTGTTAGATGCCGCGTCAACCCGCCCGACGACTTGTGCCAAGCGCCGCCCAGCGCCGCGCCAAGCGCTGCGCGGGCTTTTCCACGCCGAGCCAGGACATCATCGCGACAACCAGCGTCATCGCCAGGAATACGACGAACAACGCGGACACCAGCCACATCGAACGCCCATCCAGATCCCGATAGTCGAGATGAACAAGATCGCCGGGCGAATTCAACAGCAACGGGTGATGCCACAAGTACGCGCCGTAACTCACAATTCCGACCGCGACAAGCGAGCGATGGCGCAGGATTTTGAACAACACCGAACGCCCGGCGTCGCCAAAAACACAAGGGCCAATCAACGCAACCGCAATCACTGGTGTGATCATTCGGTGCCAAAGTTCCACGGAACTCGTTGGAACCCGAAACTGGTTGTCAACCGAGGTCGGAGCGATCACCATCAGCACGACAACTCCGCCAACCGCGACAAGCCACCACATCCACACCCGGCGGAACATGTCGGTAGCCCACTGCGGTTGCGCCACTGACAACACCGCAAGCGCCATCCCTGGTCCGAGCGCAGCCAACGCTAGCGGCAACACCCCGACCGTGCTCTTGAGCCACCCGCCGAACTTGTCATTCAGTGGATGTGCAACTGTCAAGGCGCGCACCAAGAACCCGACCGCCGTGAGCGACGCGATTGCTACGAGATGCTGCGACCACGATGCCCGCCGTAGCGCGGCCCCGAGAATCGGCACCAATAGGTAAAACGAAACCTCGACTACGAGGCTCCACGCCGGGCCAATCCCATCAAAGGCGTAGCGCAAATCTTCGGGAAGATATGTGTGAACGAGCGAATAGTGCGCGAAGTACCGCAGTGCGCCACCGTGAATTTTGACCTCTCCCGCCAACAGCAACACCGTCAGTGCAACCCAATACGCGGGATAGATGCGCAACGCACGTCGCACGAGGTACGGCCGCAACCGAGGTAGTGGGCTTCCGACAAGGTTGGCGGCCGCAAAGGGACGAAAAATAAGAAAGCCAGAGAGTACGAAGAAGATCTCGACGCCTAGGTCGAGATGTGGAATGATGCGAAACCCCACTCCGCCAAAAGCCAACGCCGGATCAACAGGAAGTCCGAAGTGAAAGCCGAACACGGCAAGAAAGGCCACGGCGCGAACGCCGTCGAGGATCTCGAATCGGGGCGCAGTTGCGATCGGAGATACCAAAGACTTCGATGGCGATGCACTCGCGTGGGTCACAGAACGACCATCGTAGGATCTCACCCACCCGACAATTCACGCTTGGTCACTGCCAACCCATCATTCGGCACTACGTTGCAGTTACTGACGCACGCATCATTCAGTTCACTCAATTCCCAACACGACCAGCAACAACGATGAGGTAGCCGTGGCAACACCCAAAACACCGACAATCGCTCCCGCGGAAGGAAAACTCGGTGTGCTCACCGTCGGGCTTGGGGCCGTATCGAGCACCCTTATCGCAGGCGTCGAGCTCGCGAAACGCAACATGGCGGAGCCGATCGGATCGCTCACACAGATGGGCACGATTCGCCTTGGCAAGCGTACCGACGAGCGCACGCCGCTCATTAAAGACGCGGTTCCGCTCACAGCTATCAACGACATCGTTTTCGGTGCGTGGGATCCATTTCCCGATGATGCATATACCGCCGCGGTTCGCGCCGGCGTGTTGGAAAGTGGTCGGCACCTCGAACCCGTCGCCGAAGCACTCCGCCAAGTACGGCCCATGGCTGCCGCGTTCGATCCGCAATACGTGAAGCGCATCGATGGGCCAAACGTCAAAGACCACACCAGTAAACGCAAGATGCTCGAAGGCATCCGCGAAGATATCGGCCGCTTTAGAGACGAGAACAAGACCGAACGAATGGTCATGATCTGGGCTGGTTCTACAGAGATCTTTCTCGAAAACGGCCCTGCACACCAAGATATCGACAGCTTCGAGGCGGCCATCGATGCCAATGACCCCACCGTGGCACCGTCAATGCTCTATGCCTATGCAGCCCTCCAAGAGGGCATTCCGTTTGCGAACGGCGCACCCAATCTCGCGGTCGATACGCCAGTTTTGCGCGACTACGCCACGGCTAACAAGGTCCCGATCTCGGGCAAAGACTTCAAGACCGGCCAAACACTGCTCAAGACTGTGCTAGCCCCGATGTTCAAGGCTCGCATGCTCGGTGTTGCTGGTTGGTATTCCACAAATATTCTGGGCAACCGCGACGGTGAAGTGCTCGACGATCCAGACAACTTCAAAACGAAAGAAGAATCAAAGCTCGGTGTTCTCGAGGGAATCTTGCAACCCGAGACCTACCCGAGCCTGTACGGCGACATGTACCACAAGGTACGAATCAACTATTACCCACCCCGAGGCGACAACAAAGAGGGCTGGGACAACATCGACATCTTCGGGTGGCTCAACTACCCGATGCAGATGAAAATCGACTTTCTGTGCCGCGATTCAATCCTTGCAGCACCGCTTGCGCTCGACTTGGTGTTGTTCAGCGATCTCGCCAAACGAGCAGGTATGGGCGGCATTCAAGAATGGTTGAGCTTTTACTACAAGTCGCCCCAAGTGGCTCCCGGCTTGTATCCGGAACACGATCTGTTCATCCAGCTCACCAAGCTTAAAAACACCTTGCGATGGATGATCGGCGAAGACCAAATTACCCACTTGGGCCTCGAGTACTACCTCGACGAATGAGTACCACCATGACGAACACCGAATCCTGGGACCGCGCCGCTTCGCACTACGTGGCGGAACGCCATCCGCATTCGGTGCGCATTAGCTACGGGCGGGATCTCCCCGACGATGCCGAGTTGCGCCTCGTACCCAACCTACGCGACAAGCGTGTATTGGAATTGGGGTGCGGCGGCGGCTCCAACGCAGTTGTCATGGCGAAGGCGGGTGCCAAGGTCATCGCGATCGACGCGAGCCTGTCCATGCTCGAAATCGCAGAGTCACACGCCTCCGCGAACAAAACCAAAGTCGAGTTCCATCACGGTGATCTCGCGGAACTCGCTTGGCTACGCGCCGAATCGGTGGAATTCGCGTTGAGCGTTGGTGTACTGGCCGAAGTGGAAGATCTAGATCGCGCGCTACGTCAAATCCATCGCGTACTACGCGCCGGCAGTAGCTTCGTATTTACACATGCACATCCAACTGGATTGTGCTGTCGCAACGACTACGCGATCGACGGCGGGCTATCGCTCGGGGCACTCGAAGTCCGACGCTCCTATTTCGACGAGTCGGCCATGATTGTCACCGAGTTCGAAGAGACGTTTCGTTACTACCCACGCACGGTCGCCACATTGTTCGCAGCGCTAGGACGCGCGGGATTCGCCGTAGACACCTTGCTGGAACCCGAGCCAGTCCGTACCAGCACTATTGGCCCAGAAGTGCCGGCGTCGATCATCATTCGGGCGAAAAAGTTAGGAAATTAAGGCTCTTTTCGTTCTCTCGCCCACACATCAAGCCGTCGATACGCTTCGGCTTCCTCGAGCGGTCCTTCCTCCAAACGCAATTCCAACAAGAACGCCAATGCTTGCCCGACTACGCGTCCGGGCCCAACACCCAAATGATCCATCACCTGACGCCCGTCGAGTGAGGGCCGGATCGACGCAAGCTCTTCCTGTGCCTTCAATTCTTCGATGCGCGCTTCGAGTTCATCCATGCGTCGCGACAACGTATCGGCCTTGCGTTTGTTGCGAGTGGTGCAGTCACATCGAGTCAGGTGGTTCAGCTCGTCGAGAAGATGCCCGGCGTCGCGGACATAACGACGCACCGCGGCGTCAGTCCAACCCATCTTGTATGTATGAAAACGCAAATGGAGCTCAACTAATTTCGTCACATCATCGACCATCTGCGTCGGATACTTCAGTGCCATCATGCGTTTGCGCGCCATGCGAGCGCCAACAACTTCGTGATGATGAAACGTCACACCATTCGGGCTGTACCCGCGAGTCTTGGGTTTACCAATATCGTGCAATAACGCGCCCAGCCGGACCAGAAGTTCTGGACGCGTATTTTGCACAACAGCAATCGAGTGTGCCAGTACATCCTTATGGCGATGAATCGGGTCTTGTTCCAGCTCCATCCGGGTCAACTCGGGAAAGAACTCGTCAGCCAATCCGGTCCGAGCCATGAGCCACAAACCAGGGCCGGGATCATCGGCCACGATGAGCTTGTTCAGCTCGTCGCGGACGCGCTCCATACTCACAATCTGCATGCGCTCGCGCATCGACGTCATCGTGGCGACGACCTCTTGAGTGGGTTCGAATCCCAACGTGGCCGTAAAGCGCGCCGCGCGCATCATGCGTAGCGGGTCATCGCCGAAGGAAATCTCCGTCGAAAGCGGCGTTCGTAGGGTTTTGGTGACCAGATCACCGAGGCCACCGAACGGATCAATGAGTTCGGGATCGGGGAGCCGCAACGCCATGGCGTTCACAGTGAAATCGCGGCGTCCGAGATCGACCTCGAGGGAATCGCCGAACGTCACCTCTGGCTTACGCGAATCGGGCACATACACATCCGCTCGAAAGGTGGTGATTTCAAACTTGTCGTCACCTTTTTGCGCTCCAACAGTCCCGAAGCGCTCCCCTTGGAGCCAGACAGCATCTGCCCAACCGGAAACAATGCTTTTGATCTGTTCAGGACGAGCGTCGGTCGTGATATCGAGATCAGTTATTGCTCTGTCCATGAGCGCATCCCGCACGCTCCCGCCTACGAGATAGCACTCGTGACCGGCTGCAACGAAGCGGCGCGCCAACTCAGAGAGATTGGTATGAGGTCCTAGATACGGCGCAAGGCGAGGCGGAACAGCCGTCATATGGTTGATTCTCGCGGTTACACGCTCGAAATCTAGGAATGTTTCGCAAGTAGGGCAATCATTGGCCCGTGGCGGCAGCTTGTGCCAGCGTGTGCTGTTCAATCAACAAGCGAAGGTCATGGGGCTTGGTGGAAGCCGCGAGTGCCTCGCGCAGTTCAATCAACCCTCGTTCGTAGAGCGCCAAAAGACTCTGATCGAAGGTCTGCATCCCGTAGTACTCACCGTCTGCGATGATCTCTTCGATTTCATGGGTCTCTTCTGCATTCGAAATCTTGTCAAAAACGCGGCCCGTAGAGACCAACACTTCAATCGCCGCAACGCGACCGCCGTCGCGACGCTCCACCAAGCGTTGACTGACAACACCCTTGAGCGATCCAGCCAGACCCATGCGCACCTGCCGTTGCTCATGGGGCGGAAAAAAATCAACAATCCGGTTAATCGTTTCAGTGGCGTTGATTGTGTGCAGCGTCGAAAACACGAGGTGGCCGGTTTCGGCTGCCGCTAGCGCGGTGCGCACAGTGGCAGTGTCCCGCATCTCGCCGATCAGAATCACATCCGGATCCTGGCGCAGAACCCGCTTCAGCGCAGCATGAAAATCCGCGGTATCGCTACCAACTTCGCGTTGATTCACAATCGACATTTTGTCGGAATGCAGTACTTCAATGGGATCTTCGACCGTCACGATGTGGCGCGACATCGTCTCGTTGATGTGATCGATCATCGCAGCCAACGTTGTGGTTTTGCCCGACCCGGTTGGCCCCGTGACAAGCACCAGACCTCGAGGATTTTCGGCCAATCGGCGCACTACGTTCGGCAATCCCAAATCTGAAAATGAACCGATCGATGACTGAACTCGGCGCAATACGAGCCCAACTGAGCCGCGCTGACGAAAAACATTCACCCGAAATCGGCCGAGGCCGGCGACGGCGTATGCGAAATCCGCTTCGCAATTGGCGAGAAATTCTTCGGCGCGCGGTTTGGGCATGATCGCAAACGCCACTCGCTCAGTTTCTGCGGGTGTCACGGGCGGCGTTTCGCTGCGTTCCAGGCGCCCGTCGACGCGAAGAATCGGCGGCGAGCCGACTTTGACGTGGATATCCGACGCCTCGCGAGCCACCGCTTCGCGCAACAACTGATCGAGATCGAGCACTAGAACACCTCCGAATCGAGATTGTCGGCAGTTTCAGTCAAGATCTGCAGCACGATCTCAATTCAGTCACAGGCCGTGGATGTGGCTGACGCGATCCAGCACACCCTCATCTACAGTTCCGCTCGTGCTCCGCTCTGGTCGGTGAGCCGCGCCCATCAAGGTGGACGCAGTCGCAACGACGGAGTGCTCCAGTGCCTCCAAGTCGTAGCCACCCTCCAACAGGACCATGACCCGCCCGGGCTGGGGCGCCAGCGCCATTGCGCGAGCCGTGAGGTCTGCGAAGTCACCCGAACTGAGGCCCATGTCGGTGAGCGGATCTGCTCGATGGGCATCAAAGCCTGCGGAAATTAATACCCAATCCGGCGCAAAACGAGCACAAGCAGGTTCAATGATGCGATCAAATGCGGCCAGATATCCATCTCCAGTGGTACCGGGTGCCAGCTCGATGTTGATGGTTGCGCCGCGACCGAGCCCGACGCCGACTTCATGGATCGATCCAGTCCCCGGGTACAGCGGCGATTGATGCAATGACACATACAACACATTTGGATCAGCTTCGAAGATCTCCTGAGTTCCGTTTCCGTGGTGAGCGTCCCAATCGATAATCACCACTCGGTCCCCGAGCGCGGTCAACGCCGCCGCGGCAATCGCGATGTTATTCATCAAACAAAAGCCCATACCGTGTGCCCTCACCGCGTGATGCCCGGGTGGACGCAATGCCAACAGGGCCGCGGTTCCATCTCCTGCTCGCAAGCGTTCGATCGCTGCGAGTCCGGCGCCCGCGGCATAGCTCGCCACCTCCCAAGACCGCGCCGACGCGACGGTGTCGACATCAATTCGACCACCGCCCTGGGCGCAAATGTGCTCCAAGGAATCGAGATATTCGGCCGTGTGCACTCGTTCTAATTCACGACGAGTCGCTAGGCGCGCGGCAATCTGAACCGACTCGTCATCGAGCCCAAGTTGCACCAATCCACGGCGCACCGCCTGCAGCCGTGACGGATGCTCGGGATGGCTCAAGCCGGTTTCGTGGTCTTGGAATCGAACATCCATCGTCACTAGCAACATGTGCTGACGGTACTGCGAATTCGTCGCATCGGCCTACGCTGCCACCTTGGTGATGGTTCACACGACTCGATACCAACGCGCTCGCACCCGACGTCGCACGGCGGCGCCATTCCTGTGGCTGAGCTGTATCGCGGCACTGAACATCGTGATGGCACCCGCCACCACTGCGGCAGAAACGCAAGACCAAGAAACCGAACTAGCCAGAGATCTTCAGCTTGTGGATCAAACGCCACAGCTTCGATTAGGAGCAGCGGCATTTCAGCTCAAGCTGCAAATCACCAACCCTCGCCCCAACGATTCGATCTACGTCGAGGTCTTCAGCCCCGTCGCATCCCAGGTGGCCTTCGGAGACATCGTCGCCGGAAGACCGCTCTCAGCCGCCATGGACAGCCCTGTAACCGTAAAGATCGACCGTGCTGCCCAACTCGGCGCAACCACCGCGATCTCAATTCCGTTACAACTCGATGGCGACATCCGACGCAAAGAAACGCTGCGGGTGCCAGAAGCTGGCATTTATCCGTTGCGGATTTCGCTGCAATCACGGGCCCAAATTAGCGACGACGACCCGAAGGTCCGATCGTGGCTCAACGTGTACGACCCGACAGATCTCCCCCGTCCAGTATCCGTCGCGCAAATTTGGCGGATACCACCAACTGACTTCACGACCGCTTCCGCGACACGAAACTCCCTGCGCTTCTTGAACAACAACACCAAGACATTGCGCACAATTACAGCTCCTGTCACAGTAAGCATCGATGCGAGCACTTTGACTTCGTGGCGCAACGCAACCAAAACCGTGCCAGACCAACAAGCATTCGAGCGCTTCCTCAGCGACGTCCAGCGACCCAACCGATCTGTACTCACCGCTTCGTATGCAACAATTGACCCGAGGCATTATTCAGCGCCGACTATGTCTGGCGTCTACGCCGAAGAACTTGATACGGGCATCGCGTTGCTGAACGAACAACCTGAGTTGGCAACGGACCCTCGCACATATTTTGTCGAATCCGCGACGTACCAATCGCTTTCTGAATTGGTGGCTCGCGGGATTACCTCGGTTGTCATCTCGGACGCCATTTTGCAAAACCTCGATACCTCACTTCAATTTCAACGATTCGGGATCGACTCCACGAAACTCAGAGCGATCTCAACAAGTCGTCCAGCAGAAGCTCACCTATTCAAAGCGCCCGGGACTCCAACGCAGCGCGCACAACAATTCGGAGCCTGGCTCGCTCTATTGAGCCAAGACCATCCAAATTCGACCATCATGCTGGATATACCCCGCGATGCGATGAACGATCCGAAAGCAATCAATGCTCTCCAAAGAATCATTAGTGATCGCAACCCGTTCGCCGAAACAGTCACTGCCACAAACGCGTTGCGGCAATCTCCGCCAGGTACCGACGGCCAAGGGCGCCCCCTGATCCGAGCCCTCGCCGACCAACCTCCCCCGCCAACTTTGGTCGATCTCCAGCGAGCCACCGCGTTGCGAACACAACTCAGCGGTTTCACTCAGCTGACTGGCACCAACGAAGATTCGCAGATCGCAAAACGCGCATTCCTCGACGCCCTCGCAATCAACAACAGCCAAGCGCAAGTAACCCACTATCTCAATCGTGTGCAAGCCGTCGTCGATTCGCTGAATTCGACCGTTACGGTAAATAGTCAAACAATCACATTGACCTCGCAAAGATCCGAGGTGCCTGTCACATTTACGAACAACAGCGGGCGCCCGCTCAGAGTTCGGGTGTCGTTGACTTCACCCAGAATCAAGCAAACCCGCCCCGAAGAAATTCTCGATTTGCCGGCGTCGCCACGAAACCAAACTCACCTCATTCAACTTGACGTGAAAGGCAGCGGCGAGTTCCCTGTGGAGATCGCCGTGATTTCTCCTGACGGCAGCCTCGTCGTCGGCACATCTCGAATCACAATGAATTCAACGGTATTTGGGGCGTTTGGCTCGTGGCTGACGTACGGAGCGATCGCTTTTCTCGCGGTGTGGTGGCTGCATCACGGCTGGCGTAAACGCGTAGCCAAGCGCGCCAAGCAAGGAGCCTCAACCCACGCGGGCAATGAAGTCGCGACGGTCGAACCCACCGCAGCAAGCACTACACAATGACCCAAACCGATGGATCACAAACTCCAGCGCTGCTTCGACGGTCGCTGACCGTCGCAAGCGGCACGATGTTGTCACGACTCACGGGCCTACTTCGTGTAGCCGTAACAGTTGCCGTACTCGGAGCCACCGTGCTCGGCGATACTTATAACCGCGCCAACTCGACGCCGAATATCATCTACGAACTCTTACTCGGCGGCGTTCTAACGGCAAGTTTGTTACCAATATTCGTCGCAGCACACGAAACCGAAGACAGCTCCGCAACGGCCGCTGTATTCACCGCTGCACTTCTCATCTTGAGCGTTTTCACGATCGTTGCAATAATCTTCGCGCCCGCGATTGCAGGGTTTTTCGCGGGCAACGTGCCCGATGAGATCGCTCGACGAGACGCCACGCGCTTGGGTACAAACCTGGTCCGATTCTTCATTCCCCAGATGTTGTTTTACGGATTTGTTGCACTCGCATCCGCAGCTCTCAACGCTCGACGTCATTTCGTTGCTGCCGCGTATGCGCCAGTCCTCAACAACGTCGTGGTAATCGCAACCATGGTGCTGCTTCGCGACCAACTCGCCGGCTGCAATTCCAGCGACTGCGGAGTGCGCTATGCCGCCGGCGACCCCAATTTCACACGTTGGCTCGGATTAGGCACCACACTTGGGATAGTCGCCATGGCGATCGCGCTCGTTATTCCCCTAGCGCGCATGAATGTTCGCTTGTTGACCGGATGGTCAGCATTCCGGCACCCTGCCGTCGTGCGAATGATTCGCCTCTCAGGATGGACCATCGGATACGTCATTGCGAATCAAATCGCATTGCTATACATCATGCGCCTCACGGGTACCGACACTGGCGCCTTATCGCAATACCAAGTCGCGTACATGTTCTTCCAACTTCCACACGGTCTGCTTGCGGTATCAATCATGACCGCCGTCGGTTCCGAAGTTGCGTCGGCGGCTACAAAGGGAGACACGCAACTATTTGCGCGGCGATTCATCGCCGGATTGCGATACCTACTGCTGGCGATGATTCCGGCAACCGGAGCGATCCTCGCGTTCGCGCCTGCGCTGACGAATTTGGTCCGCCACGGCAAATTCAATCAACAATCCGCAGACCAGACTGCACAGGTTCTCATGGCGATGACGTGCGGCCTTGTCGCGTTTTCGGTGTATCTGTATACAATGCGGGCGTTCTACGCTCGGGGCGACACCAAGACCCCGTTCATAGTCAATTGCTCAGAAAACGCGATCAACGTCGCTTTGGCAATCATCCTGTTCGATCGTTTCGGAGTCAAAGGGCTCGGATTCGCTTTCGCATTCGCCTACACCGCCGCCGCCATAGTTTCACTCGCATCGCTGCAGCGCGCTGTCGGACATCTACAACTCAAGCCGCTTGCGATGCTGTCTTGGAAGGTCGTGATCGCGACCGCAATCGCTGCAGTAGCCGGATGGCTCATCGTGCGAGGCAACTACGCCAGCCTCGCACGCACCGGCGTTGCGGCAATCGGATCAGTCACGGTGTTTTTCGCAATAGCTCGCATCTTGAACGTGCAAGAATTCTCAGGAATCGTCTCAGCAATACGCCAGCGCGACCACTCGCAGGTGTAACCATTGCCATGGTGCTGAGTCCAAGATGCGCCGAGTCCAGCCCAGCGGAGGAACCCATTGGCAGTACGAATTGTCACCGATAGCGCATGCGATCTCTCTCCCGACCTATGTGCAGAACTCAACATCGAAGTCGTTTCGCTCTCTATTCGCTTCGGCGAGACTGAGTACCAAGACCGCACCGAACTGAGCGTCGAGGAGTTTTGGGCAAAACTCCCAGGGGCAGCACAACTTCCGGAAACCGCGGCACCGTCGGTCGGCGCGTTCGAAGAATCGTTTCGACGCCTCGCCGAGGAAGGCGCAGACGGCATCGTGTGCATCAACCTCTCATCGAAAATGTCCGCAACGATGCAGTCCGCGCAACTCGCAGCGAAGGCGCTCGACGGCATCTGCCCGATTGAAATCATCGATTCAAAGAACGCCACCATGGGCCTCGGCCTGCAGGTAGTCCACGCGGCACGGCAAGCGAACGCCGGCGCCGACATGGCGACAATCGTTACCGATGCGCAAGAACGACGCGAGCGGATTCGCGTTGTGGCAACGGTCGACACCCTTGAGTACCTCAAAAAAGGTGGTCGACTCTCAGGCGCTCAGGCACTCGTCGGATCGATGCTGTCAATCAAACCAATCATCGAAGTCTTGGACGGCGAAGTAGCGGCCGCCGGCAAAGTGCGCACCCGTTCGAAGGCGTTGCGCTTCGTTGCCGACCAAGCGAAGTCGGCCTCGATCGAAGAACTTTGCATTATGCATTCGATGGCTTCGGATCTGGAAAGTTTCACAGCAATGGCCGCACCATTCACGCCGCCCGAAGGCGCGCTCGTGGCAACGATCGGCGCCGTTGTCGGTGTTCATACCGGTCCAGGAGTCGCGGGTCTGGTATGGCTCGAACGTAAACCCTGACCTGGAATACATCCCGCTCTGACACCAAACCGATTCGACCGCGCGCGAGGCTGACGAAATGGCCCGCCTAGATCGGCTTGACGACGCCGACCTGGCACAAGCAGCGCAACGTGGCAGTCGGGCTGCCCTCGAAGCGTTGTTACACCGTCACGCCGACCGAATCTTTGCAATTTGTCGACGAATTCTGACCAATCATGAAGATGCCAAGGATGCCGCGCAAGAGGCGCTGATCGCCATCTCGCGTGGCATTGGAAATTTCGACGGCCGATCTCAATTCACTACCTGGCTCTATCGCGTCGCCACAAATGCTGCGCTCGACGAAGCACGGCGAAAGAATCGCCGCGCTGTTCCGACGGATCGAGTACCGGAATTGCGCTCTGGTGACGACTTGGAATCACGGGTCACAAACCAGATAGTTGTCGACGCGGCGCTTGGCGAGATCCCCGAGGAATTCCGCGCCGCTGTTGCCCTGCGAGACTTGTGTGGACTCGACTATGCGGACATTGCCGCGGTCTTGGACATACCGCCCGGGACCGTTCGTTCGCGGATAGCTCGGGGCCGAGCCGCCCTAGCGATATTGCTACAAGAACCGACCGGGAACCAAAACGCCCTCCCCGAACATCAAAGCGACTGAGATGACTATCGAAGCCTTAGAAAGCCTCTCAAATGAGATGCTCGACGAACTGATCAGCGCGGACATCGACGGCGAACTCACCGCGGCGCTTCAGGATCTCGAACTTTCGGTGGATGTCGCCGCCGTGCAGAGTTGGTTCACAACCTCATCGCGAGGCGCCGCTCGTTACCAAGCCATGCAGACCGCCGCGATGCTTCTCAAGACCACGCAGTACGACCTGCTCGACGAGGTCTCGCAACGGCGAATGGTCAACAACACCCTGGGACAAACGGCGGTGACGGTACCGTCTCGAGTGCAGCGGCTCTCATTGTTCGCCACCGCATCAGCCGCATGCGCTGTACTAGTTGTTGGCATTGGCATGTCGCTCAACCGCAGCGCAGATCCAGACATTTCCCGCCCCTCCACTCAGTCGAGTCGACTCCCTTCAAACCCAGAAATCGGAACCCTCAGTGGCGCCGACATTCCGGACCCCGCCACAGATCTCGGCACCTTGGCCGATATTCAACAACTCCGAACACAGGCCGACCTACTTCATCAAGGGCGCAACGGGCCAGCAACCACTACTACTCCTAACGGCGAAGGTAGTAGCGCGTCCGCCGATCTCAGTGTGGCCGAAACCAACTGCGCACCGTCGTTGCCAGGAGCACAGGCGGCCTCGGCACCGGTGGTGATTGTGGCTGTCGCGACGGTCGGCATCGAACGGGTCGCCGTTGCCACTACAACGGATTCGCAAGGCCGCACGCTGCGCTGGGCGTACCGCCGCTCGGATTGTGCAGTTCTGTTCTCCGATCGGTTGTAACGCGCGGCCCTCTTATTGTCACACTCTCCATGTACAGTGCCACAATCACTTGATTTGGAGCATTGCTATGACCGACTGGGCTGCAGAAACTACGCAATACATCGAAAAGACGGTCGCAAATATCCGCGACCGCACAGTGAAACCGGCCTACGCAGCGACCCATTACGTCGTATATGGATTAATGGCCGTGTTTCTCATCGCAGCCCTGTCCGCCATGCTGACCATCTTGGCATTTCGAGGCCTCGTGATCGCTGCGAATTCGCTTCCAGGCCCCCAAGACAATGCCTGGATGGCCTGGTCTGTGCTCGGGGGAATGTTTTGCGCCGGGGGCGCCTTGTTGTGGTCGAAGCGCGGCTCGCTGTCGTAACCCGCGATTTCCCCTGTCAGATTAACGTAAGAAAGAAGCGATCGTGTCCAATCTCCGAGATGTCGTCATTGTTGGTTCGGGCCCGGCTGGGCTCACCGCTGCGATCTACACCGCGCGTGCGAATCTCAACCCAATCATCATCGAAGGCATCGGAGCCGGCGGGCAGTTAATGCTCACGACCGAAGTCGAAAACTACCCTGGTTTTCGCAACGGCATCATGGGCCCGGAACTCATGATGGAGTTGCGAGCTCAAGCCGAGCGTTTCGGAACCGAGTTTGTCACTGCCGACGTCGACGCGGTCGATCTCTCGGTACCAAATCATTTCACCGCCAGTGTTGGGCCCAATACTTATAGTGGTCGATCCATGATTATCTCTACGGGTGCTACGGCGACCATGTTGGGACTCGAAAGCGAACAACGTCTCCTCGGACACGGCGTGTCGACCTGCGCGACATGCGATGGATTCTTTTTTCGAGACGTCGAAATCGTCGTGGTCGGCGGCGGCGACTCCGCAGTAGAGGAAGCCAATTTTCTGACGCGCTTCGCTTCGAAAGTAACCCTCGTCCACCGACGCAAGGAATTGCGGGCATCGAAAATCATGCAGGATCGCGCGTTCGCCAACCCAAAGATCGACTTTGCTTGGAACGCAACCGTCAAGGAAGTACTCGGCGATAACAAAGTCGAGGGTGTGCGCCTGACTGACACCGAAACAGGAGTCGACCGCGACATCGAAGCCAAAGCGATGTTCGTTGCTATCGGGCACACGCCCAATACTGCATTGTTTCGGGGCCAAGTGAGCCTCGATGAAAATGGCTACATCGCTACGGTACCTGGGACATCTCGAACGAGTATCTCGGGAGTATTCGCGGGTGGCGATGTGCAAGATCATGTGTATCGCCAAGCAATCACCGCCGCAGGGTCTGGTTGTATGGCCGCCCTCGAAGCCGAGCGATACCTCGAAGCGCTCAGCCACGCATAGCCCACAATTCGCATTCGAGGCTCCACGCCTCACCTCGATAAGGAGGCCACAATGGCCCAAGGAATCATGACCCTGTCAGACTCAACATTCGATGAATCAGTCGGTGGAAGTACCAACGCGGTCGTTGTCGACTTCTGGGCTGAATGGTGTGGCCCGTGCAAGATGATCGCGCCCGTCCTCGAAGAGATCGCATCAGAACAGCCCGGTATTTCGATCGCCAAACTGAATATAGATGAGAATCCGGACACTGCTCGTCGATTCGACGTGCTCAGCATTCCGACCCTCATCGTCTTCAAAGACGGCCTGCCTCAGAAGCGGTTGGTCGGAGCCAAGGGTAAGGCGCAACTACTGCAAGAGCTTTCCGAGTTCATCGGTTGAGTTTGCGCGATACGGTGCGCCGCGGCGCCCGCGGCGAACTCGTCGAGGAATTGCACCAGCAACTCGCCGCGGTCGGTTTGCCCATTCAGGGCGACCCCGCCGCCGTCTTTGGCGCCGCCACCGAAGAAACGGTCCGAGTTTTTCAGCGCGCCCGAAATCTCCAGGTCGACGGAATATGTGGGAGAGACACGTGGTCAGCACTGTTCGAGTCGCAGCATTCCCTCGGTGATCGGCTGCTAGCGACTCGACGCCCGATGCTGCATGGAGCCGATGTCCGCGACTTGCAGCATCGTCTCAACCGATTGGGATTCGATCCCGGTCGTGTTGACGGAATCTTCGGACCAAACACTGAGAGCGCCTTACGGTCATTTCAGCGCGACGCTGCGATTCCCTGCGACGGTATTTGTGGCCCCGCCACAACTCTCAGCCTCACCCAACTGGGCCGACTTGCCGATGGCTCCATCGCCGGCGTCAAAGAACAAGAGGCCTATGCAGCTACCCCGAGACCATTCGAAGGTCGACGTATTTTCCTCGCATCGCGTCCGGCGTCCGCCTCATTTACGACGTCTGTTCAAAACCACCTCGCGGCGCTCGACGCACACGTATCACTCGCCGTCGATCTAGCGACCGATACCGACGCCGTGCCAGCGGCGCACGCGTTTGACGCGGATGCGTCGATCCTGATCCAGCCAGTTGTGGATACAGCTTGGCGGTGCGCGTACTACGGCAGCGGAAGATACGAGTCGTTTCGCGGATCGGCGATCGCACACGCAGTTGTGGCATCACTCAGGTCCGTCGGGGAACCAAACGCTGCACACCCACTCGCTATCGGATTCCTACGCGAGACTCGGATGGCGGCGGTCGTCGTTCAGATTTCGGACTCGCTGATGTCGGAGGCGGTCGCGGCCTTAGTGGCCGCTGGAATTCGCGCCGGTTTCGAAACACCCCCCGCTATCTAGAACACGGTTCCGACTCACAGAATTCAGTCGAGCCGCACGCCAAGGCAGCGATAGCTCAGCCAACTAATCGACGATTTTGCCCTCGGTCATGACACCGTAGATGCGTTCCAGATCTTCGAGGTTCGCGAACTCGATCACTACCTTGCCACGGTTTTGCGCCAACGACACGTGAACCCTTGTATCGAGATGATCAGATAGCAGCCCCTCGAGTTCCACAAGACCAGGAGTCCGCATATGGGGGGCTCGTGGCTTCGGTGTAGCGAGTGACGCTGAAGTCTCATCTGGGGCAGTGGTTGCTTCGCGAACCAATTCTTCAACGAGGCGGACGCTCAACTCCTCGGCGACCGCCCGACGCGCCAATTTCTCTTGCATCACCCGATCCGGCGTACCCAACAACGCTCGAGCATGCCCCATGCGGAGTTGCCCATCGCGCACATAGCGCTGAATCGTTGGGGAAAGCTGCAACAGTCGCAGAACGTTCGTGACGGTCGCGCGGCTCTTGCCGACTCGGGTTGCAACATCATCGTGGGTGAGTTGAAAGTCCTCGATGAGTTGCTGGTACGCCACTGCCTCCTCCAACGGGTTGAGATCTTCACGCTGCACATTCTCAACGATCGCATGCGCTAGCGACGTGGCGTTATCGGCATTGCGGACGATGACAGGAATCGTCTGCAATCCAGCACGCTTGGCTGCTCGAAGCCGGCGTTCACCCGCTATCAGTTCGTAGCTCCCAGGCCCCAGCTCACGAACCAGTAACGGCTGCAGTACCCCGAGTTCCTTGATGGAGTCCGCTAGGTGACCAAGTGCCTCTTCATCGAAATGCGCGCGCGGCTGGTTGGGGTTCGCAACGATTGCGCCAACCAGCGCTTCGTGGAGTCCTGCTGATACCTCAGTAGTGCGCATCTCTCCCGCTGGGATCAGCGCTCCGAGACCTCTACCCAATCCGCCTGGTCGCGTCACGACTGAACTCCTTTGCTAGTTCCCGGTAGGCAATTGCCCCGCGAGACGTTGAATCGAACACGAGCACGGGCTGGCCAAACGACGGGGCCTCTGAGATTCGGACCGCACGCGGGATGACGTTGCGAAATACCTTCGTACCGAAGTGATTGCGGACTTCGTTCTCGACCTGTTTTGCCAATTGCGTCCGAGCGTCGAACATCGTCAACACGATGCTCCGAACCTCCAACGTTGGATTCAGATTCTTGCTGACCAGCGTGACGTTTCTCAGCAGCTGACCAAGGCCCTCCAACGCGTAGTATTCGCACTGAATCGGCACAAGCACCTCATCAGCCGCTGCCAGGCCGTTCACAGTCAACAACCCCAACGATGGGGGGCAGTCGATAAGCATGATGTCGTAGTCATCACGAACTCCGTTCAGCGCGTTTCGCAACTTCAGCTCGCGAGACATCGCCGGTACCAGCTCGATCTCGGCGCCCGCGAGGTCGATCGTGGCTGGAATGACGAACAAATTCTTGACGCTGGTCGGTTCAATACAGTCCTCAACCGGCGCAGCGTGCATGATCACGTCGTACACCGAGCCCTGCACGCTGCGGTGATTCACCCCAAGCCCCGTCGTCGCGTTTCCCTGCGGATCGAGGTCGACCACCAGTGTGCGGAAACCCAACTCAGCTAGGCCCGCGCCGAGATTGACACAGGTCGTTGTCTTGCCAACACCGCCTTTTTGGTTTGCCACTGCGACAATGCGCGGCAACTGCAGCGGGGTTCTCGCCTCGGCTACCGCGGACGGATCCGAAGCGGCCGCCTCGGTTTCACCCGACTGTGGCGAATGTCGTCCGGATGAATTCCCCTCGGATCCGGCTGCGCTGGCTTCGGCGACCAGTTCGGCAATTGGAGCAACCACGCTGACTGGGGGCGGAGAGCCGCCCGTTGCGGGTTGGTCCGGGGTTTGGAAACTCAAGATCCCAACTCCTCAGAAAAACGCTCGTGAACGAAGGTGTCGCACGGGCTGGTGCGGATTGTTTCACGTGGAACATCGCGCTCACTGAAACTCCGACAACGCGTGCGCACCGATACTAGGCGCGCGATCACTGCAGCGAAGCCTCAAGACGACCAAACTCTCGCCCTGGTCATGTGAAACGCGGCGACTCAGTCGTGCGTCGCCTGATGGGGCCGGTTGCGGAGAGAACTACCAGAGCGGCTGGCGAGTGGGGACGCCCTCGCGGCGTGGATACCGTTCTGGGGTCTCGACCAGTTTCGTCAGGATCATGACCGGCAACGGAATCTCGCGGCGCTCGACGATTCCCAACCCCAGCAGCCTGAGCTGCGCCACGGGCCAGCGCGACTCGTCCGCCGCCGGGGGTTCCGACACGGCGAGAACTCCGCCAACAGTCAGGTAACGAACCGCGCACTCCGCCACCGCGGCCGGCCGGCCAAACGACCGAGCCACGATCAACTCGTAATTCTGACTATGGAGCGGCGATCTCGCCAACACCTCCGCTCGACCCTCAACGACATTCATTGACCCATCGGGTCGAAGTATGTCGGCGCACCGGCGCAGAAACTCACATCTACGGCGCTGTGCGTCAAGGAGCGTCATAGCGTTTTCAGGCAACGCAACTGCCATGACGAGGCCAGGGAGTCCTCCGCCACTTCCGAGGTCCAACGTGCGCGTTTCGTCAGTAACGTAATCACGCACCGCACCGGTGAGGCGCAGTGCGTGATCAATATGGTCGTGAATTGAGCCTGGCCCAATAAAGCCCAGCGCTGCGGACTCCCTCAGAAACGGCTCGACCCTGCTGACAATTTCACCCCGGTCGAACTCAGAGGCACGGGTCACCACCGGGATCGCGTTACACCGCTGGCTGAATCAGGACCCGGCGTTGCTGATCCTCACCATCAGAGATTGTCATAACACCTTCGATCTCAGCAACGGCGTCGTGCACAACCTTGCGATCTGGCGCCGACATTGGCTCGAGCGCCTTGGCTTCACCTGACGTAGCCACATCGCGGGCTACCTGCTTCGCAAATGCGCCAAGGGCTTCGCGTCGCTTTTGGCGATACGACGCAACATCGAGATGCAAGCGTGCCGGCCCTCGGTGACCCACGCTCCCACGGAGAATCTCTTCGAGTGCTGCAAGGGTGGCCGCCTTCGGGCCTACCAATAATCCAAGATTCTGCCCTGTGATCGCGAGTTCGATCACGTCGTCGGCCACGACAGCTGCGGCTGAACTGGCCTCGACACCGAATGCCTCGATGAGACCTCGTCCGAATTGGTCCGCACATTCCAACTGTTCTTCGATGCTGCCGTTCATCTTGACCTCTCGTTGTGGACTGTCATTCGAACTCTGAGGTTCGTTGTCTGGTTTCTGAGATTTCGGACGGTTTTTCGGCTTGTCCCGCGCCGCGCCGACGTCTTGACGTTGGGGATCAGGCTTTTGGCTTTTGGCCTTGGGCGCACGCTTCGGTTGACTCGTCGCCTGATCGCTCTCGTCCGCTGCATCGGCAAGATCTGTCTGCTTGCGTTGACCTGAAACCCCATCTTTCGGGCCACGACTCTTGCGATCTTCGCGTTGCTTGCGGCGCCGTTTGTCGTGCGGTTTCTCTCTTGAGATTGGTTTCACTCGCGCACGGATTCTGGCTTCTGTGCGCCTGAGTCCAAAAAGGCCACTTTTTGCCTCTTCGAGCACTTCGTGCTCGAGTTCGGTTTCATGAACCCCAAGTGTGTCGAGAGCTTTGTCAACGGCAAGTTGCACCGTCTTTGCTGAGATTTCTATCCATTCCATGCGTTTAGCGTTTCCTGCGCTGTTGCTTCTTTTTTGAAGTGTTCGGATTACTGCGTGCCGCGGTACGCGGTGCAACTTCGGTTGCCTTGACATCGATCGCGCTGCCACCAGACTTGGCCGCGGCAGCCGGATCGCCATAGAACTTTTCCAGCACGAATTGCTGCTGGCCAATCATCCAGACGTTGCGTGCACCCCAGTACAGAGCAACACCTACCGGAAAGAATGCCGTCATGATGTTCATGAACGGCATGATTCGCATCATCATCTGCATCTGCGGATTAATCGGTTGATCGGGATTGTGTTTCTTTTGACGCGCCATCGTTTGACGCGTTTGCAGCCAACCCGTGGCCACCACAAACGCAACAAGCAACACGTAGGGGAGCAAACTCGCAAACGAAGCGTCTGCAAGGTCCTTCGCCTTCAGCAATGTCAGCCGAAGGTCCATCCAGAGGAACTTCGGTGCGGTCATCAACTTGGAGTCGTCAGCCAAGCAGGCCTTCGCCGTTGCTTGGCCACCATTGGTGGCCGCGTTCGCACACAAATCCACGAACAAGCGACTCGAGGTACTGATGTGTTTCGGGATGCTTTGCAGCGTGCGGTAGAGCGCGAACCAAACTGGAAGCTGCACAATGAGCGGCAGACAACCCGACAACGGGTTGATCTGATTCTCTTTGTAGAACTTCATCACCTCTTCGCTCTGTTTCTGGCGGTCGTCCTTGTGCAGTTGTTGCAACTTCTTGATCTCAGGAGCGAGTTTTTGCATCGCGACCGTTGAGCGCACCTGCTTAGCGGTCAATGGCAACATGATGCCCATGACGACACAAGTCATCAGGATGATCGAAATCCCAAGGTTGTGAGGGGGCAACAGATAGATCGTTTGAAGCAACCAACCAATGGCGTCCTCAATTGGTTTCAGGATCGAATCCAAGAAAATCTCCGATAGTGAGTACTAATGCGAATGGGTTCGCGCACCATGAACCCCAACTTGAGGTGTCGCAGCGTGACCTTGACTGTGGCGTGGTGAAACGGGTGGTACCGGATCACTCCCGTGACCACCAAACGGATGACAGCGGCAAATACGGCGAACCGCTAACCAGCACCCACGCATCCCTCCGTGTAACTCAATGGCTTCGTTGGCATACTCCGAACAACTTGGCACAAAGCGACACGGCGACGGCCTGCCGAATCGAGCGCCCTGGTAGAGCCGGATCATCAACCGCAGTGTGCGGGCCATCGCTTACATCCCCACCGAGCGGATAAGGCAATCACTCAAAGCGTCGGCAAACTCACGTTCGGTGGCGCGCGGGTGAATAGTGACGAGATACGCGCGAGCTGGGTCGAGGAGGTGAACATCGCGCAACATGCGTGCACGTAACTGGCGACGAACTCGGTTACGACGAACAGCGTTGCCCACCGGTCGTCCTATCGAGTAGGCGACGGCAGGGATTCCAGGCTGAATGGATGGCGCGACGCGTAACGTCAACGACCCGCATCGAACCCGGGGTGCAGATTGAAAGCCGTTGAACTGAGCCCGGTCGCGGACTCGAGCGATCACGCTGACAGTTTTTGACGGCCCTTGAGGCGCCGGTTCTTCAAGACCGCGCGGCCAGCACGCGAACTCATACGCTCACGAAAACCGTGGGTTTTCGAACGTTTGCGATTATTTGGTTGAAACGTACGCTTCACGTCTGCCTCCTGGTGCGTCGATGCCGACTGCACCGCGACGCCGGCATTTGCGATCTACCACCGCAAATGCATGAACGGGGAGAATGCTACCGACTCACGCAGTGCCATAAGTAATCGGCCGAGTGCGCCCGCCACGTCGCGTGCTTCGTGATCGGGTCGCACTAACCCGGCAGTTGTCACCGGAAGGACCCGGTGCTATCTTCGGCGACCCCAGCCAGCGCTCCACCTCATCTTCGTCACACGGCACGTTCGCGCGGCTGGGTTTCCACACCTGTGGATGGTGCTGTGGACAACCAGGAACTCGCACTATGAATGTTGGCGCAGCAGAAGACCTATGGGCCCGAGTGGGTGCCGCAGTGCGTCACCAATTGAGTGACAGCACGTGGGATATCTGGTTCCAAGGCGCACACGCCATCGACTTAACAAATGACTCACTGGTAATTGGCATTGCTAACCCAATGGCGCGGGATCGCATCGTGGCCATGTACACCGGCATGCTCGATGATGCTTGTAGAGCTCTCACCGGGACAGATGTCCGAACCGAGATCGTTTTGGACACGGTAGATCGTATTGCTAGCCCCGACGATGAAATGGTGATCGACCTCATTGGGCCCGAATTGTCACAGCGTGGGCCCAATGTCGGAGCTTCCCCGCCAGAACCCGAAAAACCAACATGGAGCCCAGGAACCCTCAATCCTCGCTATACCTTCGACCAATTTGTAATTGGGACATCCAACCGATTCGCACACGCAGCTGCACTTCGCGTCGCCGAAGAACCAGCTCGCAGCTACAACCCATTGTTTATTTATGGACCCGCAGGCTTAGGCAAAACTCACCTGATGCACGCGATCGGGCATCACGTCCGCCAGATCTACACGACCAAACGGTTGAGATACGTCTCTACCGAAACCATGATGAACGAGTTCATCGACGCGATGCGATCGAAAACCGGCCACGCTTTCAAACGCCGGTACCGCGAGGTTGACGTGCTGCTGATTGACGACATTCAATTTTTGGAGCGCACGGAGCAATTGCAAGAGGAGTTTTTCCACACGTTCAACGACTTGCACAACTCTGGTAGCCAGATCGTGATCAGTTCCGATCGTCCTCCGAAATCAATCGCGAAAATCGAAGATCGGTTGCGCAGTCGCTTTGAGTGGGGGCTCATCACCGATATCCAACCGCCAGAATTTGAAACTCGACTCGCAATCTTGCAGAAAAAGGCTGAATCGGAAAAACTGGCCGGGATTCCCAATGAAGTACTTGGTTTCATCGCCGAACACATCACCGATAACGTTCGGGAACTCGAAGGAAGTTTGCACCGAATTGCGGCATATTCGTCGCTGCATCGCGTACCCCTCAGTGAAGAACTGGCGAAACAGGTGCTTTCGGATCTCATCCCTGCCAGCCGACCGCGCGTCATCACTCCAAAACTCATTCTCGACGTCACCGCTGAAATGTTTGGGTGGTCTATCGACGAATTGATTGGGCCAAGCCGTCGTCGACCGTTGGTAAATGCTCGACAAATCGGGATGTATGTGTTTCGTGAGCTCACCGATTACAGCTACCCCCGGATCGCCGAAGAATTTGGGGGACGCGACCACAGCACCGTCATGCACGCCTGTGACAAGATCCGTACGCAGATGTCAGAACGACGAGCTGTCCTCGAACAAGTCAATGATCTGATCGGAAGAATTAAACAGTCGGCCGGTGGATAACCCTGTGGATACCTGTGGGAAACTGCTCCCACATCATGGGACAGCGTCAAGATTCATCAACAGTTACATGTTTGTACTTCCACACCACACCGCAGTGTTGTGGATTGCCAAGGGAAGAAAATACCGGCTCAGACCGGGATCAACATCAAGTTGTCCGCAATCCACAGGTACTACTACTACTACAACCATTGATATTCGATACTTGAACAGTTTTAGGAGGCAGTGGTGAAGTTCCGCTGCGAGCGTGACACATTGGTCGAAGCATTGGGAACTGCTCAGCGAGCGGTTGCAAGTCGTACCGGCGCGCCACCGGTACTTTTCGATGTTCGAATTACGGCTACCAGCGATGGGCTCGAATTGCTTGGTTCCGATCTTGAGATCACGAATCGCGTGACTGCGCCTGCAGATGTGGAACGCACCGGTCTTGCGGTGATGCCCAAGATCCTTGGTGACGTAGTGCGTAAATTGGAATCCGGGCCAGTCACTATCGAGGTAAAAGACGATGAAGCCATCGTGTCGAGTGGCGGTTTCAGCACCACATTGCGTTTGAAGGCGGTCGACGAATACCCACGATTGCAGTCAAGCGACGGTGTTGGCATCAAAGTCAACGCGCAGTTGTTTGCTGGAGCATTGCGACAGGTTGTCAAGGCAGCCTCCAAAGACGAACTGCGTCCTCCGTTGACCGGAGTTCTCTTTGCGGCGAAACCTGATGGGCAAGGGATTCGTATGGTGGCAACTGACAGTTATCGCTTGGCTATGCGCGATCTGGCAGGAGTTTCGATTCTTGGTGACACAACCAAAGTATTAGTCGCGGCCAAGGGACTTGCTGAGGTGCAGCGACTTGCCGGTGATGGTGAGATCGAAGTGGTGCTTGGGGAGCGCGATGCGGTATTCCGCACAAAAAAAGCCGAAGTTACAGTGCGATTGATTGAGGCTGATTTCCCGAATTATGAACAGCTCATACCGCAGGGTTACCCCAATCGGTTAGTGGTGGAGAAAGGCGCATTCCGTGACGCCGTTGAGCGTGTGGTCGTGGTCGGTCAAGGCCGTGATAACGCAAACGTGAAATTGCAAATGAGTGCTGCGGGAGGTCTCGATCTTTCTGTCACGCTGCAAGATGTCGGAACGTCAAGTGGTCACATTGACGCGAAATACGAGGGCGCCGATCTCACGATCGCGTTCAATCCACAATTCTTGTTGGAGGGGATCGACGCTGTCGACGCCGACGAGATAGCACTCGACAGTATCGATCATCTGAAACCCGCCACCCTTCGAGGCGCTGACGACGGTGACTATATGTATCTGTTGATGCCTGTACGAACTTCATAAGAGGCACTAGTTGCTCAGCGAGCAAAGTGTTCCGGTGAACGAATCGCGCGTACCGACCCAGCAGTACGTCGCGCGTTTATCACTTACCGATTTTCGGTGTATCGAATCACTCGACATTGAATTGGGAACAGGAATCACCGTTATTCAAGGTGACAATGGTCAAGGCAAGACATCGTTGCTGGAGGCAGTCGGCTGGCCGGCCCGAGCGAGTTCTTTGCGCAACGTCGGTGATTCGATGGTTGTACGTGCAGGGTGCGATGTCGCCATTGTGCGAAGCGAAATTATTGACGGTGATCGGCACCAGAGTTTTGAGGCGGAGATTCGTGCCGCGGGCCGCAATCGCATGTTGGTAAATCGCCAGCCGGTGCAACGGATCCGCGATCTCCACGGCCTATTGCGGGCGACGATTTTTGCGCCAGACGATCTACAGCTCGTGAAGGGATCTCCTGCAATTCGTCGTACCTACATCGATGATCTTTTGGAAGGGCTCGCTCCCCGGTACGCCGCGGCGTTGCATGATTTCGAGCGAATCTTGAAGCAGCGCAACGCTTTGTTGAAACAAATTGCGCGAGATCGCAGTGCGCTCGCCACGTTGACCGCCTTCGACGAACAATTGGTAACCGCAAGTTCCGAGATAATTCGAGGCCGTATTCGCTTACTTGATCGTTTGTCTGATCCTGTCACCGAGCATTACCAAGCCTTGGGAGAAGGAGACGAGGTTTCGATCGCGTATCGAGCGGAATGGAACGACGATCAATGTTTGTGTGTCTCTGACATTGATGCGATTACCGACTTGTTATGGGAGGCAGTGCGCCGAAGACACTCACAAGAACTTGATCGCCAAGTTGGTCTCGTGGGCCCACATCGCGATGATTTGGTGTTGCGGTTACACGGTCTCGAAGCCCGGACACAGGCCTCGCAAGGCGAACAACGATCGTTCGCATTGGCAATGCGACTCGCCGGTCATTCGGTACTCACCGAAATTCTGGGTGCTGCCCCTGTGCTACTACTCGATGATGTGTTTAGCGAACTTGACGTGCGCCGCGCTGCGGCGTTGGTGCAATTGCTACCAGTTGGCCAAACTGTGTTGACTTCCGCAACCCGAATACCAAACGGTGTGCACGTAGAGCGGGTTCTAGAAATGCGAAGTGGCAGAATCGTCGTGTCATGACCTCCGAGCCCACTCCACTGCATCACGCACTGCGGCAAGTCACTGCCGACTTGCACGCAGGCGTAGCGGTGCCCCAGCCTCAGTCTCTTGGCGATTTGGCACTTCGCTGGGAGGAATGTGTCGGACCGAAAATAGGTGCCTGTACATTGCCGGGTTCGTTTGTCGAAGGCGTGTTGACAATCCACGCAAACGATGCCTCGGCCGCGTCTTTAGTGAAACAATCTTCTGGCGATTTGGCGACGCGACTGCAACCCGTATTGCCCGGACTTGAGCGGTTGCGCGTCGTGGTGACGAGACCTCGCCGAAGCCCCTGAACAACCGCAAAATGTCGCGCCACAATGGTAGGATCTCCATACCGCAAGAATGGCATCTGACCTGGTCTTTTACGTGTTCGAACGCTGGCGGTTTCTAGGGATTTCGAACACCTTGACCCCAAGCGTGTGTGGAGTGTTGCCGTGACGTACGGCGCCAAAGATATACGGGTCCTCAAGGGTCTCGAAGCCGTGCGCGAACGGCCAGGAATGTACATTGGTTCGACCGGTCCTTCCGGTCTCCATCACCTCGTTTACGAGGTTGTGGATAACAGCGTGGACGAAGCCCTTGCTGGATATTGCACTCGAATTTCAGTGACGTTGCTCCCCGACGGGTCGTGTCGAGTGATCGATAACGGGCGGGGAATTCCTGTCGACGAGCACCTCGAATATCCAGGGAAGTCGGCCGCTGAGGTCGTATTGACCGTGCTGCACGCCGGTGGGAAGTTCGGTGGCGAAGGCTACAAAATTTCGGGCGGGTTGCACGGCGTCGGTGTATCAGTTGTCAACGCGTTGTCGTCGCGCCTCGACCTTGAGATCCGCCGTGAGGGCGGGTTGCACCGAATGACGTTCGAAAACGGCGGAGAGCCGTCGGGTTCGTTGGCGCGTATCGGCGACTCTGACGAACACGGCACTTCGGTGACGTTCTGGCCCGACGGATCAATCTTCGAAGAAACCGAGTTCCGGGCGCAAACGTTGTTGGAACGGCTTCGCGAGATGGCGTTTCTCAATCGATCATTGGAAATCGTGTTTCGCGACGAACGCGGCGACACCGCTACTGAACAGATTTTCAAATACGACGGAGGCATCATCGACTTTGTGCACCACTTGAACGCAAGCAAGGAGCCTATTTTCAACGCGGTTGTGTACTACTCCGAAACCCTTGAAACCAGCGAAGTTGAAGTGGCAATGCAGTGGAACACCGGCTATTACGAAGGGATTCATTCCTTTGCGAACAACATCGCAACGACTGAGGGCGGCATGCATGAAGAAGGATTCCGCACCGCGCTCACTGGTGTGCTGAACAAGTATGCGCGCGCTAAGAGTTTGTTGAAAGACAAAGACGACAACCTCACCGGTGAAGATATTCGCGAAGGTCTAACTGCGATCGTTTCAGTGAAACTCAGAACGCCGCAGTTTGAAGGTCAAACGAAGACCAAACTTGGAAATACCGAGATGCGATCGCTAGTGCAAAAAGTTACGAATGACCGCTTGGCCGAATGGCTCGAAGAGCACCCCAACGAAGGCCGAGCAATCGTATCGAAATCGCTGCAGGCCGCGCGGGCACGCATGGCTGCTCGCCAAGCTCGCGACTTAACGCGGCGTAAGTCGCTTTTGGAGTCGGGTGGCATGCCCGGCAAGCTCGCGGATTGTGCATCGCGCAACCCCGAAGAAGCCGAGTTGTTTATCGTTGAAGGCGACAGCGCAGGCGGCCCGGCGAAACGAGCCCGCGACCCGCATTTTCAGGCAATTTTGCCGATTCGTGGCAAGATCCTGAATGTCGAGCGTGCTCGCCTCGACCGAATGCTGCGTAACGAGGAAATCCAGGCGTTGATCACCGCAGCCGGCACGGGGATCGGGGAGGATTTCAACGCAGATAAATGTCGTTATCACAAGATCATCTTGATGACCGACGCCGATG
>SXGT01783554.1_pt1 | contig 64453 bp, 47 predicted proteins | sample 3176221 | NCBI WGS metagenome assembly SXGT01 (sample SAMN11356862, study PRJNA531348) | freshwater metagenome | isolation source: freshwater sample F1-120 | place: China: Fuxian Lake, Yuxi | collected 2017-12-25
AGAACTGGCCCGTGTACCAGACCCCGCCCGGGCCCGCCGTGGCGCCGAAGAGGGCCAGGATGACGTAGCGGCGATTGACGGGGTTCTGGAAGCTCTCGCGGATGGGGTTCTTCGACACCCGACCCTCGGACTTGAGCTTGGCGAATAGCGGCGACTCCTGCATGCGGACGCGGATGTAGAGCGAGACGGCCAGCAGCGCGAAGCTCAGCAGGAACGGCAGCCGCCAGCCCCACGACCGAAAGGCCTCCTCGCCGCCAACGAGGCGCGTCGTGCCGATGACGCCGAGACTCAAGAAGAAGCCGAGCGTGGCCGTCGTTTGAATGTAGCTCGTGTAATAGCCGCGGCGGTGGTCGGGGACGTGCTCGGCGACGTAGGTCGCGGCTCCGCCGTATTCACCCCCGAGCGCGAGCCCTTGGAGCAGCCGCAGGAGCACGAGCAGCACGGTCGCGAGCAGCCCTGCATTGGCGTACGTGGGGAGCAGCCCGATGAGCGCCGTCGAGATGCCCATCGTCGCCATCGTGACGAGGAACGTGTACTTGCGCCCGATGCGATCGCCGAGGTGACCAAAGACGATGGCGCCGAGGGGACGTACGCCAAAGCCGGCGCCGAAGGTCGCGAGGCTGGCCAGGAGCTGCGCCGTCGGGCTCTCGGTCGGGAAGAACAGCCCGCCAAAGAAGACTGCAAGGCTGCCGTAGAGGTAGAAGTCATACCACTCGAACAGCGTCCCCAACGACGCCGCCACGACGATGCGCCGAATGGCCCGAGGATCACTCGGCTCGGTGGCCTCAGTCATTGCCGGCCACTATCGGCGAAAGTGCGGGTTCTGAATGAGCCCGATCGCGTTCCCGTAGGGGTCGGTCACGACCGACGTGCGAATGTCGCCGCCGACGTCGGTCACCGCATGCAGCTCGGTTGCGCCATGCGCCAGGAAGCGAGCATGCGCCGCGTCGAGGTCGGCGACGCCCCAGTAGGCCGTGACGCCTCGGTTGCCGGCGACGTTCACCGGAGGCTCCTCTGGGACGAGGCCGAGCTCGAAGCCGGCGACGTCGAAGCCCACGTAGAAGGGCTGATCAAAGTACGGCCGGACGTCGAAGACGCCGGCGTACCAGTCGCGTGCCGCGCCGAGGTCCGGCACGGGCGTGATGGCGGTCATGAGCGCGGTGGCAGCAGGCATCCGGCGAGCATCGGGCGTCCACGCGGCGCTTGTCAAACCGCCGGTCAATCCACCGCGCGCGCTGCCGTCGCGTATTGGACGAGATCGCGGCTCTCGAGTACCGCCTTTGGTCCGCCATGACGCGCGAGGTGGAGCATCGCGCGCCCGAGGTCCTCGGTCGTGGTCGCGAAGCCGGGCGCGAGCGCTTTGAGCACCGGGTAGAAGACTCCGAGGACGCGGTACATGACCCGCGTCAGGCGGCCGCTCGCAAGGATGCCGTGGCGCGGTTGGATGTAAGCCGGTCGCACCATGAACGCCGACGTGAATGGCAGCTTCAGCAGCGCGTTCTCGGTCTGGCCCTTGACTCGGGCCCACATCGTCCGGCCACGGCCCGTGCTGTCGGTCCCCGCGCCGGACACGAAGATGAAGCGCACCTCGGGGCTTCCGGCGAGCAGCGCGTTGGCGGCCGCGAGCGCGACGTCGTAGGTGACGCGGCGGTAGTCGGCCTCGTTCATACCGGCCGACGACGTCCCGAGGCAGAAGAAGCACACGTCGTGGCCGCTCAGGTCGGCGGCGATGGCGCCGAAATCGCGAAAGTCAGCGTGGAGGACCTCGCGGAGCTTGGGGTGGGACGTTCCCGTCGTGCGGCGCGCGACCGAGACGACGCGCGTGACGCCAGGGTCCTTCAGACACTCGCGCAACACGCCCTGGCCGATCATGCCCGTGGCGCCGAAAAGTAAAACGTTCATGACGGACTCCTTTGACTAGTAACTCGGTCCGAGCGCGGGATCGTGGGGCTCCCAACGCGTAGGGAAGAGCGCCCGCCGCACCTCCGCGGCGCGCTCGGGGCTCTCCCAGGCCGCCAGCGTGCGCAGCAAGTGTTCGGCCACGCGTCGGACATAGTTACGCGTCTCGTGCGGGCCGATGTCGTCAATCAACACATCGAGCGGTGGTCGCGACGCGGCGGGGGTGGCCGAGCGGGTCAGCTCCGTGTCGAGCAGGGCGGGACCGCCGTTGTAGGCGGCCATCGCGAAGACAAGCTGACCCCGATACCGCTTGACGAGCCCTCCGAGGTACGCGGTCCCCCACCGGACGTTCCAGGCGGGGACCATGAGCTTCCAGAGGCCGTAGTTATCGCCGAGCTCCTTGGCCAGCCGGCGCGCGGTGCGGTCGAGCAGCTCCAAGAGCCCGAAGGCGGGAGCGCCCGAGATCATCCTCGGGTCGTAGCGCGACTCCTGGAGCATGTGGGCGTAGACCATCGCCTCGGGTACCCCGAAGGACGTCGCGGCGGCGAGCACGTGTGTGCGATAGGCCCGCGGGTAGATGGCGCGCCACGCCGCAACGGTGTGGGGGGTCGGCCGCGGACCGAGGCGGGCACCGAGCTTCCGGCGGGCCTCGCGACGCGGCTCGTGCTCCTGTTCGAGGCGATCGCGGAGGCCGGCCTCGAGCGTCTCCAGGCGCGCGTGTCCGAGCGCCTTGGACAGGGCAGGGCGCACCTCGCGCAGGACGTCGCGCAGCGCATCGGGGTCGCCCAAGAGGGCCGCAAGTCTCAGGCGCCGGAGCGCCGGAGACGCCGGGAGCCTCCGGAACGGGTCGCGTGGCTTTGGTGGCGCGGGCACCGAGACCGCGGCGGGGACTCGTTCCAAAGCGCCATGGTCGCGCAGGCGCTGCTCGGCGAGCGCGCCATACCACGTGAGGGGCTGCTCCCGCGCGAGGGTGGCCCAGGTGGTGAGCGCGTCGTCCTTCTTTCCGAGCGCCCACTGCGCGCGGCCCGACCAGTACCGCGCCTTGCCGCCGACGAGCGAGTTCCCATGCGAGCGCATCGGTCCCAGGTCGCGCAGCGCTGCGGCGAAGTCACCGGCGAGAAAGCGCCAGAAGGCGACGAACCACAGAAACCGCGGACGGTCGAAGCTCCCACGCGCCGTCGCCAGAAACGCCGCCAGCGACTTTGCTGCTTCGGCGGGACGCCCCCCGAGGCGCAGCGCTCGGCCGCGATCGTAGTGCACCTCGGCGAGCTCCTTGGCCTCCGCGGTGCTCCCGTGGCGCGACAGCCATTGGTCGAAGGCGCCTACCGACTCGGCGGTCCGGCCAAGCTTGCCCAGAACGATCGCCAAGGAGTGCAGCGCGCTCCGGGCCAGCGTCGCGTCAGGCGCGGCGGCTGCCACGGCGAGGTACTTCGCGGCGCCGGCGTAGTCGTCGCGCAGCCGCTCGGAGCCGATCTTGCCGAGGAAGAACGCCGCCTCGTGCACGAACTTCCCCGCGGTCAGGAGCGTGACCGCCTCCGTCCGGCACGGCTCGTAGGCGCGGCGCTTGAAGAGAAGGTCCATGCGCGCCTTGCGCTCGGCGGTCGAGAGCGACTCGAGCGGCACGCGGCTCAGGGCCAGCGTCGCGTACGCGCTCTCCGGGTGGTGGAGGAGCAATCGGCGAAAGCGGGTACGCGCCTCGTTCGCGGAGCCGCCGGGCGCTTCGAGCAGCACTGCGGCGCGATAGAGGAGCTCGTCGGCGGGAACGGCGAGCGTGCTCTTGGCGGCCAGCCGGTCGAGCACCGCGGCGGCCGCCTTTGGCGCGAGCGCCTGTTCGGCGGCAGTGGCGAGCAGCGCGTCGCGCGCGCCAGGTCGAAAGTCGCTCTTGGCCATGGCCACAAGGTCTCGGTAGGCCGCCTTCGCATCGCCGATGACGATGCGGTGCTCTGCCTCGGCCAGGCGCCACGCGGCGGCGTGGACCTCCCGCAGGGCGGCAGCGCCTCGCCACGCGGCGCGCGCCCGATTCGCGTCGCCACGCCGCGCAGTGACGCGCGCCCGATGGAACGCCGCCAGGCTGCGCACGTCGCTTTCACGTGATCGCTCGAGCGACTCCAAGGTGGCCAGTACGGCGTCGCTCCCCCCGTCGAGCGCTCGCAGGCGGTCCACGGCGTCGGCGAGACGCGACCAGTCGTCACCGGCCGCCTGGGAGGCGAGGCCGCAGACGATCAGCGCGACGCATGACGCGCGCGTCACTGCGGCTCGAGTCGCAGGTGCTGAAGCCAGGCGATGAGGTAGCCCGTGTCTGGCGCACTCAGATGATCGAAGCGCGGCATCCCGGAGCCCAGCGGGCCATAGAAGCGCTCGTGCGTCGGGTCCTTCAGCAGCCCACGGAGCCACTCGGCGCTGCCGTAGCCCTGGAGCGACGGACCGGCAGCCGCGGTGCCGTCGAGCGTGTGACACGTCGAGCACTCCGCGTCGAAGGGTGCCGCGGCGGCGGCGACGCGCTCTGGGTTGATGGGGGGCTCGTGGACCAGGCCCGACTGGCTGGCGATGAGCTCGGTGAGCGCATCGAGCGCGTCTGGTCCGAGGTGCGCGAAGGCCGGCATTCCGGTCCCGGCGTCCTCGTCCCGGCGGAGCTTCGTGCGACCGTAGCGCTCGTCCGCGCTCGGGTTCTCCAAGAAGCCGCGAATCCAGGCGCGAGAGAGATAGCCGTCGAGCCGTGGGGACTTCGGGATGCGGTCGGTGCGCCCCGGATCCGGTGACCCGACCTGGTGGCACTCGCCACATTTTTCGCGTCGAAACACGCGCTTGCCCTCGAAGAGGACGACCTTGCCCTCCGCGTCGATGCCGACGTTGAAGACGCCCGCGTAGCGCGCGGCCTCGGCGGCCTCGATGCGCGCGAGCGCCTGCTTGTCCTGGACGGCCGGATCCCGCGCGTCCTCGAGGAGAGCCTGCGCCGTAAGGCCACCGACGCCGACGAGGCCGCCGAGAAACGGCACGACGAACGCGAGCCGCGCCCGCGGGTGGCGATCGCCCTTGCGGTCGAGAAACGGCAGCAGCATCAAGAACGCTCCGACCGCCCCGGGCAGAACGACGGTGCCCACGAGCGTGAGCGGCCCCTCGAAGATCTTGAGGAGCTGAAACAGGAACAGGTAGTACCACTCGGGTCGCGCCTCATAGTCGGCGCTCTGATCGGCGGGGGCCTCCAGCGAGGCGCCAAGGGTCAGCGAGAGCACGACGAGGGTCACGACGACGAGCGCCACCGCGAACAGGTTGAGCAACGCCTGCCCGGGCCAGAAGGGCGCGGAGCCCGCCTCACCCGCGGGCCGCCACGGCAAGGGCGTGTAGCCGTGCCGGCGATGAAGCCCGACGTGAATGGCCAAGAGCCCGAACAGTAGCGCCGGGAGCACGAAGACATGAGTGGCGTAAAAGCGCGACAGCGTCGCGTTGCCGTAGTCCGTACCGCCCATCGCGAGCTGCTGTACCGCGCCGCCGACGCCGGGGAGCGTGCCCATGATCCCGGTCGCGACCCGCGTGGCCCAGTAACCCTTCTGATCCCACGGGAGGAGATAGCCCGTGAGCGAGAAGCCAAGCACGACGGCGAGCAGCATGACGCCGGAGAGCCAGTTGAGTTCGCGCGGCGCGCGGTAGGCGCCAGCGAGGAAGGTCTGCGTCATGTGGAGGACCAGGAGCACGACGACTGCGCTGGCTCCGAAGTGGTGCGCGCCACGAATCAGCCAGCCGAGCGTGACCTCGTTCTGGATGAAGTAGACCGAGCCCCAGGCATCGGTCGAGGACGGGACGAAGTGAAACGCCAGCAGCACCCCGGTGAGCGTCTGGAGGAGGAACGCCATGGCGAGCGTGAAGCCAAAGACGTAGGAGATGCTGGGACCGCCAGGAACCGTCATCGCAAAGAAGCGGCGCAGTCCGGTGACCCAGCCGGAGCGGGCGTCGAGCCAGCCGAGCAGGCCGGTAGAGCCGCGTGGCGAGCTCATGCGGCGCCGCTGCCGACCGGGATGCGCTCGGCCGTGCCCGTCTTGAATCGCTCGTAGCGGACCCAGAGCGCGTCGTCTTTGACCGCGTGCTCGAGCGCGTCCATCGGGCGCGGTGCCGGGTTGGTCCCGCCGAGGACCACTTTGGTGCCGTCGAGGCCGAAGCGCGCGTTGTGGCACGGGCAGCGGAACGGGGTCTCAGCCTCGCCGGTCGCGTTGACCGAGCAGCCGAGGTGCGGGCACGTGGTGGACAGGACCGTGAACGCCGGTGGCTTCTCCGCCGTGCGAATGACCCACACGCTTCCGACGGTCACCGCGGGCGTCGTGAGCCAGGCATCCTGGCGGGGTGCGGTCACGGCGACCTTCATCGGCTTGCCGAGCTCGAAGTGCTCCACCGGTCCGACGCGGGTCAGCCCCGTCGCAAAGCGCACGGAGGAGCGGCGGAGCGGGTGCCCCAGGAACAACGCGACGGGCGCCGCGATGGCGGCCGTGAGCGTCGCGCCGACCGCCTTGGCCAGCGTGACCAGGACACGACGGCGTGCGGCGCTGGGCGTGCCCGCAGGAGGAGAGGATGTGGTCGTCATCGGTCCACTTTCAGCGCGTGGAGCGTTAGCCGTGCTAGCCGTGCTAGCGAAAATCAATCGAGAGCTCGAACAGCGCCCCACCCGGAACCACTCCAGGCAGGATCGAGACCCCGGAGGCGACACCGGGCGCGCCGCCTCCATCGGTGGCCATGAGCACGATGCCGGTGATGAGGAGCGCGCCTGCTGCACCATAGAGCCCGTAGGAGGCGTACATGAGCTTCTTGGACTTGTCTTCGAGCGCCAGCGCGTCGGTGCGGTGCAGGTCCTCGCGAATGAGGACCTCCTGGTCGCCCGACTTGGCCTTGAACAAGCGCGCGTTCTGAAACGAGCGCTTGTCGAGCGCCGCGACGATGGTGAGCGCGATCCCGGTGGCCGCGGCGACGCTGCCGAGCGTCAGGGTCGTGATCCCGAACGCGCGCTGGGTGGTCATGGCACGGCCCGTGGGGCGCGGCGGCTGGACGACGCCATCCAGCACGGCATCGACCGTCACGACGCTGTTGGCGATGACCGTCGTCGTTCCGCGCCACGGCCGCTTGCCGGGGGCGACGATCTCGATGGTGACGGGCCCAGGGCGGAGCTTGAGAGGTGCGGCCAGTGGCGTGCGACCGACGGCCGTGCCATCGACACGCACCTCGGCGCCGGAGACCGCGGTCGCTACTACCAGCTCGCCCATCATGCCCACGGCCTCGAGCTTGGCCTCGAGCTTGAGTGTCTCGCCCGGCAGCTTGGCGAAGTCCAACGTGCGAGACGCAAAGCCCGGCTTGCTGACCTCGACCTTGTAGCGGCCCGACGAGAGCTCGATGACGCACGGGCACCGCCCCAGCGGGCGCGGCGTGGAGCCGAGCAGGAGCGCGGTCGCGTCATCGGGCTCCGTGGTCAGCAGCACGGGCGTCGGGCTGTCGCGCAGGACGAGGCGCACCTGTTGCGGCGCGCCGGGCGCGACGATGATGTCGGAGTGCTGGGCCTCGTACTTCTCGAGCACCACGTCGATGCCATGGGCACCCAGAGAGAGGGCAAGCCCCTGGATCGGCGACTTGCCAATCTCCCGCCCGTCGACGCGTACGGTGGCGCCCGAGGGCTCCGTCTCGACGTTGATGGTCCCAGACTTGGGTCGCCGCTCGATCTTGAGCCGCAGCTCCGCGAGCTTCTTCTTGACGGCGGGCGCGTTCTTCGCCTTGGGCGCGATGGTGAGGAAGTTCGCGAAGAACTTCACGGCGTTGTCGAGATCGCCCATGTCCTCGTGGACGCGCGCGATGTTGTAGACGAGCGACGGGTTGGGATCGAGGACGTACGCCTGCATCAGCTCCTTGAGCGCGAGGTCATACTTCCGCTCCTTGAAATACGCCGTACCGCGCTCGAAGTGCTCGCGGGCCAGCACGAGCTTGTCCTGCGCGTGCGCCTCCGGAATCGCGAGGGACATGGCGGCGCTGAGGGCAATCACGCAGGAGAGGCAGCGGGCGAGGAGCGTCGGCACGCGCGTAGTTTGGGGCCTCCCCCTGCCCGGGTCAACGAGGCTGCTCCTCAGGTGAGATCCTCAGCAAAGATCATCAGTAAAGATCGTACGTGTTGCCCGTGCCGCCGCCGCCCTTGCCCTTCTTGACGAGCTTGAGCGTGATGGTCGCATCCCGGTCCGTGGCGAGACGGCGCTTGAGCGGGGCGTAGCCTGGCAACGTCACGAGCGCGTCGACGCCATCGGGCCCACGCGGCAGCCGCAGCGTGGCCGGAGAGGTCGTCTTGGGCGAGCCCGTGACCTCGATGGTCGCCCCCGGTGGCTCGGTCTTGAGCTCAAGGACGATCATCGCCGCGTGCGCGTCCTCGTCACGGCGGGTGCGACGTGCGTCCTCGAGGCTCGGCTCGTCGCGGCGAGCGGTGGTCGGGGCGCTCACCGGGGCCACGGGCGCCGGCGCCGCGTGCGCGAGGACGGCCCCTGTGTCGCTGCGCCGCGTGGTCTCGTCCTCCGCCTGTCTCCGACCGCCTTTGGGCAGCGTGACGGCGGCGGGCGCCGCAGGCACGTGCGCGCGCTCGCCGGGCGGTGGCGGTGCGGGCTCACTGACCGGCGCGGTCTCGGGTGGTGTGGGCGCGGCGCGTCCCGACCGCTGGACCGAGGCATAGATGGCCACCGGTATCGCAAAGCCGACCACCATGAGTAGCCACGGACGATCCCACAGCGACGTGCGCGGCGCATCCGACGTCCGTGGGACCCGCTCGGTCGGCTCGTTCTTGCTGGAAGCGCGCTCGTCCTTGCGCTCCACCGGCGCCGGCTGGCCCAGCGCGAGCGCCGGTGGCGTGAGCGATGGCAAGGTCCGGTCCAGCGGTCGGTCGGATGGCGTCGCTGTGGCGGGGGGCGTGACGTGGACGCCGCTGCGCTCGACGGTCCGGACCGCGTCCTCGGAGTCGCTCCCGGCGCGAGGAGGCGGCGGCATGGCGCTGGGCTTCTTGGCCAACCGCTGCCGCTGCTCCTGGGAGAGCTCCAGCGTGGGCGGCGGATCATCGAGCTCGGTGCGCGTGGGCTCGTCCTCGAGGATGACGGCCTCGTCGTCGAGCCACTCGGGGTCCGTCGCCGCGCTGGTCTCTCGTGGGAGCGGCGGGGGCGAGTCGACGACCACCGCCGGCACGCCGGGCGCGAGCCCCAGCTCTTGCTGGAGCGCACGGAGGTCCTCGAACGTCTCGCGAATGTGCTGGTAGCGCTCGCTCTGATTGCGGCGCAGCGCGCGTACGACGATGCGATCGAGCGCGGCCGGTATCGCGAGGTCCGGTCGCACACTGGACGGCGGGTCCGCCGAGGCCGGACGGTGCAGGTCGACGACGGAGCCGGACTTGAAGGGCAGCTGGCCCGTGGCCATCTCGTAGAGCAGGATCCCGAACGAGTAGATGTCGGCGCGATGGTCCACGGCCTGACCTTCGGCCTGCTCCGGCGCCATGTAGGCGGGCGTCCCGAGCATGATGCCGTGGCGCGTGAGGCGCGGCACGTCCTCCTCCTGATCGCCGATGGCCGCGATGCCGAAGTCCAGGATCTTCACGAAGTCAGGATCCCGCGGGCGACGCACGAGGAAGACATTGTCCGGCTTGAGATCGCGGTGGACGATGCCCTTGACGTGCGTCGTGGCGAGCGCGTCGCACATCTGGAGCGCGATGTGCAGGAGCGGCCGCATGGACATGGGGCCGAGCGCCTTGAGACGCTGCGCCAGCGTCTCGCCCTCGAGGAACTCCATGACGTAGTAGTAGCCAATCTTGGCGTCGCGAGCGAAGTCCGTAATCTCAACGATGTTCTCGTGCCCGATGCGGCACGTGGCCCGTGCCTCGCGCTCGAACCGCTTGATGGTCCGCGGGTTCTGGAGCGAGTGTTCGAACAGCACCTTGAGGGCAAGGATTCGGTCGAGGCGGACGTGTTGTACTCGATACACCGTACCAAACCCGCCGCGCCCGATGCGCTCGAGGACGCGATAGCGTTCGCTGACGATCTTGCCGATGAGCGGGTCGGTGGAGGTGGTGGCGCGTGCTTCCAATGGGCCCTGCGTGACCCGTAAGTTTAGGCTACACGGGGCCGGTGGGCAACAACTTACGCGCCTATGCCAGCGGCTCGTACGCCCGGTAGATCGTCTTGCGTACGCAGTAGCCATAGACCATGCCCTCGTCGAGGGCCGGATTACCCGAGCCGGCGCCGCGATCGCCACCGAACTTCGTAGCCCAAAGCGCGCCGGTGCCGTGGCGTCCGTCGTCCATCCGCGTTCGCAGCACGCGGTCGAGGAACGTCTCGCTCGCGTCCTTGTCGCGGGCGTCGATGCAGCCGACGATGCCGATCTTGGCGTTGATGAGCCGAATCGCTTCTGGGAGGCCGGAGACGCGCGTGATGACTCCGCAGGGCCCGAAGACCTCGGTCCCATACAAGACATTGTGCGGATGCACGTCACCCAACATGAGGAACGGCGCGTAAAAGCCGCGGCCGCGGAGCGCCTCTGGGATGGCCCCGCTGTAGAGCACCGTCGCTCCTTGCGCGACGCTCTGCGCGACGAGCTGCTCGTAGCGGTCGAGCTGTTCCGCGGAGACCAACGGCGGGAGCGTGAACGGGCGGCCGACGAGCACCGGGCTCGCGCCGGGCGCCATGACGATCTCAGCGGCGTAGTGACGAGCGCGCTCGACGAAGGCGCCGAGGACCTCCGCGTCGCACAGCACCTCCTGGATCGCCGTGCAGCGTTGGCCTGCGGTGATCGTCTTGCCGTAGACGAAGTTGCGCGCGGCGCGGTCGAGGTCGGCGGAGGCATGGACGTAGAACAGGTTGATGCCGCCGCACTCCTTCATCACGCGCTTGCCGAGGCTCTCGCCCAGCGCGCCGACGGCGTCGCCCACGGCCTTGCTGCCTGTGAAGCTGACGGTGCGAATCGCTGGATGGCGCACCAGGGCGTCGCCAGCGGTGGCGTCGCCGAGCAGCAGGGAGAAGACGCCGCGTGGCACCGTGACGCCCATGCGCGTAGCCGTCTCGTCGAGCGCGTGCAGGACCAGAGTGGCGATCGCCTGGCTCGACTCCGGCACGAGGTGCGAGGGCTTCCACACGACCGGGTTGCCGGAGACCAGGGCCGCCAGAAGCTGGGCCACTGGGATGGCAATCGGGAAGTTGAACGGCGTGATGATGCCCGCGGGTCCCCGCGGCGCGACGCGGCACTCCATCTGCACACCGCGCAAGTGCTGCGGGTACGTGTCCCCGGTCATCGAGAGCCCCTGAGGCGCGACGGCCTCCACGACGCCGATGGCCTCGAGCACGTCCAGGCGGGCATCGTACAGCGTCTTGCCCATCTCGCGGGTCACGAGCGCGCACAGGGTCTCGGTGTGGTCGCGCAGGAGCTCGCCGACGCGCAGCATGGCCTTGGTACGGAAGTCCCCGCTCGTCGCGCGCCACGCGTCGAACGCCAGCTCCGCCAGGTCGCAGGCCGCGTTCGTCTCGGAGACCGTGGCATCCAGGACGACGCCCAACGTCGTCGCGCTCTCCGCCGGCGCCACGTTGGGGAAGAGGACCTGCGACGCGCTACGCGCCCAGGTGCCTCCAACGCACTGGAGGTACGTGCCCTCCTCCAGGCGCGGCGAGAGGTCGCACTGCGCGGTGGTCACGTAGCCGCCGAGCGCTAGCGCGCGCCGCACGTCCTCGGCGACTGAGAGGTCCACTGCGTCGCCGTCCAGCGTCAACTTCAGGCGTGACTCGCTCATGTGCTACTCCTTCCAAGCTCCGAGGCGCGCCGGCAAGCGGCCACGAGCGCGGCGGTGACGAGCTCGGGGAAGTGTCCTGCCTCGAGCTCCGCGATGGCCGCGGCCGTCGTGCCTCCGGGCGAGGTGACGCGCCGCCGGAGCTCAGCGGGGCTCTCGTGCGCTTCCACGAGCAGCTTCGCCGCGCCCAGGATCGTCTGGCGAATCAAGGCCCGACCGAGGTGCTCCGGGAGCCCGATCTCCTCGGCGGCGCGGTTGAGGCACTCGACCAGGTAGAACACGTACGCCGGGCCAGAGCCCGAGGTCGCCGTGATGGGGTCCATGAGCGACTCCGGGACGTGAATCGCCTTGCCGACCGACGAGAGGAGCTCGGCGGCCAGCAGCGCATGCGACTCGTCGGCGTGCCGTCCCCGGCAATAGGGCGACATGCCCTCCCCGACGAGGGCGGGCGTGTTGGGCATGGCGCGCACCACCGCGACCGGCAGGCCGATGGCGTCCTCCAGCGTGCGTGTGGTGACGCCCGCGGCGATGCTCAGCACCACGTGATCGGCGCGGAAGTGACCCCGCTGGCTCTCGACCAGCGCCACGAGGCCCTGGGGCTTGACGCCCAGCACGACGACCTCGCAGTCGCGCAGGAGCGCGGCGTTGTCGGTCGTCGTGGCGATGCCGAGCTCCTCTTGGAGTCGCAGCAGCGCGTCCTCGGTGCGGCGCGAGGCCACGACCCGGTTGCGTTGGACGACCCCGGCCTTGAGAGCGCCCCGAATCAGGGCCTCGCCCATATTTCCGGCTCCGATGACGCCGAGCTTGCGTGTTGCGAACATGCCGCGGCTTCTAGCGCTCCTCGCGTACCGACGCAATGCGGCGGGGGACGTCGCGCCAGAGAATGGGGCGAAATGACGCAGGCATTGGCCGGTTGACACCGCGCGTCACGGTGGCAAGAGTCCGCGCGTGCCGGACCTCCCGACAATCGAAGCGCAGCTCGAGGCCTGGGATCGCCGTCCCCTACGCGGTCTCTGGCCCGCTGCGCTCGGGCTCGTTGGATTTCTGGGCGTCGCCCTGGTCTTCACGTGGCCGCTCGTCAAGTTCATGGGGACCGATGTCATCGACGGCGTGTGGACCCACGATGCCTGGCTCAACGTCGCGACCATCGCTTGGGACGTCGACTGGCTCACCGGCGCGCGCTCCGGTGCGCTGCTGGACGCGCCGATGTTTCACCCGTCCCACGGCGTCGGGACCTACACCGAGCACCTGCTGGGCGAGGCGCTCGTAGCCCTGGCCGTGCGCCCGTTCTCCATGAGCCCGGTCGCATGGCACGACGCCAACCTGTTCCTCATGCTCGCGCTCGACGGCCTCGGCGCGTTCCTGCTCGTGGCCGAGGTCGGCCGCTCGCGTGTGGTCGGCCTGCTCGCCGGGGTCCTCGCGATGGCCACCCCCGTCGTCTGGTGCGACGTCGTTCGGGTCCAGGCGGTCGCTTTCGGCCCCACGCTGCTCTGCTTGTTTGCGCTGCTCCGCTGGCACCAGGCCGAGCCGCCCGGCCGGCACCGTCGCCTTGTCTCCGTGGCTGCGCACGTCGCGCTCCAGTGGCTCTTTTCAATGTACTTTGGAATGATGCTGCTCACCGTCGTCGGGCTCGTCGGCGGCTACGTGTGGCTCCGCTCGCCCACGCGACAGACCACGCGCGACGTGGCGCTGGCCGGCGGCGCTGTCGTGCTTGGGCTCCTGCCATTCGCCGGCCTCATTCGCACGTATCTTCAGGTGCATGCGAGCCTGGCACTGGACCGCCCGCTGCACGAGGTCCGCGACTGGTGGGCGCCCCGCGTCGAGAACCTCTGGTGCGCCCGCGACGTGCGCTTCTTCGAGGGTTCGCTCGCCTGCCCCCCGGGACCCAATGCTTATCAGCACTATACGCTGTGGCCGGGCCTTGTGCCGGTCCTGCTGCTGGTCATCGGCGTCGTCGGGGTGCTCGTCTGGCTCGCCCGGGAGGCGCGCCACGAGGAAGGCCGCCACCAGGTGCTCCTCTTCGGCGTGCTGGTCGCGGCCGGGGTCCTCAGCCGCAGCACGCTCGTGTTGCTGGCGGGCTGGCCCGTGCTCGCGCTGGTCGAGCGCTGGCGCGGGACGCGCTTGTCCCCGGCCTTTGGCTGGCTCGGGCTCACGGTCGCGCTGGTCGCGCTCACGCTGGGGCCTCAGATTGGCTACACCGACCGCGGCCCCAACTGGGACAGCCTTTACTCGGCGCTCTATTTTCGCCTCCCAGGCTTTGGCGCGCTGCGGCTCACCAACCGCTTCTTCATGCTGGCGGTCGTCACCTGGATGGCCACGGCCGCGGTCGCCGTGAGCGGCCTCCCAGTGCGCTGGCGCCTCGGGGGCGCGCTGTTGCTGATGGGGCTGCACTGTGTGGATCTTCGGCCGCTCAATCCCAAGACCAAGCCCGTCCCGTTGGACGCGCGGCGCGACATCGCCGAGGCCGTGCGGGACCTGCCGGAGCCCGGGGCCGTCGTGGAGCTCCCGTCGAAGGGCAACGCGGGCGGGAGCGAGGCCGGCGAGATGGAGGTCGTGCTTCGGACGCTCATCCACCATCGCCGCATCTTCAACGGACACTCCGGCTACGAGGCGCCCATCTACCGCATCGGCACCAAGGAGCTCGACTACTTCCCCTCGGAGCGATCGCTGGCGTTCCTTCGCGCGATCGGAGTCCGCTACGTCGTCGTGCACTTCGACCCCATCGGGCCCGCACAGCGCGCCGTGCTCGTGCACGGTCTGACGGAGCCTCCGCCCGGAGTGAGCCTCGTCCAGTCGATCGGCAACTCGTCCATCTACGCGATCTCGTCCATGCCGCCGGAGCCTCCCTCGAATACGGACGACCTGGTCGCCGTGCGGCCAGTTCGGGCCCGCGCTCTCGTCGGCGATGGGGCCGAGGTGGCCATCGATGGGCTGCCCTTCACGTCGTTTTCCTCCGGCCGCGCCCAGCTCTACGGCGACTGGTTGGAGCTGACGCTGCCCGACTCGCCAGACGGCCTCGAGGTCGCCGCCGTGTCGCTGCTGGTCCGCCCCGTCGGCGACTTCGCCCGTGGCTTGCGTATCGAGACCTCGCTCGATGGCTCACGCTGGACGACCGCGTTCGACGTCCCCATGGAGTTCGGCCTGCCCGAGCTCGCCGACGAGGGCCGATCGCTTACTCGTGTCTATCGATTTCCGCCCGTGCGCGCCCATTACATACGGCTCAAGTCGACGGCCTACTCCGATCGCTGGTGGCGCGTCAGCGAGGCGCGCGTGTGGGTCACTCCGTAGCCCGCAGGAACACGTCCTCGAGCGACTCGCCGCGCGCGGCCAGCGCGTCCATCTGCGGCCGACCGAGATCCACGGCCACACGGCCCGCGTGCAGCAGGACGACGCGCGTACAGAGGCGCTCCAGGGTCTCGAGCACGTGCCCCGTGATGAGGATCGCGGCGCCCTGGCTGCGGCGCTCGGTCAGCACCTCCCGGACGAGCCGCGCGCCACGGGGATCCAGCCCGTTGAGGCTCTCGTCCAAGACGAGGGCCGCGGGCTCGCCAATCAACGCCGCGGCGATGGCCAGGCGCTTGGTCATCCCCTCGCTGTACTCGCGGACGAGCCGGTTCTTGGCCTCGGTCAGGCCAAAGCGCGAGAGCAGCGACGGCACGACGGGCTCGGCGGCGACGGCGCGCAGCTCGGCCACAAGGCGCAGCACCTCCTCGCCCGTGAGGAACGGCTCGAGCCCGCCGTCCTGAGGCACGAACCCGAGCGCGCGTCGCGCCTCGGTCGGCGCATCCACGAGACCGTGTCCAGCGATGCGGGCCGTCCCGGCGTCGGCGATCAGCTCTCCGGTGAGGATCTTGAGCGCTGTGGACTTGCCGACGCCATTGGGGCCGATGAGCCCGACGAGCTCACCGGCACCGACAGTCAAGGTCAGCCCCCGAAGCACCGGTCTGCCGTGAAAGGCCTTCTCGATGGACTGCAGATCCAGGACTGGTGGGGGACTGTCGCTCATGTCAACTCCTGCGCGGTCCAGGCGACCGCTCCCAACACCACGAGCCCCGCGGCCCGAAAGACGCTGGCGACCAGGCCCGTCTCTGGCGCGACCCGCAGCGCAAGCCGCACCGACAGCGCCTGGGTGACGGCCGCGAACGCCAGGGTCACGCCGCCGGCGACGAGCGCACCCGAGGCGCCCGCGAGCCGCGCTCCACCGACCGCGGCGGCGCCCACGACCGGCGCGGATTCGAGCGCTCCGAGGAGCCCCAGAGACTGGACCCAGGCACCGGCCGTGAGCGGGAGTGCCCGCGGGTTGGGGCCGCTGGGGCGCAGCTCCCGGCCGACGAGCTTGAAGGCCGGTGAAAACACGATGAGGACCAGCGCGCTGGCCACGAGCGCCAGGCCGAGCGGGGTCGCCGCGACGGACTGCGCCTGCAGGACGAGGCCGAGGCACGCGAGCGTCACGAGCGGCGGCACGACCCGGAAGCGCCGGCGATACTCGCGCAGCAGCGCAGTGAACAGCGGTCGCGCGTGCGGTGAGAGCACGGCGCCGAGTGCCGCGACGCGCGGCGTGGGGGGGAGCTCGCCTTCGCGCCACGGTGGCGTCGTCTCGGCCTCGTGAAACCGGGCGATCGCGACGTGGAAGGTGCGCAGAAAGGTGCGGCGCGCCGCGGTGACCGCGCTCACCGCGAGCCACCCGACGATTACGGTGGCCCCCAGCAGTAGGGACGAGTCGCCCTTGTCGAGCCAGACGCGGAGACCCACGTCGAAGCCAATCGCGGCCGCGAGTCCTCCTCCGAACGTGAGCGCCGGACTGTAATAGAGTAACGCCGTCTCGGGTGGTCCGAGGCCCCCTGCCAGCTGGCGAAAGCGATCGCTCGCGGGCGCACAGAGCGCGGCGAGCGCACCCAGGTGGAGCCGCAGAGCGAAGGCAAGCGTCACGACGAGCGTGGCCGCCGGCTCCAGCGCCAGGATGAGGAACGCGCGCCGGTCGCCGCTGAGCAGGGCCGGCAAGGCCAGCATGGTCGTCAGGCCGACGAGCGGGAGGAGCGCCCGAGCCATGCCGCCGGCCAGGAACGTGAAGCGCTCCGCGGGTGGGATCGGCCAGCGGTCCAGGCGCGCCGCCGTGCGGTTGCGGGCCAGGAGGTCGAAGCTCGGAAAGCCGACCAAGAACGCGAGCGTGATGGAGAGCGTGAACGCCAGGTCGAGCGTGCGCGTCGCGGCGTCGTGGCCCAGCAGCGCCGCACCGAGCCGCGTGAGCCCGAAGGCGGCCAGCGTGCTCAGCGGCAGGGAGGCGCGGCGCAACCAGCGCGGCAGCGTCCGCCAGCGGTTGCGAAGCACGGTCTGGGCGAGTCGGTCGAGCGGCTGCGGCACGGCCGGACGATGGGGTGCTCGGCCGCGCCTGTCAACGCGCCCGGCGTCGAATGGCAGCCTCGCCCCAAGGGTGCTAAGGTCTTTGCCCGTGCCTGCCGCGAAGTCCAGCTACCGCACGTTCGTGATCATGAACCCGCGCTCGTCCGGAGGCGCAACCAGCCGCCGCTGGGCCACGCTGGCCGAGGCGATCTCCTCGGCGGTCGGAACTGTCGAGCACGCGGCCACGACGGCTCCCGGTGACGCCATCCGCCTGGCGCGCGAGGCGGTCGAGGCAGGCTTCGAGATGATTGTGGCGGTCGGCGGCGATGGCACAGTGAACGAGGTCGTCAATGGCTTCCTCGCGGTGGACCCGGCCAAGCGCGATCCCGAGCGGCTGCCCGTCCTGGGCCTCATCCCGTCGGGCACCGGCGGCGACTACCGCAAGACCTGGGGCGTCGACGACGACCCGATTCGTGCGACGGAGCGGCTCCGTGGGCTCGACGCGCGCACCGCGGACGCCGGGCGGGTGACCTGGACGGAGGGAGGCGTCGAGCGCTCGCGTCACTTCGCCAACATCGCGTCGTTCGGACTCGGCGGTGAGGTCTCCGCGCGGGTGAACGCGTCGTCGAAGCGCCTGGGCGGCCGCGCGTCGTTCTTTCTGGCCTCTGCCGGCGCGCTCATGTCGTGGCGCAACCGGCGCGTCAAGCTGGTCACCGACCTCGATCACCCGCACGAGGGCCTCATCACGTTCGGCGCGCTGGCCATCGGTCGCGTCTTTGGCGGCGGCATGCGCATCGCGCCCGACGCCGATCCTGGGGACGGGATGTTCGACATCGTCACGGTCGAGCGCATGACCAAGCTCGACCTGCTGCGGTTTACGAGCGTGTATTCGGGTCGGCACCTCACCGATCCCAAGGTCTCCCTGTGGCATGGGGCCTCGGTCACCGCGGAGCTGCTCGACGCCGATCCGACGCCCTGTCGCATCGAGGCCGACGGCGAGGTCTTCGGTCAGCTGCCGGCGCGGTTCGACATCGTGCCGAGCGCCTTTCGCGTCAAGGTCTAGCCGTTGAGCCCCACCACTGGTCGACAGCAGCCCATCATTCGCCCGCGTCGCAGCCGCACCGCGGAGCTGCGCGCGGCCGCCATCCGGATCGCGACCGACAAGCGCCGACTGACCGACCTTGCGCTGTCCACGTTGTCGGGCTGCCTCGTATTCTTGTCGTTTCCGGCCTACGACCTCTGGCCTCTGCTCTGGGTCTCGCTCGTCCCGCTGTTGTTCGTCGTCCACGAAAAGCGGCCGTGGCAAGCGTTCGGTTGGGGCTTCTGGGCGGGCCTGGTGACGAACTGGGGCGGCTTCTGGTGGGTCACCGGAATGCTCATGGATTTTGGCCACTTCTCGCTCGCGGCCGCCATCCCGATCTGCACATTGCTGTGCGCCTATCAGGGGCTCGTGTTCGCGCTCTGGGCCGGACTGACCTCCGCGATCGTCCAGCGCACGCGCGCCAACATCCTGTGGGTCGCGCCCGTTACTTGGGCCGTCGTCGAGTGGACGCTCCCTTTCATTTTCCCGTGGTATTTCGGCAATGGCCAATATAAATTCTATGCCGCAATTCAAATCTGCGAGGTCATCGGCGTCACCGGCCTCTCGTTCTTGTTGGTCCTGCTCAACACGGGGCTCTATGCGGGAGCACGCCTTGCCGTGGAAGGCCAATGGAAGCTCGCATGGCGTGAGCCGGCGCTCGTCTCCGGGATCTTCGTCCTCAATCTCATCTACGGGGTCGTCCGAATGGTCCAGGTGGACGCGGCGATGGAGGCCGCGCCCAAGCTCCGCATCGGCGTCGGCGAGGCCAACGTGGGCATCTTCGAGAAGGAGGCCAAGCACCTGACCCGACCCGAGGAGAAGATCGCGATGCTGCGCGGCAACATCCTCAAGCATCACCTGCTAGCCGCAGAGCTCGAGGAGACTCACAAAGTCGATCTCATTGTCGAGCCGGAGTCGAGCTTCATCCCGGTCCCCTGGTGGTTTCAGACCGTGCGGTTCAAGCGCTCGGACCTCTTCACCGTGGTCGCCGGTTCGAATGGCAGCGTCTACGAGCTCCGAGACCGCAAGTGGGTCGGCCCGCGCGTGTTGGCCAAGAGCGGCCGCTCGGCGTCGGCGGGGCCCACGTCACTGCGGAGCCTCTCGGCGGCGCGCGAGGACGTGCTGCTGGCCGTCGGCGACGATGGCGTCGTGCAGCGTTGGGACGGCTCCGAGTGGACCGCAGAGGCCACGCCCGCGACGAGCACGTTGTATGGCGTATGGGCGGGGTTCGAGCTCGACCGCGGCTTTCGCGCCGATGGGGCGCCGACGGTGGCCATGGCGGTCGGTGAGCGCGGCGTGGCCATCCGTCGCGATGAATCGGGGACGTGGACGGCGACCGACACGCGCGTTCAGTCGACGCTCCGCGCGGTGACTGGAGACGAGGACGGCGTCGTGTTCGCCGTGGGCGATCGCGGGACGGTGCTGCGCTTCCAGAGCGGGGCGTGGCGCAAGGAGCCCACGGACACCGGCGTCACGCTGCATGGGATTGCGATGGCCACCGACGGCACGCCCGTCGCGGTCGGCGAGCAGGGCACGCTGCTGATTCGCCAGAAGGGCGCGTGGAAGAAGCTCACCGTCGGCGAGCACCACCTGCGCGCGATCGCGGCGGAGGGGCAGCAGCTCGTGGCCGTAGGCGACGCGGGCACCGTGATCGAGCACATCGGCGAAGGCTGGAAGCGCGTCGGCGTACCGACCGCGGTGGATCTGCTGGGCGTCGGGATCGACGGGCGAGGTGACGTGGTCATCATCGGCAAGGAGGGCGTGATCCTCACGCGACCGCGCGGCGCCACGGCGTTCACTGTGGTCCCACGGCTGCCGACGCAGGAGGTCTTCGGCCAGCTCCTGGCGGTGACGGGCGTGCCCTATACGGAATCGCACGCCTACGCGCGCGACGCGCAGTTCCTGCAGCGCTCCGGTACGCCCCTGCCGCACGCGGCGGGAGGGGACCGCATGGCGGCGGTCGCCGATCCCAAGGCGCTCATGCTGGCTGACACCGACACGCCGGGCGAAGAGTGGAACACGCCCATTCGCGGCTTCAAGACGCCCATCCTCCTCGGGCTCATCACTTACGACAAAGAGGAAGGCCATGTCCCGATGCTCGCGGGTCGCGATGCCCGCAAGACCTACAACAGCGCCATGCTGATCGACGGCGACGGGCGCGTCCTGGGGCGCTACGACAAGAACTACTTGCTCATGTTCGGCGAGTACATCCCGCTCGGGGACCGCTTCCCGCAGCTCTACGAGAAGCTCCCGGAGGCGAGCCACTTCGAGGCCGGGACCACGGTCGAGACCTTCGCGTTTCGCGGTCATCAGCTCGGGATCATGATCTGCTACGAGGACATCATCCCGCGTTTTACGCGCAAGCTCGCGGGCAAGGATCCGAACGTCCTCATCAACGTGACCAACGACGCCTGGTTCGGCAAGACCAGCGAGCCGTACCTGCACCTGGCGCTGGCCGTCTTTCGGTCCGTAGAGAATCGGCTGTGGCTCATCCGCAGCACCAACACCGGCGTGAGCGTGTTCGTCGATGCGGTCGGGCGCATCAAGTCGCAGACGCGGCTCGACGACGCCGAGCTGCTCGCCGAGGACGTGCCGATGCTGCGCACCTCGACGCCGTACCGCAGCTACGGCGACGTGTTCACGTATGGGTGTATCGTCGTCTTTGCCGTGGCCGCCATCTCCGCGCTCGTGCGGCGGCGTCCCGGCACGATCGTCTAGGAGGACACATGAGCGAACTTCGAGGCGCACGCTCGCTGGTGACCGGGGCCGCGCGTGGCATGGGCAAGCTCTTCGCCGAGCGTCTGCTGCGGCGCGGTGGCCAGGTCGCGATGGCGGACGTCGACGCGGAGGGCCTCGAGGCCGCCGCCGCGGAGCTGCGCGGACTCGGCATGCTCACGACCCATGTCGGCAACCTGGCGACCGCGGAGGATCCGTACCGGATCGTGGCGGAAGCCGAGGCAGCCCTTGGGGGGCTCGATCTCGTCGTAAACAACGCCGGGGTCGTCACCGGTGGCCCGCTCACCGAGGTGTCCGACGCACGCCACCAGCTCACCATGGACGTCAACGTCATGGGGGTCGTCCGCACCACGCGGGCAGCGCTTCCCGGCATGATCGCACGACAGCGCGGGCACATCCTCAACCTCGCGTCCGCGGCGAGCCTCACGGGCGTGGCGCTCCAGACGACGTACTGCGCCTCGAAGTGGGCCGTGCTCGGCTTCTCCGAGGCGCTGCGCTACGAGCTGATGCAGCTCTACCCCAAGGCGCCCATCCACGTCACGGCAGTCTGCCCGTCGTTTGTCGATACGGGGATGTTCGACGGCGCCTCGCCTCCGCGGCTCGTGCCCATGCTCAAGCCGGAGACGGTCGTCGATCGCGCCCTCCGTGCCGTCGAGAAGGACGCGCGGACCATCATGCTGCCGGCGACGATTCGCGGCGTGCCGGTGCTGCGGGTGCTGCTGCCGGACCGGCTCGTGGACTTCTTCTCCGACAAGCTCGGCGTCAACCGCGCGATGCAAGGCTGGCGCGGTCACTGAGCAGGGCGGGGCTAGGCCGACCCGCCGCGCTTCGACTCCGCCAGAAGCCGCTCGAGCTCGCGCAGCCGCTCCTCGGCGGACTCTTGCGTCCACGGTGCAGCGGCCCGGGCGCGGCATCAAGTGGACGCCCGCGCGAATCCAGTTGCCCTTGTTCACGCGTGTACGGTAGGCTCACGGTGGCGGCCCTGAAGAGGTGGGCAAGAACATGCTGTCCCGATCCCTGCTCCGCTCCGCGGTCCTCGTCTCCGCGTGCGCGTGGAGCTGCTCGACCTCGGAGCCGGCCGCTCCTCCATGCACCGACTGCGATGATGCCGGCGTGGTCGAAGACGACCTGGGTCTCATCGACGTTGGCGTCGAGGACATCGCGCCCGATCTCGGCAAGCCCGACGCGGGACCCGACGTCCGCGATGCCGGCGAGACTCTGATGTGCGCTCCGAACGAGCTCAAAGGGGTCTGCGCCGGTCCCAAGGCGTTCATGCGTTGCGGCGCTACCGGCTTGGCGTGGGAGGAGATCCCGTGCCCGACTGGCGAGACGTGCTACTTCGGCCAGTGCGTCACGCTCACGTGCGCTCCCGACTCGCGCATCTGCAAGGGCCCGACCCTCGTCCAGCAGTGCAAGATCGGCAAGGATGGCCAGTACGGCTGGCAGGACGTCGAGGTCTGCACGAGCGGCCTGTGCCACGAGGGCAAGTGCAGCCACGGATGCAAGTACGACCTCAAGCTCAAGCAGGAATTCGACTGCGCCTTCTTCGACGTCAACCTCACCGGCGACCCCGGAAAGAAGTGCGCGAGTGAGAAGCTGCTGGTCGTCCCGAGCTCCGGCGACTCGAAGCTCGCGGTCTTCGACGTGTCGGTCAATCCGCCCGTGGCGCTCGTCGGCTCGCCGTTCCAGACATGCAAGAACCCGAGCCGCATCATGATGGACACCAATGGGGAGATCGTGGCCACCTGCCGCGAGGACGGCAAGGTCAACCGCCACAAGAAGACCGGCGAGCTGCTCTGGAGCACGAAGCTGCCCAACTGCAACGCCTCGCGGGGCGTGGTCGTCGACACCTTTGGCCGGCTGTTCGCCGGCTGCTCGGACAACGCCACCATCTCCGAGCTCGATCCGGTCACAGGCGTCGTCAAGGCCAACGTGTCCGTCGGCGGGAACGATCCCTTCGGCGGTGGCTTCCTCTACGGCCTCGTCGCCGACGCCGACGGCCTCTACGTGGCGCTCACGGGGGTCGGCATCACCAAGGTCACCCTCGGCGGCGAGAACGACCTCAAGATCGCGTGGACCACGAAGGTCGAGGTCTACGGCATCGCGGTCGATGGCAACGGCTCGGTCTGGGCCGCGAGCGACAAGGCGCGCTCACTCGACACGAAGACCGGCCAGCTCGAGCAGGAGATCGCGTTTCCTAACGCATGGTACGGCTACGGGCTCTCCGCCGGGCTCGACGGCAACGTCTACGTCGCGCTCGGTGACGGCAACGTGGTCGCCAAGATCACGGCCGATGGCAAGGTCGCCTCACTGCCGCTCGCGGGCGGTGACAACCACGACCACGGGCTCGCACTCGACGTCGATAATAATATATATACTGTGAATATGTACAGCAACTCGTGTACCAGAATCGATGCGCTGACGGGCAAGGCCACCTCGTTCGGGCAAGGGCTCCTCAACCAGCCGTATGGCTACTCCGGCGACATGACCGGCGTGATTTCGAGCTGCGTCGTCAACGGGGGCAAGACCTGGAAGTCCGATCTCATCGACGGCGGTTCGCCCAAGGCGCACTGGCTCCAGGTCAAGTGGAAGGCCACCGAGCCGCCCGACACGCACGTCGCGATGTTCTATCGGCTCGATGGCGGGTACTGGACGCCCATCGAGAACGGGCACGTCATCGGTGCCAAGGGGCAGAAGCTCCAGCTTCGCGGCGTGCTCGAGTCCAACGATCCGACGGCGAGCCCGACCCTCGTGTGGGTCGCGGTCGTCTGGGAGCCGTAGTCCGGCGCCATCTCGGCGCGCTCCTCGAGACCACTGCTCGCGAGCGCGCGTCGGCTCCAGACGCATGGGACGGATTGGCCGGCGGCCCAGTTGACGGCACGAGCGCGCTTCGCTTAGGCTCGCCCCCGCGATAGCACACCCGTCACGCACCCAGGAGCGGTCCCCATGCGAACTCCCTCGTCCGTCCTCGTCGCCGCGCTCGTCACAGGCCTGTTGGCCTTTGGCGCAGCGGCGCAGTCTGTCACCTTCAAGGTCGCGTCCTTGGCCCCCAAGGGCTCGGCGTGGGCCAACATCCTCACGCGCGGCGCGGCTGACATCGAGAAGAAGACCGAGGGCCGCGTCAAGGTCCAGTTCTTCTTCCAGGGCCAGGGCGACGAGAAGGACATCGTCCGCAAGGTCAAACTCGGCCAGCTCGACGGCGCGGCGCTCACGGGTATCGGCCTCGGCCTCATCAACCCGGACGTGCGCGTGCTGGACATCCCGTTCGCGTTCACGTCCGACAAGCAGCTCGACTACGTCCGCAAGGCCATGGCCCCGGACTTCGAGCGGCAGTTCAAGGAAGCGGGCTACATCCTCCTCGGCTGGGGCGACGTCGGCTGGGTCCACCTCTACTCCAACATCGAGGTCAACAGCAAAGACGCGCTCAAGAAGACCAAGATGTGGACGTGGACCGACGACCCGATCGCCAAGGGCCTGTTCTCGCAGCTCGGCATCGAGGGCGTCGGCATGGGCGTGCCCGACGTGCTCCCCAGCCTCTCGACCGGCAAGATCGACGCTTGCTACGGCTCGCCGCTCGCCGCCGTGGCCCTCCAGTGGTACACGAAGGTCAAGTTCGCGACCTCGCAGCCCATCGGTTACGCCTCGGGCGCGCTGATTGTCAGCAAGAAGGTCTTCGAGAAGCTCGCTGCGGCCGATCAGAAGGCCATGATCGAAGGCGGTCACGCGGTCGGCGAGCAGCTCAAGGGCCTCGTCCGCAAGGACAACGAGCGGGCCAAGGCCGCCATGAAGAAGTCGGGCATCGCGTTCACCGAGACGCCGGCCGCGTTCGTCACCGAGCTTCGGAACGCCGCGACCGCAGCGCGCTCGGCGCTCGTGGGCAAGGACAAGAGCTACAGCAAGACTGCCCTCGACACGTTCCTCAAGCACCTCGCTGCGGCCCCGAAGTAAGTGGCGGGCGTCTCGCAAGCCAAGGGGCTGCTGGAGGGCGGCGTCGACGCTCCGCCGGAAGACGGCGTCGTCGTCTACCTCCGCATGGCGGATCGGGCGCTCGGCAAGGTGGAGGAGTACGCGCTCACGCTCGTGCTCCTCGCCATGGTCGTCATCGGCGCCTGGCAGGTCATCAAGCCCGAGGGCTGGATGCGCGAGACCATCAAGTACGGCGTCCTCTTCATCGGCATGGTGGCGGGCGCGCTGGCCACGCAGTCCGATCGCCTGTTCAACATCGACATGGTGGGCCGCCTGCTCGCGCCCCGAGGCCGCCTCGTGGTGCGCATCATCACGGCCCTCTTCACGATCGGCATGTGCTGGGTGCTCTACAAGGCGTCGATGGCCTTCCGTGACTCGATCGCGGACGAGGCCGGCGAGCCCATCAAGCCGGCGCTGGGGATGCTGCCGCTGCCGTATGGCGCGCTCCTCATCGCGACGCACTTGGCACTGCATGCGCTCATCGACGTCTACTACCTCGCGACCGGCAAGCCCTCTCCCGATGTCGTCGACCTGGTGCCAAAAGCATGACGGCCTACATAATCGCCGTCGTCATTCTTGCGCTCGTCGGTGCGCCGATGTTCGCGTGCTTGTTGGCGTTTGCTGCCATGGGCGCCATGACGCTCGAGACCAACCTCGACAGTGACATCTACATCCGCGTCGCGGGGCAAATCGTCAAGGTCTTCGGCCTCGTCACCGGCGACGCGGGCTCCACCTTGGCCACCATCCCGCTGTTCACGTTCATGGGCTACCTGCTCGCGGAGTCCAAGGCCGCTGAACGGCTCGTGCGTGTCGCCTCCGCGTGGCTCGGCTGGGTGCCTGGCGGTCTGGCGATTGTCACGGTCTTCATCTGCGCCCTGTTCACCACGTTCACGGGCGCCTCGGGCGTCACGATCGTCGCCGTTGGCGGCCTCCTGCTCCCCGCCATGGTCAAGGAGGGCTACAAGGAGCGTTTCGCACTCGGCCTCGTGACCGGCACCGGTTCCATCGGGCTCATGTTCCCGCCGGCCCTTCCGCTCATCATCTACGGCGTAGTCTACACCATCACGGCGCAGGCGATGACCGGCGGTGGCGGCGAGGCGATGAAGCTCACGTCGTTCCGGTTCGAGAAGTTCCTCATCGCCGGCATCATCCCGGGCCTCGTGCTCTGCCTCCTGGTCGCGGCCTACGCGATGTACCGGGCCATTAAGGACGGCGTCAAGCGAACGCCCTTCAACCTCCAGGAAGCCCTCCGCTCCACGCCCAAGGCCATCCCCGAGCTCATGCTGCCCCTGCTCATGATCATCGCGATGGCCAAGGGCATCCAACCCGAGGAAGCCGCTGCGCTTGGCGCGCTTTACGTCGGTGTGTTGCAGCTCGCCGTGTTCCGCGACCTCAAGGTCACGGACCTGCCCCGCATCGCCAGCGAGTCGCTGCGCCTCGTGGGTGCCATCTTGTTGGTGGTCTTTGCCGCGACCGCGCTATCGGACTACTTCGTCAACGCCGAGATCCCCGACAAGCTCTTCAACTGGATTGGTGAGCACATCAAGGCCAAGTGGGCGTTCTTGCTCGCGCTCAACGTGTTCCTGCTCGTCGTCGGCTCGGTCATGGACATCTTCTCGGCCTTGCTCGTCGTCGTGCCGCTCATCGCCACAGCCGCGGTGCACTACGACATCGATCCCTATCATCTCGGCGTCATCTTTTTGCTCAATCTCGAGATCGGCTACGTCCACCCGCCCGTCGGGCTCAACCTGTTCATCTCGAGCTTCCGCTTCCGTAAGCCCATGGTGGAGCTGTACTGGGCAATCCTGCCGTTCCTCGGGATCATGGTCGTCGCGCTCCTGCTCGTCACGTATGTGCCGGCGCTCTCACCCATCAAGGCAGACGCCTCCGCCAAAGATGAGGCGACGGCCGCAGAGACGCAGAAGGCCCCGGTGTCGCTCGACGGCTCGGCCGAGAAGATCATGTGCGAGGGCAAGGAGCTGCTGCCCGACATGTGTCAGACCGAGGACATGAAGGCCAACCCGCTGGATCAGGCGGACTGCCTTGCCAAGTTCAAGCTCTTCCCGAAGTGCGAGGCGCTCGAGAACGAGCTCGACAAGATGGAGTGCAAGGACAAGGTCTGCGAGGGTCAGGATCCGTTCGAGCCGCCCCCAGAGAGCGATGGCGGGACCACGACCGAAGGCGGTACGACCGAGGGCGGTACGACCGAAGGTGGGACCACGACGGAAGGCGGGACCACGGCCGAAGGCGGGACCACGGCCGACCCGCTGCCTCCCGACGAGGACGCCGGTTCTGCCCCGGCCGGGAGCGACGAGGACGCGGGGAGCGCGCCCGACGCGACGACGGACGATGACACCGGGTCGCCGCCGAACACCGAAGTGACCGCACCGCCCGCCCCGTAGGAGTCTCGATGTACCCGACTATTCTAATCGCGACCGACCTGACCGAGTCTTCCGACCCCGCGGTCTCGACGGCCATCGCGTTGGCCAGTCGGCTGGGCTCAGAGCTCGTCGTCGCGCACGTAATCGACGTCATGGCCGAGCACAAGAACTGGTTCTTGCCCGACTCCGCTGCGGTCGAAGCCGTCCGCGCGGCGATCACGCACGAGACGGACACGCTGCGAGAGCGCCTAGCGGCTCAGATGCAGGCGCGCGGAGTCACGCCGACACAGATCCTGGTCCGCCACGGGCACCCGGGTGACGAAATCCCCGAGATCGCTGAAGAGGTCGGCGCGAGCCTGATTGTGATCGGAACCCACGGTCGTCGCGGCTTTCGCCACGCGGTGATGGGCTCCGTCGCCGAGCGCGTGGCGCGCATCGCGGGTCGCCCCGTGCTGGTGATTCCAACGACCCCCGCCTGAGCCGCTCAGGGCGATGGCACCGGTGCGGGTTCGGCGGGCTTGTCGGACTCCGTCGGTGCAGGCGTGCCAATGTCGTCGTTGAAGGCGCGATCGGCTTCCGCAATCCAACGACGTGCCCGGACCTTGGCCAGCTCGTTGGCCAGCCGCTGCGAGGGCATGATGTCGTTTGGGGCCTCGATGACCTCGTTCAGCAGGCGCACATAGCCCTTCTTGTCGTTCGCGTTCGTCATGTAAAAGCGGGCGTAGAACGCCTTGCCCATGAGGAATTTGCCATCGGTCATGGCGAGCCCCTTTTCGAAGGCGGCCTTGGACGCGTCCGGATTGCCACCGAGCGCCTTGGGCAGCGCGACCTCGAGGGCGCCAAAGAAGAGCCACGGAGCGCCGTTCTCGAAGCCCGGGTTGCGGTCGCGCACCCAGGCCATGAGCCGCTTGAACTTGGGCATGTCGGTCAAGAGCTCCGGATCCTGCTGCAGGTTGGTCAGCGAGCCCCATGCATAGGCGAGCCAGTAGATGGCCGGGAGGTGGTCGTCGTCTGCCTCTTGCAGAAACTGCTCCAGGCGGTCGCCACCGGCGGACAGGATCGCCTCGATGTCCTCGAAGTCCTGCGCGAGACGGCGCTTGGTGAGCCCCAGAGCGCGGCGATAGAAGTCCGAGGCGCGCTCCTTGAGCTCCTCGTGGCGCGGCGAGCCAATCGTCTCTTGCTCCAGGTCGTCCTCCAAGAATGCAAACGCGTAGAGCGCATAGTTCTTGGCGGTCATGACCATGAGCTGACCGTTGTCCGGCGTGGCCTTTTGGACGCCATCGAAGAACTTGAGGTTGCTCGTCGCGGCGGCGCGCGCGAGCCAGGGATCGCTCTCCTCGTCAAAGCTGGTCGTGGCCTTGGCCAGGACGTTGACCGTGGAGTCGGCAGCGAACTTCGTGAAGAAGGCCTTGCAGCCCGAGAGCAGGCCCAAGGCCAATGTCCCGTAAACAAACAGCAATCGGTTCTTATGGGTCATGAGCGGCTCCTCCGGTGAGTGACCCTATGTAGACCAGCTTGCAGGTGAGTTCAACCACTCGGACGCGCTTGCGAACTTCGCCCTGTCATGCGATGCCCCGCCCCATGCCGCCTGCGATGGCCAGCCCCTTTCTCGTCGCGCTCGCGCGTGCCGCCGAGCAGCCGGCCATGCTGACGGGCTCGTCGTCCGCGCTGCGTGGTCGGGAGTACTACCGCAGCGGCATGGTGAAGAGCACCCAACTCTCGGCCGAGCTGATGACCGCGGTCGTCCAGGGCAGCGTCAAGACGCCGTACACGGTGCTCGTGCGGCGCCTCGGGAGCCAGTCGTTGACCTCCGACTGCACCTGCCCGCTGGGCGGGGACTGCAAGCACGTGGCGGCCGCGCTCTACGCCATTGCCGCGCGCTTCACGACGGCCGAGCGCCTCGAGGTCCATCCGGAGTCGAACGCCCGCGAGGCGCCGGCGGTCGTGGACGGCCGCGTCGTGCTCTCGACGACGATGTCGCTCGCCAACCTGCGCGCCTGGGGCAAGGCGCATGCGCTCCTCGAGCTGCTCAGTGAGTCCCTGGCGGCACTCGGGATCGACTCCGGAGCGTCCTGGGGGCGCCGCTACGGGACGACCGTCCAGGACGTCGTCTGCTCCCCCGCGGATCCTCGAGGCCGGAGCGGCCCGGATCCCGGGCTCAAGCTCGCGGTCGTCCAGCTCCTCCAACGTCGCGCGTCTCTAGGTCAGCAACTGGCGGAGCTCGCGTCGCGTCGAGCGCAGCGCCCCGCACCCGCGGACCCGCGCCTCGCCGACGCGATCACGCGCCTCACTGAGCTCCGCGACGCTGTACGCGGCGGCGCGGATGTCTCTCCGCTGGTCGAGCTATCCGCCACGGTGGCTGCCGAGCTCGATCCTCCGGTGCTGCGGATTCGTTTCCCTGAGCCCGTCTGCAACCTCGGCTGGTACGGGCACATGCTCGTGGATCTCGGGGACGCGCACCGGCCGGCGAGCGTCGGCTGTGATTGCCGGGTTCAGAGCCAGGAGTGTCACACCCGCCGCGTCGCCGTGGACCTGGCTCTCGACAGGCTCACGTTCCCCGAGCACGCCGCGCTCCAGCGCTCGCTCGGCGACGTCGTCACGCAGCCGAGCTGGGAGCGGCTCTTGGCGGCGCTCGACGCGGCCATGCCCAAGGCGCCCCCGGCGCCTCCGGACTGGAGCGTCGGCTGGCGGCTCAAGGGGGGCGAGGCGGTCACCGAGATCGAGATCGTGGCCGTCACTCCGCGCAAGCGCAGCGTCTCGCTGCGTCGGCTCAACCCCGCGGACGCGCTTGCGCATCCGATGCTGTCCGAGGCCGACCGCGCGGCGATCATGGCGCATCAGTATCGGGACAGCAGCGGCGGTACGGGTGAGGCGTTCGCGCGACTGGCGCCCCTCCTCGTCGGCATGTCTACGGTCTTCGATGGAGACAACCTGCCGGTCACGGTCCGGCGCGCCGTCCCGACGCTCGTAGCGCGTCCCACGCCCGATGGCGGCACCTCGGTGGTCGTACGCGTTGCCGAGCACGAGCTGAGCCCAAAGCGCGCCGAGGACCTGCTGGGCCTCAGCCTCAGTACGCGCCCGGCGGTGACCGCGGTCGTGCGCCCCGAGCCGTTCGGGCCGCTCTATGCCTGTGTCACGTCTCGCGAGCTGGCGCGCGTCGTCCATGTCTTCGCCCAGCGCGGCGCGGAGCTGCCCCAGGATGCGACGACCGGACTCGTCGCGCGTCTGGCCCGGCTCTCGGCGGCCGCTCCCATCGCGCTCGAGGGCACGCTCGTGCCCGATCGTCGCCTGGGGGACGCGACCCCGCGGGTTCGGCTCGCGGCGCGCGGCGAGGCCACCCTCGAGGTGCGGCTGTGGGTCCTGCCCATCGCGGGGCTGCGCCTGGAAGCGCCAGGCGAGGGCAGTCCCACGCTCGTGACCGTGCTCGAAGGGCGCACCCTGGCCGTCCAGCGGGATCTGGTGGCCGAGCACGCGGAGGCGCGCGCGTTGGCGCAGTCGCTGGCGCTCGAGCCCGAGGCCCACGGCTACTTGTGGACGCTCGACGACCCCAGCGCGGCCCTCGACGTGCTCACTGCCCTCCAGTCGCGCACCGACCTCGACGTCAAGTGGGTCGACGATCGCCGCATGGTCGTCACGTCGCCGTCGACGCAGAAGCTCACCGTCAACGTGGAGAGCAGCGACAAGTGGTTCACGTTGGGTGGTCAGCTCGAGACCGAGCTTGGACCCATCTCGCTTGGCGTCGTGCTTGCCGCCCTGCGCGCCGGTCAGCGCTATCTGCCGCTCGGCAAGGACGGGTGGGTGCGGCTGACCGACGTGTTTCGGTCGAGCCTCGGTGCCACGGCGCTGTCGGCCAAGGACGGCAAGAAGGGCCCCGAACTGCCGACGCTCGCCGGCGGCGTACTCGACGCGCTGGAGCTGGCTGGCGCACGCCTGCAGCTCACCGCCAAGGCGGCGCAGTGGCGAAAGCGCATCGCCGAGGTGCGTGCGCGCGAGCCCCAGGTGCCGACCGAGCTCCAGGCCACGCTTCGCGACTACCAGGCTGCCGGCGTCAAGTGGCTGCTTCGGCTGGCGGGCTTTGCACCGGGTGCCTGCCTCGCCGATGATATGGGCCTCGGCAAGACGGTGCAGGCGCTCGGCCTCGTCCTGGCGCGTTCGGCGGACGGCCCGACGCTCGTGGTCGCACCCACGTCGGTCGGCTTCAACTGGGTGCGTGAAACCGAGCGCTTTGCGCCCACGCTGGCCATCGCCGTGTTTCGCGGCAAGGCCCACGTCGAGGCGCTCGGCAGCGTCGGGCCCCACACGCTGGTCGTCACGAGCTACGACCTCTTGGCGCGCTATGCGGAGGATCTTTCCGTCGTAAAGTGGACTACGCTCATCCTGGATGAGGCCCAGGCCATCAAGAACCCGACGACGCGCCGGGCGCGCGCGGCCAGCAGTCTGGACGCCGGCTTCACGCTCGCGCTCACGGGGACGCCTGTCGAGAATCACGCGGGCGAGCTCTGGAGCCTGATGTCGGTGGTCACGCCTGGCCTCCTCGGTGGCATGGCCGAGTTTCAGTCGCGCTTCGTCAACCCGATCGCGCGCCGTAACGACGCGCTCGCCAAGACCGTGCTCGCGTCGCTCGTGCGGCCGTTCGTGCTGCGTCGCAAGAAGTCCGAGGTCGCGCGCGAGCTTCCTCCACGAACCGAGATCCAAATCGACGTCCAGCTCACCCCGGAGGAGCGCAAGCGTTACGACGAACTCCGCGGCGCCGCTCTGCTCGCTCTCGCCGGGGCCGACAACGCGGCGACGGAGCAGCAGCGCCGGTTTCAGATCCGTGCTGCGCTCACCCGCCTGCGCCAGCTGGCGTGCGAGCCGCGGTTGGTGGACCGGCACATCGTGGGTCCGTCGTCCAAGCTGCGGGTGCTCGCGGAGCTCCTCGTCGAGCTGAAGGAGGAGGGTCACCGGGCGCTCGTCTTCAGCCAGTTCACGTCGCTGCTGGACCTCGTCGAGCCAGTGCTGACCGCCGCGACCGTCTCCTTCTGTCGGCTGGACGGGAGCACACCGGCCGCACAGCGCCAGACCCTGGTCACGCAGTTCCAGGCGGGACAGACGGACGTGTTCCTGCTCTCGCTCAAGGCGGGCGGCACGGGGCTGAACCTCACCGCCGCCGACTATGTGATTCACCTCGATCCCTGGTGGAACCCCGCCGTCGAGGATCAGGCCACCGATCGGGCACACCGCATCGGCCAGGACAAGCCGGTCACCGTCTACCGGCTCGTGTCGCAGGGCACCGTCGAGGAGGGCATCGTCGCGCTGCACCACAAGAAGCGAGAGCTCGTGGGCGCGCTGCTCGAGGGCACCGGTGAGGCGGCGGGGCTGTCGACAGCCGAGCTCCTGGACCTCGTGACCGCTGGCGCAAGTCAGGAGCCGCCCGACACCGACGCGCCGGCTCCGGAGGATGAGTAGGCGATGGTGTACCAGCGAGGGATGTCGTTTCTGGTCGTCGCGGCATGGGGCGCGTTTGGGGGTGGCTGCGCGGCGTCTCGAGCGACCCCGGGTGACAGCGGCGTCGAGGTCTCAATGGCCGGCGATCTTGCGGTGACGGATCTTTCGTCGGCCCCGGAGGACCTGCCATTGGCGGAGCTCGCCGCCCCCGAGTTGCCTGGGAGCGTCGTCGACGCGAGCGAGGTCGTCGCCTCGGGTCACGTGACCGCCTGGGGCACCCTCACCGGCGCGTGCGGCACCTTGGGCGCGGAGCTCACCAATCCGAGCCCCAGCTTCCACACCAACACCTACGTCTTCGCGTCGGGCGCGTTCGACGCCAAGCCGCTGCGGAGCCTGGCGCAGAAGCGCTACAGCGGCCCGAACAATGGTGGGAGCTCGAAGTGCTCCGAGGCGATGAGCATCCAGACGCTCTACGATTGTGAAGGCATCACTGGCCTCAAGACCGAGGTCGAGATCGCCTGGGCCGTGACGGGACAAACGACCGACTGGCTCGGACAGCTCGGAGCCCACAAGGTCGGGGTCTCCGTCTCGCGGGCGTATCAAGGGCCGACAGACCAGACGTACACCGTCGAGGACGCGACGACCTTGCTCAAGAAGAAGCTCGGCGGCATCAACGCCAGCACGCAGAACGTCGCCGCCGCCGACGCCTGGACCAAGCAGGTGCTGCACATCTGGACCCTTCAGCCGACGTGGGTGGCCGTTCTCGAGACCGCGTGGACGCAGCTCGACGCCGCGCTCAAGGCGGACACGGTCGTCCTCGTGACCGTCGAGCAGGGGAGCACCGCCATCACCGCGGACACCTGCGCGGACTGAGCCCCGTCACGTGACGTTTGTGTGACCTGAGACCTCCCACCGGGCCTGTCGGTCGCGAACTCGGGCCTTGCGGCGCGCGATCGTCGATCACGTCCCTGTTGGCACGGCCGTTGCGCCAAGGCTGGCCAGCAGCCCACCGACTGGCAGGCGCCGCAGGTCGCGACGACGAGTTCGGGGGCCATGGGAGGACGGTCATGAAGAACATCAATTGGAGTGCAATCGCAGTGGTGGTCGCGGTGAGCGGCGTCGGTATCTCGTGTGGCGTCGAGGCGGACCTAGAGGCGGGCCTCGTGGCGGAGCTCGACCAGCGCCAGGGCGCGGCGGTCGTCCTTGCGCCGGCGCGGGTCGACGTGGGCACGGCGCACGCGTGCGCAGTTCACAACGGCGCGGTGACGTGCGCCGGCGATCACTCGCTCGGCCAGCTCGGAATCGGCTTCTACCTCGTCGGCCTCGCTCCACCGGGTTGCCTCAACGGCCCCGCGGGGCTCGAGTGTAGCACTCCGCAGGCCGTGCCGGGTCTGGGTACCGGCGTCGTCGGCGTGGCCTCCGGTGCCGCGTTCTCGTGCGCGTTGCGGTCGACCGGGCGCGTCGCGTGTTGGGGCTCGAACCTGTACGGCCAGTTGGGCTTCGGAACCGGCGCGCCAGCCGGCTGTACCAACACAGGCAACCCCATGCTCGGCGTCTACTGCGGAAGCCCGCAGACCGTCGCTGGTCTCACCGACGCCGTCGAGATCGCCGCCGGCGACTTCTCGATGTGCGCACGCCGCGCCGGCGGCATGGTCGCGTGTTGGGGGCTCAACCTGCACGGTCAGCTCGGCATTGGGACGACCCAGCCTGCCAACTGCACGGGAGGCACGGCGCAGGGCCTCGCGATGCAGTGCTGGAAGCCGGTCGCGGTGCCCGGCCTCACGAGCGTCAAGTCGCTCTCCGTCGGCTCGTTCCACGGCTGTGTGACCCGCACCGACGGCGGCGCGCGCTGCTGGGGGATCAATGGCAGCGGCGAGCTCGGGATCGGCGCGACGTTGCCGGCAGGGTGTCAGGACCTCGACGGTGACGGGCTCGCCTCGCTCTGCCCGTCGCCCCAGGTCGTCAGCGGGCTCACGGGCGCGACACATATCGCCGCTGGCGGCGCGCACACGTGCGCTCGGCGCACCAACGGAACGGTCGCTTGCTTCGGCAGCCACGTCTTCGGTCAGCTCGGGATTGGAGCCGCCGCCGCGCCCGGCTGCAGCGAGATCGGCAATGGTAACGGAGTCATGGACCTCTGCCGATTGCCGGTCACCGTGCCAGGGCTCACCGACGTCCAGAGCCTCTCGGCGGGCTGGCTTCGGACATATGTCACCAAGTCGAATGGCACGACCTTGGGTTTCGGCAGCGACGACCGCCGCGCGTTGGGCCTGGGGACGACACCCCCGCCCTCGTGCACCGGCAGCGGCGCGATGCTGATGTGCGCGTCACCCGTCGCGATCGCCGGCCTGTCGTCGCCCGTGTCCACCGTCTCGACCAACGAGGGCGCCTCGTGCGCGGCAATGCAGTCTGGCAACGTCCGCTGCTGGGGCAGCAACTGGTATGGCCTGATGGGCTTCGGACAGACCGTGCCGGGCGGGTGCGTCGACTCCAATGGGGACGGTCGCGCGGACGTCTGTCCGATGGCGGTCGCCTCCGGGCTGTAGTCGGTCCGTAGCTTGACCCCTCACGCCGACCGGGGCATCGTCCATCGCGTATGGGGGTCACCATGAGCACCAGCGACACGCGTACCATCGACCTGGTCGTCAACGGCGAGGCGCGGCGCGTGACCGTGCGTGAGGGCGAGTCGTTGCTCGACTGCCTGCGCGACCGCTGCGGCGTCACGAGCACCAAGGACGGCTGCCAACCCCAGGGGCAGTGCGGCTGCTGCGTCGCGCTCGTGGACGGCAACGCCAAGGTCACGTGCGCGATGTCGGCCGAGAAGGCGCACGGCAAGTCCATCCTCACCCTGGAGGGCGTGCCGGAGGCCGAGCGGGACCTCTTTGCGCGCGCGTTCGTCCAGGCCGCGGGGCTCCAGTGCGGCTTCTGCATTCCGGGCATCGTCATGCGGGCCAAGCACCTGCTGGACGAGAACCCGCGACCGACGCGGGCCGAGATCGCCAAGGCCATCGACGTGCACCTCTGTCGCTGCACGGGCTACGTCCGCATCCTGGACGCCATTGAGCTGGCCGCCGCGGCTCGTCGCGGCGAGGCGACGCCGGAGCCCACGCTCGACGGCGGCGTCGGCGTCTCGCTCCAGCGCGTCAAGGGGCCGGAGCTGGTGCTCGGGGCGCGCCCGTATGTGGTCGATCTGAGCCCTCCGGGGCTGCTTCACGGCGCGGTCGTGCTCTCGCCGCACGCGCGGGCGACGGTGCTCCGCATCGACACGGCGCAGGCCGAGGCCGTACCCGGCGTGCTCCGGGTCGCGACCGCCCGCGACGTGCCCGGTGAGCGCTGGTATGGCCTCATCTACGCCGATTGGCCCGGCTTCGTCGCCGAGGGCGAGGAGGTCCGCTACGTCGGCGACGTCCTGGCCGCCGTCGCAGCCGTCGACGAAGCGACCGCGCGCGCCGCCGCCGCGCTCGTCCAGGTCGAGTTTGCGCTGCTCACGCCGGTGACCGACCCCGAGGTCGCACTCCAAGATGACGCGCCCCAGGTCAACCCCAAGCACGCGAACGTCCTGTCGCGGTCGGTCATCCAGCGCGGTGACGTCGACGCGGGGCTCGCGGCCAGCGCACACGTCGTCACCGGCACGTGGCGCACGCAGCGCATCGAGCATCTGTACCTCGAGCCGGAGTGCGCGCTCGCCGTGCCGCGCCCCGAGGGTGGCCTCCACCTCTACACGCAAGGGCAGGGCGTCTTCGACGACCGCCGGCAGGTCGCGAAGTTCCTGGGCCTCGCCGAGGAGCAGGTTTTCGTGGAGCTCGTGCCCAACGGCGGGGCGTTTGGTGGCAAGGAGGACATGAGCATCCAGGCGCATGCGGCGCTGCTCTGCCACCTCACGGGCCGGCCGGTGCGCGTGGAGCTCGATCGGGAGGAGTCGATTCGGATGCACCCGAAGCGCCACCCCATCACGATGCACTACACCGTGGGCTGCGACGCCGATGGGCGCCTGATGGCGGTTCGTGCGCGCATGGTCGGCGACAGCGGAGCCTATGCGTCGGTCGGCGGCAAGGTGCTGGAGCGTGCCGCGGGTCACGCGTGCGGGCCGTATCGTGTGCCGCACGTGGATGTGCAGTCCGTCGCGGTCTACACCAACAACCCGCCGTGTGGCGCGATGCGTGGCTTCGGCGCCAATCAGAGCTCGTTCGCCATCGAGGGCTGCATGGACCTGCTGGCTCAGAAGGTCGGCGTCGACGGCTGGGAAATGCGCTGGCGCAACGCGCTCGACGTCGGGGACGCGTTCTCGACGGGCCAGATCCTCGAGAAGTCCGTCGGCATTCGCAAGACGCTGCTCGCGGTCAAAGAGCGCTACTACGCTGCGCGCGCCGAGGGCCGCGCCGTGGGCGTCGCCTGCGGCCTCAAGAATAGCGGCCTGGGCAATGGCGCCGAGGAGTGGGGGCGCTGCCGCCTCGTCGTCGAGGTGGACGGCACGATCTCGCTCTACGGCGGCTTTACCGAGATGGGGCAGGGCCTCCTGACCATCCTGGTCCAGTGCGCCGTCGAGGTCACGGGCGTCCCAGCGCGGCTGTTCTCACCCAAAGTAGACGCCACCTTCGCGTTGGGCTCGGGGCAGACGACCGGCTCGCGCGCGACGTTGCTGGGTGGTCGCGCCGTCATCGCGGCGGCGGAGAAGCTGCGCGCCGACCTTGACGCGGGCCTCGCGCTGAAGGACCTCATCGGGCGTGTCTATGCGGGTGACATCGTCATCAACGACACGACCCCGCTCAACAAGCCGGTCCCCAAGATCAAGACCCACACGACGTTCGGCTACGCGACGCAGCTCGCCATTCTGGATGCCGCGGGACGCCTCGAGCGCTTCGTGGCCGCCCACGACGTCGGTCGCGCAATCAACCCGGCGCTCTGCGCGGGACAGATCGAGGGCAGCGTCCATATGGGGCTCGGCTATGCGCTGACCGAGGACCTGCCTTGCGAGGACGGCATGCCCGTCACGTTCAAGCTGCGCGAGATTGGCGTGCTGCGCGCGCGCGACATGCCGGAGGTCGAGGTGATCCTCGTGGAGGATCACGAGCCGGAGGGCCCGTTTGGCGCCAAGGGCGTCGGCGAGATCGGGCTCGTCCCCACGGCGGGTGCGGTCGCGGCGGCGCTCGAGGCGTTCGATGGCATCCGCCGCATGACGTTGCCGATGAAGGACTCGCCAGCAGCTCGTGCCATGAGCGTGGGTAAGCTCCGAAAGCAGGCCCCTCGTGTCTGACGGTACGGTCAACGCGCACACGCACCTCTACAGCGCGCTCGCGCCGTACGGGATGCCGGCCCCAGTGCCACCGCCCGAGAGCTTCGTCCAGATCCTGGAGCGCATCTGGTGGCGGCTCGACCGCGCGCTCGATGCGGAGAGCCTGGCGGTCTCGGCCCGACTCTACGCCGCGGAGTCGTTGGCACTGGGGACCACGACGGTGTTCGATCACCACGAGTCGCCGAATCTCATCGAGGGCTCGCTCGACCTCCTCGCCGATGCGTGCGCTGACGTCGGCTTGGAGGCGGTGCTGTGCTACGGAGTGACCGAGCGCAACTTCGGGCACGACGAGGCGCGGCGCGGCCTGCGTGAGGGGCTCCGGTTTCTCGACGCCAACACGCGACCGCTGGTGCGCGGTGTGCTCGGGATTCACGCGTCTTTTACGGTGTCTGACGAGACGCTACGCGAGGTCGGCGCCGCGGCACGGGCGGCTGGCGTGCCTGTGCACGTCCACCTCGCCGAGGACCAGGCCGACGTCACCGACGCACGCGCTCGCGGATATGCGGGTCCGCTCGAGCGACTGCTCGCGCTGGATGCGCTCACTCCAGGCTCGATCCTCGCGCATGGCGTGCACCTCTCGCCAGAGCAGGTGCGCCGAGCACACGACGCCGGCTGTTGGCTCGTGAACAACCCGCGCTCCAACGCCAACAACCGCGTCGGTTGCGCCCAGTCGCTGGCCGCCTCCGGCCGCGTCGCCCTGGGGACCGATGGCTTTCCTGCCGACATGTTGGCCGAGCGCGACGCCGCGGTGGCCCACGCCGGGTGCGACGCAACGACGGCGCAGGCTCGCTTGGACGCCGGTCTCACGCTTCGCGCCGCGTTCTTCGGCCCTGACCGGCCGCCTCGCGCGTCACCCGAAACCGCCGTCCTCGAATCACTTCGCGCAGACGCCCGCCGTGTGGCGCCGCGCCTCTTTGAACGTATGAAGGCACTCTAGGAGCAGCACCATGGCACGCCTCGGCCTCGAAACGAGCATCGTCGACCCGTCCGTCTACCAGAACTCCGTCGCGCGCTTCCGTCAGGCCGGCGTGCGGCTGCCCACCTTCGCTGAGCTGGCCGAGCCCGCGCGCATCCCGTCGGCCATCACGGACGCGCTGGCCTCCGTGGACCCCGATACGCCGCATCCGGCCAACCTCTTTCGCGTCAACTGGTTCAACGACGCCTCCCGCCGCGGGCGCTCCGCCGTGCCAGGCTACCTGGAGCTGCCGTCGTCGCTCACGGGCGTCGAGGCGCGCATCCTGGTCGCCATCGGCTCCCGCTTCCCCCTGATCGCGGCCCACAAGGTGCTCGCCGCGTACGGCTGCCTCGTGCCGCGGATCGTCACGGGCCAGTTCGACCCGACGGCGCACAAGGCGTTGTGGCCATCGACCGGCAACTACTGCCGCGGTGGCGTAGCCATCTCGCGCATCTTGGGCTGCCGCGGCGTGGCCATCCTGCCGGAGGGCATGAGCGCCGAGCGGTTCCGTTGGCTCGACGCGTGGGTCACCGATCCGAGCGACATCGTGCGGACGCCGGGGACCGAGAGCAACGTCAAGGAGATCTACGACACCTGCGCCGCCCTCGATCGCGATCCAAAAAACGTGATCTTCAATCAGTTCTGCGAGTTCGGAAACTACCTCGTGCACGCGACCTGCACCGGGCCCGCCCTCTCGGCCATCTACGAGGACGCCCGCGTGCGTCACCCGGGGCTGCGGTTGGCGGCGTTTACCTCGGCGACCGGCTCGGCCGGGACCATCGCTGCCGGTGACCATCTCAAGTCCCAGCACGGGACCCGGATCGTCGCGGTCGAGGCCACGGAGTGCCCCACGTTGCTCTACAACGGCTTCGGCGAGCACAACATCCAGGGCCTCGGCGACAAGCATGTGCCCTACATACACAACGTCATGAACACCGCCCTCGTCGTGGGCATCTCCGACCACGCGACCGACGGGCTGGGCTTCCTCGCGGGGCACGCCGCCGGGCGAGAGTACCTCGTGCGGCGACGGGGTGTTTCGGCCGAGGTCGTCGAGAGCCTCTCGGCGCTCGGCCTCTCCGGATGGTGCAACGTGCTAGCGGCCATCAAGACGGCGAAGTACCTTCGCCTCGGCAAGGACGACGCCATCGTCACGGTCGCGACCGACTCGGCGGCGATGTACGGCTCCGAGCGCGACAAGGCGGCCAACCGGTACTTCGCGTCCGGCTTCGACGCCGTCACCGCCGGAGAGGTCTTTGGCCAGCACCTGCTCGGCCAAGGCACCGACGACCTGCTCGAGCTGTCCGCGCGCGACAAGGACCGCATCTTCAACCTCGGCTACTTCACTTGGGTCGAGCAGCAGGGGGTCAGCGTCCACGACTTCGAGTCTCGCCGGAGCCAGAGCTTCTGGACCGGACTGCGTGCGCTGGTCCCTGCGTGGGACGCGATGATCGCGCAGTTCAACGCCGAGACGGGGGTGACGGGCGCGTGAGCCAAGTCGCGCGGCAGGTGTGTGGCGGCTGCGGGGCCATCGTTCCGCTGGAGGCCGGGCTCGTCTTCCGCTGCCCGAACGCCGACACCGACGCGGGAGAGCACGTCCTGCGTCGGGTCGTCCCGTTGCCGACCGATCTGGGCGATCCCGGGGAGCTCAACCCCTTCGTCCGTTTTCGTCGTCGGCTTCTGGCCTGGCATCGGGCGCACCAGGCCGGCTGGAGCGATGCGCGTTTTGTGGCCCTCGTCGAACAGCTCGACGCGGCGGTCGCGGCGGTGGACGGCACCGGATTTCGCTTCACGCCGCTCGGGCGCTTTCCTGCGCTCGACGCGGCTACCGGCGTAGCCACCTGGGTCAAGGACGACACGCGCAACGTGAGCGGCTCGCACAAGGCGCGCCATCTGTTCGGTGTTCTGCTGGAGCTGGAGGTCGCCCATGCGCTGGGCCTTGGGCCGGAGCGCCAGACCCCGTTGGCCATCGCGAGCTGCGGGAACGCCGCGCTCGCCGGAGCGGTCGTAGCACGCGCGGCCGAGCGACCGATCCGGGTCTTCATCCCGACAGACGCCAACCCGAAGGTCGTTGCCCGGTTGCGCTCGCTCGGCGCCGAGGTCGTCGTCTGTGAGCGCAGGACCGGCGAAGTCGGCGACCCGTGCTATCTCCGCTTCCGCGAGGCCGTCGACCGCGGCGCGCTCCCGTTCTGCTGCCAGGGCCCCGACAACGGGCTGTGCATCCAGGGTGGCGAGACGCTCGCCTGGGAGCTGCTGGCCGGACTCGACGCGCGCCAGGTCGCGCTCGATGCCCTGTACGTGCAGGTGGGCGGTGGTGCGCTGGGCAGCGCCATGGTTTCGGCGTGGACTGACGCCGTTCAAGCTGGGCTCGTCTCGCGGCTGCCGCGCTTCCGGATGGTTCAGACGGAGGCGGTAGCGCCCCTCGAGCATGCCTGGCGGCGCATCACCGCGGAGCCCCTCGGGCTGCGACGCGCCCGCGCGCATCGGGCCCAGGTCATGTCTCCCTGGAGCGAGCCCGGTCACAGCGCCGCGCACGGCATCCTCGATGACGAGACCTACGACTGGCTCGCGCTCGTCGAGGGCATGTTGGCTTCCGGCGGCGCCCCGGTCGTGGTCGACGAGGTCACCGTGCTTGCGGCCGCTGAGCTCGGCCCGCGCGCGACCGGGATATCGGTCGACCCCACCGGTACCTCCGGCCTCGCCGGGCTCCTCGCAGCGCGCCCCCTCGGTGGCGAGGTCGGCGTGCTCTTCACGGGAGGCCTCCGATGAGTGTGGTGACCATCGCCATGACCGAGACGTGCAACGTGTTCCCCGACATGCCGGCGCGCGTCGCGGACCTGGGCGTGCTCACCGGCAAGCTCGACGCGTTGCGTGACGCCAACCTCCGCCACCACGCGGAGCTCATCGGGCTCGCGGCAGGGCAGGGCGCCGCGATCGTCGGCCTGGGCGAGCTGTTCGCCGCGCCGTATTTCGCGCTCGACCACTACCCGCAGTTTCTCGCCCTTGCGGAGGACGCCGCGACCGGGCCCAGCGTTCAGGCGATGGCGCACGCGGCACGAACGCACGGAGTCGTCGTCATTGCGCCCATCTACGAGCTGAATCCTATCACCGGCCGGCGCTTCAACACGGCGGTCGTCCTCGATCGCGATGGCTCCGTGCTCGGCAAGTACCGGAAAACGCACATCCCGCAGGGCACCAACGACAAGGGGAGCTTCCACGAGACGCGGTACTACCAGTCGAGCGACGGTCAGCTCGGGCCCATGCCCAAAAACCGCTCGCAGAACCCGTACTTCCCCGTCTTCGAGACCCACCTGGGCCGGCTCGGCGTCGCCATCTGCTATGACCGCCACTTTGACGGCGTGATGTATTCGCTTGCGGCCAACGGCGCCGAGATCGTCTTCTGCCCCGCCGTGACGTTCGGGACCAAGTCCCAGCGCGTCTGGCATCAGGAGTTCTTCGTCGACGCCGTGCGCCATAACCTGTTCATCGCGGGCTCCAACCGCAAAGGAACCGAGCCACCGTGGAGTATCACGTACTTCGGCGAGAGCTACGTCTGCGGACCCAACGGCCTCGTGCCCAACCGCAGCACGCACTCGGAGCTGGTCCTGTGCGACCTCGACCTCGCCGAGCTACGCTCGCCCGATCCGTCCGGTTGGAATCTCCCGCGCGACCTACGGCCGGACATCTACTCTCCGCGGCCCGCGCGGTCGTGAACCCTTGCGTGTCGCTCCACGGCGACCCTTAGTTGGATCTCCATGCTGGACGTCTCCGCGTTCACCAGTGCCTGCCGTCAGCTCCAGACGAGCCTGGCCTACCTCAGCTCGGATGCGGCGCTCGCAGACCCGGAGCTGCGCAAGCAGTTTCGTGGAGCGAGCATCCTGGCATTCGAGTTCACACACGAGCTCGCCTCCAAGATGCTCCTCCGCCGCCACGTCGCGACGCTGCTCCCCAATCCAGCAGAGGCCGCGGGGCTGTCGCACATGGATCTGCTGCGAGCGGCATCCTCGGCCGGCCTTCCCTTGGACCCCACAGCGTGGCGTCGTTACCGGGAGCTTCGAAACCCGACCAGCCACACCTACGACGGCGAGCGCGCGGAGGAACTCGTGGCGATGCTACCTGACTTCCTGGTCGCCGCGTCGCAGTTGGCGGCCGCGCTGAGGGCCGCTCATGGGTGAGCTCGGGTTGACGACGGTGCAGCGCCGCGAGCTCGAGGCCATCCTGGCCACTCAGGTACCCGAGGCGCGCGTCGTCGCGTTCGGCTCCCGCGCGCGGGGCGACCATCGGCTGGGCTCCGATCTGGACCTGCTGCTCGAGGCCCAGGGGCGTGTGCCCTTGCAACGGCTGCTTGACCTCCACGCCGCGCTGGGCGAGAGCGCCTTGCCGTTTCGAGTCGATGTGGTCGACGGAAATGCGGCCGCCCCGGCGTTCGTGGCCGCCATCCGCGGCGGGTCGACGGTGATTCTGCGGGAGGCACCGGGAGCGTGGCGCCCTACTTCTTCGTGATCGTGAGCTTGTAGGCCCCAGCCTTGACCTTGCCCCAGTACGGCGTGCTCACCCAGATGAGCACGGTCTGGTTGGCCTTGAGCTCGAGGGGGTAGTCCGCGTCGTTGTGGTTGTAGACCCCGTCGATCTCGCCGATCGTCCCGGCCTTCGGGCACTGGTCCACCGTGTTGTAGAGGTGCTTCTTGCTCGTGCCGGTGTAGGCCTCGGCGGACGCACCGAGGGACTCGACGTCGGTCTCGAGCGTCAGCACGTACTGGCCATCGGCCGGTGCGGTGAAGGCGATGGAGTCGTCGGGCGTCTCCTTCCACTCGAGGCGGGGCGAGGTGACCCAGTTGGGCAGTCCCACCGTCGTGCCCTCGTAGACGGCCGGGAGTGAGGGGCCCAGCGTGACGTGCGGGCAGGTGCTCGTGTTGGCGGCTGTGTCCGGAACGACCTTCCCCGGGTCGACCCCGACGGGGATGTCGGACCCCGTGGCTGCGTCTGAGCCCCCAGGTACGTCGGTCAATGCGACGTCTCCGATTGCGCTTGGCGTGTCCTTGCCGGCCCCCGCGTCCGCAGAGCCGGAGCCTCCGGCGGTCGAACAGCCGGTTAGTGCCATTGGGACAGCGAACGACAACATCAGCGAGAGCAAGGTGCGCATGGCGCTCCCTTAGCGCGACCGCTACTGCCCAGCAAGCGGCATCGTCGGCGTGCTCCCGGGTCGTTATACTAGCTTCGCTCATCTGCTAGTATAAGAGCATGTCCCCCTACGTCGACCTCCCGCTCTCCGCCCAAACGGCCTACGCGCAGCTCTTCGAGGCCGCGCTGGCCGCGAATCTCCACCGAACGGTCGCCGACCTGCGCGGCTCGTTCGCCCGCAAGCGGGTCAGCGGTCACGAGTACTGGTATTTTCAGTTCACCGGACTCGAGGGCAAGCTCAAGCAGGTCTACCTGGGCCCGGCCACGCCCCAGCTCGAGGCGCTCATTGCCGTGCGCCCGTCGGCGCGTCGAGCCGATCCCCTGACGGCATTGGCGCGCTCGGCACAGGTGCTCGGCATGGCGCCCATGGTGCCGCGGCAGTTTCGTGTCCTGAGGCGGCTTGCGGACTATGGCTTCTTTGATGCCGGCAGTGTGCTGGTCGGCACGCACGCTTTCTTGGCCGCAGGCAACGCCTTGGGCGTGCGGTGGGCGACACCCGCGCGGACCGACGATCTCGACTTTGAACACGCAGGCAAGAATCTCTCTCTTGCTCTTCCATCGACCGTCGCGGTGGACACACCCGCCGCCATCGCTTCACTCGAGCTTGGACTGCTACCTGCCCGCTCTCTGTCTGGTGCTCCTGGTCCGATGTACCTGAATCCCAAGGAACCGGAGTTCCGGCTCGACTTTCTCACGCCGCTCAGCCGGCGCAATGACGCCGAGATCGTGCACCCCCGTCTGGGGGTCGCCCTTCAGCCGCTCAAATTCTTGGAGTTCGTGCTCGAGGACGTCACCCAGGTGGTGCTCTTTTGTGCCGAGGGCGCTGTCATTGCCTCGATTCCGAGCCCGGCGCGCTACGCACTACACAAGTTGCTGGTATACGGAGAACGCAGCGTGGCCTTTCGTACCAAGGCCACGAAGGACCTGGTTCAGGCCGCCGCGCTGCTCTCGCTCATGAAGCGCGACCGCCCGGGCGACGTCGAGTCGGCCTGGCGCGATCTCGTGCGGCGAGGATCGGGCTGGCGACGGCGCGTTCGCGAGTCGTTGAGCGCGTTGGAGCGTGTCGCTCCGGAGCTCGACGCGACCGCATGGCTTTCGCAGCTTGCCCCGGTCTAACTCGCGAGGGGCCCAACGTAGCTCACAGTCTCCGGCGCGAGCACGGCCTTCCGAAGCGTGTCGAGAACATAGAACCACGTAAGGTCGACCGCGCCCTCGGCTGTGCCCGAGAGCGTGCCCAGGGGATCGGCTGCGCTAAATTCCAGCGCGAAGCCGTCGCCCGAATAGCGCACGCGACCGTCTGGCGCATAGTCCGCTCGGAGCTCGCGCCCGGCGATCCGCGCGATGCCGTAGCCATGGCCGAAGTGAAAGCCGTCGTGGCCTGGCACCTGCCGGAAGCTCTCCAGGCTGCCAAAGAAACGGGGCTTGACCTTGTAAGGGCCCCCATCCTCGGGGCAAAAGATGTCGCAGTTGCCGCACTCGTTGCAGAAGTCGTGGAACGTGCCGATCTGGTGCTTCTCGATCGTCGCCATCGCCTCGCCGGTTCTCGCGGTGAGCCCCCCGGGAGTCGCTGTCACCCACACGACGGGCACCGAGGTCGTGGGCACCGCGAAGGTGAAGTTGGCGTCATTCGGACACACCGGCACGCACTTGTCGCACGTGATGCAATCGAAGAGCTTGAGGCTGCGTCCGATCTTCTTCGGCGGCTTCTGGTTCTTCGCCTGATGGTAGCGCGGCTCGGCGAGGAGGCGGTCGACCACGAGGCCCGTGTTGCGCAGCTTGGCTTGCGCGAGCGTCTCGCCCTCGGGCGCGCCAGGAAAGGCCCGCAGGACGAAGTCGTCGATGGTCGTCGCGCCGACGGAGGCCATTCGCTCGGAGAGCGCGGTGAGATAGCCGCTGGCGCGCGCGTACCCTCCGGGCTGGAGCAGGTCGCTGCACACCGTAATCGGTACGATGCCGAGCGCTGCCGTGTCCGCGAAATTCTGCCGATCGATCCCGGCCGAAAACGAGATCGGAAAGCGGTCCCCGAACGTGTCCCGAAAACGGCCGACGAGGCTCATCGCCAGCACGTGCAGCGGCGGCCCGGAGAGGTACATCTCGCGCTCGCTCGCCGGAAAGAAGCCGCGGTGATTCTCGACAATCAGCGTGTTGCTGAACTTCACGCCAAAGCCGAGGCCGAGCCCGGCCGCGGTCCCGCCCAGGCGGTCCACGAAGCCGCAGGCCTGGTCCCAGCGCGCGTCCTTGTCGAAGGCCGCATCGGGCACGCGAATGTCGGTGTACCCCATCACGTCGTGCATCAGCTCACGCACGCGGTCTCGCCCGAGCAGCGTGGGGTTGAGCTTGACGATGCAATGGAGGCCCACGTCCTGGAGCAGGAACGCGATAATGCGCTCGATCTCGTCGGGCGGGCAGCCATGGAACGTGCTCAGCGTGAGCGTATCGGAGAGCCGCGGGGCGAAGTCCAGGTCCCGGAGGTGCGCGAGGGCGTCGGGGATCTCGCGTCGCAGCCGCGCGATGACCGGGGTCGCGTCGAGCATCCCGCGCATGAACGCCTGCACGCGCTCCGACCGAATCCCGGCGAGGTCGTAGCCGACGCTCATGTCGAAGATGAGGTCCGTCGCGCCGGGCCTCAGGCCGAGCTTGCCGCTCTCGACGAGCATGCGGATGAGCATCGCGGCCTTGACGTACTCGTCGAGCGACTGTTCGAGCCGAAGCTCCTGCGACCACTCGACGTTGTAACCCACCGTGGCCATGTCGATGCACGGGCGCGGGATCATGAGCGTATCGAGGATCTGCACCGTCTTGAGCTCGTGGATGCGCCCTCCACCGAGCCACGCGAGGACCAGGTTCTGTGCGAGCTGGGTATGTGGGCCTGCGGCCGGCCCGAACGGCGTGCTGGCGCGCTTGCCGTGAAACTGGACCGACAGGTCGCGATCGGGGTCGCCCAAGAAGAACTTCCGCGCGGGGAGGTCGAAGATCGACTGCTTGCGCTCGAGCTCATCGAAGGCGCGCGTCACGAGCGCGGAGAACGGGTAGGGGTGTAGCTCAGCCATGGTCGCGCATCATAGCTGGCGTCGGAACGGGATAGAACCTTGCCTTGTGGTGGGGCTCGCGATAGCGTCACGTCCCATGAGCGCACGCGGACTCCTCCTGGTTCTGGCAATGGGCAGCGCACTTGGCGCGTGCGCCAACGACTTCACGTGCGAGAAGGACTACGACTGCCCGCCCACCCAGGTGTGCAACCGGTCGAGCGGCGTCTGCGAGGACTTCAAGTGCGAGGTCAACGACGACTGCCCCGATCCGGGCAAGGTCTGCGTCAACAACGCCTGCGTCGCCAAGGACGCGGCCCCCAAGACCGTCACGAAGTAGTTCGCTTCGCTTCGCGGAGCTGAGACACGACCCGCTGAAACGCCTCACGACCGCGCCGCGCCACCGGTGTGCCCGAAAAGCGCGCGTCGAAGCCGGCGTCGTCGAGCGCGAGCAGCGCGTCCAGGCGCGGTGCGACGGCGTCCTCCCGTGGCTGGAACGCGGGTCGGTCGGGCGGCTCCGGCTTGCGGTTCCACGGGCAGACGTCCTGGCAAAGATCGCACCCGAAGACGTGCGGCGCGACCTGCGGCACGAGCGCCTCCGGGATGGCGTCCGGCGACTCGATGGTGAGGTAGCTGATGCAGCGGCGCGCATCGAGCACGCCCGGTTCGGGAAACGCCTGCGTCGGGCAGACGTCGAGGCACGCCGTGCAGGAGCCGCAGTGATCGGGGACGACCGTGTCCGGAGCCATCGCGAGATCGGTCAGTACGACCGCGAGGAAGAAGTACGAGCCGCGCTTCGGGTGGATGAGGTTCGTGTGCTTGCCCATCCAGCCGAGGCCCGCGTACTTGCCGAAGACCTTCTCCAGCACGGGACCGTGGTCCACGTACGACGTGAAGCGGTGTCCCGGAGCCCGCGCCGTCAGCTCGGCGCACCAGGTGGTGAGGAGGGCCTCGATGAGCCCGTGGTAGTCGTCGCCCCAGGCGTAGCGCGAGATCCAGCCGCGCTCGGGGTCGCCGGTGAGCGTATGTGGCGCCCGTGTGTCGTAGTCGAGGGCGGCGACGAGCACGCCGCGGAGCGTCGTACCCGGCATCGCCAGCGCCGGAGCCGCGCGGCGGCGCCGATGTCGAGCCATGTAGCGCAGCTCGCCGTGGTAGCCGCGTTCGAGCCAGGTGTCGAAGTGCGCCATCTCGGGGAAGGGTCCCGGTGGCGCCACTCCGACGTCGTCGAAGCCGATGGAACGTCCGAGCGCCTTGGCCGCTGTCGCGCGGGCCTCGGGGCTGAGCGGGAGCCAGGAGTCGTCGGACACGGGCGAGACCGTATCATCAACCTCGGCAATCGCGGAGACCGACCTTGCGAGCGGTCGCGCCGTCTGTTAAGTCGGCACGCGTGACCCGCATCCTCATCACGAACGACGACGGCATTCGCGCTCCCGGGCTTGCGGCGCTAGCGCGCATGGCCGCGCGCTGGGGCGATCCGCTGATCGTCGCGCCGGACCGCGACAAGAGCGGCATCGGTCACGCCATCACGCTCAAGGAGCCGCTGCGCGCGCACCGGCTGTCCGCGGGGGCGCTCCCCTGCGAGGCCTGGGAGGTCGTCAACGGCAGCCCGACCGACTGCGTCTACTTGGGTCTGCATCACGTGTTGGCGGGGGAGCGGCCTGCGCTCGTGCTCTCGGGCATCAACCCGGGGCCCAACCTGGGCTGGGATGCGTTCTACTCCGGCACCGTCGCTGGCGCGCGTGAAGGTGCGCTCCAGGGCGTTCCGGGCGTCGCGTTCTCGTTGCTGTCTGGGCCCGAGCTGCCCTTCGACGAGCTCGGACCCATCGTAGACCACGTTATTGAATACGCGCTCGCCACCCCGCTGCCTCCGTGGGTGTGCCTGAACGTGAACGTGCCCAACCCGCGCATTGGCCCCATCCGCGGCATTCGCGGCACCTGCCTCGGCCAGCGGCACTACTCCAAGGAGATTCACGTGCGCCAGGATCCGCGCGGCGGCGAGTATCTCTGGATTGGCGGCAAGGACGTCTTCATGCCGGACCTCCCCGGCAGCGACTGCAACGCCGTGCGCGAGGGCTTCGTCGCGGTCACGCCGCTCGGCTGCGATCTCACGCACCCCGCCGCGTTGGCCAACCTCGCCACCATCGAATCGACGCTCTAGGAGCCCAGAATGACCATCGCAGCGACCCGTGCCGCCACCATCTCTGCCGCGATTCGCGACATCCCCGACTTTCCCAAGCCCGGCATCCTGTTCAAGGACATCGCGCCGCTACTCGAGACGCCGGCTGCGTTTCGGGCCGCCATCGACGGCCTGGCCGAGCGCTACGCCAGCGCGCGCCTCGACCGCATCGTGGGCCTCGAGAGCCGCGGCTTTCCGTTTGGCGGCGCGCTGGCCGACCGCCTCGGTGTGGGCTTCGCCATGGCCCGCAAGCCGGGCAAGCTGCCTTATCGCAAGGTGAGCGTGGAGTACGCGCTCGAGTACGGCACCGACCGCATCGAGATGCACGTAGACGCGGTCAAGCCCGGACAGCGGGTGCTCATCGTCGACGACCTCCTGGCCACGGGAGGCACCGCCGCAGCGGCCATTCGGCTCGTGCAGGGCGAGCTCGGCGGCGAGATCGTCGCGTGCGCGTTCGTCGTAGAGCTCGCCTTTCTTGGCGGTCGCGGTCGACTCGAGCCGACACCGGTGTTCTCGCTCGTGACCTATTGATTAAGAGCGCTTAAGCGGACAGTCGCCGCGTGGGTCCCTACCTTGCGACCCATGCGAACCACACAACTCACGCTCTCCCGTTTCACCTCCTTCAAGCCCCTGCTCGCCTTCGCCATCGCCGTCTCCGCGTGCGACGGAGCTGCGCCGACAAGCCTGGCCGTGCCCGAAGCGAGTCCGACTGAGCTCGTCGCCGTGTCGCCGCAGCCGCAGGTGCGGGTCGACCCGCCGATCGGTCTCGGGACCCCAGTCGCGGCCCCCGGAGCGCTTGCCCCCGTCCGCTTCGTGAACCTCTACGCCGGCGGCGCCGCGATGGCCGTGGCGCCCGACCCTCACAGCACGCTCATCGTCCCGTGGCTCGGCGTCTCCGCACGGCTCGACGTGGACTCGACCCAGCCCGTGACCGTCGCCGCGAGCGGAGCACCTTCGGTCACGACCACGGTTCCGCTGACCCCCGGTGATGTCACGCAGGTCGCGTTCCTCGGGCAGGCCAGCGATGGCGCCAAGCTCGTGTCCTTTGCGCCGTCGCCCAAGGCCGGGCGCCTCGTTCGGGCCGTCAACGCGTCACCCCACCTCGGCGGCGGGTCCATCTACCTGGCGGGCGCGACGGGCGCCTCGAGCGCCTCGATCGGCTACGGCAAGGCGACTGACTGGCGGACGCTGTCCGAGAAGGCCGCGATCGCCGGCGCTCCCATGCGCATCCTGGGGCACTTCTCGAAGCGGTCCGTCGACCTCACCCTCGACCACGCCATCACGGAGCCGACGACGCTCTACCTCAGCACCAACGGCGATGAGGAGCTCGTCGTCGTCGGCGTCACTGACTCCGGAGCGTCCTTCGTTCAAGGTCCCATCGCAGCGACCGCACGTGTACGCTTTGGCCACTACGCGGTTGGCGTCGGTCTCGTCACTTGGCGCCTCGACGGTGCGCCCATCGCAGGTGCCGAGGAGGCCCAGCCGTTCCTGACCGGCCGTGACTACGTAACGGTCTCTCCCCGGCCCCAAGCGACCGTCACTGCCGTCAGCGGCGGCGTCGTGGTCGCGACCCTCTCCGGCCCGATTCCCAAGTTTGCCGAGCTGTCGTTTCAGCTCGTTGGCAGCGCGAGCGCGCCCGTCATCCTGTCCATGCTCGATGGCCAGGTCGAGCACCTCGTCCCCAACACGACGATCGCGCAGGCGCATCTCGTCGACGCGAGGCCGAAGGGGCAATCCGCGCTCTCGCTTCAGGTGCTTGCGCTCGACACCCTCGGCGCCGGACCTGGCTGGAACCCGTTCTTGGAGCTGGTCGCGCCGTCTACCTCCACGCTGTTGACCGACGTACCGCAGCACAATCTTCTGCTGGGCGTCGATCTCGATAGCAACGGCAGCCGCGATCATCGTGTTGCCGCCGGCTACTTCGGTGCGGGGAGCCAGGCCACGTTGACCTACGTCGTCGACGACGCCGGCCGGCCCTGGATGGCCGGTCAGTGGTCCGGCGGAGCGGCCCTCGTGAACCTTGCCGTAGACCGCACGGCGTGGGTTCGGCTGTGGAATGTCGGATCGCCTACGGCCGTCGCCCTCGCGAGCAACGGCTCCACGCCCATCCACGGCGAGTGGCCGTCCTCTGCCACGCCGTCGGGCCGCGCGACGGCGCTGATGCCCACGGTCGATGGCGCTCACGAGCTCACCGTCGGTGGCAGCCCGCTGCCGACCGTGCTCGAGCCGCTGACCGAGACGACGCTCCTCGTCCTCGGCGATGGCGCGACGCTTCCGGTTACGACGACCCACCAGGTCGAGGAGTCCGTCGCGCGCGTCACCTTCATCAACGCCAGCGCCGGCGTCGTCAGCGCCGCTCTGTCACCTGGAGTCGAGCTCGCGGCCTCGCTGGGCCCGAAGGGCGTGAGCGGCGAGGTCGCCATCACCCCGGCCGACACCGCGCTGTCGCTCACCGTGATGCGGGCCGACGGCGGCGTCCTGACGTTCGGCGTGCCGACGCCGTACGCGTCCGGGACTACGCTCATGGTGCTCAATGACGACGTCGACTGGCCCACGCTTCACGTACTCCTGCCGGGCAGCGAGCCCATGACGGTGCACGCCAACGAGCTCTCGGCCAAGGTCCGCGTGCTTACGGCGTTTGCCGGAACCGGTACGGCGACCCTGGCGATCGACGGCGAGACCGTTGGCACGATTGAGACCAAGTCCTGGGGCACTGAGAAGGTGTCCGTCGGCTCGTCGGGGACCGTGGTCGTTCCCGCGGGAGCACACACGCTGACCGTGACCAGCAACACGAGCACACTCTCGCTGCCCGTCAGTCTCGCGAGCGGCACGACGACCGAGCTGATGGTCTTCACCGACGGCACCGGCATCGTGCTCCCCAGCATGGGCGACCAGCCCAAGGACAAGGTCCTGGTCATCAACGCGACCACGAGCCTGAAGGCCTCGAGCCTCTTTGTCTCCCAGGGCGGGAAGGAGAACCTGCCGTGGCTCGCGAACCTCGCCCCGAAGAGTGTGTCCGTTGTCGTCTTTCCGAAGTCGGGCGGGCTCTTGAGCGTGGACTACGACCTCGACGGTACGCCCGACTGGCGCCAAGGTTGCGGGATCGCCCCCGGCACGCGGGTCATCATCCTGGGCAACGGCGAAGCCCAGGCCATCGCGCAGTTCTACAGCGACTACGCGGTCATCGTGGGCAAGAAGCTCCCCAAGTGAGCGCTAGAGCGCACTGACGGTCCCACGCAGGTGGCGCGTGCGGAGATCGGGTGAGGTGAGCGTGAACTCGTGTCCGTTCTCAGCCCCTTGCGCGTAGAAGTGGACCCGACCGGGAAGAAAGACCGGCCGCTCGAAGCGCACGGTGCACTGCTTCGGCCCGTTCGGCAGCGCGTCTTGGAGCTCTCCGAGGCAGCGCGCCAGGCTCCACATCCCATGGACGATAGCTCGCTTGAAGCCGAAGGAGCGGGCAGTCAGCGCGCTCAGGTGAATCGGGTTGTAGTCACCGGAGATGGCCGCATAGCGGCGCCCGAGGTCGGCGCGCAGTGTCCAGATCGTGCTGCGAGCGGGCCTGACGTCCAGACCGGCGGGTGCCTCATCGGAGCGCTTCTCTCGCGTCGTCGCGCCAGGCTTGGGCGCCGCCTTGGGCCGGGACAGGATGGAAGCGGTGGATTCCCACACGCAGTCCGAGCCGAGGCTCGCGCGCGTGTGCAGGTCGAAGAGCGTCCCGCGCGGATCGTCGCGATGTCCCTCGACGGAGGCCTCGAGGTCATAGGCACCGTCGGCCGGAAGCGCCCCCCGTTGGACGATGCGATTGGTGACGTGGATGAGCCCGGCGACCGGCAGCGGAAACTCCGAGCGGCCGAGCAGCGCGATATGGAGGTCGCCACTGAGCATCTGGAGAAACGGGAGCGGAAGCTCCCCGTCGTCACCGAGGCTGCACAGCGCGCGGTACGTGGTGAGCCGCTCCGCGACCGGCACGACCCCGCTGCGCGCAGTGACCAGGCGCGGGATGGTCGCGCCCTCCGTGAGACCCGGCCGACGCGCCAAAAGCGCTTTCACGAGCTGGAAGCCGCTCATGAGGCACCGCCCTGGCGGCCTTCGCTGGGCCAGACCGGCTGACTGCGAAGCCGCTCCGGCCACGCGGAGCCGCGATTGCCGGGGATCTCGCGTCCGGTCGGGTCGCACGCGAAGTTGCCGACCTCGGCGAAGGCGCGCTCCTGGCACACCCGACCCGATCGCGCGGGATCGCGAAAGCGCTGGAGCTTGCCGCCGCGCTCGATCAAGACCGCCTCGTGCGGTCCGAGGCGCAGGTCGACGAGCGCGCCCTTGCGCTCTCGGCTCTGGAGCTGCTCCTCGTTGCCGATGGGGTCCGCGACGGTCTTGGCCTTGAGCGTCCAGACGAGCAGCGAGGTCGGGTCGCGACCGGGAAACGCGCTGGCGAGCAGATCCGTGTAGCCGTAGAACTGCTTGCCCACATCGTTCTGATTGACGGGGCCGGCCATCAGGCAGCAACCAGCGAGCAGGTCGCAATCGCTCGGCAGGTCGACAGTGCCCATGAGCTCGCAGTAGAGCGCGCTCCGAGACGCGAAGGCGCCGAAGGCTCGCACCGCTCGGATGAAGTCGAGCCCTTCGGCCTCCACCTCCGACCGCGAGAGGCCGCCGACGTAGATGCGCTGCCCGGTGAGCGCAAACGCCTTGCGCCCCTTCTCCGCGTTGCGGCTGAAGGCCTTGCCCGTCGGGAGGTCGACCCAGAGCGGCAGGTCGCGAATGAGCGCGTCGGTGACGTCATTGAGCGCCTGGCGGACATCGCGCAGCCGCTGCTTGCCATTGGGCGTGAGCACGTCGATGCGCTCGAGCAGCGCCAGGCGTTTGGTGGTGTCACGGTCGAGGCCAGTCCAGTGCGAGAATGCGTTGAAGGCCGCGCGACCGGCCTGCTCGTTGAGCGCCATCGACACGTCCATCGCCTGACGTTCGAGGTACGGGGCGGGCGCCTTGTCCTCGTGATTGACGCCCGGTTGGATGCGCTCGCTGCGAAAGGCCATGAGGTTGGCCCCGATTCTGCGCCACGTCTCGCGGTCACCTGGGATGGCCTCACCGGGCGCCGCGCCGCCGACCTGCACGACGGCGGCAACACGCCAGCCTGCGCGCCGCTCCGCTGAGGTGAGGCCCGCGAGGTCCTCGATCTGACGCGCGACCGCCGCGTTCGCCGCGCGGTGCCTCCCCGCAAACGGCGCCATCAGCCCCAGGGCTCGGCGCTGTCCACCCGAGGCGATGACGGCCGCCCGCTCCATCGCGTCGGCGAGGATGCCCACGTGGAGGTGCTGGAGGTAGCCAATGGTCGGGATGTCGTCGGCGTCGAAGTACCGCTTGCGCACGATGCGCCAGGGCACCTGGAGCAGGCTGAGCACCGGCGCGTGGCCCGCCAAGGTGAGCAGCATCGTGAACGGCGTGCGGTACGGTCGCGAGAAGACGACGTGCGCGTAGGCAGCGCCGTCGAGGGCCGCGGCCTCGACCCCGTCCAGGGTACGCAGCAGCGGGACGAGGCGCGCGGCGGCGTCTTGGCTGAGCGTCGTGACCCGATGGCCGCGGTAGTTGGTCGACTGGCGCGCGCTCAGCACACCGAGGGCATGCTCGTCGAACAGCTCGGCGTCCGTTGCGCTCGGGGACGGGCCGAACGCCGTCGGTCGAGCCATGGACAGGAGCCGCAGGGCCTGCTCGGCATGGGCCGCGTTCAGCGCAACGCGGACGCGATAGCCGACGGGCGACGGCGAGTCGAGATGGGTCGGGAGGTGGTACCGCGTGCGCCTCTCGCCCGCGGCGGCGACGGTCGCGCTGCGCGACGGGCGCACTTCGGACGGTACGATAGGTACGACGTCTAACGGCTTTTGGACGAGGTCGTGCGGCATGGGGTTCCTTTCGGCGGCGTATCGCATGGCCGCCAACGGCCCGCAAGGTCGGCTTGGGCCAAGCCCGCCGCAGAGCTGCAACCGCGTGACTGCGCCGCGGTGGACGCGGGGCGCGTCTTGAGGTAGGGTCAGGGTCCTGTGGCTTTCGCGGCGGACGAGCGTCGCGACCCGGAGCTTCAGAAACAGCAACGCTCGCGCACGACGCGACCGTTGCGCACCCCTCGACCTCGGGACCCGCCCATCGCGCAGCCCCAGAAGGAACGACGCATGCCCCCCACCACCCGAGCCACGAAGTTCAACGCCGGTCAAGAGATCGACGCCCAGTGCCCCAAGTGCGAGCTCCTGCTCGCGCACACGGTCCTTGCGGCGGTCAACGGCGTCCCTGCGCGCATCATGTGCAACACCTGCAAGCGCGAGGGCAAGTGGCGCGCCTCGATGTCGCCGGGGACCAAGGTCGCTGGCGCGGCCCCGAAGCGGACGACGACCGACGCCGACGGCACGGTGCGGGTTACCTCGAAGCGCTCGCCGCCGGAGGATCCGGCTGTGGGCTGGGCCAACCAGATGCGGCTTGCCGCGAACACCGGGCGCGCGACCAAGTCCTATGACATGAAGGGCGCCTTCGAGATCGGCGAGGTCATCGCCCATGCGCGCTTTGGCGACGGCGTCGTGCGTGACGCGCCTGCGGCCGACCGCATCGTCGTCGTGTTCAAGGAAGGCGCCAAGGTGCTCGCGCACCGGCGCGCCTGATCAGCCCAAAAGCTCTGTAAACACCGCGGTTTGGAGCGCGTCGAGGGCGACGTCGGCGTCGGCGACCGTCTGCGCACCCGCATAGGGAAGCACCGTCTGCAGGTAGGCCTTGAGCTTGGGCTCCGTTCCGCTCGGCCGCAGGATGACGCGAGCGCCGTCGTCTAGCGTGAGGGTCAAGCAGTCGGTGCCGGGAAGCCAATCGCGAACGCGCGCCACGGCTCGCCCCCCAATCGCCAGCGGAGGCGAGGCCCGGAGCGCGGCCATGCGCGCGGCGTGACGAGCGATACCGCCGGGCGCCGCGTCGACCAGGCTCTTTTGACGCGAGGCGACGTAGCCATGACGACGCCAGAGGGCCTCGAGCCGCGTCCAGAGCGGGATGCCGTGGCTCAAGAGCCGCGCGACGAGCAGGGCGGCGCCGATACCGTCCTTGTCGCGCACCGCCGGACCGACCGCGTAGCCTAGGGCCTCCTCGTAGGCGAAGACGAAGTCGTGCGTCGCGTCGAGCTCCAGGGCGCGGTTCCAGAGCCACTTGAAGCCGGTGAGCGTCTCCTGGCAGGTCGCGCCGTGGCTCTCCGCGATGCGCGCAAGCAGGTCCGACGAGACGATGGTCTTGGCGACGTACGCCGGACGCGCGGTTGCCGGGCGTTGCGCCAGCAGGGCCTCGCCCAGCAGCGCGCCGAGCTCGTCTCCGGACAGCCGACGGAAGCGCCCATCGTCGCGGCGGACGGACACGGCCAGGCGATCGGCGTCGGGATCGTTGGCTAGCGCGACGTCGAGCCCGTGCTCACCTGCGAGGGCCTCGACGCGGTCCATCGCGCCGATCTCCTCGGGGTTGGGGAAGGTGACCGTCGGGAAGGCGCCGTCTGGAGCGCGTTGCTCGGGCACGGTGAGGACCGCCGCGCCGTCGTGCGTCAAGGCCGCCTCACAGAGGTGCGCTCCGACGCCGTGGAGCGGCGTGTAGGCGACGCGCACGGGCGTGGAGCCCTTCGGCAGGTGCGCCAACTGCCCGGCGATGGCCGCGAGATAGGCGGTGTGTACGACGTCGGCGTCGAGCCAGACGACGGCGCCGCCCTCGGCGATGGCCGGTTCCTGAGCGCGGATCGCGGCCGCAATGCCGCGATCGTGGGGCGGGATGATCTGCGCCCCATTCGCCCAGTAGACCTTGTAGCCGTTGTAGGCCGGCGGGTTGTGGCTGGCGGTGACCACGATCCCGGCCGCGGCGTCGAGGTGCCGCGTCAAAAACGCCACGAGGGGCGTCGGCGAGAGCGGCGGACAGCGATGGACGCGAAAGCCTGCCGCGACGAGCACGGCGGTGGCCTCGTCGGTGAACGCTTCGGAGCCATTGCGGGCGTCGTGTCCGATGACCACGCCACGCGTGCGCGCCTCCGGGATCATTCGGGCGACGTAGCTGGCCAGACCCGCGGTGGCCTTGCGCACGAGCAGCCGGTTCATGCGGCCGGGTCCGGGTCCCAGCGTGCCGCGCAGGCCGGCGGTTCCGAACTCGAGCCAGCCGTCGAACCCCTCATGGAGCGCGGCCAGAATCGCGGCATCGTTGGACGTCGCGCCGTCGGCGAGGCGCAGCGCCTCCGCTCGCGTGACGGGGTCCGGGTCTTCGGCGGCCCAGGCGCGGGCGCGGGCGCTCAGTGTCACGAGATCGTCCACGGAGACCTCCGAACGAGTCGGCGTGCTTCGATGGGTTGTCGGGGGTCGACCCCGCTCGGCGCGGGGTCTCTCATTCCGGATGGTGGGCGTTGCAGGATTTGAACCTGCGACATCTGCCGTGTGAAGACAGCGCTCTCCCCCTGAGCTAAACGCCCATCGGGTGCGCGCGAGACTAGGAGGCTCGCCGCCGTGTGTCAAGCGGACGAGGGAGCCCCATGACACACCGCTCCAGCTAGGCTACGCTCCTCTCGAGGATGATCCCGAACGACCCCCCGCTGCTCACCTCTCAGGTTCCCGGTCTGGAGCCGGTCTATTGTGGCAAGGTCCGGGACGTCTACGACGTGGGCTCGGGTCGCCTGTTGCTCGTCGCGACCGACCGCCTCTCCGCCTTCGATTACGTCTTGCCCACGGGGATCCCCGGGAAGGGGCGCGTGCTGACGGCGCTGTCGAACTTCTGGTTCGCGCGGCTCCTGCCGCAGCTCGGCGTGGTGAGCCAGGCCTCGGGGCAGAGCGTCTCCGACGTGGTCAGCGACCGAATCGCTCTCACCGCGCTCGAAGGCCGCTCGGTTGTCGCGCGCGCGGCCACGCCGCTGCGGCTCGAGGCCGTCGTCCGTGGCTACGTCACCGGCAGCGGCTACCTCGAGTACCGTCGGACCGGCGCGATCTCGGGCGTGTCGCTCCCACCGGGCCTGGTGGACGGCGCCCGCCTCGGCGAGCCGATCTTCACGCCGACGACCAAGGCGCCCAAGGGCCAGCATGACGCTCCAATGACCTTCGACGAGGTCGTCGCGCTCATCGGCCGCCCGCTGGCGACCCAGGTCCGCGAGGTGAGCCTCGCGCTCTACTCGGCCGCGAGCCGTCACGCCGAAGCGCGCGGCATCCTGATCGCGGACACCAAGCTCGAGTTCGGCCTCATCGACGGAGAGCTCGCGCTCATCGACGAGCTCCTCACGCCCGACTCGTCGCGGTTCTGGCCCAAGGATCGCTGGACTCCGGGTCAGCCGCAGCAGAGCTTCGACAAGCAGATCGTCCGCGATTGGCTCCTCGCGTCGTGCTGGGATCGGAGCACGCCGCCGTCAGAGCTGCCACCCGACATCGTCCGACGCACCGCGCTCAAGTATCGCGAGGTGCTCGATCGCTTGACCGGACCCGCGCGGGCGTGACGCTCACGCTGGAAGCGGCCGTGGCTCTGCTGCGCCGGGGTGAGGTCGTCGCCTTTCCGACCGAGACCGTCTACGGACTGGGCGCCGACGCGCGCCGTTCGGACGCCGTAGCGCGAATCTATGCGCTCAAGGGCCGGCCAGCCGACCACCCGCTCATCGTCCATGTCGCGCTGCGCGAGGCCCTTGCGGACGTCGCCACGGAGGTCAACGAGGCAGCCCATCGGCTCGGCTCGGCCTTCTGGCCGGGTCCGCTCACGCTGGTCGTCGCGCGCGGAGGTGATCTTTGTGCCGAGGTCACAGGCGGTCGTTCCACCGTCGCCGTCCGGGTCCCCGATCACCCGCTCGCACTCGCGCTGCTCGGCGCTTTCGGCGGGCCCGTCGCGGCGCCCTCGGCCAATCGCTTCGGCGCCGTCAGTCCCACCGCGGCCGAGCACGTGCGGGCTGACTTCGGTGACGCCGTGGCCGTGCTCGATGGCGGGCCGTGCGTCGTAGGTCTGGAGTCGACAATCGTCGACTGCTCGGGGCCCAGCCCTGCGATCTTGCGGCCCGGCGGCGTCACGCGCGAGGCCATCGAGGCGTGTCTCGGCCACGCCGTCCCCGTGCTGCTCACGAGCGCCGTACGCGTCTCAGGCCAGCTCGAGAGCCACTACGCTCCGCATGCGGAGGTGCATGTCGCCCGTGGTGACGCGGCCGACGCCCTGGCGCGCACGCTCGCGGCCCATCGGCGCGTCGCGGTGCTCGCACCCGTCCTGAGCGACGCGGCCCGCGGCGACGGCGTCCTGCACGTGTTCCTGGGATCGACCGCGGAGGCGCAGGCGCGCGAACTCTACTCCGCTCTGAGACGAGCCGATGCGCTGGGAGTCGACGCGATCGTGGTCGCTTCGGCGGGATCCGTGGAGGGTCTTGGACTCGCCCTCGCCGATCGGCTCAGCAAGGCTAGCGCGCCCCGTTCCTAGGCGGCGGTCGTCGACGCGCGCTGCCCACGCCAGGCGCGGTAGGCGGCAATGATGCCCGGCAGGATGGACAGGAACACGACGACGATGATGACCTTCTCGATGTGCTTGACGAGTCCCGGGAACTGCGTGCCCAGGAAGTACCCGATGAACGACATCGACGTAATCCACGCCACGCCGCCCACGATGTTGTACGTCGCAAAGCGCTTGTAGCCCATCTCCGCGATACCCGCGACCACCGGAGCGAAGGTGCGCGCCAACGGCATGAAGCGCGCGATCACGATGGTCTTGCCGCCGTGCTTCTCGTAGAACTCCTTGGTCGCGATCAGGTGCTTGCGCTTGAACCACCAGGAGTCAGGCCGGTCGTAGAGCGCGTGGCCCATCTTCTTGCCGAACCAGTAGCCGACCGCGTCACCGACGATGGCGCACGGGATGAGCACCGCGTTGAGGAGCAGGATGTTCAGGCTGGCGCTCGGACCAGCCGCAAACAGCCCGGCCGTGACGAGCAACGAGTCTCCCGGCAGGAAGAAGCCGGCAAGGAGCCCCGTCTCCGCGAAGATGATGATGGCGAGCCCCGGGAGCCCGACCTTCATCACGAGGTCTTTGAGGTCGACGACCCCGTCGGTGTTGAGGTCGGTGAACCCGAACAGCTTGTAGATCTTCTCCATCATGAGGACGGACTCCGCTCCGCTCGAAGGTTTGAGGAAACTAGGGTGCCTGCCGCGTAATGGCCGTTCGGCGTACGATCTTTGGCCCGGGTGTCGCGGCCTTGGGCTTGGCGGGCGCTTTGGGCGGCGCTTTGGGGGCTGCCTTGGGCTTGGCCGTGGCGCTCGCGGTCGTCTTGGGCGCCGTCTTGGGCGCCGCCTTCACGCCGCGTGCTGCGGGACGACCGCGCCGGACCTTCGTCGACGGACCCGCCTCGGCCTTCTTCTCGATGAGCGCCACGGCGTCCTCGAGCGTCAGCGTCTCGGGCGTCGTGCCCTTGGGCAGCGTCGCGTTGATGCCATCGCAGGTGACATAGGCCCCAAACCGTCCGGCCATCACCACGAGCGGCTTCTCTCGCGTGGGGTGCGCGCCGAGCTCCTTGATGGGGGCCGGCCCCGAGGCCCGCCGCGCCGTGCGCTTGTCCGCCGAGAGCAGCTCCATCGCGCGCGCAAAGCTCACGCTCAGCACGTCGTCATCCTTGGTCAGCGAGCGAAACTCCGAGCCGTGCTGCACATAGGGCCCGAAGCGGCCGATGCCGGCCTTGACGGGCTCCCCGCTGTCCGGGTGTTTCCCGAGGAGCTTCGGCAGCGCCAGCAGTCCGAGCGCGATCTCCGCGGTGACCTGCTCGGGCTTCATGCCGCGCGGCAGCGACGAGCGCTTGGGCTTCTCCGCCGTCTTGTCCGCGGGATCCTCGCCAAGCTGCACGTAGGCGCCGAAGCGGCCGTCCTTGACGTAGACCGGCAGCTTGGTCACGGGGTCGACCGTGAGCGCCGTGGGACCTTCGACCTTGCGCTGGAGCAGCTCTTTGGCCTTCTCCACCGTGAGATCGGCCGGCGGGAGGTCGTCGGGGATGGTCGCGCGCACCGGCGCATCGCCATTGCCGCTCTCCGCGTGCTCGAGGTAGGGCCCATAGCGTCCGATGCGCACCTTGCACGGCAGATCCTCGAAGCCGCGGAGCGTACACGCGTCCCGCGGGTCGATGCCCTCGCGCCCGGCCGCCAGCTGCTTGAGCAGGCCCCGTTTGCCGTCCCAGAACTCGCGCAGATACGGCAGCCACGTGACCTTGCCCTGCGCGACCTCGTCGAGCTGTTGCTCCATCGAGGACGTGAAGCCGACATCGACGAACTGGTCGAACGCGCGCTCCATGAGCTGCGTCACGCCATGCGCGGTGAAGGTCGGGACCAGCGCGTTGCTGACCTTGCGGGCGTAGTCGCGGGCCAAGATCGTGTCGATGATCGTCGCGTAGGTCGACGGTCGGCCAACGCCCTCCTTCTCGAGCTTCTCGACGAGCGAGGCCTCCGTGTAGCGCCCGGGGGGCCGCGTCTCCTTGCCCCGCGCGAGCAGGTCCTTGAGCGCCAGCACGTCGCCCGTCTGCAGATCCGGGAGTGGATCCTCGCGGTCGTCGAGCGCGGCCTGCGGGTCATCGGACCCCTCGACGTAGGCGCGCAGAAACCCGGGGAACAGGATGCGCTTGCCCGAGGCCCGAAAGATCGTGCCGTCGCAGTTGACGTTGACCGTCATCAGCTCCTGCTGCGCGTCGGCCATCTGCGTCGCCATCGTGCGCTTCCAGATGAGGTCGTAGAGCGACCGCTCGCGCCCCGAGAGGCCGGTTTGCTCCGGCGTCTGCATGGTGTCCCCGGCGGGCCGAATGGCCTCGTGCGCCTCTTGCGCGCCCTTGGACGCGGTCGTGAACTGCCGCGGCGTCTTGAACAGGAAGTCCGCGCCGTAGAGGGCCGTGACTTTCTTCCGAGCCGCGCCGATGGCCTCGCCCGACAGGTGCACGGAGTCCGTACGCATATAGGTGATGAAGCCCTGCTCGTAGAGGCGCTGCGCGGTGCGCATCGTGTCGCCCGACGAGAGCCCGAGCTTGCGGTTGGCCTCCTGTTGGAGCGTAGACGTCGTAAACGGAGGATAGGGCCGCAACGCTCGCGGCTTGCGCTCGACCTCGCCCACGAGCCACTTCTCGCCCTTGAGCCGCGCCACGGCGGCCTTGGCGGCCTGCTCGTTCAGCAGCACGAGATCGGCGCCCGCCTTGAGCTGGCCGGTCGTCTCGTCGAAGTCCCGACTCGTAGCGACGCGCTTCTGGTCAATCTTCCACAGCGTGGCCACAAACGGGCTCTTGCCCTTCTCGAGCTTGGCCTCGAGCTCCCAATAGCTGCCCGTCTTGAACGCCCGGCGCTCCCGCTCGCGCTCGACCAGCAGCCGCACGGCGACCGACTGAACGCGACCCGCCGAGAGCTTGGGCGCGATCTTGACCCACAGGATGGGCGAGACCGCGTAGCCCACGAGGCGATCGAGGATCCGGCGCGTCTCTTGCGCGCGAACGAGGTTCTCGTCGATGTCGCGCTCGTTCTTGAGCGCGTCCAGGATCGCGGTCTTGGTGATCTCGTGGAACACCATCCGCCGGACCGGCACCTTGGGCTTGAGCACCTGCGTGAGGTGCCAGCCAATGGACTCACCTTCGCGGTCTTCGTCGGTCGCGATGACCAGGGCCGTCGCGTCCTCGAGCGCCTTCTTGAGCTCAGCGACCCGCTTCTTCTTCTCGGCTGGAACGATGTAGAGCGGCTCGAAGTCGTTGTCGACGTTGATGCCGTAGTCGCGCGCCCAGCCGATGCCCTTATACTTCTCGGGGATCTCGGCCGCGGAGCCGGGGAGATCGCGGACGTGTCCCATGCACGCCTCGACGCGGTAGCCCTCGGGTAGAAAGCGTCCGATGGTCTTGGCCTTCGTTGGCGACTCGACGATGACGAGCGTCGACATGGGTCCCCTCTCCGTTGCGGCCTGTTGGTGTCCAGCCCGTGATGTGGCTGGGCGCGGTGGAGCGTGCCTCGCACGTCGTGCCGCGACCGATCGTAAGGCGTCCCCAACGGGATTCGAACCCGTGTTGCAGGCTTGAAAGGCCCGCGTCCTTGGCCTCTAGACGATGGGGACGTCTGATAAATACACTGTCATTCGATGGACGCGAAGCACGCGCATCGACAGCAGCACCGCCCGTTGGCGGCCCGCGAGTGAGCCGGGACGGGTTCGAACCGTCGACCACCGGATTAAAAGTCCGAGGCTCTACCGACTGAGCTACCGGCCCAAGCAGCATCGTCGCCGGTGCCGCGGGCTGGCCTAATACGGGCGCGTTCACGAGGTGTCAAGACACGCGTACGGATGCGAGGCTCCGGTGGCGCCGGACCCGGTTCTTGTTCCGCCGTAATTCTTTCGGTCCGTAAGCTAGGCGCCGATACTTCGCGCGTCGCGATGCTCTCTCTCGGTACCATGCTCGCCCTGGCCTCGTTCTCGACCTATATCGGGGCGGGCCTGTTGTCCTTCGTGGGCGGGATGCGGCTCCGACGCGCCGTGGGGACGAGCCTGCTCGTCCTCGGCGGTCTGCTCGGACTCGCGGCCACGGTCGCCGCGATGGTCGGTGACACCTCATACGCCGCTGGTCCATTCGCTGGACTGGGGGCACCTCGCTTTCACCTCGACGGCGTCTCGGCCGCGTTTCTGGTTCCCATCTCCCTGTTGGAGATCGCCTGCGCCGTCTTCGCCCTCGGCTACTGGTCCGACGACGACCAACCGCGCACGGCGTCTCGGCTTCGCGCGCTCTTCGGCTGGGCAGGCGCCGGCATCGTGCTGGTACTCGTCGCCACGGACCCGGTCCACTTCCTGGCCGGCTGGGAGGTCATGGCGCTCGCCGCGTTCCTGATGCTCACCGTCGAGGACCACGACCCGCACGTCACGCGCGCGGGCTTCACCTACCTGATCGCGACGCACGTCGGGGTCCTGTGCCTCTTTGGTCTCTTCGCGGCGCTCGCGACGCCGACCCCGATGCCCGGCCGGGTCGTCATCGCCCTCGGCGTCGTCGGCTTTGGCCTCAAGGCCGGCTTCGTCCCGCTGCACGTCTGGCTCCCGCCCGCCCACGCCGCAGCCCCGAGCCACGTCTCGGCCGTCATGTCGGGCGCCTTCGTCAAGGTCGGGATCTACGGTCTCGTCCGCCTGGGCGCTGCGTTTCCCTCCGCCGGCCTCGCCGCGACGCTCTTGGTCCTTGGCGGCCTCTCCGCGGTCCTCGGAATCGCCTTCGCGTTGGTTCAGACCGACCTCAAGCGCGTGC
>SXGT01726596.1_pt1 | contig 64343 bp, 49 predicted proteins | sample 3176221 | NCBI WGS metagenome assembly SXGT01 (sample SAMN11356862, study PRJNA531348) | freshwater metagenome | isolation source: freshwater sample F1-120 | place: China: Fuxian Lake, Yuxi | collected 2017-12-25
CCGGTCGGCGGCATCAAGGACAAGGTGCTCGCGGCGCAGCGCGCGGGGATCAAGGTCATCATCCTGCCGGAGCGCAACCGCAAGGACCTCATCGAGGTGCCCGAGAACGTCCAGAAGGACCTCAAGTTCAAGTTCGTCAAGCGCATCGAGGAGCTGCTACCACTCGTCTTCGAGAAGGGCGGCAAGAGCGCGCTGCCGCGCAAGAAGGACGAGGAGCCGGCCACGGATCCCGCGGCGGTTCCGGAGACCCCGGTCGTCAACTAGCCGGTGGGGCGGCTCCTCCCCGTCCTCTTGGCCGGCACCTGCGGCGCCCTCGCCTGCTCCTCCAAGCAGCCCATCGTCGGCGATGAGAAGCTCAAGGCCGCCATCACGGTCGGTGCGTGGCCCGAGGTGCGGGCGGAGGCGGCCAGCAAGACGGCCGCAAACGGTGTGCTGGGGACCCACGCGGAGGCGCTGCGGCTCGCGCTCGGGCATCATCGCCTGGTGGCCAAGACACGGTTCAGCTATCGGGGCGAGGACGGCGTCGAGGTAGAGGTCAACGAGGTCACCCGCCTCACGGTGGCCTCGAGTGGCGCGTTCCACGTCGAGGTCACGCGCAATACGACCCGCGTCGACGAGCCCGCGATGGAGACCGGCCGTGAGGGGCTCTGGGACGGGGAGCGCTTCGTCAGTCGCCTGCGCTTTGGGAGCTGGACCGCCCATGATCCGCTGCGGCGAGAGCATCTGGAGTGGCATCGGGGAGCGACCACACAGGTTGAGACGTTTCTGGCGCTGCTCGGGACACGGGTGACGCGCAAGGCACAGGGCCGGACCGTCACCTTGACGGCGGAAGGCGGCGTCGCGCCGGCGTTGCCGGATGGGATGAACCTGGACGAGGCTCGACAGCGCGTCGACGGTGCCTGGTTTGCGTGGTTCGGTCGCGTTCATCGACTGGACAGCGTCTCAGGGCAGCTCACCCTGGCTCCGGACGCGGACGTCGTGACGGCCGCCACGATTCGGTTCGAGGCACGCCTCAAGAAGCACCGCGAGCCGCGCAAAGATCTCACGACGCCGGAGCCCAAGGCCCCCGCGCCGCCCATGGGCGTCAAGGTCGACGACGGCCTGCTGTCGACGCCGCCGCAGCTCCCGCTCGTGCCGCACCTGGCCGAGGCGACGCTGAGCGCGTCGTTGGAGGTCGAGGTCACCCGACTCGAGACGCCGCCAGTCATCACGGCTCCGCCGAAGGACGAGGTCCGCAGCCCGTCACGCCCACGGGTACAGCCGATGATCGAGTCGCTGGTCGGCACCGACGAGGCGCGTTGACGCGCGCGATCGCGCTCTGGGTCGTCGCTGGACTCGCCGCTTGTGCCGAGACCGGCCAGGAGCTTCCGAAGGACAGTGCGCCATCGGTGGAGCTACCGCGGCCCGACGCCGTGCTGTCGCCGGCGGGGACCGTGCGCTATCAGAAGCGTCGCACGACGAACGACGGCGGCGTGGAGCTAGTCTGGCAGCCTGCCGCGGGTGCGCGTGTCACGCGGGGCGCCGAGATCGCGACCGTTGACGATGGCGGCAGCGTCGCCTTCCTGGGCCCGGTGTCGGCCAGTGAGTCGCATGTCCTCGCGCGGCTCGACGGCGAGCGGGTGCAGCTCGACGTACTGGCGGCAACCGCGGCAACGCCCTGGACGATGCCCTGGCCCGCGGGCACGACGGGGCTCGACATCGAGCCGAGCGCCATGGCCGGCGCGCTGAACATCGTGGCGCTTGGCGCCAAGGTCGACGCGCTCCTGAAGGGGGTCGTCGTCACAGGAGCAGCGCGCCGGTTGACGGTGCGCTGGGAGCTCGACTACGCGACCACGTGCGTGACCTGCTTTGCCAACGACGCTTACATCATGGAGGTCAGCGGCAAGGCCGGCGAGGAGGACGCGCACGACGACTCGGTCATGCTCCATGAGCTCGGCCACTGGCTGGAAGAGACCTATGGAACCTATACCAACCCGGGCGGGTTCCACGACATGGAGCCGGTCGCGCCCACCCTCGCGTGGTCGGAGGGCTTCGCCAACTGGTTTGCGCAGGCGATCGCAGGCACGGGTCCCAAGTACTTGGATCGCCAGCCAAAGGGGAAGCTCTACACCTTCGATTTGGAGCACCCGCCCGACGCCGCGAAGGGCACGGCCGACGGCACGCCGGCCGGCGATCTGAGCGAGGCGCTCGTGCACGGCGTCCTGTGGGACCTCACGGATGCGCAAGACACCGACAACGATGGCGCCGCGTATTCAGTTTCCGACGTACTCACGGTCGTGGTGGGCCTCACGAAGCGGCACGACCTGGGCCCCGGAGGCGCGGACTTCCTGGACTTCGTCAACGACTGGCGATGCCTGCACCCAAACGACGACGGCCTCCTCGCGCAGCTGCTCTCCACGGCGTCGTTCCCACTCGCGGCAATTGCGCAGACACCTCAGTGCCCATAGGCACCCCTAAAGCTTGACGGGCCCACCCGGTTCGCGGTCGGCGACGTCGAAGCGCACCCGCAGCCGGCGCCAGCCCAGGCCAGTCCCGCCAAACAGCAGCGCGATGGCCAACGCGTACCACGAAATCACGAGGCCGTTATCAGACGCACCCGCCTTGCTGGCCGCGAGATGGCGGACCATGGCCGCGTCCGAGGCGGTCGGGGTGCCCTGCCCTGCCGTGACGATCTGGCGATCGAACGCGCGCACCCAGAGCGTCAGGTTCCATTGGAAGTAGCGGAGCTCGTCGGCGCTGAGCGCCTCGCCGCGCGCCATGGAACGCCGCAGCAGCAAGTAGCGATACATCCGATATCGATCGGGCTGAGGCCCCTTGGACTGGTCGAACGCCCGGCCCAGGGCGGAGGCGACACAGTTCGCGACGGCCGGCGTCAGCGTGGCGAGGCTCCCGCAGTCCTCGACCTTCGTCTTGCCGCGCGGAGGTGCTGCCGGGAGGGCCGAGACGGCGAGGGCCAAGGCCTCCTCGTCGACGGCCGCGAGCGCCGGCTCGTCTGCCGGGAAGACCGACTTCGGGCCGTGCCAGCCGGCCAATACGTGGGGCGTACGCACGAGGTCGAAGGCCTGACGGATGGCCTCGGGGCTAGGCGTCTCCCCCGCGACGAGCCCGCGCGCTTCCTCGGCGGCTGAGCGTGTCACGAGGTCGTAGGTGAAGCCGGCGACTGACACGACACAGCCCGCCGCGAAGAGCCCGATGATGAGACGGTTGACGTACTCCCACGTCTCGATCGCGGTCGGGCGCGGGAGAGCACCGTGTGCAGCGTCTGGAGCCGAGGAGGTCGGTGCGGTGGATGAGGACGGGAACTTACGCTTGGCCATGGGGGCGGGACGTTAGCCGAACCGCCCCCGGGTCGCAATTCACGGGGCGGAGTGCGCGCGGCGTCGCGCGGCGAGAGCCAGCCCGAGCAACGCGAACGCAAGCCAGCCGGCCGACAGGCCGCGCGAGCCACCCGAGGCACAGCCCGACGACTCCTCGGCGACGTACGACTTGGGTGTCGTCTTGCCGGCATCGCCGCCGGTCGTACTGGACGCGTCCGTTCCGCCGCTCGTGAGGTCACTGCCACCGGTTCCGCCGGCATCGCCGGTCCCGCCGGTGCCGCCGCCGTCCGCGGTGCCCGTCGTCCCGCCGCCGCCGACGAGGCACGGTCCCCACTCGCCGGCCTTGCAGGTCGACTGGTAGTTGGTCCCCGCCTTGCCCGAGGGCGTGGCGCACGCGATCGTGCTGCCGTCTTTGCACGCGCACCGCTCGTCCGCCCAGCCGTCGCAGTCCTGGTCCTTCTTGTCGTCGCAGACCTCGGGCACGAAGCCGCCGGCCGCCACGCACTGGCTCAGGACACCGCTGTTGCACGTCTGCTTGCCGGCTGCGCACACGCCCGCCTCCGGATCGCACGCCGAGGTGCCGGTGCCCGTGCAGGTGCAGCCCTCGTCGATGGAGCCGTCGCAGTCGTCGTCCTTCTTGTTGCCGCAGGTGTCCTCGGTCGCCGGACCCTTGGCATTGGCGCACGCCTCCGACCACTTGCCGGCCTCGCACCACTGCACGCCCGCCGAGCACTCGCCCACGGCCGAGCCGCACGGCTTGAACGCGCCCTCGACGGCGCAGGCGCAGCCTTCGTCAATCAGGCCGTCGCAGTCGTTGTCGAAGCCGTCGTCACACGCCTCGGTCTGCGGCTTGGCGGTGTTGGCCTGGCAGACGACCTCGCCCTTGGTCCCACACGCGTACTGCCCGAGGGTCTCGCACAGGCCCAGCCCGGCGCGACAGGGTTGGCCGAGCTCGCCAACAGTCTCGTCGGTCTTGCCGTCGCAGTCGTCATCCTTGCCGTTGCAGAGCTCTTCCTTGTCGGTCGCGGCGTTCTGGCAGGTCGTGCCCTTGCCGTCCGCGGAGCAGGCGAGCTTGCCCTTGGAGGTGCAGCCGGCCTTGGTGTAGTTGCACGGCTGGCCCAGGTCGCCGAAGTCCTCGTCGGTCTTGCCATCGCAGTCGTTGTCCTTGCTGTCGCAGAGCTCGGGCCCGGCGCCGTTGTCGCCCGTGCACTCCACGCCCGAACCGTCCGCCTTGCAGGTCCACGTCCCGCTCTCGCAGGTGTCCGCGTCCGGCCCGTCACAATTCTTGCCCTTGGTGGCCCACAGCTCGTCGACCTGTCCGTTGCAGTCGTTGTCCTTGCCGTCGCAGATCTCGGTCGCCATGACGTCACCGGTGCACTCGAGCCCCGAGCCGTCGGCCTTGCACGTGAACGCGCCCGCCTTGCAGGTGTCGGCATCCGCGCCGTCACACGGGAGCCCCTTGTCGGCGAAGTCCTCGTCGGTCTGGCCATCACAGTCGTCGTCGATGGCGTTGCAGAGCTCCTTGTCGCCGCAGGTGCCAAACTTGAACTCGTGCGTGTTGTTGGCCTCGTCCATCTCCGGGACGTCCTTCTTGTAGTCGACGATCGTCGTGAGCGTGTGCTGTCCACCACCGGCCGGGGTGCAGCTGCCGGTCTCCTCGGTCGCCGTGGCGCCTGCGCCGAGACCACAGATGATCAGTCCGGTAGCGCACTCCTTGCCATCGAGCAGGAACTGGACGTTGATGGCGTTGAACAGATTGCAGCCAATGTCCACCGCGCCCTGATTCTTGATCGTGGCCGTGAAGTTCAGCTTGTCCTTGGGCTTGGGCTGCGCGGGGTCCATCTTGACGCCCGTGACGACCAGATCCGGCCAATACCAATCGAACTCGACCTCGAGGGAGTTGTTGGACTCGTCCATCTCCTTCACGTCGCTATCGGTGTCGACGACGTACTTGATCTTGTGCTTGCCCGGAGTCTTGGGGCGACAGTTGGAGGTGTCCTCCGTGGCCTCGCTCCCAGCGCCGAGGCCGGCGAGAACGACCCCCGTGTCGCACTCCTTGCCGTCCAAATACATCTTGACGTTGATGTTGACGAAGATGCCCGTACCGATGGGGCTGTCGTTCTTGATGGTCGCCGTAATCGTGCCCTCCTTCTCGGCATAGGGCTTGGCGGGGTCGATCGTCATCTTCGTGATCTTGAGATCGGGCAGGTACCACATGAACGACTGCGTCATCTTGTTGTTGCCCTCGTTCTCCTCCGGGAACTGACCGTCCCAGTCCATCTCGACGGTGATCTCGTGCATGCCGTGCGTCGTGGGCGCGCAGTCCCCGTCAGTCGTGCTCTCTTCGTTCTCCTGGCCAGCCGAGAGGCCACACGAGAGGCTCCCGTCGTCGCACATCTTGCCGTCGAGATAGACCTTCCAGTGAACACCCTTGCCCAGGCACCCGCCGGCGTCGGCGCCGCCGATGTTCTTGCCGTTGAAGTGGATCGAGCCGTCGCCGACCTCAGGCTGCCCCGGATCGACCCAGATCTTAGTCACGGTCAGGTCCGGACCCTTCCAGGTGAACGTCTTCTCGAGGGTGTTGTTGGACTCGTTGCTCTCGTCGACGTCAGGTTCGGTGTCCACGACGATCTTGAACACGTGCGGGCCCGGAGTCTTCGGGTTGCAGCTGCTGGTGTTCTCCGTCGCCGTGCTGCCCTTGCCCAAGCCGGCGAAGATGATGCCCGTGTCGCACTCTTTGCCGTCCAGGTACATCTTCATGTCGATGTTGCAGAAGGTGCACGTGCCCTCATCGCCTTGGTTCTTGATGGTCGCCGTGATGGTGCCTTCGTCGACGGCGGGGCTCGCGGGATCGATGGTGATCCCCGTAATCACCAAATCCGGCTTGGCGACCGCGACCGACGAGATGAGGGTGAGTGTAGCGGCGAAGAGCGTTGACAGCGCGGAGACAAGACGATCGTTCATGGAGAACCTCCCAGGGGCACGATCTGGCCTACCTGGGGGCTGCGTGTCAAGCGCGGAGGGTCAGTTGGTCATGTCCACGAAGACCTGGACCTCGCCGCCGGCCTTGACCTTGAAGCCTTTGTTCTTGGTCGCGGCACCCTGGACGAAGGTCGCGGAATACGGCCCGCTCTGAAGCGTGAGCGAGCACGGCGTGGTGCACGACTGACCCTTGACGGTGACCTTGGCCCACGGCTTGGCGTTGAACTTGGCCGTACCCGGCCCGACGACCTCCTTGGGCCGCTCCTTGAGCTTGTACTCCTTGACGAAGGTCTCGCTCGTGAGTTTGACAGTCTCCTTGACGGCGATGTGCTCAGACGCCGTGACCTCGACCTTGAGATCGTCACCGACCTTGTAGCCCTGGACCTTGTACTTGCCGTCGGCAGCAGCGGGCTGCTTTTGCTCATTGATGGACAGCGTCGCACTGGCGGGAGTCACCGATACCTCGAGGACTGCGTTCTGTGCGACCGGCGGTGCCGTCGAGCCCGCGTCCACGACCGGAGCGACCACGACCTCCTTCTTCTCCAAGACGAGATCGACCTTCTGACCATCGCTCTTGAGCTCGACTTCGCGGACCTTCTCCTTGTAGTCCGGGTGGCTCGCGACCACGCTAAAGTTCGAGCCGATCGTCTCCTCGAACTCCAGGCGGCCAATGCCCTTCTTCTCGCCGACCCGAAGCTCCGCGTCCTCCGGCTTGACGGTAAAAACGATCTTGACGCGCTTGGGCGCAGGCGGCTCGTCCGGCTTCTTTGGGGGCTCCGGAGTCTTGTCGACCGGCTTCTTCCCCGGGTCATTGGGCTTGTCGGTCGTGCCTCCCGTGGCGGGCTGACTCGCGCCGGCAGGGGCCGCGCCTTGGGCGCCCGGTCCCATCGTGAAGTACCACGCCGCGCCGCCGCCACCGGCCACGAGGACGCCCACGGCGACCCAAAGGCCCGTGTTGCTCTTCTTCGGGGCGGCGTGCGCGGAGTCGACCGCCATCGTCCGGTTCGAGCCCGTTCCGTGGCTGATGTCGAGCGCGATGGTCCGTGCGTCGCTCGTTGGCATCTGCGGGAGGTTCGTCTGGCTCCGAACGGCCTGCACAGACGCCTGCGACGAGCCAGTGCGCGCCCGCGTAGCCATCTGACCGACGACGGTGGAAGCCTTGGCGTCGTTGGCGTGCATCTCCTCGAGGGCCTTGATGTCCTCCTCGAAGATCTCCGCCATGCACTTGGCGAAATCCGCGGCGTCCGTCTGGACGTTCGCGCTGCGCATCCACGTCTCGAGCTCGCGGGCCAGCTCCTTGCAGTCGGCCTGCCGCTGATCGCGGTCTTTGGCCAGACACTTCATCAGGATGGCGTCGAGCTCGGGCGGCACCTCGGTGTTGATGGAGCTCGCCGGCGGCACCTCGGCCTTCAGCACGTTGGAGAGCGTCTCGAAGTCCGTCTCGCCGGCAAAGAGGCGCCGGTTGGTCAGCATCTCCCACATCATGACGCCGACAGCGAACATGTCGGAGCGGCCGTCCAGATCCTTGCCCCGCGCCTGCTCGGGCGACATGTAGGCGCACTTGCCCTTGACCGTGCCGGCGCGAGTCTTCGTCGAGCGCGCGGCGGCCTTGGCGATGCCAAAGTCCATGACCTTGACCTCGCCGTCATAGCTGACCATGACGTTGTGCGGGGAGACGTCGCGGTGGACGATGTTGAGAGGCTGCCCCTTGTCGCGCTTGGTGTGCGCGTAGTGGAGACCCTTGCACGTCTCGACGGTGACGAAGGCCACCTCACCGACGGTGAGGGGCCGATTCTTCTTGATGGCCACGTCGGAGACGCGCTTGAGGTCCTTGCCCGCCACGTACTCCATGGCGATGTAGTACGTGTCGTCCTGCCGGTCGAAGTCGTAGATGCCGACGATGTTGGGGTGATTGAGTCCGCTCGAGACGCGCGCCTCGTCGATGAACATCGTGACGAACGCCTCATCCTCCGTGTAGTGCGGAAGGATGCGCTTGATCACGACCTCTTTCTCGAATCCCTCGGCTCCGATGGTCTTCGCACGGAAGATCTCGGCCATGCCGCCCATCGCGATCTTGTTCAGCAGGATGTACTTGCCAAAGGGCTGTGGAAGCTGCTGCTGGCTCGACATTCGCCTCCAACTCCTTGAACTCGCGAGATTCTCCCGCGGCGGACGGCACTCCGGCCGGTATCCTAGCATCGTTCGTCCGCGGTGCAACTCGGAGGACCCCTCGGACCGCCACGGAGCCTCGCGCTCACCGAAACGGCGCGCCGGTTGGCTGGACGGCCGCCTTCGTGAAATACTCCGAGCCAGAGCACGCCATGCCACCTCCTCCCGACCTCGGAAACCCCAACCTGAAGCGCAAGGACGGCGCTGGGAAGGATGGTGCGCCCCCGGTGGGCCTGCGCCGCGGCGCCGATGAGCTCGAGGTGGAGCTCGCCGAGCTCATCCAGCGCAGTGAGAGGCTGAAGACGCGCTACGACCAGTACTTCATGGGCCTGGAGAAGCACGCGCCTCTTCGAGAGCGCGAGGACCTCGATCGCGCGCTGCTCAAGACCAAGGTCATGCGGACCAACCGCACGGTTCTGCGGTTCAAGTACGAGGCGTTCATCGCGCGCTATCGGACGTATACAGCCTACTGGGACCGCATCTTGCGGGACATCGAAGAGGGTCACTTCCGGCGTGGCATCGCGTCGACCTCGGACCGGCTGCGCTTCAAGGCAACCGCCAAGGCCAAGGCGAACGCCGAGCGCGACGCGGCGGCGGCGACACCCAAGGAGGCACCCAAGCCCGCCGAGTCTCGCGCCGACGAGCCCAAGATGCCGTCGGCCGCCTATGAGCGCCTGTTCAATGACTACAAGTCGGCCAAGTCAGAGGCCGGCGAGGACGTCGCCAAGATGACCTATCGGGCGTTCGAGGCGACGGTGGAGAAGCAGCGGGAGCTGGCCCGCCAGAAGCTTGGAGCTGAGGTGGACTTCCGCGTGAAGGTCGCCGACGGCAAGGTCACCCTCGTGGCGTCGCGGCGCAAGGACGCTCCCGCGACGCCCTGAGAGTCGCGCTCAGTTGCCGCAGACCGCGAGCCAGGGTTCGCAGCGCTCTTGGACCTGGACGTCGTCTACGAAGAGTCCGGCGCCGCAATTCTTGTAGTTGTCGACGCTGCTGAAGTCGACCTGGAAGAAGACCTTCCCCGTGGATTTCTGATCCGCCAGGTAGTTGACGAACGACTCCGCGAGCGGCGTGCCACCCTTGCAGAGCGTCTCGGACAGCTTGAACGAGAACGGCAGCCACTTCCCGTAGTCGCCCGTGGGCTCATAGCTCGCGCAGCCGGGGTAGCGGAAATTGACGCCGCTGGCGCACGGGTCCGCGGTCGAGCAGGTCGCGTCGTGGCAGACCAGCGTGGCGAGCTCGATGGGCGCACCCTTGCCGTCGTAGCCCATGACGCGCACGCGGAACTGCTCCAGGCTGCCGAGGGCGCCCTCCTCGAGGTTGAGATCGGCGCGCAGGCCGAACTTGAAGTTGTAGTCCTTGCCGTAGTTGACCGTGATGTCCGGGCTGCGGATGGTGCCTTGCGGCAGGACGCACGCCGACTCGGGGCAGCTCAGCCCGTCGCAAGCGTTCGCACCTCCGCAGAGCGACTGCAGGCAGCCAGAGTAGTTGTCGTCCACGGGGTTGACGAAGCGCAGGCTGGCCTTGCCGGAGGTGGCCTGCGCCTTCGAGGACTGCCACACGACCACGGCACCGGGCGGCGTCGTCGCCGTCCACGAATCGAGACCGCCCTCGAAGTCCCACTTGAGCTGCGGCTTGGCGAAGCAGCAGCCGGAGACGCCGAAGTTGTCGTTAGCAACGCACTTGTCGTTGGTGCAGGTGTCGGCCGTGCACTTGTCACCGTCCTCGCACCAGGCGTCCGTGTAGCAGGGCGACGGAATCGCTGCGCTCGGGCAGACCTGAGAGACACGAACGTTGTCCAGCGTAATGCCAGCGAACGCGTTCTCGTCCCCGGTGAACGAGTTGAACTCGAAGCGCAGGACGGCACCGGCCTGGCCTGCGATGGGCTTGAGCGAGAAGCCCACGTCGAGGAACGCGATCTCGCCGTTGGGCGTGCGCGTCGTGCCGTTGAGCGGCGTGCCACCCTCGCTGCGCCACAGCATGAGCGACGTCGGCTTCTTGGTGACCGGGTCGATCCAGTTGTCTGCGTACACAGCGAGGCGATCGAAGACCGCGATGCCGCTGGTGTTGAGGTAGTTCGCGAAGCCCGCGGCGTCGAGCTTGTCGAACTCGGTCGAGACCTTCATGTTCACGAGCAGGAGCGGGTCACCGCCAGCAGGAACCGTGATGGGCGGCATGGTGACCGAGCCCGAGACGGCGTTGTTGCCATCGGCATAGGTGCCGGTCTTGAGGTTGCCAAAGTACAGCGCTCCGGAGCCACCTGCGCCCGCGGTCGGGACGTGCTGCCAGATCGCGGTCGCGTCCGAGGCGCTCTTGGTGAAGGTCCACCCGGCGGGGGCCGTGGCGCCGTCGAAGGTCTCCTCCCAGTAGATGGCGTGAGACGAGCAGCAGGTGGAGACGGCGCTCGGCGTGTGCTTGCACGCCTGGTTGGGCTCGCAGGTGTCGGTCGTGCAGGAGTTGTCGTCATCGCAGTCGATGGCGGAGACGCAGCAGCCCGCGATGGCCGAGCTCTGACACTCGCCCTGGATGCAGCTCGTGGGGTGACAGGCGTCGACAGCCGGGCAGTCGGAGGCGGTGGTGCAGGGCACGGGGCCGCAGAAGGTGCCGATCTTCAAGTCGTCGATGTAGACGCCCTCGGTCCCGTTGGCGAACTGATCGACGGAGTGGAAGACGAAGCGAAGCTTGACCGTCTTACCGGCCAGCCCGCTGAGGTTCACGTTGATGGGCTTCCACTGGCACTGCGTGCTTCCGCGCGTGCCCTTGTCGTAGCTCGTCCAGAGCACGTCCTCGACGGGTCCCGCGGCCGAGTTGTAGCTCGCGATGAGCAGGAGCCGGTCGGTACAGGCGCCGTCGGTCGGGATGGTCGTCTTGCAACCGGCGAGCACGGCGTCGATGTAGGCCGCGGGCTTGCCGTCGAACTCGGTCGACAGGAACAGCGACCACGAGGCCAGGATCGTCTGGTTCGGCGGGATGACGAGCGTCCCGAGCTCTACCTCGCCGCTGGTCGCCGCGTTGACGCAGCCGCCGTAGCTCGGGCAGAGCAACGCGTCTTTGCCGCCACTGCAGGCCGCAGCCGCGGCGCCGCACTTCTTCGCGGCGTTGCCGAAGTACAGCGACGAGCCGCCGTTGGCGCTGCGTTGCGTGGTCACTCCCCAGGCGTTGTCGCACGCCAAATCGTCTACGGTGAGAAAGGCGCTCGGCAGACCGGTCTCGAAGCCCGACTCGACGATGGGCGTCGGAACGCACGCGAGCGGCAGGTACTGGCACTTGCCTTGCGCGCAGGTGGTGCTGAAGTCGGTGGGCGCGCCCGGCGGATTGACGCAGTCGGTCGCGCTCGTGCACTTCTCGCAGCCGGGCTCCACCGGGAACAGGCAGATGCCCTGGGCAACGGCGGTCGGCACGCCGCCAATGGGCTCGAACTCGGCGCAGACGTTGGCGGTACAGCCGTCGGTGTCGACGCAGTTGGGCTTCGCGGGAGCGCACGGGTCGAGCTTGTCGTCGCAGGTCGAGCGCACGTCGACGTCGTCGATGAAGACGCCCTCGAAGACGCCATTCTTGGTGTCCTCGAAGTTGGTCGTGCCGTCCTGCGTGTCGAAGCCCCACTCGAGCAAAATGCTCTTCCCGGCCCAGGGCCCGAGGTTGACGGTCACGAGCCGATAGTCGCCATGGGTGGTGTTGCCAATCGAGCGCGAATCGAACGCACGCGTACGCACCTCGCCATCGATGACGTCGAGCACGAGGGGATCACCGGGGATCTCGACGCCGCTCTGGGGATCCTTGCCCGCCGCCTCCGAGCTCATCCGCAGCTGGAATGTGAGGACCCAGGGGGCGTCCTTGGGCGAGAGGTTGAGCTGAGGCGAGCGTAGTTTGGCGGAGACGCGAGTGGCGGGCTTGGCCGCGGCCGTCGCGTCCGGGACGCAGCCGGTGCCACCGGCCAGAAACGCGCCGTTGTAGTAGCCGTAGCAATGCTTGGTCTCGTCGTGGTAGCCGAGGTGGATGCAGCTGCCGCCGGTCCGACAGTGCGTGTCCGGCGCCAAGATACCCAGCACACGCCAGCGTACGTTGGTGTTCTCGACGTTGTACGTTTCGGACCAGCCAGACGGCACGTCGACCTTGAGGTCGAACGCCTGGCTGAGCGGAGCCACGTCCTGCTGATCCTTGCAGCAGCCCGCGACCAGGTCGTAGCGGCACGTGCCAGCGGTCAGGCCGTCGCTGTCGCACTGGGTCTGGTAGCAGACGGTGGAGGTGGCCGGGCAGTCGGACGGCTGAATGCAGCAGAACGACGCGCGCACGAGCGTGCACTTGCCGGCGGCGGTACACGCCGGGGTGAAGCACGGCGGGATGGGGTCGCCCAGCTTCTTGGCCGCGGCGGTGCAGACCTCGACGCTGCACCCACCCGTGGCGGGCTCCGAACACAGGTCCCCCTTCTCGTACGGTCCGAGCTGCGGGTTGCCCTCGGGGTGGACCGGATCGACGATGGTGCACGTCGCAGTCGTCTCCGGCTTCTGTGCATCGGCGTCAGCGTCGGCCGTACCGGTCGTCGTACCGCCGTCAGCGTCGCCGCCGGTCGTGCCGCTGTCGGAGTCGGCGCCCCCGGTGGTGCCTTGGTCCGCGCCGCCCTCGTCGGGCACGTCAACCAGCCCGGAATCGACGCCCGTCGTCGCGTCGCGGGCGTCGGCCGCGTCGCCCGTGGCGCCAGAGCCGTTGTCCGTCGCGGGCGCGGTCTGCGGATCGTCGTTCGTGCACGCCGTAAGTGCGCTCGACGTGAGGGCGAGCGCCAACAGCGCGAGCTGCGCCCGACGTCGCCCCACGGGCCGCTCGCTGGACCACCACGCCTTGATTCGGAGTGTGCCTGTCATGTCGAAGTTCCTCGCTCCCTCGTGCGAATCCGTCAAGATCGCTCCGTCAAGATCACACCAAGGTCCAGTACGCCGTTCCGCCGGTCTTGACCGCCCAGGGGCAAAGGCTACGTTCAGCGGCTCACGAAATCAACCTTCGCTCCCGTCACCCCATCTCCGCAGAAAGAACGCGGATCACCGGTAGTGTCCCGGCCGGGCAATCTTGAATGGGTGAAGTCCACAGGGAAACGAGATCCTCGTCTCGCATGGCTCCTACATCGCTGCTGCAAGGGGTTCGTCGGTTTCTATGCGGGGGACGACCCCCGCACCCCCGGGGATTTGCGGCCGTTCTCGCTGCGTTGAGGACGTCCTCCCTCGCCATCGCGCAGGGCGCGTGGTAGGAGCCGACCATGCGCGCCGCTCATCCGCTGCTCGAGATCCAAGAACGCGTCGCTCAGGCTCGCCGAGCGGGCCACACGCCGGTCCTGGTGTTCGATCTAGATCACACGCTGTTCGACAACGGCCCGCGCACGTGGGCCATTCTGGAGGCCTACGCGGCGCATGCGGGGCGCGCCGGCCTCGCGCAGCGCCTGGGCTCCGTCCCGCACCTCGGGCTGCCGTATCGTCTGGACGCCGTGCTGGCCCTGGCCGGCGAGACAAACCCCGAGGTGCTGGCGGAGGCGTTTGCCTACTGGCGCGAGCGCTTCTTCACCGACGCCTGGATTCACCATGACGTGCCCTTGCCGGGTGCCGCGGCATATTGCCAGGCGCTCGTGTCGATGGGCGTGACCGTCGTCTACCTCTCGGGGCGCGATAGCCCGAACATGCTCGTAGGCACCGCCGACAGCCTGCGCACGCACGGCTTTCCGATCGGGCTCGCGCACACGGTGCTGGTCCTGAAACCGGCCTTCGAGATCCCCGATCTGGAGTTCAAGGCGAACGTCGCGGACTTCATGGAGTCGCTCGGCACGGTCATCGCGCTGTTCGACAACGAGCCAGCCAACTGCAACCTGTTCCTCGAACGGTTCCCCGCGGCGCTGAGCGTGCTGCTGGAGACGACGCATGCGCCCGATCCGCCGCCGCTCCACCCGGAAGTGCGACGCCTAACGGACTTCACGCTCCCTGAGTGAATCGGGGCTCAACTCGGGCCGTCATGCGGCCGATAGAGGCCTGCAAGTGACCCGAGTCGCGACGCTTGGCTGAGCGTCGTCGTCCGTGGTAGGGTGGATGAACCGGACCCCATGAAGCCAAAGCGCGAGACAAGAGCGGTCTGCGTCGTGAGCTACGACTCTGCTGACGCGGTACGCAAGGCGGACCTGACCGAGTTCGCGCATGGCGGCTGCCTGGTCCCGGGCGGACTGACGCTGGCACCCTTGGCCTCGATCCTGGTCCACGTGCAGCTCCCCGGCGAGCTGGAGGTCGAGGTGCCCGCCCGCGTCGTGAACGTCGTGCCAGGGATTGGCGCGTTCGTTCAGTTCGAAGGCTCCGACGAGGTCAATGCGCTGCGGTCCGCCGCCCAATTCGTGCTGTCGATGGTGCTCACGCCCGCGCCGAGCGACCCGCCCCTGGCGCCCGTGCCCGAGGCGCCAGTGCCCGAGCTGCCGCTGGACGACGCTGCCTGGCTGAGCAGCGACGCGCCGCTACCGGACGTCGCGCCCGTGGAGTCCATCGATGCCGACGGCTTCTTGAGCGTCGAGCCACTGGAGTCCACGGGCGATTCGGCGGGCGAGTCGACCGCGACGGCCGAGCGCACGGTCCCCAAGGCCGTCTGGGAACTCATCGACGCGACGAGCACGGTGCCGCTCCACGTCCAGCTGCGCGAGCTGTCGACGCAAGACAAGATTCGCCTCGCGCGCCACGCCACGCGACCGGTGCGCACGCTCCTGATCCGCGACTCGGAGAAGCGCATCCACGCCGAGGTCATCCAGAATCCGCGCGTCACCGACGAGGAGCTCATCGAGTACACGGCGGACGCCGGACTCAGCCCCACCGCGCTCCGCTGGGTGGCCAACCAGCGCCGGCTCGTGCGGGTCCACGGGATCATGATGAACCTCGTGCTCAATCCGCAGACGCCTCCCGACATCGCGCTCTCGTTGCTGGCGACCCTGCCGCAGCCCGATTTGCTGCGCGTCGCGCGCTCGACGCGGGTCCGCGAGCCCATCATGCGGGCCGCCAAGCGCAAGCTCATGGAGTCGGGCGTCCTGTGAGCCTCCGCGACGCGTCCGACCGCACGCGGTGACGGCCGCGCTCTCGGGCCTCTTCGTCGCGAGCTTCCTCTCGGCGACGGTGCTCCCCATGGCCTCCGAGGGCGTCCTGATAGCGCTTCTGCTGGCGGGTTCAGCACCCACCGCCGCGCTGATCGCGGTTGCGACCCTGGGCAACGTGCTGGGCGCCTGTACCGGCTGGGTGCTCGGGAGGACCGCGGCGCCGTGGCTCACGCGCGCGTTTCGGCTCTCGGAGACGCAGCGTGACTCCGCGCTCGCGGCGCTCCGGCGGCGCGGCCCTCCGGTGCTGCTGTTGACGTGGGTGCCGTTCGTCGGAGACGCGCTGACGGTGGCGGCAGGCGCGATTCGAGTGCCGTTCCTGGTCTTTCTGGGGTGGACTGCGGCCGGAAAGCTCGGCCGCTATGCGGTCGTGGCGTGGCTCACGCTGGCGGCGTCGACGTAATGGACGCGACCGCGGCGCCCGGGGCCGCCGTCTTGGGCCGCTTGACCCGGAAGGTCCAGACGTTGTTTGCGATGAAGTTGATGACCGTCGCCAGCGCGATGCCGCAGAGCACGGCGACGTGATCGACGAGCTGGAGCTCAGAGCGCGCGAGGCGGGCCACGCCGATCTGCACGAGGCCCGCGAGCGAGGCGACGAGGTAGAACTTGACGAGCCGACGCAGCAGCTGCGTGTGCGAGCGGTGGAGCGCGCGATCGCCGAACGTCCAGAACTCGTTGAGCAGGAAGTTGGTGAGCACGCTGACGAGGAAGCCAGCGACATTGGCTGCCGTAAAGCGGTCGTCTGCGTCTGGGAAGGCGCCCAGGAGCAGGCGGGAGGCGACACTGAAGACACCCAGGTTGACCACGACACCAGACAGGCCGACGAAGCAAAAGCGCAGGAAGCGCGCGCGCTCGGGGGTCAGCTGTCGTGTGAGCCATTCCATGGGCACCAGAGGCCGCGCGAGAGCCGGCTCGCGAGGCGCGGGAGGTGTACTCGCCGGGCCTGTCTCTGTCAATCGAGACGGCGCTATCCGGGCCAGTGCTCCCCGGGTGGAGCAAAGACGTGGAGCGCCGGGCGGAGGCGTCCCTCGGCGCGCTCGGCGACGATCCGGCGGACCTCCGGGGGCGAGTAGCACTGGGAGAAGTGTGTCAGCACGAGGTGCTCGTTTTGGAAGCCGTCGGCGCGCTCCAGGATCTCGTCGAGGTGGACATGGCCGTGCTCGCGGCACTGGCCGACGGTCTTGCGCGCGTCGAGGTAGGTGCTCTCGAGGAGGAGCACGCGCGACGCGAGGAGGTCCGGCTCGCGCTCGAGCGCCTCGATGGTGGTGTCTCCCGAGAAGCTCAGCATCGGTCGGCGCACGGTGTCGGTGATGGCGACTCCCTGACGCTTCAGTCGCGCGATCTCGGGTCCGGGCAGGTCCTTGTAGATGGCTTTGAGCTTGGCGAAGTCCTCGTAGACGGTGAAGCCGAAGGTCTCGATGACATGCGTCACGGCGAAGGCCTTCACGACGCGGCGGGAGTCGAGGGCGACCTCGTCCCCCGGCGAGAGCGGATGCGCGCGCCAATGGTAGGGGTGGCCTTGAGCGCGCTCGTAGGCGGTGGCGGCGACCCGCAGGGCGTCGAGGAGGACGGCTGGGCCATAGACTTCGAGCGGCTCTTGGACGCTGTGGAGCAGCCGGAGCGCGAGCAGCCCGACGAAGCCCGCGGCGTGATCGGCGTGCGCGTGGGAGATGAACAGATGGCGAACGTGCAGGAAGCTTCGGGGGCAGTGGCCGACGTCGAAGCAAAGGTCGAGCTGCGGGACCTGGAGGCACGTCTCGACGCCCGCGAGTGACAGCCCGCGCACCGACAGCTGCCCGACCTGAAGCTCACACGGGACCGTCACGCGCCGTCACCGTCGCTCAGCGAGCCAGACGCGTCGCTGGCGTCGGGCCGGTCGACGACGCAGTAGCCGAGCTCCCAGTGCGTATCCGGGCCGCAGCGGGTCTCTATGTTGGGCACGCAATTGCCGTCACGCTCGTGCGTGCCCGTGCCACAGGTCAGGTCCGCGCAGCCGACGTCGGCGAGGCCACACAGTGCGACGACCATCCAACGCCTCATCGAACGAGCTCCGAGAGCGCGCGCTGAGACAGCGTGCGGTATGGGGGCCCTTCGACCGCCCAGAGCCCCTTGCGCGGTGAGGCGAGCACGCGTCGAAAGAGCGCGACCGCCTCGGAGCGCTGCTCGGCCTTGCGGTAGGCATCCGCCAGGAAGTACAGGTTCTGGGGCTCGTGCGGAAACTCGCGGGCAACGTCCTTCAGCACAGCGATGCTCTCCTCCAGGTCGCCCACGCCGGTCGGCCAGGCCGGGGCGTAGAGATACGTCGCGCCGAGCACCCGGCGCGGCTCGCCCTGGTTGTAGCGCGGATCGATGGCGATGGCCCGGGTGAGCGAGGCCACCATGGTCTCCAGCAGCCGAATGGCCTCGCCGGCGTGGAGCTTGGCCGCAAGGCCCGTCGCGATCGCAAAGTACAGATGCCCCTCGACGCGATCCGGGCGCAGCGTAATGGCACTCTCCGCGGCCCGGCGGGCCTCGGCGACCCAGGTCGCTGCGCGCGGCTCATCGATGCGCGCCAGGACCCCATCGATGCGCGCGAGTCGCCATTGACTCCCAAAGCTGCCCTGGTCCAGCCGCAGCGCCTTGTGTAACGCCAGTCGGGCCCGCAGCAGGTCGATCAGCTTGCGCGAGCGCCAGTACGTGTGATCGGACAGCGTGTGCAGCTCCTTCGGATCGTTCGGGAGCGTGAGGTCGACCAACTCGGGGAGCCCATTCTTGCGGTCGGTCAACGAATCGCACCCGTGGCACGAGGCCACGGAGCTCGCGCCCAGGAGGAGCGCGCACGACAGGAGGCGGACGGCAAGGCGCACGCTCGGCATCCTAGGGCCATGGCCCTTCGCTGTCATGTTCCTGACCCGACTGGGCCGCGGTCCCTTGCGGTGGGTTGCCGGCAGCTCCGGTCGGAGTAGAGTGCCCCCGTGTCGACTCGGCCCGACCAGCCCAAGAGCATCGCCGTCGTGGGCGGTGGTATCTCCGGCCTCGCCGTCGCTCACGCGCTGGTCGAGCGCGCGGCGGCCCTGGCGCGGCCCGTCGATGTCCGGCTGTTCGAGCAAGCCTCGCGCCTCGGCGGAACGATGTTCACCGAGCCCGCCGGCGGATTCCATGTCGAGTGGGGGCCCAACGGCTTCCTCGACAGCAAGCCGCACACGGCGGAGCTCGCTGCCCGCCTCGGCTTGGCCGACGCGCTGCTTCCGGCGAGCGACGCGTCGAGTCGCCGCTGGGTCCTCTCGCGCGGCCGACTGCGGCCCATCCCCACCTCGCCGCAGCGCTTTCTGTTCTCGTCGCTGCTCTCGATGAGCGCCAAGTGGCGCGTGCTGCGCGAGCCCGCGGCGCCTCCCCCGCCGGACGGGGTCGACGAGACCATCGCCGCCTTCGCACGCCGCCGGCTGGGCCCCGAGACCGCGGCACGGCTCATCGACCCCTTCGTCTCGGGGGTGTTCTCCGGAGATCCGGAGACCTTGTCGGTGCGCTCGGCCTTTCCCCGGCTCGTCGAGCTCGAGCGCGAGTACGGGAGCCTGCTGCGCGCCTCGCGCAAGCTCAAGGCGAAAGGCGCGGGACCCGCCGGGAAGCTCACGTCGTTTACCGGTGGCATGAGCACGCTCGTCTCGGCGCTCGCGAAGTCCCTTGGCCCTCGCGCAGCCACGCGCGCCGCCGCCTCGGCGTTGACACGCGGCTCCGGTGATACGCTCAGCCTGACCGTGGACGGCGAAGCGCGGGCCTTTGACGCCGTAGTGCTCGCCACACCCACGACGACGACGCAGCGGCTACTCGCCCCACTCGACGACGCGTTCGTGGCGCCACTGGCGCACATCCCCTACGCCGCGGTCGCCGTCGTCGCGCTCGGCTTCGCTCGCGAGTCGGTTGCGCATCCGCTCGATGGCTTCGGCTTCCTCATCCCGTCGGAGGAGCGGCAGCCCATCCTGGGTTGCCTGTTCGACTCATCGGCGTTTCCCGGCCACCGCGCGCCACCTGGGCACGTGCTCCTGAGGGCGTTCGTCGGCGGCGCGCGCGCACCCGAGCGCGTCGATGAGGACGACGCGGCCCTGGTGCGCCTCGTCCGCGGCGTCCTCGATCCGCTGCTGGGCCTCCGCGGCGAGCCCGTGCTCACCCGGGTCGTGCGGCACCGCTCGGCCATCCCGCAGTACGTGGTCGGACACGCGGACCGTGTCGCGGCCATCGACGCCGCGGCCGCGCGCGTGCCCGGCCTGTGCGTCGCGGGGAACGCCCTGCGTGGCGTGGGAGTCAACGACTGCACCCGAGAGGCCGAGGCCGTCGCGGCGCGCGTGCTCAGTTCGTGAGGATGTTCGGGCCCGTGACCGGCGCACCGGTCGGAGCACCGGTGGGCTCGTTGGCCTTCTTTGGCGCAGTCGCCGGTGCCGGCGCCGGAGCGGGCTCCAGCGCGTAGACCGCGACGTTGTCGAACGTGACGTGCGCCTGCCAGTTGTTGAAGCCGAAGTGGCGGCCCTCGATGAAGTCGCCGTCGGTGAATTGCCCGAGCAGCGTGTCGTCGGCGTAGAACGCGACCGTGCTGCCCACGCGGAGCACCTTCATCCGGTACTTCTTGGACTTCTCGACGGGAAACGGCGGACCGTCGACGACCTCGGCGCCCTCGCCATTGCCGTGCTCCTCGAGCCGCGCGATGCGATTGATGCGGTTCTGCCAGCCGCCGAAGATGAACACGTAGCCCGTCTGATGCTCCGGCAGCCGGTTGAAGGCCTCGCACTTGAGGTCTCCAGGGAACTCCTCGCGCACCGCGCCGCTCTTCTCGCGCTTCTCGTACGGATCGCTCCGCGCGTCGTACTCGATGCGCACGTCGCCGTCGGGGAGCTTCTCGAGCAGCCACAGCCCCTTGTTCTCCGCGAAGTGATTGACGACCTCGCCGTCCTGGAGCTTCCATTCGGGCAGCTCCGCCTTCCAGTTCGGACCAAAGCTCTCGCGCTCGAAGTCGTCCTTGAACACGAGCTTGCCGCCCTTGAGCGCTTTCTTGAGTACGTCGGCGCTGGCACCGACGCGCCGGACGCGAGCCGACTGGGGTCCGCCCGCCTGATTGAGCGCCCGCGCTTGGGCGAGCTTGGGCGTCTCGGGGAGCCGCTCGCGACAGCCCGGGGTGGCGCACGCCAGCGGGATCGCGAGCAACAGGAGACGGCGCACAAACGACGATTCAGTCACGACAGGTCACCTCAGGGCGTCTTGAGCAGGTCCTCGAGGCGAGGAAGCGGGTTGCCGATCAGCGGGGGCACCGACGTCGTGCGAGGAGGCGGAGGCGGCCGCCGTGGCGGCAGCGGCGGGCGCGGCACCGCGGGGTCGGTCTCGTCGGTGCGCGCACGGCGCGGGAGCTCGGCAACGTCGCTCGGTTCGAGCCACTCCTCGCTCGAGCCGACCTCTTCGGGCCGGACCGAGTGATAGAGCCCCTTCAGCAGGCCGAGTTCGTCGGTCGTGCGACGGAGCCGCACCGTCAGCGCCTTGACCAGGCTCCAGAGCAGCTTGACGGCCAGGGTGGGGTTGTTGCGCATGAGCTCGAAGAAGGAGCGGCGGTGCATGAGGAGCATGGACGTCTCCTCGATCGCGGTGGCCTCGGCCGTGCGCGGGGTGGAGTCGACGAGCGCCATCTCGCCGAAGTGGCTGCCCGCCTCCATGATGGCCACAACGACGTTCTCGCGACGGATGCGTACCCGACCGCGCAGGAGGATGTAGGCGCAGTCCTCGGCTTCGCCAGGCCGAAAGACCGAGTCGCCGTCGTGAAGCAGCCGAGCCTCACACATGTTCATGACGCGCAAGAGCTCCGGATAGTCCAGGTAGCGAAACAAGATGAGGCTGCCGAGCGTGCGCAGCGCGAGGCGGACCTCGTCGGTGTCGACGTTCGGGACCTGGTCGACGGTGACGACCACCGCGGTGACGTTGTCGGTGCCGCCATCGGCGTTGGCGTGGGCAATGAGCGCGGCGCAGACGGAGTCGTCGTCGCCCGAGCGCTCGAGATGCGCCTTCATGGCCGCGTCGTCGGCGTGCGCGTAGAGCCCGTCGGAGCAGAGCAGGAAGCGATCCCCCGGCAGGACCGCCAGGTCGAGCGTGTCGACGTCCACCGACTCTTGCACACCGACTGCGCGCGTGACGGCATTGCGGAAGCGCTCGTTGACCTCCTCGGCCGAGCGGATGCGGCCCGCCTTGAGCATCTCGGCCAGGAGGCTGTGATCCTCAGAGAGCTGCCAGTACGCGCCGTCACGATGGAGGTAGATCCGCGAGTCGCCCACATGGCCGATAAACACGCGGCCACCGCAGAACAGCGCCATCGTGAGCGTCGTGCCCATGCCGCGCTCGCGGGGGTTGCGCAGCGCGCGCTCCCAGATGCGGTAGCAGGCACGCTGAACAGATCCTTCGACAATGTCGAGAATATGACGCCGCGTCACGCCGGGCTCGCCGTCGGTGAACCGCTTGAGGACGTCGCGATGCGCGCGGATCTCCTCGTGCACGACGTTGACCGCCGTCGCGCTGGCGACGATGCCCGCCGCGTGGCCGCCCATGCCGTCACACAGGACATAGAGCATGAGGTTGCGATCGACGAGGAAGTTGTCCTCGTTCTGCTCCCGGACTTTGCCGGTGTCGGTCCTGGCGCCGAAGCTGAGCTTCATGCCGTTCTAGTACCGTGCGACGGCCTGAAAATAGGCCCAATGCGCGACGTCGGTCCCGAGCTTGAGTCGATCGGGCACGGTCTTGGGCACAAACGCCGAGTAGCCTGCGCGCAGCTGGAAGTGCTCGTTCCACGCCCACGAGGCCCAAGTGTCGATCTCGAGGCCCACGTTCCGGCCCAAGGAGGCGCCCTGATCCGGCGTCTTTCCGGTGCCCAAGCCGAACAGCGTGCCTTGGTCGTTGACGAGCAGGAAGTAGTGGACGCTCGCGTGGAAGCCGAAGCCCATGGGCGGCGAGAGCTCGAGCTTGCCGCCGACGTCCATGAGGTTGGCCCACTGGAACAGGTTCATGGCGCCGAGGAAGCCGTAGCGCGAGGGAAAGAGCGGCTGGAAGTCGTTGCTCTTGCCGTCCTTGGGGTTGCCATCTCCGGAGGCCCACGCGAAGAAGGCGGCGATCGTGGGATAAGTGATGACGGGCGCCTGGTAGCCGAGCTCAGCGTAGAACGCCATCCCGTAGTGGGACAGCTCCTTGGTCGCGTCGTTCGGGTCGGTGCGCGAGCCAAACTGAAACGCGGCCTCGACCTCCGCCAGGAGGCCGAAGGGGAAGAGCGCACCGACGCGCGCGCCGACCGTGTGGAGGTTGGTCGAGAAGCTCTGCGTCACCGTCGTCGTCCCGACCTGCAGCGGCTTGAGGATCTCGTCGACCAGGCCGAACCAGTACAGGTCCAGCGTCGTGTACGGGATGGCCTTGGTCGTGAGGTAGACCCCGAAGAAGTCCTGATCGGCGTCCTTCTGCCCCACCGGGGACTCGCGCAGCTTGGCGTAGAAGACGTCGGCCTCGATGTACTTGTCGTAGCCATAGTGGATGAGCGCGCCGTCGAAGAAGCGGCCTGACGCGCTGAAGTCGTCGCGTCCTACGAGCCGCTCCGAGCCGAAGGCCATCTCGGAGCGCCCGCCGCGGAGCCAGAGCCCCGGTGCAAACGTGGGCCGCACCTCGGCGTACCCCTGATGGAGCCCGATCGTGCCAAGCGTGTCGGCGGCGCGGCCAAAATCGCCCGACTCCTGCACGTCGACGCGGGCGCGGACCCACGACGAAAAGCCGACGTCCGCGCCCAGACGCACGCGGTGGCCCCAGATGGCGTCCTTGTCGTCGGCGTTGGAGTTGAGGTCCGTCACATTGATCTGGAGCTCCGGGCGCAGGCGGGCCTCGACGCGAAAGCGACCGTAGAGCCCGTCCTTGCTGCCGAAGTCCGGATCGTCGGCGCCGCGCTTGGCCGGCCCGGTTTTGCCCTCTTTGAGCTTGGCCTCGAGATCCTGGAGGTCCTTCTTGAGCGCCTCGAGCTGCTCGACGCGCCGCTGCAGCTCCTTGATGACCGCTGCGCGGTCCGCGTTGTCCTGCTCCGCCTTCTGGAGCCGCTCCTTGAGCTGCTTGACCTGGTTGTTGGTCTGCTCGTGCGTCTCCTTGAGGACGTTGATCTCATCCTCGAGGGCCTTCAGGGCACCTTGGGGCGGCTCCGCGAAGCCGCGCGCAGACCAGGTGAGAATGAGCAGCCCGAGCAGCACGCCTATGCGGCGGTGCCAGCCAGCGTCGAGAGCAAAGTGAGTCACCGGCGATCTCCCCGCCACGGTGGCACGGTGGTGCCCGCGGCGCAGCGACCGTAGCACACGGACCGGTGGGGCTCAACGAAATGGCTGAACCAGGCGAGTCGACCCGAATCTCGGTGCGAAACTGGCAAAACGGGAGCCCTGGGTGCTATCCTGGCCGGGAGGCACGATGGCGACGGTGAGCACGGCGCCGCTCGTGGGAACGGGCGGCCTCGCGGACTTGGTTGGGCGGGCCATTGATGTGCCCCCGGTTCTTGGCCAACCAACGTCCCCCTTTCGGCAGCTATCAGCCGCTTGGATCGAGCGCTTCTCGGGCCTGCTCTCGCTCCGGATCGTGGACGCCAGCGGCAACGAGGAGCTGATCGCGCTGTCCCTCCGCGAAGGACGTGTCGAGCTGTGCGGCAGCGACCGCGTCCCCAACGAAGAGGAGCTGCTGCGCTACCTCCACGAGGAGCACGTGCTGCGCTTCGATGAGATCGACGACGCCGTCGAGAAGGCGGATACGACCCACTGCGATCTCGCGCGAGCGCTCTATGACTTGCAGCTGCTGGACGCCAAGGGTGTCGTCGCGGCGCTCCGGATGGCGATGGAGCGGCGGCTGCTCCGGGCGATGAAGGCGGTCGACGGGCACATCACGGTCGTCCCTGCGGGCGTGCTCGGTCACCTCTCGAAGGGCACGAGCCCCGTCGACCTGGGCCCTCCGCTCTACGATCACATGCGCTGGGTGCTCCGGACGGTGTACGAGGACGTGCTGGGACCGGCCTTGGCGCCATTGGCGGGGAGCTACCTCTCGGTCACCGAGGCAGGGCGCGAGACGATGAGGCGGTTGGGCTTCGGCACCCGCGACGTCCTGGTCGCCGAGCGCCTGCTCGACGGCAGCCGGCGGCTCGACGGGATTAGCCGAGTGACGATGCTCTCGCAGAGCGCGTCGCTGCGGCTGCTGTTGGAGCTGGCGTTGCTCGGGCTCCTCGTCTGCACCGATGAGCAGCTCGCGAGCGACGGCACCGTCCGGGCCGCCACCGAGGCCGAGCGCGTCGCCGAGTGGCGCGGGGAGCTGGTGCGCCAGGACCACTTCGCGCGGCTGCGGACGCACTGGGCCAATCATCCGCGGGAGATCGAGGGACGCTGGGAGGCGCTTCAGCGCGACCTCGCTCGGCGCGAGCGACTGCATCCGGAGCTGCGGTCCGCGTACGCCGAGATCCGGGAGCTGCTCGAGGAGGCCTGGCTCACCGTGGAGTCCCGGGAGAGTCGACGGCTCTACCGCAAGAAGCTCGCCGAGGGTCAGCAGATCGAGTACAGCGCCGACCTCGCGTTCAACCAAGGGCGAACGTCGGAGATCTGCGGCGAATTGGAGGACGCCATCCGCTTCTTCGAGCTCTCCGACGAGCTGTGCGCGACCGAGCCCAATCGCGCCGCCTTGACGCGCGTCCGCGAGAAACGGCGCTCGATGGGGTTTGCGTGAGCGACGGGCCGCACGTCCTGGTCCTGGCGCGCGAGGGCATCTCGGCGGTGCTCGCGTCGTTCGCAAGCGCCGGAGTCGACAACGTCGAGGTCGTCTCCGATGGCCTGGCGGCGCTCGACCGCGTCGCTTCGCGCGACGTCGACTTCATCGTCGTCCACCTGGGCCCGGCGGACCTCGCGAGCCTCGCGACCGTCGCCCGCATCCGTGACCTCAAGCGGGGCAAGACGCTGCGGATGATCCTCGCGACGCCGGGCACGAGCGCCGACCGCGATCGCCTCGCTGCGATGGCGCGGCCCTTGAACGTCGAGCGGGTCGTGGCGTGGCCCCTGGATGCCGCCGCGCTGATCGGCGCCTCGACGCCGCACGCCGAGCCGGACGCGCTCTCTGCGCTCGAGACGCGCCTCGCCAGCGCAGACCTGCTCGAGCGGCTCGGCGTCGAGGCGCAGGTGTCCGATGACGGCGTCCGAAAGCGCTTCTTCGAGCTCGCCGACAAGCTCAATCAGCTCCGAGCCTTCCACCAGCAGACCGACGGCGCTCGGCTCGATGCGATGTACGCGACGCTCATGGAGGCCTATCGCCTCCTGCGCGACCCGGTACGACGCGCCGAGTACGTGGCGCGCACTCGCTCGCTGACTGCGGAGCCGCCGCCGATCGTCGTGAGGCAGACGGCAGCGACACCGACCCCAGCACCACTGCCGACGCCGACTCCGGAGCCACCGCCGGAGCGCGAGGCAACGCAGCCGAAGGAGGGGTCGGAGGCCTCGCAAGAACACCGAGCCGCCGTCACGATCGCCGGTGTCGACGCCAACGTGCTCGCCGAAGCCGCGACCGCGTGCGAGGTGCTGGGTGACCACCCTGGCGTCGTGACGCTCCTGCGCGCCGCGATGCAGGCGGGGCTTGCCTCACCCGCCGTGGAGTGCCGCGTGCTGTGGCACGAGGCGCAGGTCGCGCGCCGCCACGGGGACGAATCGGAGGCGCGGCGTCTGGAGGCCGCGGCGACGGCGCTGAGCGCGGCCGAGGTCGCCCGTCAACGCGCTCGACGGCGCCCCCGGCGGCTGGCCGACGCCATCGAGGCCATGCGGGGCAGCAAGTAGCGCCCGGGGCCGGTCCTGTGGCAGGCTCCGCCGATGACCACCACCGTACGACACGTTGAGACCGACGACGGCGCGTCGATTCACTACCACGTGCATGGCGAAGGCCCGCCGCTCGTCTTCTTGATGGGCTTCGGCCTCGATCATCAGGGCTGGTGGATGCAGACGCCACGCTTTCGGCGGCAGTTCCGCTGTGTGCTCATCGACAATCGCGGCGTGGGCCGCTCGACGCTGGGCTGGGAGCCCGTGTCGATGGCGCGCATGGCCGCAGACGTAATCGCGGTCCTCGACCAGGAGGGCATCGACCGAGCGCACGTCGTGGCCATCAGCATGGGGGGGATGATGGCGCTGCACCTGGCGCTGAACGCCCCCGAGCGCATCGATCGCCTCGTGCTCTGCGCCACGACGGCCGGCCTGGGCAACCACGGCCCGCTCGTGTCCGAGCAGATCATGCGCGCGATGGGCTTCGACGATGGGGAGACCGCACGCATCACGAGCGGCGAGGCGGGCTTCGACGCGCGCTTCAATCGGCTCGAGTTCGCGCGGCTCATGGGCAGCTTCGTCTTCAGCGAGTCGTTTCTGGCCTCCAGCGGCCCGATGCTGTCGCAGATCATGGGCATGTTCGTCGAGCGCTTCGCCAAGAACGAGGTGCTGCACGCGCAATACGTAGCCATCTTGGGACACGAAGTGCATGCGCGCCTGGGGGACATCCGGGTGCCGACGCTCGTCTACGTGGGCGACGCGGACCGGCTCGTGCCGCCCGAGCACAGCCACGCGCTCGTTACCGGCATCCCCGGAGCGCGGCTCCTTGAGATGCGGGACGGCAGTCACGCTTACAACGTAGAGCGTGGCAGTGAGTTCAACGAGACGGTGATCGGCTTTCTGACCGAGGCGGCGGTGCGCACCTGAGCGTCACGGCGCGGGGTGCGCCTGAAAGAACGCCAATGCGAGCTTGCCGTAGACGAAGGTGCCCTTGTCGGCGCAGCCGAACGCGACCGGAAAGCCGACCTGCTCCTGGCTGCCGGGGAAGCAGTGGCCCTTCAAGATGAAGCTCGAGGCCTCGTAGTCGTGCTCCCAGAACTCGAAGACCGTTCCCTTGGTCGTCGTGTAGCGCGTGGCCTTGTGCTTCGGATCCTCTTCGATGACGGTGCCCGCGTCGAAGGGCCACGCGGCGAGGATCGCATCACGCTGCTTGACGGCGTCTTGGTTGAACTGCACGACGGCGTCGTTGTGCGCATGAACGGCGAGCACAGGCACCTCGCGGCTCGGCGTGGCGCCGGCCTTGAACGCGCAGCCCTGGAGCGCGCCGATGGGGGACATCGACGCGAAGAAGTCGGCGTGGTCACAGAGCAGGCGCCAGGTCATGCCGCCGCCTTGGGAGAAGCCCATGGCGTGCACGCGCTTGGGGTTGGTCTTGAGCAGGGCCGCGACCTCTTGGAGGAACACGAAGACGTGCGGCGCGTGGGCGGCCTGGTCCCACGTGGGCACGATGCCGGGCGCCGTCGGCTGGATGACCACGAAGCCGGCCGCGGTCCCGATGGAGCGCATGTCGGTGTTCTTGTCCTCGATGTCGCCGCTCATGGTCCAGCCGTGCATGTCGAGGATGATGCCGCAGCCCTCGGCGGGGCAGGTCTTGGGGATGTCGACGTCGTAGGTGAGGTCGCCGGCGCACTTGACCTCGTGGTGTCCGGGCGCCGTCGTCCCGAGGCAAGTCTTGGGGGGAGCGCCAGGGTCCTGTGGAACGCCGGCGTCAACGGTGACCGGCACGTCCGGGACGTACGGGACATCCGGCAAAGCGGGGAGATCGGGCGCGGCGGGGAGATCCGGGGCTGCCGGGACATCCGTGACCGTCGGGACATCCGCGGCCATCGGGACATCGGGTATTGCGCCGGCGTCCGCGGCGGTCGGCAAGTCTTCGCTCGGGGGAACGTCGGCGCCGCTGGGGACGAGGTCGGGCGTCGTGACGCCCAGGTCGCTCGACGCCGACGTCTCGCTCGCCGGCACGATGTCGGTTAGGGCGAGCGTGGCGTCGTCGCCGTCGGTGCATGCGGCAATCGGGAGGGTCAACGGGAGGGACGAGAGGAGAAGCAGCGTGAGCGTGGCGCGCGTCATGCGGCGGAGGCTATCACAGCTTGCGGCGCCAGCGTTCCGCTGGATCGAGGCTGCCGTGACGTTGGCTCAGCGCGGGCGCAGCGCCACGATGAGCGACTTCGACGCCGGCGTGTTGCTCACGCGCGCGACGTGGTCGAGCGGGACGAGCGCGTTCGTCTCGGGGAAGTACGCCGCCGCGCAGCGCTCCGGAATGTCATAGGGGATCAACACGAAGCGCTCGGCGACGCTCTCTTCGCCACGAAAGCGCCCGACGATGTCGACCCACTGGCCTGCCGTGAGCCCCAAACGCTCGAGGTCCGCCACGTTGACGAGCACCACGCGCCGCTCGCCGTGGATGCCGCGGTAACGGTCGTCATCGGAGTAGACGGTCGTGTTGTACTGATCGTGGGTGCGGATGGTCATGAGCAGCAGCTCGTCGTCGGCGAGCGCCAGCGTAGGCGTGGGGTGCGTCGTGAACAGGGCGCGGCCATCGGCCGTCTCGAAGCGGCCCTCACGCGCGGCGTTCGGCAGCAGGAAGCCGTGCTCGGGAGCCCGGAGCCGGGCGTTCATGTCCTGAAACCCGGGGACGCAGGCTGCGATCGCGTCTCGAATCGCGTCGTAGTCCTGGGCCCAGTGCCGCCACGGCAGACGCTCCTCCGCTGAGAGCAATGCGCTCGCCAACGCGCACACGAGCTCGGGCTCGGACGGCACCGGCGCGAGATCGGTCCTCCCCGGCGGAGTGAGGCTCCCGCGGGAGGTGTGCACAAACCCCATGGAGTTCTCGACGCTTACGAAGCGGCCCCGGTCGTCGTCGGAGCGGCCGAGGCACGGCAAGAGCAGCGCCTCCTCGCCTGGGGTGACGGCGGTGCGATTGAGCTTGGTCAGCACCTGCACCGTCAGGCGCGCGGACGTGAGCGCCGCGGCGGTCGCGGTCGTGTCGGGGCTCGCGGCCAGGAAGTTGCCGCCCATGGACAGGAGCGCGCGCACCCGACCCTCGCGAAGCGCCCGGATGGTGTCGACGACGTCGAGGCCCGGCGCCCGCGGCGGCTCGAAGTCGAACGCGTCGCGGAGCCGATCCAGGAACGCGGGCCGGGGCGTGGGCGTGATGCCCATGGTGCGGTCGCCTTGTACGTTCGAGTGACCGCGCACGGGACAGAGGCCCGCGCCGGGCCGACCCACGTGGCCCCGCAAGAGGAGCAGGTTGACCAGCTCCTGGATGTTCGCCACGGCGTTCTCGTGCTGGGTCAGGCCCATGGCCCAACAGGCGATGACGGCGCGCGACTGGAGATACCGCTCGGCGAGCGCCTCGATCTGTGTCCGAGGCACGCCGGACTCGGCGACTAGCACCTCCCACGAGAGGCCAAGGCTGTGCTCCCGAAATGCGGCAAAGCCCGAGGTGGAGGCGTCGATGAAGTCCGGCTGCCACGCCTCGCGCTCGAGCACGGCCTTGGAGAGCGCCTGGAACAACGCCACGTCTCCGTTGATGCGCACGCGGACGAAGTCCGACGCGATCGGCGTACCGCGACCGAGGATCCCGCGCACGTGTTGCGGGTGCTTGAAGCGCACGAGCCCGACCTCCGCGAGCGGGTTGATGCTCACGATGTGGCACCCGCGGCGGGCGGCCGCCTCGAGCGTGGCCAGCATGCGCGGATGATTGGTCCCCGGGTTCTGCCCTACGACCAAGATGAGGTCGGCCTTCTCGAAGTCGGAGAGCTGTACAGTGCCTTTGCTGACGCCGAGCGTGGCGCTCAACGCCTTGCCGCTGGACTCGTGGCAGAGGTTCGAGCAGTCGGGGAGGTTGTTGGTCCCAAAGCGCCGCGCCAGGAGCTGCCAGAGGAACGCCGCTTCGTTGCTCGTGCGCCCGGAGGTGTAGAACGCCGTGGCCGCGGGGCCCAGCTCCCGCAGGACCCGACCGATGTGGGCGAAGGCCTCGGGCCACGAGACGGCCTCGAAGTGGTCGGAGCCGCGCCGCCGGAGGACGGGCTCGATGAGCCGGCCCTGCCCTTCGAGCCACCGATCACTCTCTCGAGCCAGGTCCCGTATCGAGCGCTGACGGAAGAGATCGGCCGTGACGACATCCCTGGTCGCTTCGTGGGCGAGGTGCTTGGCGCCGTTCTCGCAAAACTCGAAGCGTGCGCGCTCCGCCGGTTCGGGCCACGCGCAGCCGGGACAATCGATGCCATGCACCTGATTGAGCGCGAGCAGGCCCTGCGCACCCCTCACGAGCCCCATCTCGCGACCGACCATACCCACCGCGACGCCGACCGCTGTGACGCCGGCCGAGACGGTGGGGACCCCGGTCGACGGGACGTCGGTCATCGCGCGCCGGTCATCGTGAGCTTGACCGCGCATGGGAGCTTGGCGACCGGGCAAGTGTCCGTCGCCGAGCGCAGCGCGTCGAGCGTGGCCGTCACGCTGAGGGTGACGGCGTCTTTGCTCGTGATGGCGACCTCCGCCGAGATCCGCAGATCGCCGACGCAGTCCTTCGAGCCCGGGAGGCCGAGCGCGACGTTCTTCTGGACCGCGTCTTGGACCGCCATGTGCGCGGGCTTCCCCTGCACGGACACCATGGTGATGGTCATGTCGCTGAATGGCGCGGCGAGCTTCATGGCGTAAGTCTTGGGCAGCTCGGATAGCGCGGGGATGAGCGTGCGATTCTTGAGCGGATAGGGCGCCGCCTTGCCCGTGGGCATGAAGACGAGGTCCAGGCTGCCGTCGAGGCAGGTGTCGTCGACCGACACGACCGAGAGCTGGAACTCGCCGCTCGCGAAGGTCGTCGGGTCGAACGCGACGGTCGTGTCGGCGAGCGCGGTCGTGTCGGCGGCTGACGTCGCCGCAGGGGTACCGGTCACCGTCGTTGTCGACGAGCAGCCGGTGGCCAGTGCGAAGACCAGGAGCAGTCGGAATCGGAACGGCATGCCCTCGGATAGCGCGACGGCCGGTGCGTGGCAAGCGCGGCGTGATAGGCTCCGCGGCCATGACGCGTGTCCTACGAGCCCTGGGTCTCTTCTCGCTCACGGTGATGGTCGGCTGCGCCACGACGGGGCCCGACCGCACGTCCGAGCCGCCCGGCGTCATCGGGCGCGTGACCGAGGTCGCGACCGGAGCGCGCATGTCACCATCGAAGGCGGTGGAGCGCCTCTTGGGACTGCGGCATGTGTACGTTGGCGAGACGCACGCCGATCCGGTCTCTCACGCCGTCCAGCTCGAGGTCGTCGAGGCGCTGCGCGATGCGGAGGCCGAGGTCGTCATCGGCATCGAGTGGCTCCCCAAGACGGCGCAGCCGGCGCTGGACGCGTGGATCGCAGGCACCATCGACGAGGTCGCCTTCCTGGAGCGGTCCGCCTGGCGCACGGCGTGGGGCCACACGTACGAGCGCTATGCCGCCATCTTGCGCTGGGCGCGTCGTCACCGCGTGCCGGTCGTTGCCCTCAACGCGCCGACGGGCTTGGCCCACAAGGCCGCCTTTCACCCTGCGGACCTCACGCCAGACGAACGTGCCGCGACGCCGCCGCTCGACACTGGGAATCCAGTACATCAGCAGTACTTCGAAGGGTTGATGAAGCACCACGCGATCAAGCACGGCAAGCACGGCAAGCACGGGGGCCACGGCGGAGCGCTGGACCTGGGTCGCTACTACCGCGCCCAGCTCGTGTGGGACGAGTCGATGAGCCGGAATCTGGCCGCGGCGCTCTCAGCGCCAGGTCGCGAGCGCGCGGTCGCGGTCGTATTCGCGGGACATGGTCACGTCGACTACGGCCTGGGGATCCCCGAGCGCGCGAAGCGGCTGCTGGGTGGTGCGCCGTATGCCGTCATCTCACCGATCGCCTCTGGCGCGAGCGCAGAGCATGGGCCGGTGCCGAACCCCGCGCCGCCTCCGGGTCGGCTCGCGGACTGGCTGTGGGAGGGGCGCGGCGAGGTCGCGGTGGGCCAACGCGTGGAGTAGATGCACGGCACTTGGACCTGACTACTCCCCCGCGATCTCTCGATGCCGGTCGGCCATCTCGGTGAGCCAACTGCGCCACTCGACGTCGATGCGCTGGAGCGTGACGAGCGCGATGGTCTTCTTGCGCGCGAAGTTGGCGTCGCGCAGGTCCTCGGCGAACTCGGACAGCGCCGCTCGGTACTCGATCCAGAGCCGCGTGAGCTTGGCGTGCAGCGCGCTGACAGAGGGGTCCTTGGGATCGATGGCCTCGAGCGCGGTGACGACCTGCGACACGCGGACGAGGACCTCGTCTTTGACGAAGTCCCGAATCTTCTCGGGCGAGCCGCCTTCCAAGATCCTCGGCTCGTAGAGCAGGAAGTCGTCGATCTGCTCGCGCACGGGGGCCAGCGCCTTGTTGTAGGAGCGCAGCGCCTTGGCCTCGTCGTAGCGGCAGCCGGACAGGGTCAACACACCGGACGCGAGCAGCATCAGCAGGCGGGTCATTGGCCGGGCACCGTGGCGTCTTTGGGGTCGGGCGTGGCGCCGTCGAACTCCACGCGCACGATCGACCAGCCGCGCCAGGCCGACAGGCGCATGTCGCGCGCGTCGTGGGAGTCGATGCTGAACTTCGGATGCGCGACGCGGTAGCCGAGCAGCATCTTGGGGCCCTCCGGTGGCGTGGGGATGCCCTCGAGCGTGCGGAAGTCCGGGAGGTGAATCCGATCGAGCCAGCCCGGCGCCATGATCGACCAGAAGAGGCCCGTGGACCCGGCGTAGAGGCGCCACGCGTGAAACGTTGCCGGGTCGCCGCCCTGAGCCGTCCATTGCAGCGTGCGCTGATCCCAGAGGCCATACGGCTTGGGTGAGACGAACGTCGGCGGCGTGACGAAGGGGCCGAGGTGCACGGCGTGGGCGCCGACGGCGACGAGCCCGTCGAGCGTGGGGGGCAGGCCGACGATGGCCCGCAGTGACACGTTCGCGGCCTCTTCGACGCCGATGCTCTCGAGCGTCCAGTGGGTGCCGTCGAAGTGGACGACGGTCGCCGCGTCCCCGACCGCCCAGACGTCCTGCGCGCTGCGACCGACGACGGCATGCAACGCCTGCGTCGTGGGCGAGGAGACCATGGTGTAGGTGCCGGCGCCGTCGCGCAGCAGGATCCGCCCGCGCTCACCGACGAGGACCGCGACGCCATCCGAGGTGGCCCACGCGCCGTGCAACGTCTCGTGCCAGTCGCCCAGCCGCGGCACCCACGCTCCGCCGGCCACAGGTCGCTCGAGCACGACGCCCCCGGCTCCCGCAGCGACGAGCACCGCGCCCGCCCGACTGAGCGCGCGGAGGTCCTTGGGCGGACCGAGTGGCTCGAGCGTCCAGGTCCCGCTCCCGAATGTGGCGATCACATACGCGCCGACGGCGACCGCGCTCTCGGGGCCCAGAGCGACGACGTCGCGCAGGTCCTGGTGGAGCCCGGTCGGCTCCGCCGTCCAGCCGATGCCGTCGAAGCGCAGCACGCGGCCCTTGTCACCGACGGCGATGAGCCCGCCGCGCAGGTCCGGCGCCACGGCGCGCAACGCGGGACCCGTCGGGACCGGCTGCGTGGCGAAGACCTTGCCGTCCCAGTGGAGCACGGTGCCGCTCTCGGATGTGGCGAAGACCGAGCTCGGACCCAGCGCGACGGCGTCGAGGAGGTTGCCTGGATAGCCACTGGCGCGCGCCTCGAAGCCGGTCGGCGTGCGCACGAGGTAGGTCCCGTCGTCGAGTGCGCCGAGCTTGGAGCGGAGCACCTCGCTCGAGGGCAGGGTGTCGTCGCTGGACGAGAGCGCGCCCGCGTAGAAGCGGTACTGGGCATCGTAGAGCACGCCGGAGAGCGCCTTTGGCATGCCGCGATAGGTGAGCTCGCGAAGCGTCGGCGCCACGCGGCGCGTGAGCAGGGGCACGTAGCCGTCGCTGCCCAGATCGATCCACGCCTTGACCTCGACGTGATCGGGCCCGCCGGGCGCGAGCGGGGGCTCCTCGAGGCTCAGGCGAATGGACCGCAGGAGTGGGATATCGAGCGTGACGGTGACCTGCGTGGGCGGGTTGACAGTGGCTTCCGGCGGCGCCTCGGGGTTGGTCTGCGGGCCGGGTTGCACGGTCACGTGGCGGGCGACGCCGAGCACGAGGGGGAGGAAGTCGGGGAGACCACCGCGCATGCGGGCCGCGCCGCCGATGCAGTAGACGGCCGATTCACCGAGCCGGACGTCGGAGAGCGTGAACGTGTTGGGCTCATTGAACGCGAGGTCGATGCGCGCGTTCTCGTCTGCGACGGGGTCCGAAGAGAACAGGCTCGTGGTCGTCACATGGCACCGCACCTCGGCCATCCCGGCGCGCGGAACGCAGTGGGTGGCGTTTTTCCCGGCGTTGGCGCAGACGAACATCTCGGGGCAGTCAGCGTTCGTCACGCACGTGGCGGTGCAGAACGGGTCTTGGTCCTCCACTGAGACGCACGCGGAGGCGCCCGCGGCCGCGCCCGCGGCGCAGTCGGAGTCCTGCTGGCAGTGCGCGCAGAACCCGGGCGGTGGCAGCGGATCGGCGAGCTCGTCGCAGCGGCCGTAGGGAATGCGGAGGTACTTGCCGATGCCCTCGACGCGCCCCTCGATGCGCCCGGGCGGAAGCTGCGGCTTGGGTGGACCGTCGCTGGGCTGTGATGGCCCGATGAGCGTGAGGGTGACGTGCTCCGCGTCAAAGTCGATGACGGAGGAGGCCGTGTAGCCGGCCTTGGTCGTGGAGACGTCGACGCGACCCACGAGCGCGGGTCCCGACAAGGTGACCTGGCCGCGGTCGTCCGTGTAGCCCTTGTACTGCGGCGGATCGCTCGACCCCAGGACGACGACGGCGCCGGGGATCGGATCGTCGGTGTCGTCGTCGAGCACGGTCACGTTCAGCGAGCCCTCGAGCGGCTCGCCCGAGGTGCCCGGGTAGCGGGCGGTGGGATCGAGATAGCTGAAGGCGCGCCAAAGGATCTGCGTAGGTGAGCCGTCTGGGAACGTGAACGTCACGTCCGTGGGCATGGGTCCCGGAGCCCGCGCGGTCCGCACGTGCAGGAGCGTGGGCGAGAGCCACTCGACCTGCGTCGCGGGCAGGTCGCCAAAGCGCACGGCCACGTCTGCAGGGAGATCGGTCCCGTAGACGCGCACGAGCGTATTTCCGGCGATGCCGCCGTGGTCCGGGGTGATGGCGTGGACGCGGACCTGCCCGGCGCGGTAGTCGAACGCGTCCGGGAGCACCGACGAGGTGCCGGCCGAGGTGGTGAGCCGCAGCGTCGCACGACCGGGCGAGCCCGTGGGCGTCGTGGCCCGAAGCTCGGTGTCCGAGACGACCGTGACGTTGGCGAGCGGCAGCGCGCCGAGCCGCACCTCGCCCGCGGCCCCAAGGCGAGAGAAGCCCGCGCCGCGCACGACCAGAGGCGTCCCGCCGGTCGCGGGACCGCTGCTGGGCTCGACGGTGTCTGCGCGAAGGACGGGCGCATAGCGGTAGGCGTCGGTGAGCGTCCGGGTCTCCCCGTCGCGGCTGAGCGTGACGGCCACGACGGCGTTCGCGACACCGGGCGGAGCGAGCGCCAGCACCAGCCCTTGGGCGACCTGGACGCTGGCCACACTGGCCTCGTGGTCACCGAAACGCACCGCCACGGGCCGGCCCGCGACGAGCCCCGACGCCGCGATGAGCACCTCATTGCCGCCGCTCGCCGGCCCCGCGGGTGGCCAGACGCCGAGGATGTCGAGCGCCGTGCGCGGCGCGGCGTAGGCGAACGCGTTGGGGAGCTCGACGCCCCCGTAGCGGGTCGAGACACGGAGCGCGTGGCGTCCGACCGTGCCCGGTGGCACGCGTACGACCAGCCGGGAGCCGTCCACGGTGCTGGCGAGGAGCGGCGCGGGCGCGGTGCCGATGGCCACGCTCGCCTCGTCGAACAGCGCCGAACCGGTGAGCGCCAGCGTTCCGCCGCCCTCGGGTGGGCTGACGAGCGGCATGAGTCCGGTGACCTCCGGCGGGGCCACATAGCGAAACGCGTCCCGTCTACGGGTGGCACGGCCCTCGCGCCCGACCACGATGACGTCCGTCGGACCCGCGACCCCGGCGGGCGCAATCGCGTAGAGCGTGTGGTCATCGACGACGATCGGCATCAGCGCCTCGCGTCCGCCCACGAGCACCACCTCGACGCCGAGGAAGCCGATGCCGCGCAGCTCGATGGGGTAGCCTCCACTGGCGGGCCCTTCGGCCGGCACGACCGCCAGGATCTCCGACGGCGACTCATAGACGAAGGCGCCGTCGAGCCGTGTCAGCGCGCCGTTCGGGTTGGTCACCGTGACCGCGACGCGCGCGGCGGGATGCGGCGGCGTCGTGGCGTAGATGAGCCCCGTGCTGGCGACGACCGTGTCGACGGCGACGGCGCCGCCGAAGCGCGCGATGGCGCCCTTCTCGAAGCCGTTGCCGTGAATCTCGACGAGCTCGAGCCCGCGCGGCGCGCCCCGGTCGGGGGTGAGCCCATCGATGACGAAGCCGCGCTGCGCTGCTGTGTCGCCGCCCGCGTCGTCGCTGGCCTGAGGGATGGGGATTCCGGCCAGCTTGGCGAGGTCCTCGAGGGAGCACGCCGAGACCAGGAGGACGAGCACCAGGGCAGCGCGGTAGCGCGGCCGCACGAGCGAGGGAGCCACGGCGAGGAGCGTACCCAGCGCAGGCCAGGCTGGCAACCGAATGCGCGGCACGATGCGGGTCAGCCGCACCCGGTCAGGCCTGCTCGCGGTCCTTGATGAGCTCGAGCGTCGGCACCTCGGCGGGCTGGCTCCGGTAGTAGTGGTAGCCCTTGGTGTAGTACTTCTTGCGGTAGTAGCCGAAATGCGACGAGCGGATATCGTTGAGCACCATACCGAGCATGGGCGCACCAACCGACTTGAGCGAGGCCATCGCGTGACGCAGCGCCTCAGACGTCGTGCGCTCGCACTTGGCGACGAGCACCACGCCGTCGACGCGGCTGGTCATGATCGCCGCGTCGGCCACGGCGTTGACTGGCGGCGTGTCGAACAGCACGACGTCGTAGCGCTCGTGGAGCTCGCGGATGATCTGGTCGAGCCGGGCCGAGTTGAGCAGCTCCGCCGGATTGGGCGGCGTGGGGCCACAGACGATCGTGTCGAGGCCCGGGACCTCGCTGGGTTGAATGACATCGTCGATGGTCGCACGGGGATCCGAGAGGTAGGTGCTCAGCCCGCGATCGGTCTCGACGCTGAACGTCTCCGCCAGCCGCGGACGACGCATGTCCGCCTCGACGATGACGACCCGCTGGCCCGCGTGCGCGAGCGTGGTGCAGATCTGCGAGGCCACGGTCGTCTTGCCGTCCTGCGGCAAGGGCGAGGTGACCATGAGCGTGCGCAGCCGCCGCTCCGCCGAGAGGAACATGAGGTTGGTGCGCAGCGTGCGCCCCATCTCGGCGGCTTCCGAGTGCGGGAAGTAGTGGATGTAGAGGTCGCGGCTCTTCTTCTTCTCACCACCGAGCTGCTGAGCGGCCGCGGTCGTGGAGATGGCGGGGATGAGCCCCAGCACCGAGAGGCCCGAGACGCGCTCGGCGTGCTCCTTGTCTCGGATGGAGGTGTCGGCCGTCTCCATGAGGAGCGCGAGGCCGATGCCGAGCAGGACACCGAGGAACGAGGCGAGCACGATGGTCAGCGGCCGATTGGGTCGCACGGGCGCCTTGGGCACCAGCGCGTCGTTGAGCACGCGGATGTTGTTGGTGGCCAGCTCGCGCGTCAGCGTGGTCTCCTCATGCCGCTTGCGGACGCGCTCGTAGAGCTCGTTGGCCGAGTCGTACTGCTTCTTGAGCTTGTCGTACTGACTCGAAATGGCCGCGATCTGCTCCTCCTTGCGCTCGGCATCGACGACCAGCACCTGAAAGCGGTCTTCCTCCGCCTTGGCCTTCTCGAAGCCCGATTCGATGCTCTTGAGCACCGCCGAGACCTCGGAGTTGAGCGCGCCCGAGATGTGGCCGAGCTGCTTCTTGGCGGAGATGAGCTTGGGGTGCTTGGGTCCGTACTCCTCCTCCAGAGACGACACGGCGGTCTGCTGGCGGACGTAGGTGAGCTTGAGCTCCGAGATGACGTGGTTCTGCAGGACCTGGGTTGCCGCGACCCCGAGCCCGCCCTTCTTCTTGAGCTTGTGGATCTGCTCGAGCTCGGCCTCGAGGATGTTCTTGCGGGCGATCGCGTCGCGCAGCTTGCGGTTGTAGGTGTTGAGCGTGGTCTCGACCTCCTTCTTCCGCGTGGGAACCGTGCCGACGTTGACCTGCTTCTCGAAGTCCTCGATGGCCTTCTCGGCCGCGAGCTTCTCCTCGCGCCGCTTGCCCTCGACCTCCTTCAGATCGTCTCCGGCGCTCTGCACGACCTTCTTCTTGAGGTCCAGGTTCTGGTCACGGTAGACCTCGGCAACCGTGGTCGCGATTTTGGCGGCGATCTTGGGATCGGGGGCCTCGAAGCTCACCTCGACGATCATCGAGTCCGGCGTATCCTTGGCCTGGATGCGGCTGGCGAGATAGGAGGCGCGCTTGAGGCGGAGCTCAGCTGCGGGGAGCTGCGCGTCCAGCGGCGAGGCCTTGCCGAAGATGACCTCGGCGTCCCACAGATCGAGCCGGTCGAGCACCTCGGCCGCGACGCCATAGCTGCGGATGATGTCGAGCTGCGTGACCATGTACTCGCGGTAGCGCCACGGCGAGCCGTCCATGATCTCGGCGACCTCCTGGATACCCGCCATGACGCGCGGCGGCTGCATGCCGACGACGAGCTTGGACGTGGCCCGGTAGTAGGGCACCTGGTACTTGAGCAGCACGAACGCGGCGCTCACGGTCACGCCGATGCCGATGATCACGAGCCACCATCGCTTGAGGATGATGGCGCCGAAGCCGCGCATGCGGTTCGAGAGGGTCTTGTCGTGCTCGGCGTTCGTGGGCGCGTTACTCAAGGCAGCTCCAGTGCGCCCGTGGGGCGCGGCGGCGGTCATACCGTAGGTTGCCGCTCTGGGCCAGCTTGATCGACGGAATGTGAAGTCGCCACAAGGCTCACTTGGGCTCGACCGGGTCGACGTAGGGAGGCGGCATCACGTCGGGATGCGTCCAGGCGTCGACGCAGCAGCGAAAGCCGCCAGAGTAGTAGCCGAGGAACGGGCTGGCAGTGACGTTGTAATTGAACGGTCCCGACGCGGTGCCGGCGCCGTAGGAGCCGCCTCGCTGGACCATGGCCGGCACGCCTTTGGCCATCGCATAGGTCGGTGAGACGCCGACCCAGGCGTGTCCACCGACCGAGGTCGTCGTGTCGTCGCTACCGAGGAATTCGGGTAGCGCGGCCACGACGCCTGCCGCTCCCGCCTTGAGCTGCTCCTCCGCGGTAAACGCCGGCCCGCCGGAGATGACCCAGTCTGCGGTGAGCTCCTGGACGTTGCCAAAGAGGTTGACGACGCCCCAGCGCGAGGCGCACGTCTTCTCGAACGCCGAGGTGAGCACCGTCTCGGCCTCCTTGATGGCCGTCGGGCAGCTGCCCACGGTGTCCGGCGTACCCATCGCCGCGACCTGCCACTCCGCGTTGGTACACAGCCGCTTGCCCGACTCGACGCACGCCGCCGCGGCCTGGAACCAGGTGACCCAGCCAGCCGGCAGCACGCCCGGGAGCGAGCAAGCGAAGAGCGCGTGGTCGGGGTTGGAGTACTGGCCATTGGCTGGCCACGTGGCGGGGAAGTCCGGCCCGCCCTTGGCGCTGCCGAACGACTGGCCCTTGCCGTCGCACAGCACGGAGTCCCAGACGCTGGCCTCGTACCGGTCGATGCAGAAATCGGCGAGGCGCACCGTGCCTGAGGGACAGCCGCTGCCCTCGAAGCGCTGCACCTTGGGCAGGGCGGGGGTGAGCGCGGGGCCCGCATCGGGCGCGACATCCGCTCCAGGCCCGGCCGTACCCGTGTCCGCGCTGGCGCTCTGCGCGTCGGCCTCCGAGGGCCCCAGCGCACAGGAGACGTCTCCGTACAGCACTCCGGCCTGCGGCTCCGTCGAGGCGCAGCCCAAGCCAATCGCCACCGCCACGCCAACGCTCGTCCTTCGCATCATCACACCCTCCCCTCGCCCACTCACGAGCCTCACGGCAAGGAGCGTGTTGCGTATTGCCGGCGCGAAGCCGTTGGAGCGGATCACGCGGCGATTCTCGCGAGGCGCGAAGCGCCGGTCAAACGGTGAAGGGCGGGCTGGATGCCCGTCCGAACCGCTTGGCGCGGGAAGCGCACGTGAGCAGCCCAACGGCGAGTGACGGTCAATCCGCAACACGCTCCTAGCACGATTCGTTGCCGAAGGCCGTGAATTCGGTCATCAAAGTTCCGCAGCGTGACAAGCCTCCGCTCGCGAGCTAGCGTGCTCACCTCTCAAGCGCGGATGGACCTGACTATGGCAAAACGCACGCGAAAATCCCACGGTCGCACCCCGCCCCACGAGCTCCAACACCTCTCGGCGCCGGGCACACCGCCGGGGACGCTGACGGTCGACCCCGAGGCGCCCAAGCCGGTCATTCGCGTGATGGCCTACGGCCCCGACAGCTACATGGAGGTCGAGATCACGGATCCGACCAGGCTCACAGACTACCTCGACAAGCACCGTGTGACCTGGGTGGACATCGACGGCCTCGGCGACGAGGCCACTCTGCGCAAGGTTGGCCAGCTCTTCGAGATTCACCCGCTCGCGTTGGAAGACGTCGTTAACGTTCACCAGCGGCCCAAGATCGAGGAGTACTTTGGTCATCTCTTCCTCGTCTGTCGCCAGATCTCGCTCGTGCGGGAGGGCGAAGGAAACCACATCAGCGAACACGTCGAGACCGAGCAGCTCTCGCTGTTCCTGGGCACCGGCTTCCTGCTCACGTTTCAGGAGCGGCCGGGGGACTGCCTCGACCCGGTGCGGGAGCGCATTCGCACGACCAAGGGCCGCGTTCGGACGCAGGGCGTGGACTACCTCGCGTACGCCCTCATCGACGCGACCATCGACCACGTCTTCCCGGTCCTGGAGCGCTTCGGCGAGTGGCTCGAGGCGCTGGAGGACGAGGTCCTCGCCAAGCCAACGCGCGCGACGATGGCCCGCATTCACGACGTCAAGCGCGAGCTGCTCGTGGTCCGGCGCGCGATGTGGCCACTGCGCGAGGTGCTCAACACCCTCATCCGCGAAGAGGCGGGCCCCTTCTCGGCCGACACGCGCCTGTACCTGCGCGACGCCTATGACCACGTCATCCAGGTCATCGACGTCGTGGAGACCTACCGCGAGCTCGCGTCGGGTCTCATCGAGCTCTACATGTCGAGCGTTTCCAACCGGATGAACGACGTGATGAAGATGCTCACCATCATCTCGACCATCTTCATCCCGCTCACGTTCATCGTCGGCGTTTATGGGATGAACTTCGAGCCCTCGGCGGGGCCCTGGTCGATGCCGGAGCTCAAGTGGCAGTACGGCTACGTGGTGACGCTCGGCGGGATGGGCTTCATCGCGGCTCTGATGGTCTACTACTTCGTGCGCAAGGGGTGGCTCGGTCGCCAGCAGTGGTGAGCGGGCCTACGGCGTGGGGTTGGACTTCGGGAGCAGCGACGGCTTGGCGTCGCCCCAGCGGAAGCCAAGCGCGAAGCCGAACTGCACGCCATGGGCGCCGTCGTCGTCGTCGCCGCGCGTCGTGATGCCAAACGAGCGGTAGCCGGCGTAAGCGACCTCGGCGGTCGTGAAGGCCCACGGGGTCCAGTCGATCGAGAGGCCGCCACCGGTCTGCCACCAGACGGTCGTCGGGACCCCGGCGTTGCCGCTGACCTGGACGCGCACGGGGAAATAGAGCCCGACCATGTGATGCGCGCGCACGCCCAGGTCGAGCCCGAGATAGCCTGAGCCCGTGACGCTGGACTTGCTCGGCTGCGCGTTGTGGATCGCGCCGCCCCAGCCGACGCCGACGCCCGCGGAGAGGCCGAGCGAGACGATGCGGTGGTCGACCAGCTGATAGCGCACGCCGACGGACGGCATGGTGAAAGACCCGCCACGGTCGATCGTCTCCTGCACGGTCTTGCCGCTCGAGTCCGTCACGTTGTTGCCGTTCTCGTCCTTCTTGGTGCGCGTCAGGTCTTCTCCTTCGCGGTTGTGAAGTCCGAGCGCCACGCCCGTCTCGATCTCCACGCGATGGCCGACGCCGACGCGGGTCCCCGGCTCGAGCAGGAGCACGCCGGTGCCGCCGGCGCCGCCCAGATGGACACGCGCTTCGCCCGAGCCCCGCGAGTAGGCCTCCGGCATGCCCCCGATGCCGAGACGCGCAGGCGGCGCGTAGCTCGGATTGCAGGCCACGGTCGTGACAAGTACGAAACATGACATGACAAAGAAATAGATCGTTCGAGTGTTCATTGTTTCCTCCTGGCCGCACCCGCAATGCAGCGGCCATGCCAAGGCTACGTGGCCCGATTGGCTCCGGGCGTGGAGCAACGGCACGCCGCGTGCGAGGGGGTGGCTGGAGGAGGGCTACGCCGAGACGCCGAGCACCTTCTCCAGGAGCGTGCGCTCGCCCTGGAAGGCCGTACGTTGCAGGTAGAAGTGCTGTCCGCGCTCGCCGCCGAGCTCCTCGCCCCCGCCGGCGCGGCCGGGGCCGCCGTGGATGAGGTTGGGCAGCACGGTGCCCGGACCCGGCGAGTGCTCTGCGATGCGCGCGCTACCGAGATGGAGCCGACCGTGATGCGAGGCGAGGTTGAGCAGGACATCGGTCGCGGTGTCCTTGTCGTCGGTGTAGAGGCTTGACACCAGACCGCCGCCGCCGCGCTTGACGTGCGGCAAGACCGTGTCCGCACCGCCGGCGTAGGGCAGCAGCGTCGCGACGGGACCGAAGACCTCGTGGGCGTGCACGGCGTCAGCGCCGGGATCGCGCGCGAGCAGCAGCGTGGGTGCGACGAAATAGCCCCTGCCCTCTGCCACGTCGACCAGCGCGCCGCGCTCGCCGCCGCCGGTGAGCACCTCGGCACAGCCGCGGAGCCGCTCGATGCCCGCGCGGACATCGCGCAGCTGACTCGCGGTCGCCAGCGGGCCGCACCGCACCTCCTTGAGCGCGGGATTGCCGACCTTGACGGCCGAAACCATGGCGCGCAGGTCCTCGATGACCGCCTCGAGGCGCGCCTCGGGCACGAACACGCGCCGAATCGCGGTGCACTTCTGCCCCGCCTTTTGGGTGACGTCCGTCTGGACCTCGCGCAAGAACAGCTCCCAGGTCGGCTCGCCCGGCTCCCCGTCCGGGGCGAGGATGGCCGAGTTGAGGCTGTCGGCCTCGACGTTGATGCGCACCGACTGCGCGATTGCGGCCCGCCCACCGCGCAGCTTGGCGCCCGTATCCGATGAGCCGGTGAAGGCAAGCACGTCCTGCCCCTCGAGGTGTTCGAGCAGGTCGCCGACGCCGCCGCAGATAAACTGCAGCGCGCCCGCCGGAAGCGCGCCGGACTGAACGGCGAGCTCGACGATGCGGTGCGCCATGAGCGCGGTGCTCGTGGCCGGCTTGGTCACCACGGGCATGCCGGCCAACAGTGCGACTGCCGCCTTCTCCATCATGCCCCAGGCGGGAAAGTTGAACGCGTTGACGTGCACGGCGACGCCCTCGCGCGGAACCCAGGCGTGTCCGCCGGCAAAGCGCGGGTTGCGCAGCAACGCCTCGAGCTCGCCGTCGAGCACGATCTTGCGGTCACCCAGCCGCTCGCCGAGCTGCGCATAGAACTGGAGCGTGCCCGTGGCGCCATCGAGGTCGAACTTCGCGTCTCCCCGCGTGTTTCCGCCGTTGAGGATGCCGAGCTCGATGAGCGCGTCGCGCTCGGCGTGGATGGCCTTGGCGAGGACCGCAAGCCGTCGGCCGCGCTCGGCGAAGGTGAGCTGCCGCAGCCCGGCGCCACCGACGGTGCGGGCGTAGTGGAGCACGGCGCGAAAGTCGAGGCCCTCCGTGGAGGTCTCGGCCACGACGTCCTCCGTCGTGGGGTTGATGAGCGGCACGAAGCCGCCGGTCCCAGGAATCCAGCGATCGAGGACGAAGCTACCCAAGCGAGAGACGAAGGAGGTGGCGCTCATGCTCGCGGTGGGTAGCAGAAAGTCGCGGCGTTGCCTAGGATGGCACGATGCGCTTCGCTCACCGGGTCGAACCGGACTCCCACTTCAGGCTCTCCGACATCGACACCAACGACCACGGCCCCTTTTCGGGCAAGGACGACCCGGAGGTCGCTCGCCAGCTCGCCGACGACCTGGCGCGACTCGGGGGCCTTCAGGAGCGGCTCTACGCGGAGCAGCGTCAGGCGCTGCTGGTCGTCCTCCAGGCGATGGACACCGGCGGCAAGGACGGCGTCCTTCGTCGCGTGGTCGGCCCGCTCGATTCGCGCGGCGTACACGTGGCGAGCTTCAAGGCCCCATCCAGCGACGAGCTCGCCCACGACTACCTCTGGCGGGCCCACGCGCGCGCTCCCCGTCGAGGAGACATCGTCTTCTTCAACCGCTCGCAGTATGAGGACGTGCTCGTCGTGCGCGTGCTCGACCTCGTCGAGAAGGCGCGGTTGAAGCGACGTTACGCGCACCTCGTGGACTTCGAGCGGATGCTCGCCGACGAAGGCACGCGGGTCATCAAGATTTTCTTGCACATCAGCCGGGAAGAGCAAAAGAAGCGGCTACAGGAGCGGCTCGACGACCCCACCAAACGGTGGAAGTTCGAGTTGGCCGACCTCGAGATGCGCCAGCACTGGGGCGCGTTCCAGGAGGCGTACGAGGAGGCGCTTCGCAAGACGTCGACCACCACGGCGCCGTGGTACGTCGTTCCCGCCGACCGCAAGTGGTATCGGGACGTGTGCGTCGCGCGGTTGTTGGTCGAGACGCTCGAGGACATGAACCCGCAGTTCCCGCCGGGCAAGCTCGGCGACCCCAGTCGGATTGTGATCCCGGATTGACCGCGGCCTGGGCGTCGGGCTACCGTCCCATCATGGTCTTTGTACGCTCATCGACGTGGGGCCCGTTGGCAGTGGTGCCGCCAATGGCGGCGGTGGTGATCGCGGCGGCGGTGGTGATCGCGGCGGCGGGGTGCGCCACGGCCAACCCGGCACCCGAGAGCGCCACGTCCAAGTCCACGCGCAAGTCCACGACGTCCAAGGCAACGACGGGCAAGTCGGCCGTGTCCGGCTGCCGTGCGCCCTCGCGCGGGACGACCTGCACCTCCGACGCCGCGTGCGGCGGACATCGCTGCGATATCGCGCTGCGCACCTGTGACACGAGCTGCGACTCCGACGCGCGATGCAGCGGGGGCTACGTCTGCAATCGCGGACGGTGCGTCAGACCGGGGACGTGCGGCACGTGCCGGTCGGACGCTGCGTGCGGGGCGTACCGCTGCGACAACGTGGCCACCCACGAGTGCCGCAAGGCGTGCACGGCCTCGCCCGAGTGCGCAACCGGCGCCGCGTGCGTGTCGGGCCGCTGCGTCCGGCCATAGTTTCCCCCGCGACAGTTTCCCCCGCGACAGTTTCCACCGCGACAGTTTCCACCGCGACAGTTTCCCCCGCGACACGGCGATGCTACGGTCGGACCATGAGCACCGAAGCGACCTTCCTCGAGCGCGTCTTCTCGCGGGCCCCGCTGGCCCGCAATACCGGCATCCGCGACTTCGTCTTTCATCACTGGACCGTGCCCGGTCGACCGACTGCCGAGGCGGTCGGCATCCTTCCGGTGCCGGGCGTCGACGCCGACCGTTTCCTGGCCCGCGTCATGGACGTGAACCACTATGTCGGCAACATCGCGCACGTCGTCGAGTCGCGCGCCGTCGCCGATCCGGCCTATGTCCCGCCGGCCCAGGTGCGCTTCTACCAGCGCATCAGCATCCCGCTCCTCGGCGAGGTCCACCAAGAGAACGTGCTCACGCTGAGCGAGCGCGACGGCATCCGTATCGGCTCCTGGTTCCTGCTGGAGCCCGCCACGGCGGCGCTGTCGCCAAAGTTGGCCATACGCAGCCAGTACAACGACGGTGCCTGGCTCGTGGGCAAGGACGTGGTGGGGTACGCCCTGAGCAGCGCGCCGCGCCGCGAAGACGTCGGGTTGCTCAAGTGGAAGGCGCTCACAGCGGGCGCCGACGTGGCGGCGTCCAAGGTCATTCGCGACAACATCACCCACATGGCGCGCTGGGCCAGCCGCTGAGCGCCGGGTCGCGAGATTCGACGCGGCGCGCCGGCGTTTTTCGAGAGGGCCACGCCAGGGGCAGGCGAGGGACGTGATCCATTGCTCCGAGGCGGCCAAGACGGACCGGCGTTAGGAGTCGCACCAGTGCCAACGTGGCACTCGGAGTCCCACGTGGGACTCCCATCTTGGGACTGGCGGGGTTCCAATCGATGCACGCGACCTGAGCGCTCGCCGGCACGCCGTGTGCGTTGCGCTGCCACATGCCGACGACCCGCCGACATGATGACCTCGTGGACCTGTTTCGAGCACAGCCGGCGCTGGCGCCTCGGCTCATGGCGCAGTCGCTTGGCTACGCGCTGCCACCCCACACCTCGGTCCGGATCAGCGAGGCGACCCATGCGACGCCACTCAACACGGAGCACCACATCGACCTCGTCGTGCTGCTGGAGGACGTGGCGCCCACGCTGGCCGTTGGGATTGAGGTGCAGCTCTCGCGCGACCCAGACAAGCCGTGGGTCGTGCCGCACTACGCCACAAGCCTCCGGCTGCGCCACCGCTGCCACTGCGTGCTGCTCATTGTCTGCCCGGTGCGCAGCGTGGCCCGATGGGCGCGAGCGCGCATTCCCGGTGGGGGCCGCGGTGCCGGCTTCGACGTGCTGGTGCTGGGTCCAGACGACATCCCGCGAGTGGTCGACCCGCGGGTCGCCGCAGAGCACCCGCAGCTGGCGGTACTCTCCGGACTGGCGCACCGCCAGCACGCCAGCGACCTGCCGGTGCTCCTGACGGCGCTGGGGGCGCTCGCCGCGTTCGACGCCGCACGAACGGAGAGCTACACTACCTTGATCCTGGATGGCCTCGGTGCAGCGGTGCGCAAGGCCCTGGAGACCACGCTCATGCTGCATGACGACACCAAAATTCGTTCGCCGTTGCTCAAGAAGCTGTTCCGAATGAGCCGCAATGAGGGGCGCGAGGAGGGGCGCGAGGAGGGGCGCGAGGAGGGGCGAGTTGAAGGGCGCGTTGAGGGACTGACCCACGCAATCGTCAACATCCTCGAAGAGCGCGGGATAGCGATGTCCGACGCAGAGCGCCAGCGCTTCCTTTCGGCCACCGACCCCACTCAGCTCTCCCGCTGGCTCCGCCGCTCGTTGACCGCGCCGTCGGCCGACGCGGTGCTGCGCGAGGACGACGCCAACTGACCCGCACGATGCGCTGCTGTCACGCGCCGGCATCGCGCCATAGGTGCATCATCCGGGCAGCAACGCTGGGAGGGCCCATGGCAACCCAGCCTCCCGCCGCCCCGCTCGGCGACACCGCCAGTGCTGCGCGGGTCGCCACCGCGGCCCAGGGTCAGGCGCTTCCTTGGCCATTCGCGGACGCCACGGACCGGGCCGTGCAGGCAGTCGTCAGCGCTCCACGCCGTGCGGCGGCTCCTGGGTGGCCTGCGGCAATTGCCGTCCACCGACTCGCCGTCGAGCGCGAGCGAGGCGAGAGCACCGAGTCACAGCGACCCAGGCCGTTGCTCACGCCGCTGTGGTGCCTCGGGCGTCCCCGATGTCAGGGAGTCCGACGGCACGTTGGCCCGCGCCTGTGAGGTTGTGGTGTCTCGGCACTGATCGAATCTCCTCATGAAACTCCCACGAGACCAACCCGGTGCCGGAACCACGAGCAGAATCGACGAATTGAGCCACGCCGTGACCAAGAGAAGATCGCCGTCTACGTCGATCCACAGCCCGCTTGACGTCGGATTGACAAACCACCAGATGGGTGGGAACCCACCACGTCAACGGCGTGTGGGAAGAAGTAGTCCGCCATCGGAAGACTCCGCCGCTGCGGAGAGCCTTCCGCGCAACTGACCGTCGCACCAGCGCTCGGCAAGCAGTCTTTTCTGAGGCTGCCGGTCCATTCTCAGCAGCACGCAACACTCCTCGCCCGCGATCCGTGGGGCATTGAACTCCACTGCGTCCGACACGTAGTGCAGGGCCCCCCAGAGAGAAGCGCCGCGAGCCAACGGCGGAACTCGCTTCCATTCGAAGTCTTGGAAGCGGAGTCCGTCGATGACCTTCTCCAGGTCCCCAACGGCGAGTTCGGGTCGATGAACCGTCGTGCACGCCACGAGTACGCAGGCGGCACTGGCTCGGGCGAGCCGAACGGAACAAGTGCGCCACGTCACGCGCGACTCGCATCAAGACCGGCTGCTCCAGGGACGCATGGCCCCCACCGCTGGACATCAGCGGGCTCCCGTGGCACTCGCCCGGCTGCGGGGCAACGACGAAGCCGAACCCGAAGTTCGCCGTCGCACCCAAACGGAACCGATAAGCCCGACATAGGCGACATGGTAATCGCGCCCCAGTCGACGTCAACCGCGCGAGACGCATCGGAACGCAAGCAATCATCGCGCCGGTCGAGTCCGGCGCTTGACCGCGTGCGGCCCCGATCCGACGACCCCGGCTCCTCGTCGTGACCGACTGGCCAGCGACGACCAAGACGCCAGGTCCACCGCGAGCGGCGGGCTCGGGCAACGCGAAGCAAACCCCGCAGCACGGCGCGCACCGCGCCGCGCGAGGACCGCGAGCGGTGTCGGAGCCCGTCGCTCGCGGGACGACCTCCGGGCTCACGCCTCGCACCTGCCACATGCCCTTGAACCCGCGCGAACGAAGCGGTATGGAGAGGCGCAGTCGCGCGGCTCATCGCGCTCGCCGACCCACTGGAGGACCCGTGACGCCTTTGAATCGACTCGTTCCCGCGCTCGCCGCGACCATCGGCACGCTCGCCGCCACCACTGCGCTCGCGCATCCCGGGCATGGCCTCGGCGACTCGCTGGCGCGCGGCCTGGCCCACCCGTTCGTGGGTCTCGACCACCTGCTCGCCATGGTCGGCCTCGCGGCCTGGGCCGTCCGCAAGGACGACGTCCGCCGCTCCGCCGGCGTTTTCCTCGGCGCGCTCGGCCTGGGGCTCGCTCTGGGCGCCCTCGGCCTGGGTCTGCCGGCCGTGGAGCTCGGCATCGCAGGCTCAGTCATCGTGTTCGGGCTGCTGGCCGTCGCCGCCCCGCGGCTGTCGGAGGGCGCGGCGCTGGGCCTCGTGTCGGCGTTCGCGATGCTGCACGGTCAGGCCCACGGCTCCGAGGTTGGCGGGCTCGCCGGCTCCCTCGCCGTGCTCGCCGGCTCGTCGGTCGCGCTGCTCGGCGCGGTGAAGCTGGCGCGGCTCGGCCAGCGCGTCGCCGTGGCTCTGGGCGCCTCGGCCGCGTTCGGCGGTGTCGCCCTCCTCGCGCTGTAGACAGGGTTTACCCATGATCGTCATGAAGTTCGGCGGCACCTCGTGCGGCTCGGCCGAGGCGTTGAAGCGGGTCGCCCACGTGGTGCGCCGCGCACAGGCCGATCCGGCGGCCCACGAGGTCGTGGTCGTCGTCTCGGCGCTCTCGGGCGTGACCGACATGCTGCTCGGGATGGCCGAGGCGGCCCGCACGCGCAGTCGCAGCGTGGACGACATGCTGGCCCAGCTTCACGAGCGCCACGCCACGGTCTGCCACGCGCTCGGCCTCGGCGCCCAATGTGAGGCGCTGCTCGAACCGCTCGACGTGCTCCGCGAGGTGCTGCCGGGCATCTGGTATCTCCGCGAGCTGTCGCCGCGCTCGAAGGACTTCGTCGTCACCCACGGCGAGGTGCTCTCGTCGCGCATCGTGGCGGCCTTCCTCACGGCCGAGGGCGTGCGCGCCCATCCGGTCACGGGCTGGGACGCGGGCATCGTGACCGATGCACAATATGGCGAGGCCGGCATCCTGGAGGAGACCTGGACGCGAATCCCGCAGCAGCTCCCGCTCGCGACGGGGTCAGTGCCGGTCGTGACCGGGTTCATGGGCCAGACGCTCGCCGGCGAGCGCACGACCCTGGGACGGGGCGGCTCGGACTACACGGCGGCAATTTTGGGTCGCGCGCTGGGCGCCAGCGAGATTCAGATCTGGACTGACGTCAATGGCATCCTGAGCAGCGACCCGCGGCTGGTCCAGGGCACCTTCACGCTGCCGGAGCTCACGTTCGAGGAGGCCGCCGAGCTCGCGTACTTCGGCGCCAAGGTCATCCACCCCAAGACCATCGAGCCGGCCGTGCACGCGGGCATCCCAGTGCGGGTGCTGAACACGTTCGAGGCCGATCATCCGGGCACGGTCATCGTGCGCGGTCCCCGTCGCACGATCCGGCAGGTCGTCGGCATGGCGTGCAAGAAGGGCCAGGTCATCCTGGCGTTGGACTCGTCGCGGATGCTCGCGGCCGAGGGCTTCCTGGCGCGCGTCTTCGCGGTGCTGGAGCGGCATCGCGTCTCGGTGGACACCATCTCCACGAGCGAGGTCTCCGTCTGCATGACCGTCGAGCCCAAGTACGAGCCGGCGCTTCGCAGCGCGACCGCGGAGCTCGAGACCATCGCACACGTCGAGATCCGTCCGGGACGCGCCATCATCTGCTGCGTGGGCCAAGGCATGCGCGAGCGGCCGGGCACGGCGGGCAAGATCTTCAGCGCGGTCCATCAGGCCGACGTGAACGTCGAGATGATCTCGATGGGCAGCTCCAAGATCAACATCACCTTCGTCGTCCGCGACGAGGACGCCAACACGGTGATGCGCGAGCTGCACGCCCGCCTGATCGCGATCCCTCCCGAGCCGCTGCCTGGCTAGCGAGTTGGCGGGACCGCGAGCCCGGTGCTAGCGTGGTTCGACCGCACGCAGGCGGGAGAAGGAGCCAACCATGTTTCTTTACGTAGTGTATGTTCTCGTCGCGCTCATCGGCGCGTTCCTGGCCTATGCGTTGACGCGGCCCCCGGAGCTGGAGGTCTCGCGCTCCCTCGTCGTGCCGGGAGCGCCCAGCGCGGCCTACGGACTCGTGGCGGACTTTCACGGCTGGACGCAGTGGAGCCCCTGGGAGGGACTCGATCCCGCGATGACCCGGTCCTACGGCGGCAGCGAGAGCGGCACCGGGGCGGTCTACGAGTGGAAGGGCAACAACAAGGTCGGACAGGGACGCATGACGATCCTCTCGGCGGACCCGAACGCACGCATCGACATCAAGCTCGAGTTCCTGGCGCCGTGGCAGGCCACCAACAAGACGGTCTTCACCTTCCAGCCCGCGGCGGGCGGGACCGAGGTCACGTGGGCCATGAGCGGTCGGAAGGACGGCGTCATGATGAAGGTCTTCTCGGTGCTGATGAACATGGAGAAGACCATCGGCAACGACTTCGAGCGCGGCCTCGGCAAGCTGAGGGACGCGGTCGCCAGCAAGAGCTGAGGTGACGGAGATAGCGCCGGGCGCGGCACTGCGCAAAGACGAGCTCACGGAGCTTGCGCGCATCGATCGCCGCGTCGTCGTGCGCGACGTCCTGCTCTGGTGGCTTCAGGCCGTGGGGCTCTACCTCGCGTGCGTCGTCGTGCGGCAGTGGTGGCTCGTGCTCCCGGCCGTGGTCGTCATCGGCTGTCTCCAGAACGGGCTGAACCTCTTTGCGCACGAGGGCTCACACACCAACCTCAGCCGCGACAAGGGAAAGAACGACCTCTGGGCCGATCTCTGCGTCGCGGGCCCGCTCGGCGTCACAGTCGACGCATGGCGGTGGCATCACCTCCGTCACCATCAGTACCTCGGCGACCCGCGCGAGGAGATTGAGCTATCGGCCTACGCCTGCGTTCGCGGCCCCGAGCTGTGGCGGCAGCTTGCCCGGCATCTCTCGGGGTGGGTCGCGCTCGGCGTCGTATTTCGGCGGGAGCGATTTGCGCATCACGCGCGCTTTCCGGCGCCGCCGCCGCGGTCGCGCGCCGCATGGGCGGGGTTTGTGCTGATGAACGGTGCGCTCTTCGGCGGCGCGTGGGCGCTCGGCGCGTGGTGGATGTACTTCGTGGCGTGGGTGTTTCCGCTCTTTGCGATCGCGACACTCGTGAGCAACTTCCGCACGATCGTCGAGCACCAGCCATCGTCGGGCGTCTGCGAGACCCGCGACCAGGAACCTGTCCTGGCGATGACGCGCGTGATGGAGGCCAGCTGGCTCGAGCGCTGGCTCATCTGTCCCGTCGGCTTCTATTACCACTACGAGCATCACCTCTATCCGGGGCTGCCGTACCATCGGCTCGCGGAGGTGCGCCGGCGACTCGTGGCGCGCGGCTACTACGCCGACCGGCCGATCGTCTACGCCAAGGGATATGTGCGGACCCTCTGGGCGCTACACCGCGAGCTCGCGCCCTGAAGGGGCTCAGCTTGGCCTGACGCGCTCCTGCCAGGCGCGAAACGAGAGCAGTGACCACAGCGGCTTGCGGTGATCGACGCGCCCGGAGAGGTGCTCGGTCATCACGCGCTCGACCTCACCGGGATGGAAGAGCCCGCCGCGGCGCAGGGACTCCGCGGAGAGCAGATCGCCCATCCACGCGCGCAGGGGGCCGCGGAGCCAGGCGGCCATGGGGGCGCCGAAGCCTTGCTTCTTGCGGTTGACGAGCATGTCCGGCAGGCCGCGCCGGCGGGCCAGCTGACGCAGGGCCCACTTCAACGTCAGGCCCCGCACCTTGAAGCGCCGCGGCAGCCCGGCCGCGAACGCGACGACGGCGCGGTCGAGGTAGGGCGAGCGCGACTCGAGCGCGTGGGCCATCGCGGCCCGGTCGACCTTGGCCAGCAGCGTGTCGGCGAGCAGGAGGCGCAGATAGACGCCGGTGAGCACGTCCCAGCGCGTCGGAGCGCGCGCGGTGATGGCCGCGACGTGCCGCCGCGCCTGGTCGAGCGGGTCGAGCCCGCGCGTCGTCGCGAGGAGCTCCGGAGAGAGCAGCGCCGTCTGCTGCGCCGGAGCGACGCTTGCGAGCCAGACGACGTGGCGCAGCGCCGGCGGAAACCGCAGCCCCCGAACGAAGGCGCGGGCCGCAAAGTCGAGGCCAATCGGTCCGCGGGTCGGAGGCAGCAGTGCGGCGAGCCGGCCCAGGAGCGGAGCCGACCTGGCGAGGTGCAGCGCGTCGAGGGCGTGGGCCGCGCGCTCGGCATGAAACGTGGGATACCCCAGGAACAGCTCGTCGCCGCCGTCTCCCGTGAGGACGACGGGGACGTGCTGCCGGGCGAAGCGCGCAAGCAGCCAGGTCGAGACGACCGTGTCGTCGGCGATGGGCTCGTCGATCGCCGCCAGGACCTCCGGGACACATGACGTGGCCTCGGCGTCGCTGACGGTGAGCACGTGATGCGCGGTCCCGGCCGTCTGCGCCGCGATTGCCGCGGGGCCTCGCTCATCGAAAGGCGCGTGCTCCCAGCCGAGCGTGAACGCGTGCATGGGCTGCTCGGCGCGAGCGATGAGCGCGAGCAGCGACGAGTCGATGCCTCCCGAGAGCAGGACACCGCACGGGACCTCGGCGGGCAGGCGCTTTCGGGTCGCGGCGACGAGGTGCGCGTCGAGCGCGTCGAGGACCTCGGTGTCCGTGCGCAGCGGCTGGCGCTCGTACAACATCGTCCAATAGGCGGCGCGGCGCGTCGTCCCGGCCTCCCAGGTCAGGCGCTCCCCCGGCTCGAGCTTGGTCACGCCCTGGAGCAGACAGCCTGGCGACGGGACGGCGTCATGTACGAGATAGCGACGGAGCGCGCCGGGGTCCAGGCGCCGTTCGATGTGGGGGTGCACGAGCAGCGCGGTCAGCTCGCTGGCGAAGGCGAGCCCTCGGTGGACCTGAGCCACATACAGCGGCCGCTTGCCCATCGGGTCCCGGGCGAGCACGAGGCGCTGCCGCGCGAGGTCCCAGACAGCGAGCGCGAACATGCCGTCGAGGGCACGCATCCAGTCGTCGTCGTAAGGGTCATAGAGCTGGGTCAGCAGCTCCGTGTCGCAGCCGGTCTCGAGGGTGACGCCGCGCTCGGCGGCCAACTCCCGAAAGTCGTAGAGCTGCCCGTTCAGCAGCGCGACCACCGAGCCGCGTCGCAACGGCTGGGCGCCGTGGGCGAGACCGGTGATGGCGAGTCGCCGCGCGGCGAGCACCGCGTGCGGATGCTCCACGAGCCCATCGCCATCGGGTCCGCGGTGGGCGACCGCGGCAGACATCCGCGCCACGACGGCCGCGTCGACGCCCTCCCCGACCCAGCCGACGATGCCACACACGCCCCCGACGGTAGCATGGGCGCGTCAGCGGAGCATCGACGGCGTCGAGGACGGATGGCGGTACTCGAAGACGGCGCCGAGGACCGCGCCGTCGCGCCGGACCTCATGGACGAGCCGGTAGTCGCCGGGCCGGTCGGCGATGGCCCCCCGCGCGGACTCCAGGACGCGGCCCTGGTTCACGATGACGATGTAGTGTGACGTCGGGGGGCAACGCGTCGGGCTCGCGGCGTGCTCGACGCCCCAACCGGGGAGGTAGACCGCCAACACGTTCTCCGGCGCGCCGACGATGCAGGCGGTGGCCGGCGCGGTCGCGTTGTCGGCCGTCACGAGCGCGCTCTCGCGAATGCTCAGCGCCCAGTAGTCGAGAGTGAAGCGCCCCGAGGCGCCGGCGAGGCCGCCGGTCAGGGTGTTGAACCAAACGCTCTGGTACGGATGAAGGCGGATGTCGTCCAAGACGAGCGAGCCGAGCGTGAGCGCGAGCGCGGTGAGCGGCAAGACGCGGACGCGTCCGGACAGGCGATTGGCGAGCCAGGAGAGGCCCATGACCGCCACGATGCACAACGGCGGCAGAACGAACAGCACATGTCGCACACCATCGTAGAGTGGCGTCCGCGACGCGATGACGAACGCGAGTGGGAACAGAGCACCAAGCACGATCGCGACGCTGGCCGGCGCTTGGCTCGGAGACCGGAGGAGGCGCCAGGCCAAGGGCAGACCGAACGAGAGCGTGCCCAGGACGAGCAGCGGCGTCGTGACCGCGAGCCAGGCCGGCAGATAGACCCGCGGCAGGTCCGAGGCCGGCATCTCGACGCCCAGTGTGAGGGTCGAGCCCGTCCAGGGAAACTCGGCGTTGGCGCCGAGCAGGCGCACGAGCCCAGCGATGGGCTGGACGAGCAGATAGGGGTAGCTGACGTAGACGACGACGAGGGCCAGGGCGCCGCTCAGCACCAGTCCGCGCAGGCGCACGCCCCACTGGCCGTCACGCCAGGCGACCGTCGCGAGGGTCGCCAGCAGGACGGGCGCAATGATGAGGCCGCCGAGCCGGAGCGCGAGCAGGGCGCCGAGCGCAAGGCCCAACGCCAGCCCGGTCCGTCGCACGGGCGCCAGCGCGTAGGCCACCGACGCGTCGAGGACGAAGACCCACGCGACAGCAAAGGGCAGGTCCTTGAAGTTCGTGAACGCGTTGCCCACGTAGCGCGGGGAGAGCACGGCGAGGAGTGCTGCGCCCAAGGCCCATGGCGGGCTGAGCACGCGCTTGGCGAGGCGATAGACGCCGAGGAAGCCCGCGACCCCGATGAGTGCGGTGAGCAGATGAAAGACCGCGACGCGATCGACCTCGCCGGTGACCGCGCGCAGCGCCCGAATGACGGCATGGTAGACGAGACGAATGAGGGGGCTGTGCCCCTCGTTGTAGAGCGCGAGCTCGGGGTCGAGCCCTTCGGCCCAGAACCGCCAGGTCGTGTAGCCGCCCATCACGCCATCAAGCTCGATCGACTCGTCCCACGAGAGCCCGAAGTCGCCGTGGACGATCGTCACGAGGAGCACCATCGCGCCTGCGAGCACGTGCGCGGCGCGATCGCAGCGCGTCAGCCACGGCGTTGGGGCGACCTCCACGCGGCGAGGCTACGCGTCGGCGGGGCGGAGGGTCAAACCAGCCCGGGCGCGTCAGACCTCGAGCAGCAGGTTGCGCAGGTTGCGCGAGACGAGCTCGTAGGCGCCGATGGCGTTGGCCTTGAGCTCATAGCCCGACCGAATGCGCGTGAGCTGCCGCCACAAGAAGCGGGGCCGGAGATAAAAACGGCGGTTGGCGCGGATGACCATCCGCTTGAGCTCCTCGCGGCTGACGTTGGGCAGCTCGATGATGGGCAATCCGCCGGCGGACGCCGTCTTGAAGCCGTCCCAGAACGTGGGATCGTGCTCACGTCCATGCAGCGCAGGGAAGTCCTTCCACACCTCGGTGCCCGGGAACGGCACGAGCACGTTGAAGAACGCCACATCCGGATCGAGCTCGATGGCGAACTCGATGGTGCGCTCCATGGTGTCCGGCGTATCGGTCGGAAAGCCGAAGATGAAGCCGGCGCTGGTCTTGATGCCCAACTCGCGGCACTTCTTGAAGGTCGTGCGAGCGAGGTTGAGCGTCGTGCCCTTCTTGATGCTCTTGAGCACGTCGGGATCGCCCGTCTCGACGCCCAGGTTGATGTGGATGCAGCCCGCCTCGCGCATGAGCTCCATGAGCTCCGTGTCGCGGCCGCAGTTGACCCGTGCGAAGCAGAACCACTGCAGGTCGAGCCGCTCGCGGATGAGCGCGCGACAGATGGCCTTGGCGCGGTCGCGGTTCATGGTGAACGTGTCGTCGTTGAAGACGAGCTGCTCGACGCCGTAGCGCTCCTTGAGCAGCCGAACCTCGCGCATCACGTATTCGGTCGAGTGCTCCCGAAAGCGATAGCCCATGGTCAGAAACGACTCGCAGAAGGTGCAGCGGGCCGGGCACCCGCGGCTCGAGATGAGGTTGGCGACGCGGCTCGAGACCCCGATGTGGCCCGTCGCGCGATAGAGATCCATGTCGAGGCTCTCGCGGTCGGGGAACGGAAGGGCGTCGACGTCGTCGAACAGCGGCCGAGGCAGCGTCTTGCGCACGGTCGCTCCGTCGCGAAAACAGAGGCCGCGAACGGCCCCGAGCTCGCCTGACGCACCGGAGAGCGTGCGGGACGTGTGGCTGCCGCGCTCGACCAGCGTCGCGAGTTCGGTCATCGTGACCTCGCCCTCGCCGACCACGGTCACGTCGAGCTGCGGGTTGTGCTCCAGCACCTTCTCGGGGAACGTCGAGGCGTGCACGCCGCCGTAGACGATCACGGCGTCGCTCACGCGCCGAATCGCGGTCGCCATGCGCATCGCTCGCGAGAAGCTCGGAGTCGCCGAGCTCAGGCCGATGAGCTTGGGCTTTTCGTTAGCGATTCGGTCGAGCATGACCTCGTCGGAGAGGCCCTGGATCTCGGGGTCGTAGAGGCTGACGTCGTGCCCCTGTGACTTCATGTACGCTGAAATATAGCCGACGCCGAGCGGATAGTAGCGCGCGGCCGTCTGATGATGCTGCTCAAAGACCTGGAGGTAAGGCACCTTGATGAGCATCGTCGACATGGGCACTCCTTCCGCGAGCGGGGCCAGCGGTGCCAGTGGGGGTCATGCTAGCACAGAGGGACCCGACGATGGCGCTGCCACTGCACTGGTCGCCGTGTTGCCCGCGGCAGTGGTCGCAGCGTTGGCCGCAGGAACAGCAGAACGAGCGCGAGGATCATCAGGGCGCTCCCTCGGGGACGGCTCGGCTGGCATCCGCCGCTGTCCGAGGTCGTCGCCGCAACGGGCGCGGGCTCGGCAACGGCAGGCTCCGCAGCGACTGGCTCCGCCGTGGGTGCCAGCTCGGCCACGACCGACGGCTCTGCCACGGGTTCCGGCGCGGGCTCGGCCGCGTTGCCTGCATCCGGTGCCGGCGGCGGCGTGCGATCGCGTGCGTGAGCCGAGCGCGCGATGGCCCCCGGTGTGCGCATCGGCAGCCAGCGCAGCATCCAATAGGCGGCGTTGAGATCCGCGCCCGGGTTGAGCCCGAGGCCATCGCCGCCACCGTTGACCTCGAACGGATCGCTCCGCGCGTCGAAGTTGGACGGCGGACGCAGCGACGGCGGGACCGGCTTGGTCGCGATGGGGCGCTTGCCTCGGTTGAGCTCCTTGTGCAGCACGATCGTGGTCTTCCCGTCGATGGCGAGGCAGGAGCCCGCGGCCAGCTCAGCGGCGTCGCAGTTCTCGCGCGCGGCGTCGGTGTAGGGGTCGAGCGTCGCGTCGAGCAGTTGCGCCGCGGTGCGGTCGGCGCGCGTGACGTCGGTGCCCTCGGTGGTGACGAACGCGTGAAACGCGTCGAAGTAGGGCTGGTCGATCTGGCCTGCGGCCTGCGCCACGCCGGGCGGCGCCCACCAGCGCGTCTCCATGAACTGGCGCATCGGAGCAGCGACCGCGTCGTCCCGCTCGAACCAGAGGTTGAGGAACAGCGCGATGGCCATCATGTTCACGTTGGAGAAGTTGGTTTGGGTCCCCACGTACACGTAGTCCAGCGCGGCCGTGTCCCCGGGCTTTGGCAGCAGCGCGTGGTAGTTGCGCTTGCCGAGCAGCTCCTCATAGAGGAACGTGCCGGCCTCCGGGTCCCCGCTCACGTGATAGAGGCCCTTGACGATGCCCAGCGCCATGACGAGGTTGAAGACGTTCTTGACCTCGGAGTCGGGCGCAAGCCACAGGCCGTCGATGCCCAGCGGGTGAAGATCGTGGTGCTGCGTGGGCCGGCCGTCGGCGTCCATGATGACCAGGTCGTACTCGTAGGTCTCGCCATCGACCGCCACGAACGCGTGCTTCTCGCGCAGCATGGCGCCAACGGCGCGCGCGTCCTCCCGCAGCGTCGTCAGGAGCTTGGGCTCCACGGCCGGGTCGTCGACCAAGGCGTCGTAGAGGGTGGCCACCGCGAGCACCCAACCGACGATCTGATCTTTGGAGCACGAGTCCTGCCAGATCCACATCCCGGGCGGGAGCGCGCCCTTGGAGTTGTCGGCCCGGTCGGCGCCGTTGTTCTTGGGCTCGGGCAAGGGCTTGCCGTCGGGGCCAAAGAGCGGGAGCAGCGTCGGCGTCGTGCCCGGGACTGGCGTGCCGTCGTCGAGCTTCAGGCGCTGGATGCCGCGCGCGAGACGCCCCGGGACACCGGTGATGGCGACCGCGACGTGAAACGCCTCCGCCGCGCGCACGGCGTCCGCGCGCGCCGCACTCAGCACGTCTGCCGCGGCGCCTTCGGCCCGAAGCGCGAGGAGCCGAAACGCAGTGCCGATGGCCGCACCGGCGCCGCGCAGGCCGATGCCGGACGCGCCCTCGTAGCTCGCGACGACGGAGAAGGGCTTCAGGCTCGCAGTGGTGCCGATGGCGTAGGCGCGGAGCGCGTCGATGGCGGCCAGGTCCGTGGCGCGCGCGCTCAGGCTCAGGCCGAACGGCGCGGCATGGACTCCGTAGGTCAGGCGCGTCTGCGCCGCCATCTTGATGTGCAGCGCAGGCCGGGCTGCCGGATCGAACACGGTCACGGCGGTGGCAGGATTGGCGAGGGTCACGGTCGAGACCGCGCTCACAGCCGCGGTCAGCCATCTCGGTACGATCATCGGTCCTCCCGGAAGCAGGCGCGCCTCCACCGTAGCACGAACCGGGTCACGGACTCGGCCCGCCGTCGGCTCGGGGGCAGCTCGCGTGCAACGTGCGTAGCGCCTCGGATGCAAACGGGCGCGCCGCGCCGACGCCGAGGATGATGCAGGCCTCCTTGGCGGAGCCGGCGGTGAGACCGGACAGCCCGGCGAGCTGAAAGGCCTGATCGGTGCCGCGCAGCGCGAGGTTCTGGAGCGCGAGCTGATACGCCTTGCGTGCGTCGGGTCCTTCGTCGAGCCGCAGCTGCGCGACGTGCTCGGCGAAGGCCTCCGGAAACCGTTCCAGGAGCGCCGCGTAGCCGAGCTGGGCCTGCGCGTGGAGCGGCGCGGCCTCCGCGACTCGGCCGTCTCGCCGGAGAAGCTGGGCGAGCAGCAGCGGGACCTCGGGGTCGTCGGACGTCGCGAGCAGCGGCCTCAGCAGGGCGATGCCCTCAGCGAGACGACACACACGCGCCAGATGGAGGACGGCGTGCGTGTAGACCGGCAGGCGCGCGATGGCGTCGCGATAGAATCGCTCGGCACGCGCGGACTCACCGGCGCGCGCCCACATGGCGCCCTCTTGCACGAGGAGCCAGACGATGGGGAAGGGCGAGACGTCTCGAAAGCGGCGCGCGGCCTCGGCGAAGCGCGCGTGGGCCGCGTCCCAGAGGCCCATGTCGGCCAGGACCGCGGCCTCGGCACCAAGAGTGGCCGTGGTCGGGCTGGCCGCCACGTCGAGGCGTCGCAGCGCGAGCGCGGAGTCCAGCTCTCCGAGGGCCTGCAGGACGCTCGCGCGTTGTGGTCGCGTCTCACGCTGGCCTGCGCCGAGCTGCTCGGCCTCGTCCAGCGCCACGAGCGCTGCCGCAAAGCGATGAAGCGCCGAGCGCGTTCGGGCGCGCAGAAGCCACACGGCCCTGGTCGGTGGCAGTGCCTCCGCCAGCTCGGAGGCGTGAGCGAGATCAGCCACACGGCCGAGAAACGCGCCTCGGGTCAGGAGGAGCTCGATCCGAGTGGCTGGCGCCTCCACTGCGCGGCCCCCGACGGCACGCAGCTGGCCCTCGAGGTTGGCGACCGCAATGGGGCCCGCGGTAGTCGGGACATTCTGAGGAGGAGAGAGCTCGGCAGAGGACTCGGCGGAGGCCACGATCAGGGCGACCACGGTCGCGGCGCGTGACCTCCAGCGCAAGGGCTAGTGCGGGGCCGCCAGATACGGGAAGGTCGTGCCTTTGGTGTCGGCGTCCGCGTCGATGCCGTCGCCGACGCCCGAGAGACTGCCAACGGCGAGCGCCGAGTAGCTCGCGTCGATGGGATCATAGCTGAGGGCGCGGCCGCCGCAGTCCGTGTTGACGACGCCAATGAAGTTGGCCTCGACGGCCAGATACACGGTGCACGTCCCACTGGCGGTGTTGACGTTGAGGCGGTCGTCGGCCATCAGCCCGGCAAGCGTCGCGTATCGGTCGGCGACAACCTCCTTCTTCGCCAGAAGCTGATTGCCGCAAACGGTGTCGAGGCTGTCGAGGATCGCGAGGTTCTTCGCGAACTCGGCGCCGTAGGCCGCTGCCCACTTCGTCGGGTCGGCGTCCGCGTTGTAGGCGTCCTTGGCCGTTCCCTTTGCGGTCGCGTCCGGATCGAACGGGTGGTTGAGCGCGGTGTTGATGGCGGGTCGACCAAAGCGGTCGATCTGCGCACCCAGCACCGGCGGCGCCGGCGGTGCCACCGTGGTGTCAGTCCCCGCGTCGGCCGTGCCGGTCGTGCCGCCGTCCGCGGTTCCAGTCGTCCCCGCGTCGGCCGTGCCGGTCGTCCCGCTGTCCGCAGTCCCCGTCGTGCCACTGTCCGCAGTCCCCGTCGTCCCGCTGTCCGCAGTGCCCGTCGTCCCGCTGTCCGCGGTACCCGTCGTGCCACTGTCCGCGGTGCCCGTCGTCCCGCTGTCCGAGGTACCCGTCGTCCCGCTGTCGGTCGCCGGGGTCGTCGTCGCGGTCTCATCCTTCTTGCAGCCGACGATGGCCACGAGGCCGCTTAGCGCGAGCGCTCCCAAAACCGTGTTGATGCGCTTCATGCTCAGCCCCCCGCCTTGTTGGTGCTGGCCCAGACGGACAACATGGGTCCGCCCGTCGTGAGGAGCGACTTGTCGACCTCCAGCACGATCGAAAGCACGTTCTTGCTCGCGAAGAAGTCGGCCGCCGCAGCGGTGCCGCCCTTCGTGCCCTTCAGCATGCCGACGAGGACCGACGAGGTCGTCGCGTCCAGCGCCGGGCAGCCGGCCGCGTCGAACTGGAGCCCACCGGCCGCGCCCTTGACGGCCGCGATGGTGTCATTGAAGCCCTCGAGATTGAAGAAGAACGGGTCGTCGCGGAGGCCTGCGAAGACCTTGACCTTGCCCGAGGTGCTCGACAGTCCGGCCGTCGCGCTGGCGTCGCCCGTCACGTAGTCGGCCGTGCCGACCCAACAGCTGGCGACCTGCTTGGCGTCGAAGGTGCAGATGATGTTCGTGGGTGCCGCGGCCGTACCGCCGAACTTGTCGTAGCTCCGCGTGTGAATGACGTACTGGACCTTGTCCGAGAACTTGCTCTCGTTCGCCGCGAACGGGACCACATTGAGCGCGAAGATGACCTTGTTGCCGTCCGGGCTCATCCACGAGTAGAGGTCGGTGATGTCGGCTGCGGGGTCGTTCGTCGGCGCCGGGCCGTCGATGTGATCGGCCGCCAGTGACCACGTCGAGATGGCTCCCAGGGCAAGCAGCGCTCCCGCGCCGGCAGCCCACGTCTTGATTCGCATTGCAGGACTCCTTGTGTGTACGCCATCGAAGGTAGGACGGCGGCGGACCATAGGGGTCGGGGAGAGCGGAGTCAAGAAGTCGCACGAAAGCAACTACATGAGCGCAGACGCGAGCGCCTCAGCAAACGGGGCGACCTTGCCGGGATCGACCTGCATCGGCACGAACGGGTCCCAGCGCTCGACCAGCAGATCTCGGCGCACCTCCAGGCAGAGCACACGGCCTGGCGCCTCGCGCGCCCGCTGCGCCCCCAGGGTCGCCGGATGCAGCGTGTAGCTCGCGTTGTGCGCGACGGAGACGCCCTGCGCGGCGAGGCGCTCGCTGAGCCGCGCGACGACGCACTCCGGAGCCAGAACCTGCCCGTCCGGCGCGGCCGTGATGAGGTCGACCTCGGGTCGCAGCGGCCACGCAGCCACCATGTCGGGATGCCACGCCGCGTGCAGGCGCTCGACGATGTCAGCCTCGATGCGCTCGATGCCCACAGTGCGCGGCGCGTAGGTGTGCGGCGTGAGGCCGAACCCGGCGAGTACCGCCCACAGCGGATCCACCACCGCGCGGTAGGCAGTGTAAAGGCCCCGGAGCAGCGCGAGGTCGGACGGCTCCGTGATGAAGGGCGGGATCCCGGCGGTGATGCCGCCCTGCCCCAGGGGCCCTGGCGTTGCCTCGAGCACCCGATTGACGTCGAGGAACGTGCGCGGCAAGCGCGCCCGGACGACGACGACGTGCGCCTCCGGCACGCGTGTCAGGACCTGCACGGCGGTCGCCTCGCCAAGCTCCGCAGCGCCGACGTCCGTGTTCACGTAGAAGAAGTGGTCGAGCTCCGCCGGCAGCGCGCCCGAGAGCTGGCGGTGGAGGCTCCAGAAGTCGTCGGGCTCCGTGGCCCCGTGGGGGACCTCGATGAGCAGCGCGATCGGCGCGTCGGAGGGGCCGTAGTGCGCGACGTCGGCGACCCCCGGGTGGTGGCTCAGGTGACGGGCAGGAGCAGGTCGATTCACGCCGCGAGGATGGTCGGAGGCGCGCTGAGCGTCAAGGCGCAGGCACGTCGGGCCGAAGGTGACGGGCGAGGCCCGAGCGCAGCAACGTCGCGGCCTGCTCGAAGTCGTAGCGCGTGACGAAGGCGACGAGGTCTTGCGCCTGATCGCCGAGCACGTCGCGGAGCTCTCCGGCGGCCTGTCGCGCGAGGTCCGCGGCGGCCAGATCGCCATGGGTCAACAGCCCCTCGAGCTGACGCAGCAGTTCGAGACTGGCCGGTTGCGCGGGCGCCGGTGGCTCCGGGTCGGACGAGGGCGGGACCGGGGAGCGCGGGCGATCGACCCACGCGAGGATGCTCTCGTAGAGCTCCCGTGGTCGGATGGGCTTTGCAAGGTAGTCGCTCATGCCGGCCTCCAAACAACGAGCCCGGTCCTCGACCAGCGCGCCCGCGGTCAGCGCCAGAATGGGCACGTGGGCGCCGTGGGGCAGCGCGCGAATCCGTCGGGTCGCCTCGAGGCCATCCATGACGGGCATCTGGACGTCCATCACGATGACGTCGTAGGTCCTCTCGGTCGCGCGCCGCACGGCCTCGTCGCCGTTCCTGGCCGTGTCGACGGTGCAGAACATGCCGGACAGCACCTTGGTGGTCACGAGCCGGCTGACGTCGTTGTCATCGACAATCAGCACGCGGAGTGCCGGTGCGGAAGCAGGCCGCACGACGTCC
>SXGT01049972.1_pt1 | contig 64164 bp, 52 predicted proteins | sample 3176221 | NCBI WGS metagenome assembly SXGT01 (sample SAMN11356862, study PRJNA531348) | freshwater metagenome | isolation source: freshwater sample F1-120 | place: China: Fuxian Lake, Yuxi | collected 2017-12-25
AAGGCCGGCTCGGGCTCGGGCTGCGGTGCCGGCTCGGGCGTCGGGGTGGGGGTCGGCTCAGGCGTCGGCGTCGGCGTCGGAGTCGGCGTCGGACCCGGGGTCGAACCCGGCGACCGCATCGGCGTCCGCAGCGGCAGCGGCAGCGGCAGCCGCATCGGCATCGGCGTCCGGATCTGGGCCTGGGCCCGATCGCGAGTCTGAATCCGCGTCCGAGTCCGAGTCCGAATCCGAGTCCGAACCCGTGTCGGACTCGGCCTCGGCGGAATCCTCGATCATCACCCCGGCCTCGGCGGCTGCAGCCGCCAGGGCGGCGCGCTCGGCACGGCCGCGGATCTTCCGCTTCTTTCGCATGCCACTCACGTTGGGTGCGGGCTGTTTAGCGCACCGATCTGACGGCGGGAAGCCCCCAGCAACCCTATCGATATTCTTCGGTTCCGACGACGGCGCGGGCGACGGCGCCGCGCAGGTCGTCGGTGGTGCGCGAGATGACAATCTCGGGAGGTTCGTCGAGCGGCGTGTCCGCGACCATGGCCTGGGTGATCGAGATGAGGCGCAGCTTGGCCATCTCCAGCACAGCCAGGAGCGTCACCACCGCCTCGTGCCGGATCTCGGCCATCGACATGTCGGCGTCGGCCCGGGTGAAGCGGAACATCGACGTGAAGGTGAAGCTGCCCTCGGCCTCGAGCCGGTCGGTGAGCTCGGAGATGCGCTGGCTCACTGACAGGCGGTCGATGAGCACGTTGTGGGTGATGCGCACCCGGGCGGCGCGCATCAGCCGATCGAGCGCCTCGATCAGCTTGTGGACCGGGAACTGGGCGAGCGGCGCCTGGGCGTCGGGATCGACCTCGTCGGCGACCGCATCCTCGACCAGGGTGCCGCGGCCCCACACGTTGCGGCCGACCACCGGCCGGTCACCGAGCGAGAGCGCCGCCTCCTTGTACTTCTGATACTCGAGCAGGCGCCGGATGAGGTCGGCGCGGGGATCGAGGTCGACGTGGTCCTCGCCGTCCTCGAGCTCGTCGCCGGGCTCGGGCTCGGCGTCGGGCAAGAGCTCGCGCGACTTGATGTGGCACAGGGTCGCCGCCATCACCAGGTACTCGCCGGCGACGTCGATGTCCATGCGGGTCATCGCGTCGAGGTACTCGAGGTACCGCGCGGTGACGAAGGCGATGGGGATGTCGAGGATGGCCAGCTCGTGCTTCTTGACCAGGTGGAGCAAGAGATCGAGCGGCCCCTCGAAGACGTCGAGGGTGACCTTGTAGTCGGTGTCGATCACTTGATGCCCCACACGAGGTGGACCCAGTGGCTGAGATCGGTGGTGCCGAAGATGAGCGCCAGCACCTCGTACAGCTTGTCGGCGCAGAAGCGGGCCGGCAGGGTGAAGATCTTGCCCAGCGGGCCGACCAGGATGAAGGCCATGACCACGAACGGCGCGTAGACCGCGTACTTGTCCCAGGCGTCGAGCCAGCCACGCGGGATGAGGCCACGCACCACCGAGCCGCCGTCGAGCGGGGCGGCCGGCAAGAGGTTGAAGAAGAACAGGACGAAGTTGAGGATCACCGCGTACTCGAGTGCACGGGAGATCTCGGCGTCGAGCTTGACGATGCCACCGGCGACCAGCGCGCTGTGCAAGACGGCCACGATCACGGCGAGCACCACGTTCATGGCCGGACCGGCGAACGAGATGAACACCCGCTTCTTGCGATCGTGGGTGGTGTGCTCGACCGGCTTGCCCCAGCCGAAGCCGAGACCGTTGGTGGTGGCCAGGAACAGGAACGGCAGCAAGAGCGTGCCGATGGGGTCGGCGTGGGCCATCGGGTTGAGGGTCACCCGCCCCTGGCGGCGCGGCAGGCGATCGCCGATGCGGTCGGCGGCGTAGGCGTGCCCGAACTCGTGCACGCAGATCGAGAAGAGCAAGATGATCATGCCCTGGACGATGATGCGGATCTTCTCGGGCGTGAGGTCCGTGTCCATCGAGCGGACTATGTACGGCCGGGGGGCCTGCTGCAAGGCGCCGCGGCGCGCACGGCCAGCGAGAGCGTCGCCACGGCCACCGAGATCGCGGTCAACGGCGGGAGATGACCGGGCCAGCGCTCGGGGGTGAGCCAGGTCCGCCAGCCCAGGACGACCACGTGGGCGAGGCCGACGCCGAGGGCGATCACGGCGGTGCGCTGGGTCCGACGCCAGGCGTCGGCGGCCATGGTGCGCCGCACCACCGTCGCGCTGGTCATGGCGGGGCCGACCAGGGCGGCGAACGCGGCCACGCCGGCGAGCAGGGCCAGGCCGCCCTCGAACGTGAGCGCGCCGGCGGCGTCATGCAGCTTGGCGTAGGTGCGCGGCGACAGGACAGCGATGGTCAGCACCGAGTGCACGGCGCCCAGCACGAAGCCGTGCACGCCGAGGCTCTTGCGGCGGGCCAGCCAGCGCCGGTCACCGATGCCGAGGCGCAGGAGCGGTCCGATGGCGAGCGCCATGGCCACCAGCGCGAGCGCGGCGACGGCGATGGCCTTGTTGAGCACGAACACCGGCAGCTGCGCCGGCGGCACGGTGCCGACGACCACGTAGCGCACGACGGCGTAGGCGAACGCGGCGGCGAGTGTGGCAAGCGTGATACGGCGGGCGGATGAGGAAGGCGATGGGAGCGAGGTGGTCACGCCCCCTAACACGCACGAGCGTCTCGCCCGGTTTCTCCTCGGAAAACGCCCCCGATTCGCGCCCTTCTGCGTGTAGGCGCGAACCCACGGCGGCACCCCAAGGATCGCTCGCCGTCGGGGTCAACGCGCCCGCGGGTGCGCCTTACGGTATTGCTCGATCAGGTGCGCGCGACTGACGTGGGTGTAGATCTGCGTGGTCGCGATATCGGCGTGGCCGAGCATGGCCTGGACCGCACGCAGATCAGCGCCGCGCTCGAGGAGGTGAGTGGCGAACGAATGGCGCAGCTTGTGCGGTGACACCGCGCCGCCCACGGCGCGAACGCCGGCGGCGCGGGCGTAGACGCCGAGCAGCTTCCAGAAGCCCTGACGGGTCATGGGGCCACCGCGCTCGGTGAGGAAGAGCGCGGGTTGGTCGCGCGCGCGCAGCCACGACGGGCGGACCTCGACGAGGTAGCGCTCGATGGTGTCGCGAGCGGCGGCGCCCATGGGGACCATGCGGGTCTTCTTGCCCTTGCCGGTGACGCGCAGGAAGCCGCCGCGCAGGTTGACGTCGGCGAGCGGCAAGCCCACCAGCTCGCTGACGCGCAGGACGCTGGCGTAGAGCAGCTCGAGCATGGCGGCGTCGCGCAGGCCGCGCGGGGTGTCGCGGCGGGGGGCGGCGATGAGCGCGGCGACGGCGTGCTCGCCCAGCACCACCGGTGAGCGCGGCGGCGAGCGCGGGGCCTCCAGCAGCTGGCCGGGATCGACGTCGAGCCAGTGCTCGGCGATCAGGTGGCGGAAGAGGCCGCGCATGGCGACGAGGGCGCGGGCCCGCGAGCGCGCGCCGAGGCCAACGTCGGCGAGCTCGATCAGGTGGTCGGTGAGGTCGGCGGCGGTGACGTCGTCGACGTCGGCGCGATCGCGGGCGGCCAGGAAGGCGCCGAGGCGGGCAAGGTCGCGGCCGTAACCGTCCAGGGTGTTGAGCGACAGGCCGCGCTCGACCTTCAGGTGATCGAGGTAGAGGTCGATCGCACGATCGAGCGGCAGGCGGCGCGCCATCGCGGGATCGTGGGCGCGGGCACCGGCTGGGGGCAACTTTGCGATACGCTCGGGGCGTGAGCAGGGAAACTCGCATCTCGTCCTTCGTTTCGGCCCTGGGCCTGGGCTTCGGCCTCACCTTCCTCGCCCCCGCGTGCGGCCCGGCGACGGGCACGACGCCGCCGGGCCCACGGCCGGTGGTCGCCGGCACCAAGCAGGTGGCGCCGCTCGAGATCTCCGACGACTCCAAGTCGCCGGCGCAGGCGCTGATTCTCGGCACCGACCTCAAGGGCGGCTCGACGGTGCTGCCGCTGGCCGGCGCCGAGAGCAAGGTGTCGGTCGACTCGATGTGGGTGCGGACCGGGCCCGGCGTCGCGACCGGCGGCTCGAGCCCGGTGGCGCTGGTGACCTCGCCCAACCCCGACGGAGTGGTGCGGGTCGGCATCTACGAGGAGGTCGCTGGCAGCCTGGGGCCGCAGTGGCGCGCCGGGGTGTGGCTGGCGTCGTTCGTATCGGCGACCGTCATCAACAAGGACCTCACCGACTTCAAGTTCACCGCCGAGGCCGGCGGCCACGTCGACGGCGCGTCGGCGTCGGGCCTCATGACCGCGGGCTACCTGGCGACGATGATCGGGGCCAAGGTCGATCCGACGGTCACCATGACCGGCATCATCAACCCCGACGGCACCATCGGGCCGGTCGGCGGCATCCCGCAGAAGTTCCTCGGTTCGATCGAGAAGGGCAAGAAGCGGCTCGGGTACCCGATCGGCATGCAGTACGCCGAGGACGCCAACAGCAAGGAGCGGGTCGACCTGGTCCAGCTCGCCAAGGAGCACGGCGCCGAGGCGGTCGAGGTGTCCGACGTGTACGTGGCGGTCGAGCTCTTGACCGGCAAGAAGCTGCCGCGGCCGGTGCCGGTCAGCGAGGCGCAGATGGCGCTCGAGCCCGAGGTGCTGGCCAAGATCGACGAGAAGTACGCCAGCTGGCGCGAGAGACTGAGCGCCGAGTGGGCGCGGCTGCTCGAGCTCGACAATGCCGGACGGCTGCCGGCGGGGCTGGTGTCGCTGGCCCTGATCGCGCAGGCCGAGGGCGAGGCCGCCGAGCGGCTCAAGAACCAGGGGCTCGGAGCGTCGGCGTACCACCGCGTCGTGCGCGCGTGGGTCTACGCGGCGGGCGCGACCGCGACCAGCGACATCCTCGAGCTGGTGCAGGCCGGCGACCTCATCGGCGCGCGCGCCAAGCTCACCGAGTTCCAGGGGCTGGCCCTCACCACCGACGCGTCCTTGCGCACCATCGCCGAGCTCAAGCCGGCGACCATGGGCGGCCACCTGCAGATGCTGTCGGCGTTCCAGACCGCGGTGAGCGGCTGGGGCTTCCACGTCTTTTCGTCGGAGTTCCTGGCCGCCAACACGCGGGCGGTATTCGACGAGCTCGACAAGCTGCCCGACGCCGCGCTCGCCGACCGCTCGGTGGGTGACACCGTGGTCACGGCGACCGCGCCGACGGTGCTGAGCATCGCGCGCGCGGTGGCGAACTCGGTGATGTCGATCGAGCAGATGGACATCGAGGGACAGAAGTCGATCAACTACCTGTGCTCGCTGCCCAACGTGAAGCGGCTGGCGACCTCGTTCCAGTCGGCGGCCGGCTCCAACCTCGCCTACTTCGATTCGCTGATCGTCGCCGAGGTGGCCAAGGCCTTCAACATGACCCAGGACCAGGCCAAGGTGAAGTTCGCCGGCGTCGAGCCCGACTACCTGGTGGCGCTCATGGCCGGCTCGGTCAGCGGCATGGGCGGTCTGCCCGAGCAGCTCAAGAACGAGTGGGGCGAGAACTCGATCGCGTGGGGCCTGTTCTCGCTCGCCGCGTCGGAGCTCTCCTTCTTCCGCACCTCGATGCTCATCTCGAAGTGGTACTCGCTCGGCGTGCAGAACGACCCCGTCACCGGTCGCCCCACCAAGGTCGCGCACGAGAAGGCCTTCTTCAACATGCTCTCCTTCGCCGAGCAGCGCGCCCGCGAGAACGCCCGCGCCGCGCTGGTGGCCACGGGCGAGATCCCCATCCAGGCCCGCATCCGCTACCAGCAGGCCCGCGTCCTGCGCGAAGGCGACCTCGCCGACAAGCTCGCCGCCCTCGAAGGTTTCTGGGCCGCCTCCGTCTACGCCCAGACCGCGGTGATGCTGGCGCGCAACCCGAAGTGAGATGACCACCCGGCGCCTGCCGCGCGTCGTCGACGGCTTGCTCGATGCGGGCGGTTGCGACCTCGAGCACCTCGAGCGCGAGCTCCATCGACTCGGCCACGTCTACGCGCTCGATCACCAGGCCTCGCGGCTGCGACCGGTGCCCACCCGTGACCCCGACGAGCACGTGGTGGCGGTGGTCCTCGGCTACGCCGCGGCGGCGCCCTTGTGGTCGAGCGCGCTGGCGGCGATGGCCGAGCTCGATGCGGCGGTGGTGGCGATCGGCTGCCCGGACTTCGCGACGTGGGACGCCGCCGTCGCCGGGCCGATCGCAGGATGGTCGGCCCAGGTCGAGTCCGACGTCCGTCCCGAGGAGCCGACGCTGGGCGAGCTGGCGCGCGCGGCCATGACCCGGCAACGGGTGGCACTACGCGCGGTGCTCGCGATCGCCGGCGACGGCGATCCGGCGCAGGCCGCCACGCGCGTGCTGTGGGAACACGGGATCGGGTTCGGCGACCTGCACGGCGCCGTCGTCGAGCGCCGGCAGGCGCTGGTCGATCTCGGCCGCGAGCTCGACCGCGTCTCGGCCTCGTCCACTCCGGTCCATGCGGTGGCGCTGACGCTGGCGTCGCGGGCGCTGGTCGCCCGCGCCCTCGTGGTGGCCGCGAGCCAGTGGCTGGAGGACCTCGATGTGCGTGGCGCGGCGCAGCCAACCCGTGTCGAGGTCCAGCGCGAGGTCGATCGCCTGCACGGGGTGACCGCCGCGTTGAAGCGTAACGTCACCAACACATACGAGGCCGTCCTGGCAATGATCGGCATGGACCTGTAGCCATGGGGCGTGGGCGCGTTGGCTAGGGAAGCCGCTTAGGCGCGGCACCGTAGTACGGTAGAGAGCCGGCGTGGATCTGTTGCGGAGGAACCTGGATGGTCCGGTTTCCGAGGTCGACGCTGAGGTCGACCTCGACGAGGACGAGCTTGCGTCCCGGCACCGGCCGGCACCTGGCAAGCACCCCCGCACCCTGGCGCTCGACCGCGAGTCGGGACGGATGCGGTCCCCGGGTACAGCCCGGCGGAGCGGCGCCCCCGGCAAGGTCACGCGCACCCTCGGTCTCGAGCGGGTGCTCGGCGCCGTCCGCGGCGCCGTCCGTCGCGAGCGCGGCGAACCGGCGTCGATCTCCGCCGCGGTGCAGGCCGACGGTGGGCGCGTGGCGTCCATCGACCCATTCGCGGTCCACCTCCTGGCCCAGCAGGCGATCGCCGATGCTGGCGTGCCCCTGCCCTATCTGGAGACCTTGCAGCGCGCGTTCGGTCACCACGATCTGTCGACGGTGCGTGCGCACATCGGCGGGGCCGCCGAACGATCGGCGCGGCAGATGGGCACGCCCGCGTTCGCGTTCGGCTCCGACATCGCGTTCTCGTTGGCGCCGGACCTGCGCCAGGCCGCGCACGAGGCCGCGCACGTGGTCCAGCAGCGCGCCGGCGTGGTCCGCGGCGGCGTGGGCGCGGCGGGCGACGCCTACGAGCGGCACGCCGATGCCGTCGCCGACCGAGTCTTGCGCGGCGAGAACGTATCGACGTTGCTCGACGCCGTGGTCCGGCTGGGAACGGCGTGGGACACGCACCTCGCCCAGATCCCGGGTCGCGATCCCGCGCCGGTGGTCGACGCCGCCGATGCGATCGACGGCGCCGGCACAGCGACGGCGACCGATGCGGAGGTGGCCGATGACGCCGACGCCGTCGAGGGCGGGTTCGACGAGGCCTGGGCCGAGCATCTGACCGCCGATGTCGAGCGCGCCTGGCTCGGCCCGCCCCGCGCAGGCCTGGGCGCGCGCCGCCCCGGCGATCGTGCGGCGGTGCGTACGGCCCTGAAGGCCGCCGGCCACCGCGTCGACGACCGGCAGCTCGACATCCTGTCCCGGCTGTGGGGACAGAGCTTCGCCCTCACCCGCTGGCTGGTGCGCGGCGGCGGCGGTGCCACCACGCGCATCGATGAGCTGCTCGAGCACGCCGAGCACCACTGCGGCGTCGCCTGCCGCGGGCCCGCGCCCGAACGCCTCGATGCCGACACCCGCGCGCGCATGGCCGCGACCACCGGCGTCGATCTGGGCGACGTGCCCGTGGTCCGCCGCGAGGACGTGGCCGGCGGCGCCGCCCACGGCGGTGCCATCCACCTCGCGCCCGACGTCGGCACCGACGCCAGCGGTCGCCACACCCGCCTGCACGAGGCCGCCCACGTCCTCCAGCAACGCAACCCGGGGCCGGTCGCCGATCGCGAGCTGGTCGAGACCGAGGCCAACGAGGTGGCGCGGGCCGCGGCCTCCGGCGAGAAGGCGGCGCCCAAGCTGGCCGCGGCGCCCGACGCCGAGTACGGCCTCTCGCTCTCCGATCTGACTCCCATGGGCGCGCTCCGCAAGGTCTCGCCCGCGGCCGCCAAGTTCGTCGACGAGGGTCTCGACGGCCAGCTCGAGAAGATCGGCAAGTCGGTCGAGAGCGGGGTCAAGGGCATCCTCGACGGACTGGGCCTGGGCAGCTTCGTGTCGGCGTTCGAGTCGCTGGCCACGGCGGTGCAGCCGGGCTCGCTCGCCTTCGGCGTCCTCACCGGTTGCTGCGAGTGTCTCGACACCGCGCTCGAGAAGATGAGCGGCTCGCTCGACAAGCTGCTCACCTCCGACGGCGCCAAGAAGGTGCAGAAGGCCATCGGCGACAGCCAGCAGGCCGAGAAGGACGGGTTCCTCGACACCCTCACCGACGTCTTCGCCCTGCTCAAGAAGATCGGCGGGCCGGTGCTGTCGTTCATCGAGGGCGCGGCGGCGGCGATCGACAGCGCCAAGGCCAAGCTCGGCATCGTCGCCGACAAGGTCTGGAAGTTCATCTGCAGCACTCTCGGGCTCGACGCCTCGCTGCCGCCTCTCGAGGCGATCAAGAAGAAGCTCCAGCAGCTGTGGGACAAGGCGGCGGCGGCGCTGGCGCCGCTCAAGAACGCGATCAACGGCGCCATCAAGTGGCTCAAGGAGTCGTCACCGCTGGCGCCGCTGTTCAAGCTGGCCGGCGACATCCAGAAGCTGGTCGCCGCGGTCAAGAAGCTGATCGCGTCGAAGTCCAAGGACGCCAAGACCTGGCTGGCGACGCTGGCCAAGGAGCTGGCCGGAACCGTCTTCGAGCCGCTCATCCTGGCGCTGCAGGCTGGCCGCACCGCCGTCGACACGGTGGCCGGCGCCATCGCCGGATGGTTCAACGGCGTCCTCGACAAGCTCGGGCTGCTGACGGCGTGGAAGACCAGCGTCGCCTTCATCCAGTCGGTGGTGAAGACGGTCCAGGGGGTGGTCGGCAAGGTGAAGGCCGGCCTCGAGGCCATCGGCAAGAAGGCCGAGGCCGTGATGAAGGAGGTCAGCAAGGCGGCCAAGGCGGTCTACGACGCCATCAAGCCGCTGCTCGACTTCGTCGTCGGCTTCGCGATGGCGGCGATGGCCACCGCTGGCGGCAACCTGTTCGCGTTCCCGCTGTTCATCGCCGGCAACCTGTGGCTGCACGTCCTGCCCGCTTGCTACAAGACGGCGATCCTCAACTTCGTCCTCGACTCCTTCATCAAGGTGGTCGACTGGTATCCGGCGAAGGGCATGCCGCTCGCCGGCATGATGAAGGCCGGCATCCGCGGCTTCCTCACCCAGATCCGCGGCAAGAGCGACGCCCAGAAGATCCAGGCGATGGACCTGGTCGCCAGCCTGTTCGCCGGCAATGTCGAGTTCGCCGCGGGCCTCGTCGTCGGCATCTTCAAGGGCATCTACGAGAGCACGATCGGCACGGTCGTGTTCGTGTTCGAAGCGGCGGCGTGGCTGGCGCAGATGGGCGCGCAGGCGACGGCGTTTGCGGGCCAGTCCATCGGGGCGATCTTGAAAGGCGGCGGCATCGAGGAGTTCCTCGGCGAGGCCGGCGAGGCCGGCGAGGGTGGAGATGCAGCGCCGGGCGGGCCCGCGCCGGGCGGACCCGCGCCCGCAGCCGACGGCAAGCCCCCCGAGCCTGGGGCGGACGCCAAGCCCCCCGAACCGGCCCTCCCCGACGTCGCCCCCGACGCCAGCGACAGCGACAGCGACAGCGACAGCGGCGATGGCGATGCCCACGCCGGTCACGACGAGGAGGACGAGGACGACACCGAGGAGGAGGCCGAGGCCGAGCTGGGCGAGGACGAAGATCCCGACGACGCGCCCGACGAGGACTCCGAGCCGGGAGCAGGCGGCGATGAGGACGCGGTGCTCGACGGTCCCGAGGACGACGAGGCGCCCCAGCCAGGCCAGACGCCGTCGCCGGGTGCGCCGGGGGGCGGCACCGCGCCACCCCAGGGCGGGGACAGCGCGACGCCCGGTCCGACGCCGACCGCGGCCGGCGACAAGGACGACGCCGACGACAAGGAGGACGCCGGCGACGGAGCCAAGGACGATGCCGCCGACAAGGACGACGCGGCCGACAAGGACGACGACAAGGAGGACGCCGACGACAAGGACGACGATGGCGGCGACGACACGCTCGAGCCGCCGCCCATCCTGCCTCCCGACATCCTCAACGGTCGGGCGCTGTTCGACGCGGTCTTCAAGGAGGGCGTGACCCGCGCCGATCTCGAAGCACTGATGGCCCAGATGTCGACCGGCCTCGAGGCTGCGGCCAAGAACGCCGGCCAGATCGCGGCCGACAAGCTCATGCAGGAGCTGACCAAGAAGGGCGCGGCCTACGACATCGGCGAGAAGGTCGGCATCGTGGTCGGCATGGTGGTGGCCGAGGTGGTCATCGCCTACTTCACGGCTGGAGCCGGCCTCGCCAAGACCGGCGTCACCCTGACCAAGGTGACGCTCAAGCTGGCCAAGAGCCTGCCGGCGCTGATGAAGGTGCTGCGGGCCGTGATGAAGGTGGTGAAGCCGATCCTGTCGGCGATCCAGAAGCTCAAGAAGGGCATCGGCGCCTGGGCCGGCAAGATCGCCAAGTACTTCGACGACCTGATCAAGTGGGCGACCAAGAACATCAAGAAGATCGTCGCCCGCATCAAGCGCATGTTGAAGGGCAAGAAGAAGCGGCCGCCCAAGAGGAAGCCCAAGCCGAAGCCCAAGAAGAAGCCGAAGAAGAAGCCGAAGAAGAAGCCGAAGAAGAAGAACAAGAAGAAGCGCGACGCCAACCTGCGCGTCGCGGCGATGCGTGCGGCGCGCGCGGGCTGGACCAAGATGAAGCCGCTCGACGGCGCCGTGCACTCGGCCGGCGAGGTCAAGGCCAAGCTACGCGGCGTGCGGGTCGCCCGCGCCAAGGGCATCAAGATCAAGCTCTCGATGCGCAACCGGGCGTCGGGCTGGAAGGTGAAGGCGGTCGCCTCGAAGAAGATGCGGCGGGCGACCGCGGCCTCGGGCTCGGGCTGGATCACCCGCGCCTACAAGAAGCGCACGAAATTCTACGCGTACAAGAGCCACGCTCGCACCCACGACGACATCATCGCCGACGCGATCAAGGCGCTGAAGAAGGGCGACGGCAAGGACGAGGGCGATCGCGCCGAGTACGACGAGCGCAAGAAGATCGCCAAGCAGCAGGAGGCCGCCGGCCAGAAGCGCATCAAGCTGCGCGGCATCAAGTTCGAGATCAAGATGGAGAACTTCCAGGGCGTCGAGCGTGACCACGAAGTCACGACCGAGCTGATCATCACGCCCAACTCGAAGCACAAGAAGATCGAGATCTCGCTGCCCAGCGCCGAGGACCTCAAGAAGGCCAAGGCCGAGTTCCGCACCCGTCTGTTCAAGCGCGAGGAGCTGGTCACGCTGCTCGGCAAGGCTGAGCGCACCGTCGACAGCCGCATCTCCGACTGGAAGCGCCAGGGCACGCTCTACACCAACGAGTCGGACGAGTACGATCCGGCCAAGTACTTCACCTTCTCCAAGGCCAAGGGCGTCGAGCGGCCGCTCGCCGACAACATCAGCAACCGCGCCAAGTACGGCTTCATCAACCCGGCCAAGGACGATGCGAACGGCGTCAAGATCCTGCGCAAGGGCTGGATCTCGACGTCGCCGGCACCACCCGACGAGAGCTCGCGTTACAACAGCAAGCGACCGGGCAGCCCCCACAAGAACTTCCTCTACGAGGACGCGATCCTCGGCCACTCCGAGGACTGCTCCGCCTACTGGAACCGCGAGGGCCACAAGCACAGCCGAGCCGACAACATGAAGTGGAACAAGGATCCCTCCCACTACTGGGGTCCCGAGCACACCAAGGAGTCGTCGGCGTCGGGCGGCAAGGCCCCGCGCTACATGACCCCGACCAAGGCGCTGAAGAGTCACGAGGACTGGCTGTACTAGCCGGTGGCCCGATGACGCGTCCCGATCTGACCGAGCTGCACCGGGCGTGGGCCCGCCACCGCTTCGCCCACGACGAGCTGGTCGCCCTCAACGGCCGGCCCGAGCTCGGGATGGCCTTCGCCATCGACGTGCTGGTCTTCCTTCCCGGCGAGGACGACGAGGCGCCCCAGACCTGGTTCTGCACCGCCGGCGTGAGCCGCATGAAGATGGTGAGCGACGTCGGGACGTTCGAGCTCCAAGTGGCGGTGCGCGGCCGCCCCAACCGCCCGGAGCGCGAGGCGATGGCGCGCCGGGTCGCCGAACTGGCGCTGGCGCCGATCAAGCGCGAGCACGTGGTCCGCGGCGAGACCGTGTTCGAGGACATCGAGGTGCCGCTGTTCCCCGGCCAGACCGTGTCGCTGTGGGTCGACGCGGGCTGGTCGACGCCCGAGCACCTGCCCGGCGTCAAGCCGCGTGTCCGCATCCTGGAGGTCTTCTTCCTCCACCCGCGCGAGGCCGTAGCGCTGCGGCGGCTCGGTCCGGCCGAGACCATCCTCCGCTTCCGCGAGCTCGGCACCGATCTGATCGCGCCACGGCGCGAGCCCGTGGATCTCCTGCGCGAACCGCACACGGGTGAGGGACCTCCGCTAAAGTACCAGGAGATGGGGACCAAACAGTCGAAGCGCGACGTCCCGGCGATCTGGGCCGACATCGATCGCTGGCTCTCGGCCAAGGCGCCGGCGACCTTCAAGCGGCTCAAGCCGGGCGCTGCGCCCGCCGCGCTGGCCGACGTCGAGAAGGCGATCGGCAAGAAGCTGCCGCCCGATCTCGCCGCCTCGTACCAGGTCCATGACGGCTTCGCCTATCTCACCGACTACGAGTACCTGCCGTGCGCGGTCGGGCTCAAGCGGTGGAACGAGCAGGCATCGGCCAAGGGCGCCAAGCCGGCGAAGGCGGCGCACCAGGGCAAGCTCAAGCCGCAGTTCTGGAACAAGGGCTGGTTCCCGGTCGCCATGGACAGCGGCGGCAACTTTCTCTGCGTCGACCTCGATCCGGCAGACGGCGGCACCGCCGGCCAGGTCCTGTTCTGGGACGCGGCCGAAGGTCCGCGGGTGAGCGAGCACGACAGCTTCGGCTCGTGGCTCGAGACCTACCGCAACGCCCTGCTCGCCGGCCGCTTCACCGTCGACGAGGACGGGCGGCTCGAACCTCCCATCGATCCGTACTGATCCAGTCGCCGCCAGAGGCCTCGAGGGCGAGGCCTTGCGTCAGGGGCCGACGCGGATGAGCAGATCGCGAGAGAGGGAGCGGGAGGCGCCGGTGAGGGCGTCGGTGGTGACGGAGACGTCGAGCTCGTTGCCGGAGACGGAGCCGTGGCAACTGCCGCAGACGGCGTCGAAGAGCTCTTCGACGATGCCCATGCTGATGATCTCGCCGGGGGCGTTCTGGTGCTCTTCGCCCATGGTGACGATCGGAGTGCCGGCGGCGTCCTGGAGCTCGACCACGACACCGGCGCCGGCGGGCACGTTGACGCGCACCGAGCCGTCGGCGGCGAGGGCGGCGGTCCCGACCAAGGCCCGGTTCTGGTAGATCGGACCGCTCGTCAGACTCGCGGGCGCCGGGTTCTCGACGTAGAACGCGATCCGCTCGGCCGCCCGGAAGGCATCGACCGGCCGGCCGCGACGGAGGTTGCCGGTGAGGACCGTGAAGATCATCGGCGCGTCCGGCATGTGGATGATGGCGCGGCCGGCGCCGGTGATGGCCTCGTCCGACGAACCGCCGAACACGAGCTGGCGGCGGTTGACGTACGGCGTGATCGGAAGCCGCTTGATCGCCAGCACGCCGTCGACCTGAGCGCCGGCCCCGCCGACCAGCGTCGTGCGGACGCCGGTCCGGGGATCGATGGCCACGAGGTCCCAGTCGAACGCCGTCGCGGCCGCGAGATCGCCGCCGTAGCTCGTGTACGAGACCATGATCCGCCCGTCGGGCATGCCGAACGGGTTGCGATACGCGCCCTGGGTCGCCGTCCCCACGCGGCCGGTCGCGGCTGGATCGGGGAACGTCACCGATGGCAGGTAGCCGTCGTCGTTGCGTCCGAGCTCGAACGGTCCCACCGAGCGGTTGAAGATCGCGAGCGTGCCGGCGCCGCCGCGCGCGCCCGGATCGCTCCAGATCGCGAGCAGGTTCGCGTTCAGGTCCTCGCGGATGTCGGTGGCCTGTCCGTATCCGACCGAGGGGGCGGTCACGGCGAGGTCGCCGGGGTCGGCGTAGGCCGACCGCGAGCGCTGCGCGAGCAGCGGGTGGTAGTCGGTTCGGTCCCAGTTGATGCGTCGTCCCGACACCTGATAGAAGTCGCCCGCCGGCCCGGTCGACACCTTCTCCGTCGACATCGACATCCGGCCCTCGCGCATGACCTGCGGGTTGATCTCCGAGTTGGTGAGGAACGTCATCTGCTCGATCGCCGTGCCATCGGGCCGCATGCGATAGAGGTCGGACTGGGGCAGGAACAGCTTGCGCGACCGGGTCCCGCTCCGCGACGAGGCGAAGACGATCCACGCGCCATCGGGTGACCACGCCGGATCGAAGTTGTGGACCTTCAGGCCGTTCACGTCCGGCGCCGCCGGCGTGATCCGCCGACAGTCGCTGCCGTCCAGGTTCACGGTCCAGACCCCGAGCGGATCGCCCGCGCCGCTGCGCATCGAGAACGTCACCGACGTGCCATCGTGGCGGACGTCTGGTCCCCGGACGTCGGCCTGGGCCACGGCCACGCCACAGCCGCCCAGCAACGACGTGCTGGCGCCGACGCCGGTGATGGCGCCGAGGGCGCCGACGCTGGCCGGCGCCACGCGCAGATCCGAACCGCCCTGGTAGGTGTCGAACTCGAGCGGCCCCGCGACGTGCCCGACGGCGCGGTCGACAAAGACCAGCGGGATCGTGCTGCCCTGAGCCAGGGCGTCGATCTCGCCGCGGGCCACCATGTCGGCACGCAAGATCCGGACCCACTCGGTGAAGATGCAGATCGGCTCCCTGGTCGCCGGGTCGAAGGGCGTCTGACACACCGAGGCGTCGCCCACGAACAGCTGGCCGCCGCGGTGGGCGATCCCGCCGTCGGGGCGGGTGATGGTCTTGGCGACCGCCCGCCCGCGCCGCGGATCCGGCACCTCCATGGCCATGAACTCCGACACCATGAGGTGGTAGTTCTTCTCGAGCGCCACCGCCGAGAAGAAGCCCTCGCTGCCCGAGCGCAGCTTGAAGTCGTTGCCGGCGTGCGGGCTGTGGCAGGCCGCGAACGAGCAGCCGCGGGTGACGAGCATCGGCTGCACGTGCTCGGCGAAGAACTGCCGTCCTGGGTCACCGAGGCCGAACTCGATCTTGCCGACCTTCTCGGCCCAGGCGCGGAGGACCTGGTAGGGGCCGTCGGGCGCGGTGCGGTCGGGGTACATGTCGCCGCCGGTGTGGGGACCGCCGCCGGCCCGACGCGCCAGCGGGATGCGGAGGATCTGTGATTGATCGACGGGCGCGTCGATGAACGCCCAGACCTGGCTCATGTTGAAGGCGACCTGGGTGCTGGCCTCTGGCCCGGTGCCGCAGGTGACGTAGAAGTCGGCCTGCGGCGCGCCGTGGCAGGTCGACGACGCGCAGCGGGCCACGATCGGCTGGACCTGGGCCTGGAACTCCGCGAAGTTGGGGTTGGCGAGGTACGGCGCCGGGTCGAACCCGCTGGGGACCGCGGTGGCGCAGTCGCCGGCGCCCTCCTGCGACGGCGTCGGCGGCGGCAACCCGTTCTCGGTGGCGCCGTTCTCGGTCCAGGTCAAGAGGGTGAGGTACGCGTCCTCCCCGACGATCAGGTTGGCGCCGCCGACGTGACCGACGCGCAGCGGCTCGAAGTCGTCGCCGTAGGGGACCTCGAGCTGGTTCGAGGCGGTGGCCTTGATCAGCAAGAGCGGCACGGTGTAGGAGCCGAACGCGACCAGCACGTCGCGCCGCTTCTGGACGTTCTCGAAGCTGGTGACGTCGAAGTTGCCGCCGGCGTGGCCGTACGGATCCTCGTCGTTGGTGCGGTGACACCCCGAGGTGTTCCCGGCGCACGAGTTGATCAAGATCGGCTCGATGTGCCGCGTGTAGTAGGTCCGGCGCGGCGGCGGATCACTGCAGGCCGCCAGCGCGGCGACCACCCCTGCCAGCCCCAGCGTGACCAGACGGCCGCGATCTTCGACGAGGTGGGCCATCGTCAGAGCGTCGCAGGCCGGGCGCGGGGCCAACTTGACGGGCGTCAAGTCGCCGAGCGGGCTACCTGGCCCGCAGCGCGGCCAGCACCCGCGCCGGCGTGAAGGGCAAGCGATCGAGGCGCACCCCGACCGCGTCGTGGATGGCGTTGGCGATCGCCGGGATGGACGGGTGCAGGGGGCCCTCGCCCGCCTCCTTGGCGCCGTACGGACCCTCGGGATCGCCGGTCTCGACCAGGAGCGCGGTGAGCTCCGGCGTGTCGAGCGTCGTCGGCAGACGATAGTCGAGGAGCGACGGGCCACGGTGGAGCCCGTCGTCGCCGATGATGTGTTCTTCGAACCGGGCCTCGGCGAACCCCATGTACACGCCGCCCTCGATCTGGCCTTCGACCAGCATCGGGTTGATCGCGCGGCCGCAGTCGTGCGCAGCCCAGATGTGGTCGACCCGCACGTCGCCGCGCTCGACGTCGACAGTGACCTCAGCGACGTGGGCGGTGAACGAGTACGCCGGTGAGGCGCCGATGGTCCCGCCGCGATAGGCGCCGTGGTTGTCCTTGGGCGTGTCGTAGTGGCCGACCGCGATCAGCGGCCCAAGCCTGGCCTCGGCCAGCCGGAAGGCCTCGACCCCGGTCACTGGCTCGCCGCCGACCGCGTCGCGGATGCGGGTCGCCAGCTCGCGGGCCGCGCGCTGGCACGCGTTGCCGGCCATCACCGTGGTGCGGCTCGAGTAGCCGCCGAGATCGACCGGCGTCAGATCGGTGTCGCCGAGGATCACGCGGATCGCGGCGGGCTCGACGCCCAGCTCCTCGGCGACGATCGACGCCAGCATGGCGGTGACCCCCTGCCCCATCTCGCTGGCGCCCGAGAACACGGTGACCCGCCCCGAGCGGTCGACCTTGAGCTGCACGGCGCTCTGCGGCATCGGGTTGGGATAGATCGGGTAGTTGGTGCCGCTGATGTAGAACGAGCCGGCGACGCCGACGCCGCGCCCGAACGGCAGCTTGCGGAACTTGGCCTTCCATCCGCTGGCCTCCTCGACACGGTCGAGGCACAGGCGGAAGCCGATCGACCGGATCAGGAGCTCGTTGATCGTGCGTTCGCCGGCCTCGAGCGTGTTGCGTCGCCGCAGCTCGATGGGATCGATGCCGAGCTGCTCGGCCAGGCGATCGACCGTGACCTCGAAGGCGAAGCGCGGCTGGACGCTGCCGTGCCCCCGCTTGGGACCACACGCCGGCTTGTTGGTGTAGACCCGCGTCGAGTCGAGCCGGTAGGCGCGCAGGCGCAGCGGCGCGGTCACCAGCTGGCCGGCGTAGTAGGTGGTGACCAGGCCGAACGAGGCGTAGGCGCCGCCGTCGATCAGGGTGGTGAGATCGCAGCCGGTGAGGGTGCCGTCGCGGGTGGCGCCCAGACGCATGCGCATCCGCATCGGGTGACGGCCGCGGTGGGCGTAGAACACCTCCTCGCGGGTGTAGAGCAGCTTGACCGGACGGCCGGTGACCATCGCCAGCTTGGCGACGCAGAACTCCAGGTCGAACGGCTCGCTCTTGCCGCCGAAGGCGCCGCCGAGCGGTGGCTGGATCACGCGGATGCGGTCCTCGGGCAACCCCAGGACGCGGGCCAGCTCGCGGTGCAGGTAGTGCGCGACCTGGGTCGTGCTGATCACGGTGAGCACGCCCTGCGGCTCCCAGGTCGCGATCGCGCAGTGCGGCTCGAGCGCCGCGTGGGTGGTGCCCTCGAACCAGTACTCCGCGTCGACGACCGCGTCGCTGCCGGCCAGCTCGGCGTCGACGTCGCCGAACGCGAGCTGCACCGCCTTGGTGACGTTGCCGGTGCGAGCCGCGGCGTTGACCTTGGGCGCGTCGGGGCGGAGCGCGTGCTCGGGATCGAGCACGTGGGGAAGGACCTCCCAGGTGACCACGACCGCAGCGGCGGCGCGGGCCGCGGTAGCCTCGTCGATGGCAGCGACGCAGGCGACGGCGTCACCGACGAAGGCGGCCTTGTCGAGCGCCAGCGGGTACTCGTCCTGGGTCCACGGGATGATGCCGTAGCGGACCGGCAGGTCGCGTCCCGTGATCACGGCGTGCACACCGGGCATGGCGAGGGCCGGAGCGGCGTCGATGGCCACGATGCGCGCGTGCGGGTGCGGGCTGCGCACCAGCCGGGCGTGCAGCATGCCGGGTAGCGCGTGGTCGTCGGCGAAGCGGGTTCGGCCGGTGACGGCGTCGTAAGCCCGCGGATTGGGCACGCGCTGACCGACACCCGCGCTCTTCACGGCGGTCACTCCTCGTGCTCCCCCGCTCCCGCGGCGACCACGGCGTCGATGATCTTGGTGTAGCCCGTGCAGCGGCACAGGTTCCCCGACAGCGCGGCGCGGACCTGGGCGCGATCGGGACGCGCGACGCGAGTGAGGAGCGCGGCCGCGCTCATCAACATGCCGGGTGTGCAGAACCCGCACTGGGTGGCGCCGTGCTCGACGAAGGCCACCTGCAGCCGGTGCAGTGTGCCGCCGCGAGCGAGCGACTCGACGGTGTCGACCCGGCGCCCTTCGGTGGCAGCGGCCAGGGTCAGGCAGGCGAGCACCGGCTGGCCGTCGACGAGCACGGTGCAGGCACCGCACTCGCCGGAGTCACAACCCTGCTTGGTGCCGGTGAGCGCGAGATCGTAGCGAAGCAGCTCGAGCAGAGTGCGCGAGGCCGGAACCGCAGCGGTGATGCGATCGCCGTTGACGGTCAGGGTCACCGTCGAGTGCTCCTCAGCCGCGGGCGAGCGCATGGAGCTCCTCGTCGGCCAGGACGTGACCCTGGTGTTTGGCGTGATCGAGCAGGCGCGTCACCAGCTCGTCGCGCGGCTCGTAGCCGTGGCGGCGCAGCCACCACACCACGTTGGCGCGGCCGCTGTAGTGACCGACGGCGATCTCCTGGTCGCGGCCGAAGTCGTGGGCCGGCACCGACGAGTACACGCGGTCGGCGAGATCGACGTCGCCCTGCAACTCGGCCTTGGCCACCGCAGCGGCGTGCACCCCGGTGGCGGTGCGAAACGCATCCCGCCCGGCCAGGGGATAGGAGCACGGCACCGGCACGCCGGTGGCGGCACTGATCCGCTCCACGTACTCGACCAGGCAGGTGTGGTCGTGACGGGCCGGATCGAGCAGCTTCAGCAGGTGGAGGTTGAGCAGGACCAGATCGATCGGCGTGTTCCCGGTGCGTTCGCCGAGCCCGAGGCCGCAGCCGTGGACCCGGTCGACGCCCCACTCGAGCGCGAACAGCGCGTTGGTCAGCGCGTGGCCGCGGTCGTTGTGACCGTGCCAGTCGATCGCGACCCGGTCCTCGACGTCGAGGGCCCGCAGCACGCCGCGGGTGAACGCGATCAGGTTGCGCACGCCGTCGGGGGTGGCGTGGCCGCAGGTGTCGCACAGCACCAGCCGGGTGGCGCCCGCGTCGATGGCGGTGCGGAACAGCCGATCGAGCGCCGCGGGATGGCTTCGCGTGGTGTCCTCGGTGACGAAGGTGGCCGGCAGGCCGGCCGCGACCACCGCGGCGACGGCCTCGCGGGTGCGACCGGCCAGGTGATCGACATCCCAGTCCTCGGCGAGACTGCGCAACGGACTCGACCCGATGAACACCGAGACCTCGATCGCGGCGCCGACGCGCTGGCTCACGTCGATCACCGGCGTGATGTCGGCGAGCACCGTGCGGGCGGCACAGTTGGGCGCGATCGGCAGGCGCTCGGCGACGATCGCCCGCAGCAGGCGCTCGACGTCGGCCCGGGCTCGCGGACCGGCGCCGGGGAGACCGAGATCGACGGCGTCGATGCCGAGCCGGGCCATGAGGCGGAGCAGCGCCAGCTTGTCGTCGACGTCCGGATCGCGGACCGACGGCGACTGCAGACCGTCGCGCAGGGTCTCGTCGAGCAAGCCGGGCGGCTTGCGCAGCACCGGGCCACGCCGATCCTTCTCGTTCCAGTCGTAGATGCGGCTGGCCGGGTCGTCGCGATCGACCAAGATCGTCGCCATGACCGGCTACCGGAAGGCCCGCAGGCTCGCGACCAGCGCCGCTCGCTCGCCCTCGGGCAGGCCGGCGTCGGTCATCGGGTAGACGATCGCCTCTTCCTTGTCGTTGTGGTCGCCGAGCACGTCCAGCATCGCCAGCTTCTCGTCGGCGTAGGCGCCGAGATCGTGACGGTCGACGGCCGCGACCATCAACTCGAGGTGACGCTCGATGGCCCGGTGCTCCTGGCGCATGACCGCGGTCGGCCCGCCGTTCATGCCGGTGACCCGATCGAAGGTCGGGAACAGGAGCTCGTCCTCGAGCCGGATGTGACGGCGCAGCCCGCCTGCGAACTCGGCGAGCACCTGGGCGGCGACGGCGACGTCGCCGGCGCGCAGCCGCTCACTGGCCTCGGCCAGGAGGCGGTCGAGTCGATCATGATCGGCCGAGAGATATCCATTGACGGTGTCGGTCATGCGTACTCCTGGACCACCGGGACGGCCGTGGTCAGCTTGCGATGGCGGAACCCGGCCCACAACGCGGCGCCGACGGCCCCGGCGTGGACCGACAGCGGATGGCTGAGCACCTCGATCTCGGCCCCGCTCTCGGCCAGGCGTTCGCGCAGGCAGGCGAGGAGCCCGCCATCCTGGGCCAGCCCGCCGGTGACCAGCACCGGCGACCCTCCCTTGGCCGAGCGAAGGAGCTTGGCCAGGCGGATCGCGACCGACTCGTGGATGCCGCGCAGGATCTCGCCGGTCGAGACGCCACGGGACACCATGTTGATGACGTCGGTCTCGGCCAGCACGGCGCAGATGCCCGACACCGGCTCGGGGCGGCTCGCCGCCTGCGACAGCGCGCTGATCTCGTCGAGGCGGACTCCAAGGTAACGCGCGATGTTCTCGATGAACTGCCCGGTCCCGGCGGCGCACTGCGAGGTCATGCGCGACGCCAGCACCCGGGCCCGCGGATCGATCACGATGGCGCGCGCCCACAGCGCGCCGACGTCGAGCACCGAGCGAGCACGGGACTCGAGGAAGATGGCGCCGCGGCCGTGGCAGGTCATGCCGTAGAAGTGACCGGTGCGCACCCCCTCGGCGACGTCGCCGTCCCCGGTCGACGCCACGTAGGCCAGGTCGCTTTGCTCGACCCCAGCCGCGTGCAGGGCCGCGGCCAGCGCCGTGGTCAACACCGCGCGCGGATCGCGGCGGCGGATACGCTCGAGGTGGGTGGCGCGCAGGGTGCCGCCGCCGTCGCCGTCGTCGTCGAGCACGACCACCTTGATCGCGCTCGAGCCGACGTCGATGCCACAGGTGGTCAGGCGCTGCATCCCTTGCACTCCTTGGCGTCGGGCAGATCGACCGCCGGGACGCCGCGATGGGCGAACAGGGCCGCGCCCAGGGCGCCGGTGTAGATCGAGTCGTGGTGGACGTTGATGGTCCGCGCTCCGTAGTGGGCGAGCACCATGTCGCGCAGGGCCGCCACCGCCGCCGGGTTGCGCGCCACACCGCCGGTGAACGTCAGCTCCTCGCTCACCCCGCCCGAGCGGGCGAGCAGGCTCATGGCGCGGGTCACGATGGCACGGTGCAGGCCGGCCAGCACGTCCTCCCGCTTCTCGCCCACCGAGAGCAGATCGCGGATCTCGGTGCCGGCGAACACCGTGCACGTCGAGGTGATGCGCGCCGGCCGCCGCGCGGTGAGCGCGAGCGGGCCGAGCTCGTGCAACCCCAGGGACAGCTCGTCGGCGATGTAGCCCAGGTAGCGGCCACAGCCGGCGGCGCAGCGATCATTCATCTGGAACGAGGTCACCAGTCCGACCTCGTCGATCTGGATGGCCTTGGTGTCCTGACCGCCGATGTCGAGCACCGTGCGGGTGCGGGGCAGCATGGCGTGGGCGCCGAGGCCATGGCACAGGATCTCGCTGCGGATGCAGTCACGCGGGAACGGCAGCCGGGCACGCCCGTAGCCGGTGCCGACGAAGCCGACCACGTCGAGCTCGGCCGCGGCCGCGTCGCGTCCCGCGGCGAGGGCCTGGTCGCGGCGGACGTCGTCGCGGAGCGCGCGCTCGACCGCGGCGGCGAAGACCTCGGCGAACCCGACGTCGAGGAGCTGGTTCTCGGCCTCGAGGATGGCGCGGTCGTACACGCCGAGCACGCGCTCGAACTCGAGACCACCGCGCTGGCTCGACTCCTCGGCCAGGGCGTGAAAACGAGCGCCGACGATGTCGCGGAAGAAGGAGCCGCGGCTGCGGGCCTGGGCGTTGAACAGCTGCCCGGCCTCCTCGACCAGGCGAGACAGGATCAAGTCGATGGCCGGCACCAGCCGCGGGCCCTCGCCCGGCACCGCCCGCGCCGTGTCGCGACAGATCTGGCGCAGGGCCTCCAGCCGGTAAAGGTCGGTACACACCCAGAACGACTCCGCCACTGCCGCGGCGTCGGCCCCGAGGTCGCGCAGGGCCAGTGCCAGCCGGGCGTCGGTCATCGCGTCGCGGCGGGCGATCTCCACGGCCACGTCGTAGTTGGACCGGGTGTTGGTGATGCCGCGGCCGACCACCCGTCCCTGGTCGTCGACCAGCACCGCCTTGCTGGTGGTCGACCCCAGGTCGACGCCGAGGTAGAGCTTCATGGCAGCACCTGGAGATGAACGGGCGGGCGCGGCGCCGACCCACCGTCGCGCTTCCGCGCCGCCAGCATCTGCAAGTACGACTCGATCCGGTTCTTGATGTTGGCCTGACCGTAGTAGCGAGCGTCGACCAGATCGGACTCGATGAAGCCACCGGGGATGCCGGTGAGGCGCTCGACCTCACGCAGCATGTGGAGCTGCCCGGCCGAGAACGAGTTGCAGCTCTTCACCGAGTGGATGACGAAGCCGTCGGCCTCGTACTCCGACACCATGTCGGCGAGGATCCGGCTGCGCTGCGGCAGCGGCAGGTTGGTGTAACAGGACAGACAGTAGTCGGCGAGCGACTCGAGCGGCCGCGACGGATCGTGGCGGAAGCCACGCTCGTAGCTACCGCCGACCTGGGTGTAGGTCGACGCCACGGCGACCGCGCCCTCGTCGTAGAAGATCTTCCAGAAGTCGCGGAACGAGGTCCAGTTGGGCGGGCCCTCGACCACCAGCCGGAAGCGCTCGTCCAGCAACGGTCCGCCGGGGGTGGTCGGTCCGACCCCGGCGGTGAGGCGGGCCTCGACCTCGCCACGCAGGGTGGCGTAGTAGCGGCAGGCCTCCTCGCTGCCGCGGAACGACGTGAAGATCGGGCCGATGTAGTAGACCCCGCCGAAGTAGGCATCGATGGGCGACGGCCGGTTGCGCGCCGAATGAAACACCCAGGCCAGATCCTCCTCGGCGCGCCGCGAGCGCGCCAAGAGCTCGCTGAGGCGGTCGAGGTCGAGGCGCTTGCCGCTGACCTTCTCCAGCTTGGGGATGACCTCGCGCTGGAGCTGCTCGACGACGTAGGCCCGCATCGCGTCGGTGACGTTGCCGTCCCCGACATAGGGCACGTGCAGCATCGCGACCTCGCACTGGTACTGGTCGCGCAGGAGCTCGAACCACTTCATGAACGTGAAGCAGCCGGTGAACGACAGCAGCAACAGATCGGGCGGCGGGATGGTGTCGCCGGTGGGGCCGACGTTGCCCTTCATCAGCATGCCGAGGTCGCACTTGACGTAGCTGCAGACGTCCTCCGAGTGCCCCGCCCGCTCGGCCTCGCGGATGAAGCCCCCTGACCGCTGCCGCATCGCCGACTGCAGCGCGTTGACCTCGGGATAGACCGGCGCCACGTCGAGCGCCGACATCAGCTCGACCAGGTTGCCGGGCACGAAGCTGTAGACCACGGGACGCTTCTCGTCCCGGGCCCGGGCCAGACGCGCGAAGTAGCCGGCGAGCAGCTCCTTCTGCGCCTCCATCGAGGCCTCCTTCTCGACGACCGAGTCGCTCATGCGGTCCCCCACAGCTTGACGGAGTCGGCGAAGGTGCCGGCCTGCTCGCGGATCGACTGGAACTGGCCGGTGTTTTCGGAATACTTGAACGACGTGTACGGGATCGCGTGCTGGTCGAGCACGCGGGTGAGTCGCGGCTGATCGAGCAGCGCCGGATCGCAGAACGACGGCGCGGCGAACAGCACCCCGTCGGCGCGGTGGTGCCGGACCCGTTCGACCAGGGCCCGACCGGCGCTCGCATGCTGGTCGTAACGAACGGCCGACGGGCGGCTGGCGCGCAGCCAGGCCAGGACGATCGCCGTCATGGGATCGTCGGCGGCGCCGACCTCGGGATCGGGCCCGCACGGTTCGACGCCAAGGGTGAGATCGTCGTCGACGATGTAGCAGCCCGCGCGCTCGGCCGCGCGCAGGAGCGCCCGCGGCGGCTGCTCGCAGAAGGCTCCGACCAGGCACACCCGGATGCGATCCTCGGGCCGTCGGCCGCGAGCCAGCGCCGCGGCGATGTAGGCGCGGGCCAGCGCCGTCCACGCCGGCGGCGGCATGCTGTCGGCGGCCCGGCGCAGGAGATAGACCTCGTCGATGGGCAGGTTCCACGGCTGCTCGCAGCGCGCCGCGGCCAGCTCGCGGGCCGCGGCGTGGGCGTCGGAGACGTCGGCGATCGCGGCGTGCAGGCGCGCGCCGGTGGCCTTGACGCCGGCCAGGGCGCAGAGCTCGCCGTACAGGATGGTGAGCTCGTGGTGCAGATAGGCCGCGGCGCTGGCCGGCTCCGCGGTCTGCGGCGGATCCATGAAACGGACCACGTGCTGCGGGAACGTGGACTGCCAGACCCCGGACAGGTTGCGGATGACGTCGCAGGTGTTGGGGAAGATCATGCCGTCGAGCACGTCGAGGTGGCCGAGCAGCCCGAGCTCCAGCGTCGAGCGCGGCAGGTGGCAGATGTACGACTGGTAGAAGGCGTCGCCGCGGATGGTCTCGAGGCGATCGCCGCCGCCGCGCACGAACACCGGCAAGGCGCCGGCCGCCCACAGGACCTCGCGGGGCGCGAACACCGGCAGACAGCCGAAGGCGAGCCGGTTCGGCGCCGCCTGCTTCCAGGCCCGGACGTGCTCGAGGGCGATGTCGTCGAACCGGGCCTCGAGCTCGCCGACGATGGTGTCGATGGACGTCACTGGTGCTCCCAGCGCGGCGCGCGCTTGTCGATGAAGGCGCGAACGCCCTCCTCGGCGTCATGGGTCGAAGCGAGCTCGTCGGCGTAGAGCCGCTCGAGCGTGGGCAGCAGCTCGGCGAGGTCGCGGCGCAGTCCGGCGCGCGCGGCGCGCGTCGCCAGCCGCAGCGAGCTGGCGCTGTGCGGCACCAGGTTGGCGCGGATCCACGCCGCGGCCGCCGCCTCGGGATCGTCGGCAAGATCGTCGACCAGCCCGAGGTCGCGGGCGACGGTCGCATCGATGACACGCCCCGACAGCAGCAGGTCCTCGGCTCGGGCCTGACCCAGCCGCCGCGGCAGGAGCAGCGACGCCACCGGCGCCAGCGCCCCCAGCCGGATCTCGGGCTGGCCGAGCTGGGCGCCGGGGTGGGCCACGAGGCGGGTCGCGAGCGAGACCACCTCGAGCCCGCCGCCCAGGCAGTGACCACGCACGGCGGCGACGATGGGCAGATCACACGCGACCAGCGCGCCGATGGTGCGATGAAAGCGCGCCAGCATGACGGCGACATGGGCGCGACCGTGCTCGGGCACCGAGGCGCCGACCGAGAAGTTGGGTCCCTCGGCGGTGATCAGGATGGCGCGGGCCAGGCGGTGGACCGGGCTGGCCGCCGCCGCAGCGAGCTCGGCGATCAGGTCGAGCGCCGGCCCGTCGAGCAGGTTGCGCGGCGGGCGCGCCAGGCGCAGCTCGACGAAGGCGCCGTCGTCGCGCGCGACCAGCGAGACCGCCGGCGTGGTCAGGTCAGCCATGGGGCACCAGCACCGGTCGGTGGTCGAGCTCGTGACGGTGGAGGCGCGCGAGGACGTCGGGGGCGTCGCGCAGCGCGTGGCGACCCACGGCGCTCGCGACGTCGATCTTGCCGGCCAGCACCATGGCCAGGGCCTCGCCGTACAGCGACGGATCGGCGCCCCAGTTGCCGTAGGCCTCGGCGTCGAGCGCCATCAGGTTCGACAGGCGTAGCGGCACGACCTCGGGGGTGAAGCCGACCACGGCCAGCTTGCCGCCGCGGGTGAGCAGCCCGAACGCGACCAGCTGGCCGGCCGGGGTGCCGGAGCACTCGAACACGTGCCAGCCGGCGTCGGCGATGGCGAGGTTCGCCGCCGCGCTGCGCCGGGCCACCTCCTTGCGCGCGCCCTTGGCCTCGAGCTCGCGGCCGTCGATCGCGAGCACCGCGCCGTGGTGGCGGGCGCGCGCCAGGCGCGCGGCTGCGACGTCGATGGCGATCACGACGGCGCCGAGCGCGGCGGCGATCTCGACGAGGAACCCGCCCACCCCGCCGGCGCCGACGACGATCGCCACGTCGCCGGCGGCCAGCCCGGTGCGACGAACGGCCTGCAGCGGTGTGGTGACGGCGTCCGCGATCGCGGCCAGCCGCCACGGCTCGGCGACCTCGGGCACCGGCGTCAGCCAGCGCTCCGGCACCTGCACGTGGGTCGCGAAGCCGCCGTCGTGGTGATTGCCGGGCATCAGCGCCGCGGCGCACGACGTCGGACGTCCCCGACGACACGCCACGCACTCACCGCACGGGCTCACCGCCGGGACCAGCACCAGCCCGCGGTCGGCGACGCGACCGATGATCTCGTGACCGAGCACCAGCGGACCCTTGTGGGCCGGCGCCACGCCGTCGTAGAGGTAGCCGAGATCGGTATGGCAGACGCCACATCCGACGACCTCGACCGTGACCTGCCCTGGCGGCGGCGGCGGAAGTGGTTCCTCGAACCACACCAGCTCGCCGGGCCCGGTCATCCGCCAGCCTGCGCGCCTCACCTCGCTCATGAGGCGAACTCTAGGAGCCGCGCGTGCCGCCTACTTGACCGGCATCAAGTGGACCACTGCGTTCTCGAGCACGTCCCTGGCGACAGGCGATCGAATCGACGTCGGCCTTGATCGCGATCAAGTCCACGATCCTGCCCCGGCGGTACCCAGGTCCCATGTACGACCACGATCTCGTGCCCGGCTTCGCGTTCAAGCACGTCCGCGTCGAGCGCCGCCCCGTCTTCGACCCTCGGGGCGCGACCGTCGAGGGTCTGCACAACCTCTGGATCGTGCTCAACAACGAACCCGAGCTGAACTCGTACACCACCGAGACGATCAAGGAGGTGATCCTGGCTTTCCGCCACGCCAGCAACGATCGCGCCGCGGTGTGCGCGGTCTTCACCGGCGCCGGCCATCGCGCCTTCTGTGCCGGCGGCAACACCCGCGAGTACGCCACCCGCTACGCCGGCCACAGCGGCGAGTACCGCCAGTACATGCGCCTGTTCAACGACATGGTCTCGGCCATCCTCGCCTGCGACAAGCCGGTGATCTGCCGGGTCAACGGCATGCGTGTCGGCGGCGGCCAGGAGATCGGGATGGCGTGCGACTTCTCGGTGGCGTCGGACCTGGCCCGCTTCGGTCAGGTCGGGCCCAAACACGGGTCGGCCCCGGACGGCGGCGCCACCGACTTCCTCCACCTCTACGTCGGCATCGAGCACGCGCTGCTGTCGTGCACCACCGCCGCCGGCCTTTGGAGCGCCCACAAGGCCATGCGCCTCGGCCTGCTCACCGAGATCGCGCCGGTGGTGCGGATCGACGGCACGCTGGTGACCAACCCGCTGGTCGAGACCTCGCGCTGGATCGACGAGCGGGGCCAGATCGTCTACGGGGAACCGCTCAGCGGTGACGCGCTCGCCGCCGGCAAGGCGCTCCTCGCCCGGGGCACGATCGATCTCGGCGAGCTCGACCGCGCCGTCGACCGCCTCACCACCAAGCTCATGATGACGTTCCCCGACTGCACGCTCAAGACCATCGAGAGCCTGCGCAAGAAGAAGCTCCAGCACTGGGACGCGAACAAGGAGCAGAGCCGCGCCTGGCTGTCGCTCAACATGATGACCGAGGCCAAGGCCGGCTTCCGCGCCTTCGAGTCTGGCGGCAGCCGCGAGGTCGACTTCATCGCCCTGCGCCGCCACCTCGCCGCCGGGTCGACGTGGGAGGGCTCGGACCTCGAGACCGCGATCATGCCGCGCCCGGCCCGCTGATCAGCCCTCCAGGTACGAGATCACGTCGGCCGCGCTGTAGCGGGTGCGGCCGCGGAGGAAGTCGGCGATGAGCATCAGGTCGTCGCCGCTGGTGACCAGCGGTGGCTCGAGCGCGCCGGAGGAGCGCACCTGTCCAAGCCCGATCGTCGCCATCAGCGAATTGCACAGACAGCGCCGGCCGACCGTGTCCTCGCGCTTGCCGCCCTTGGCGACGTAGGTCTCCACCGGTTCGCCCGAGCAACGGTAGCCGATCGTGCCGTCGGCGTCGGCGTAGGCGACGCGCAGGTAGCCGAGGTCACACACGCGCTCGCGGGCGACCCCGGCGGCGGGATCCTCGGCCCACTGCACGACCTTGAAGGGATAGCCGGTCGGCGACGCATGGGCGTCGGTCTGGACCGTGACCTCGCCGTACCTCGCGCGAGCGAGCACCGAAGTCTTGAGCTCGTCGGCCATCCCTGACTCGTCGCAGAACGCGAACAGGGTTCCGACCTGGATCCCGGCCGCCCCCGCGGCGAGCGCCGCCGTCAGGCGATCGGGGTGACCGGTGCCGCCGGCGAGCCAGAATGGAAGGCCGAGCTCGCGCAGCTTGGCGAGGTCGACCTCGTCGCGTGGACCGTAGATCGGCTCGCCGCGCTCGTTCCAGCGTGGCTCGCCGCGGGGCGGTGCGTTGTGGCCACCCGCGACCGGGGCCTCGACCACGAAGCCGTCGACGCGCCCGCTGGCCTTGCGCGCCAGCATCATCGCCAGCGAGTTGCTGGCCACGATCGCGAGGAATCGTGGACGCCGCAGCACCGGCGGATTGCGCTGCCAGTGGTGCGCTGGGTCGAACTTCACCTGCGCGGTGACGCCGTCGGGGAGCTGCTCGACGTCGAGGCGGAGGGCACACGCGCGATGCTCGGCGAGCGCGTCGAGCGCGCCCGGGATCTCGCGCGGGATGCCGGCCCCCATCAGCACGTAGTCAACGCCGGCGAGCATCGCGCCGTAGAGCGTGGCCAGGGTGGGCAACTGGATCTTGGTCAGGAGGTTGATGCCGATGAGGCCGTCGTGGCCGTGTTTGGCCAGGCTGACCTCGACGAAGGCAGCGAGGATCGCCACCTGCTGGCGGGCCAGGTTCATCTCGTGACGGTGCATCGGCAGGAGCTGGTACGCCTCGCCGGGCGCGCGACCGCCGGCGCGGTAGTGGCGCCGCAGCACCGCCTCGGCGACTCCGTCGATCGGGAACTCCGCCATGGCGCGCTGCAGGTGCCCGCCAGGATCTCCATCCTGGAGGCGACGCACCATCGTGGTCTCGCAACCGGTGCCGGACACCACCCCGAGATGCCCGCGGCGCGCGACGGCGCGGGCCAGCTGCCAGCTCGAGACTCCGACCCCCATCCCGCCCTGGATGATCACGGGAAGGGCTTGCACCTCGCTCGGTAGAATTCCCATGAACGGCACCCTAGGTGGTCCGCGACGGCGTCAAGTTGACGGGGGTCAAGAGGCGAGCCCGCCGCGGTCGCCACCACGATCAAGGACAGCCGTGACGGGCGATCAGGCCGCGGGGGTCGACGGCCGGGATCAAGTAGTCACCGCCGACCGCGAACAGCTCGCCTCCGGGCGCCGCCCAGGCCCCGTGCAGATCGTGATCCATGAACGGCGCCAGCTGGTCGTCGTGCCATGCGCCGGTGCGGCGATCCTTGCGCAGCCGCACGCCCTGGGCGCCCACCACCAGCACCTCGTCGTCGCCGCAGGCCACGCCGGCGGCGAGCGCGAACGATGGCAGGCCCGACACCTCGCCCCACCCCACCCCGTCCCACTGCCACACATGGCGGCCGCCGACGGCGTAGGCCTCGTCGGGGCCGCAGCCGTGCACGGTGAGGATGCTGGCCGCCGTGGCCAGGGCGTGATCGGTCCACGCGTTGTCCTGATACCGCCACAGCGTGCCCGACTCGCCGCTCACCCACAGCTGGTCATCGCCGTCGGGGCCCCACACCTTGAACAGCGCCGCATCGCGACGCGGCAGCGCGACGCGCACCAGGCGCTCGCCGTCCCAGTGCAATACCAGATCGTCGTCGAGGTCGCCGCGCTGGTTCGCGATGCCGCCGACCAGCCAGACGTCGTCGTCGCCGCGGCCCCAGATGCCGTAGAGCGTGGCCTCGGTTGGCGCCGGCGGCTCGACGATCGCCAGCGGCTCGCTGCCGTCGGCGGGACCGCGCAGCACCAACCCGCGCTCGCCGACCATCCACACCGTGCCCTCTGGTGATCCCCACACCCACCACAAGGTCTCGCCGCGCTCGACGCCCAGCGCGGCGGCGACGTCCGCGGGCTGTCCGGTCCACCGGACGATGCGGGCGCGCCCTTGGCCGAGGCCACCGCCCACCAACCAGGCGTCGTCGGCCGCCCGACCCCAGCCGGCGAGCAGCGCGCCGCCAGGGCTGTCGAGCGCGATGTTCCACTCCGGCTGGCACGGCGCCGCGCATGCGGCGAGCCCGACCACGGCCATCAGCGAGCGCCAGGCGACGATCGGGGTCATGATCACAGCGTGAGCAGGTAGGTGATGAGGTCGTCGAGCTCGTCGGGGGTCAGCTGCGACGTGCCGCCGTGGGTATCGGGCTGACCCCAGCGCTGGTTGTGCCCGACCTCGCCGGGGGCGAGCGCTGGGTGACCGGGGCTGGCGAGCGCGCCGCGCAGACTCCGGGCGCGACCGTCGTGGAAGAAGCGCGGCGCGCGATCCCACAAGCCGCGCAGCTGGGGGATGCCGAAGTGGATCCCCTCGGGTCCCTGCTCGGTCGGACCCAGCCCGCCGACCGAGAAGGTGTCGCGAAAGCCCTCGGTCACGGTGTCGGCGACGGTGCCGTCGGGCGCCAGGCTCGGCGTGATCACCGGCGGAACCCGCACCGGGATCCCGGCCGGGCTGAAGGCGGGCTCGATGGTGACCGTGGTGACCGGCAGGGGATGACACGACGCGCAGCCGAGCTCGACGCGGGCGTAGAGCTCGGCGCCGCGGGCGGCGCCGGCCAGGTCGAGCGCCCGGTTGGGGTTGGGCGGCAGGCGTGGCGACGCGAGCAGGAACAGGCCGATCGAGCGGGTCACGCCATCGAAGTCGAGGGCGATCGGCGAGGTCGTGCCGGCGATGCGGAGGCTGTCGCCGAAGGTGGTGCGGCGCCCGCTGAGACGTTCGGCGCCGGCGAGGAGCGCGGCGTTGCGGGTGAGGAAGGGCGATCCGTAGGCACGGCTCGCACACTCGGGCGGGGGATCGGTCGGACACGACAGCACGTGCGAGCAACCGACTCGGCCGGGCTCGGCGAGGCAGGCGCTGACCGACGGGTAGCTCGGCCAGATCAGCGGATCGTTCGACTCGCAGCAGAAGTTCTCCTTCCGGTTCATCTCGTTGAGCACCGGGAAGAAGTTGGTCTCGTCCATCGCCGCCTCGAGGAACCACGGCCGCGTATCGAAGGCGCCGCGATAGGCCTGGACCTGGCGCGAGCCCCACAGCCGGTTGGTCTGGAGCGGCATCGCGACCACCCGGTCGAGGTTCCCGCCGTCGCGGTGGCAGTGGACGCACGACTGGTCGCCGTCGACGGTGAGCGGCGCGGTGACCGTGTTGAAGAGCTCGCCGAGCTCGACGTCGGTGGCCGGAAACTCGCCGCCATCGACGTCGCCGACCACGATGCGGGCGGGCGGCTCGTCGCCCGGTGGCGCGGCGGTCGGCACCACCGTGACGTCCTCGCCCAGGCGGCCGACCACGAACGCGGTCGCGCCATCGTCGCTCGACACCACGTCGATGGGCGCGTGACCGGTCGGGTAGACGCGATCGCCGTCGATCGCGACCAGCGCGCCGTTGCCGAGGTCGAGCTCGAAGCGCTGGAGCTCGTCGGAGGCCGACATCACCACCGCGAAGCGCTGACGACCGCCGACCGGACGCCCCAGCGCCGCCATCCTGGTCGGCAGCGCGCCGGCCACGGCCCACGTGGCCCGCGGCGGCACGGCGTCGGCGCGCGCCGGCTGCCAGAGCTCGGGCGCGGGGATGCGAAGACCTCGGGTCGGATCGGCAGGATCGACGTCGCGGTAGTCACGGCAGCAGATGGTGTCGCTGGTCACCCGGTCCACCGCGGCGAGCGTGTTGATCTCGAACACCTCGAGCTCGTTCTGCAGATCCTGGAACATCACGTTGCCGGTGCCGTCGCCGGGGGCACCGTCGTCATCGCCATCGACCCCGTCGTGCTCGGGGAAGCCGGTGCCACGTCCGATGTGACTCACCACCAACCAGCGGTCGGCGAGCAGGAGCCCGCCCACGGGCGAGCCCACGTCGATGCGGCCGAGCGCGACGCCACCACCAGGCGCGATCACGTCGACCGCCTCGCCGGCGATCGCGCCGACCCAGACCCGCCCGTCGGCGCCGACCTCGAGGACGTCGGGGTTGACGGCGACCGCGATGCCCATCGGCTGCCACGGTGCTCGATCGCGGTAATCGTCGCCCGCGATCGTGAAGCGGCCGTCGGCGTCGTTGACGAGGCTCCAGGTGAGGACCGCGTCCTTCCAGCGGTTGGCCAGGTAGGCGTGGCGCCCGTCGGTCGAGAACGCGATCGCGGTCGTGTACCAAGGCACCGGGTGCTCGAACACCACGCGATCGGTGCGGGTGTCGACGACGCTGACCCAGTTCGACAGGAGGTTGGCGACCGCCAGGTACCGCCCCGCCGGGTGCAAGGCCAGCGCGACCGGCGCGCGCCCGACGTCGATGCGCCGGCGCACGCTGCGAGTCGCGACGTCGACCACCGCGATCTGCCGCGATGGCGCGTCCTCGTGACCGGTGAGCGCGACGTAGAGCGACGCGCCATCGGCCGAGAGCGCGACGGCGCGCGGCCGATCGCGATGCGGCTGCGGCGCCCACAGCGGATGTCCGGGCCCGAACGGGTTGGGCTCGGGTTCGAGGGAACGCGGCGCCCACGGATCGAGCGGCTCGGGCTCGGCGGTGCAACCGCCGGTCACCAGCGCCAGCGCGAGGAGCGCGAAGCGCCCGGGGCGCGTCATCACAGGCCTCCATCGGGCGCGCCGTCACCGGCGTCGCACACCGACTGACCGTCCGGGCCCTCGTAGCAGGACGGGTCGTAGCGCAGCACCGTGTGGCCGGCGCTGGTGCAGCGCGCTCCCAGGCGCAGCTCCAGCGCGACCCCACGGTCGACCAGCGAGGGCAACGGGTCGTCGTTGAAGAAGACCTGCATGGGGGCGCTGACCACGCCGCCGGGTTCAGGGCCGAAGGTGAGGTGGAGCGGTTGAGAGCGCATCACGTCACCGTCGAGCTGGACCACGACCGCGGCGCTCAACAGGCCCGGGTCGACGTCGAGGCGCCCGCGCAGGTAGACGTAGCGGAAGCCCTGGAAGCCCAGGACCAGCTGGGCGCCGTCGCCCGAGTCGCTCAGCCGCTGGTAGGTGCCGCCGGGGACCCGGACCTCGGCCACCAGGCGGTCGCCGCAGTCGACCTCGACCACGGCATCGCCGGCGTCGGGTGCCGGATCGTCGCCGGGGCACGCGGCGAGCAGGGGCGCGAGGACGAGGGCGTGAGCGAGGGTCGTGAGCGAGCGCATGGAGCACCTCACAGGGGAACCACCAGGCCGAGGCTGGCGACCACGGCGTCGCGGTCGGACTGGCGGAGATCGTCGAGCCACCAGAAGTGGACCCAGGCCGCCGACATCGAGACCCGCAGCCCGTGCCACGGCACGGTGGACTCGGCGACGACGCCGGCGGTGGCGCTGGCCATGCGGCCGAGCGCGCGGTCGCTGGTGCGCCAGGCCGGCGCGCCGCTGTCGCCGGCGTAGACCGCGCGGTGGAAGCTGGCCGCGTCCTGCCGGTAGCCGCGGGCCTCGACGCCGAGCAGCAGCTCGTCGGCGCGCATGGCGCGGCTCAGGCGCAGGGTCGCGGTGTTGCTGGTGACGCCCCAGGTGTCGCGGCTCAGTCGGTAGTCGCCGTGCACGAACGCGGCGTCGGTGAGCGCGCGCCGGACGCGGACGAGCGCGGCCACGGCGGTGCGCTGATCGGGTGCTCGCTCGGGCAGCGTGTAAGCGACCGCGCCAGCCATCTCGATCGGCACGAAGCGGTACGGGTTGGCGAGGTAGCCCCGCTGATCGGCGGCCTCGACCACCAGGTCGACGTAGCCGCGGCGGTCGGTGATCTGGGTCAACGCCAGCGCCCCGCGAAGCTCGCGCCGGTCGCGCGCGAAGGTGGGATCGCCGGCGCGGCCCACGGTGTCGAGGCCGGCGGTGAAGGTGAGATCGACGGTGGTGTTGCGGGCCGCCAGCTCGGCCCGCCAGCCCGCGCTCAGGCGCAGCGCCGTGTAGTCGCGCTCGTCGGACCCGATCACGCGCGCGGTCACCGCGTGGCGGGGCCGCACCTCGACGGTGAGCCCGACCCCGCCTTCGATCCGGGTCTCGGTGAAGGCGTAGGGCGACGCGGTCGACACCACGTCGATCGACGCGGCGGTGACGGCGTCGACGGTGGTGGCGACGTCGACCGTCACCCCGTGAGGGAGCGGCGCGGCTGCCCGTGCGCTCGGGCTCCACACCGTCACCCGGTCGTCGTCGGCGTAGACCCGCAGGCCGACCGTGACCTGACGCGGGTCGTCGACCTGGGCCCGCGCGCCGCCCGGCGCCGCCGTCATGGCCATGATCGCCAGCGCGATCACTCGCGGCCGGATCAGTTGCACCCGCACCCGCCACCTCCGGCTCCCGCCGCGCCCTCGGAGCCCTCGCGGATCTGGTAGACGTGCTGATGGGCGGCGTGCTGCTCGGGCCAGGGCGGCTGAGCGAGGCCGGGATGGGCGAGGATCTGACGCTCGTGGGGACGCACGCGGGCGCACGCGACGAGTGCGCCGCCGACCAACACGAGGGCCAGCCCGAGTCGCTTCACGGCGCGTCCGCCAGGATCAGGGTCTCGAGGTACGCGCGCAGCCCCTGGTAGTCGCGCTCGTCGGTGGTCGCGAACACCTGGCCCACCACGTGCCCACAGCCGCCGGCGGCCACCGCGAGCGGTTTGCACAGCACCAGGCATTCGTCGATCGCCGCGCCACCGACCAGCGGCTCGAGGGCGAGGGCGGCCAGCGCCCGGGCGTTGGCCCCCAGCTCCTCGGCGGTGAGCGGCTCGACGAGGTGGAGCCGGGCCGGATCCGCGCGCCGGCGCCCGGCGCTGTAGATCGCCAGCGGCCGCGCCGCGTCGGCGTGGCAGCTCGGTTCGGCACAGCGGCGATCGAGCGCGGGCTGGGCGGCGGCGGCGAACACCGCCTCGTCGCCGACCGGCAAGGGCAGCGGCGGGGGCGGCTCGAGCGCGCACGCCGCCAGGGCCCATCCACCGACCAGCGCACGCAGCGCGGCGCCCGCGTTCACGGCACCTCCGGGCTGCGGTAGACCGCGCCGGTGTCGATCCAGCGGGCGAAGGCCTCGACCACGTCGCGATCGATCGGCGGCACCGCGGCCCCGTCGGGTGGACAGCGACCGTCGAGCGCGCGGGGCGCGTCGAGCTCGCGGCCGAGCAACTTCTCCATCAGGTAGGAACCCCGCGCGCTGGCGTTGCGCTCGTCGACGTAGCGCTTGCCGCCGGTCGAGCCCGGCCCCCAGGCCTGGAGCGCCTCGTAGGCCGCGTCGTAGTACGCGGTCGGCGCCGGCGTCAGATCGAGGCCCCCCGCCGCGCCGGGACCGGCGTGACAGGCGGCCACCGCGCACGACCGCGCCAGTGACGGCGCCAGGTCGCGGCCGAAGTCGAAGCTCTTGGCCCCGGCGGTGCCGACCCGCACCGGCGCCAGCGGCCGCCGAGGATCGCGGGCCGCGAAGGCCGACATCGTCACCGATGCCTGGGTCACCGCGTCGAGCTCGAGCGGCCCCAACGCGTGCGCCGGATCGCCGTCGACCGCGCCGTGGCAGCCGGCGCACAGCCGACCGTAGTCGCGGACCTGGGCGCCCTGCGGGAACCGTTCGCCGCCCTGCACGTGGATCCACAGCCGCGACGCCGCCCCGACCGCCAGACCGTCGTGATCGAGCAGCTGGAGCTGGATCGGCAGGCGTGCCGGCAGCTCGGCGAGCAGCGTCCCGTCGTTGGCGAGCGCGACCTCGCCCAGCGACGGCCGCGGCAGATGGACGCCGTTGCTCCACCAGGTCGACGCCGGATCCTGGTTGGCGATGCGCTGCGGATCGACGACCGCGATCGACCCGGGGTCCCAGGTCGGCCAGGTGAGCAGGCGCGCGCGGACCAGATCGACGCGCGGTTGCCGCGCGACGATCGGCGCCAGCTCGCGATTGATGGCCTCGACCACCGCCACGCCGCTGTGGCGGAGCAGGCCGACCTCGCCATCGTCCCAGACATCGGCGTGCTCGTCGTCGGCGGCCGGGCGCGCCACCACGATGGCCGGCTGATCGTCGGCCAGCCCCGGCGAGTCGTGGAGCACGACCGGCGCCGACAGCCGGGGCCGACCGGCGCCGTCGTCGATCGCCACCACCACCAGCGCGGTGTCGGGCATCGCCCCCGCGTCGTCGAGATCCAGCGGCGCGCTGCTGCGAGCCACGACCAGCCGGCCATCGGGCAGCGGCGCGGGATCGCGCCACAGGCCGTCCGGCGACGGCCCCGCGCTGGCCGCCGAAGGCGTCAGCACCGTCCACGCATGCTGGAAGCCGGCGACCGAGACCTCGTCACCGGCAGCGTCGGGACCGAACTGACGCTCGACCAGCGCCAGCTGCCCCCCCTCCCAGCGGTTGCTCCAGTCGAGGAGGACGGCGACGTCGCGGCCGTCGGGCAGCTCGCGGGCGGCCCACACCAGCGGCGCCGGCGCGGTCTGGCCGTGGTGCGGGTGGTACTCGGGCTGAAGGTGGTGAGCGCGATCGTGATCCGGTGGGAAGCGGAAGATGGCGCCCCGTCGCCCTGTGGGCGAGCTCCGCACGGTGGTGAAGGCGAGCGACCCACGGAACTCGCCCGTGGCGAAGAAGGTCGGGGTGAGCTCGGGGGTGGGCGTGAAGGTCAGGCGGATGACGGCGCCGTCGTCCTCGAGGCGATAGAGCTCGAGGTCACGGGCGCGGCCGCTGGAGTCGGCATGGCCGGCGCGGGTCGACGCGAAGTGGACGCGGTCGCCCGGGCCGTAGACCGGCCAGCGGTTGCTCACCCGCGGCGCACCGGCCGGACAGGTATCGAAGGTGAGCTGGCGCAGCCCGCCGCCGTCGACGCCGATCTCCCACAGGTTGTGACAGTCGTCGAGCGCGCGCCGCATGGCAAAGACCACACGGCGGCCGTCGTGATCGATCGCGGGATCGCGGATGTCGGCGGGGCCGCCGGGATGCGCGGCGCCGGTGAGCAGCACCGGCGTGGCCCCTGGCTCTAGCCCGGGATAGAACCAGAGGTCGGAGCCGGGGCGGAAGCTGTCGAGCTCGAGCGGCGCACGCGGCGAGCCCGGACCTCGGACGAAGACCACGCCGCGCACCACCGGACTGCCGTGACCGAGGGCCGCGCGCTCGGCGCTCGCCCAGTCGAGCAACGCGCGCGCCCCCGGATCGTCGCGGGGATCGCGACCAGCGACGCGGGGGAAGAACACGTCGTTGCCGCCACGGTGCAGGATGCCTCCCGCATCGAGCGGCAGCGCCTTGCGCAAGAGGCGCGATCGCGTCGGGTCACCGACCAGGGCGAGGTTGGCGCGAGCCGCTTCGCGGCTGGCGCGGATCTCGGCCACCGAGAAGTCGCCGCCGGCCCCGTCCATCGGCGACGCCAGCGGCAGCCCGGCGAACTGGGCGGCGCCGTGGCAGCGGGCCAGCATGCAGCCGCGATCGCGCAGCACCGGCAGCACCGTGTCGGCGAACTGGCGCTCGAGCTCGGTGAGCTCGGCGGGCGACGTGCCCTCGCCGCCGTCGCGCTCGTCGGCGATCCAGTCGCGCATCGCGAGCCAGTCAGCGCTGGTCCGATCGAACGGATGGCCGCCGGCGTGAGGCAGGCCGCCGCTGGCCAGCGCCAGCGGCTTGCGCACGAGCGACGACAGCTCGGCGCGCTCGCGGGTGTTGACGCGGGCCTTGACGTTGGCGTAGGCCGCACCGGCATCGATCGCCCGGCCGCTACGGTCGGTGTCGACGTAGAAGTAGCGCCGATCGATCACCTCGCCCGCCGCCTCGGCCCCCGGGGCGACGCCGTGACAGGCGGCCGAAAGACAGCGACGCTCGAGCGCGGGCAGGACCTCGGCGGTGAAGCGGTCTTCGGCCGACGGTGGCGGGCACGCGGCCAACGTGACGGCCGCGAGCCCGATCGCGATCGACATCAGGCAGCGCACCGGTGAGACCGTAGGGGGCCTGACCGCGGCGCGAGTTGACGACGATCAAGTCGGACCGGCGCGGCCGTGGCAGCGTGATCTGGTGCACCGCGCGATCGGATGGACCGTGGTCGCGGCGGTGAGCGCCTGCGATGGCGCCGCCGATCACCTCGACGGCGGTGCCGCCGTGGACGCCGATCACCGCGACGGCACCAGCGCGAGCTGCCCGCTCGGCGGCTGGGGCGCGGGCCGGCACCGGCTGTTCGTGCAGGGGCACCAGGGAGCGCGCCGCCCCGACGGCCGTCATCCGCTGCTCCACCAGCACCCGGCCAGCGGCGGACCGGTGCTGTGCGACGATCGCCAGTTCGTCGAGGACACCAGCGGCGACGGCAGGTGGCAGCCTGGAGAGGAGCCACGACCGCTCGGCCCGGACGGCATCGTTCACGGCGAGCACTTCCTGGTCGGCGCCGGCGCCTTCGTCGAGCTCGCCATCGACCTGTGCGAAGACCTCACCGGCGACGTCGCCCTCTACATCCCCAACTTCGACGAGACCGGCAGTCGCGCGCTGCACCAGCTGGTGGTGGTCGACGGCGGAGGCGGACAGGCGGGAGAACAGGTGATCGCCGAGGCGATCGACGACGAGGCCGGACAGAGCGGTTACAACCCGTTCGTGCGCGTCATCGCCGGGATCGATCCGATTGCGCGCGCCGGCGACCTCCTGCTCTTGCGCTCGACCAACATCTCGGGGGCCGCCTTCTCGGTGATGGTCTGGCAGCCGCCCAGCGAATACGAGTCGTGGCTCGTGGTGGAGGTGCCGTGAGGTGCGCACTCGCGCTGGCGCTCGCGGCCTCCGCGTGCCCAGCCTCGGGCGCTGGCGAGCTCGCGATCGACGCGCCCCCTCGCGACGCGCCCGCCCCATGTGTGCGTCGCGACCTCGACCTCGGCCGCTGCGAGCACGAGGACGGCACCGCGTGCACGGGCGCACCGGGTGAGTCGCGCCGCTTCGCCGAGCTCGCCGAGGGCGGCGCGGTCACGGTGGTCAGCGGCCCGCAGGGCGCCGCGATGCTGGTGTTCTCGGCGCGGACCGAGGGCATCGTCGCCGGAGATCCCCTCGACCCCCTCGATCCCGACAACCCGCTGCTCGAGGTGGTGGTGGCCCGCGGCGAGGCCGAGCTCGCGCTCTATCGCGGCAAGCTCGGGTTCACCCCGGACGGCGAAGGTCGCGTGGTCGCCGCCGGCCTCTTCGTGATCACGGAGGGCAGCGACCTGCACGACGTGCCCCTCACCGCCCACGGCCTGCTCGTCGACGTGGACGGGGCCCGGCGGTGCGGCGAGGTCGGATTCGTGGCGACTCGCTGATCCCGCGCCCGGCGCAGGTTCTGCGCCGAGAAAGATGACCCGAGGTCAAGCGCTGGCATGTCGACTGCACGTCGATCCACTCATGGCGAGCCTACCCCAGTTGACGACCGTCACCAGTTGCTCGTCGTGTCCGTGCGGCCAGGCCGCCGCGGTCCGCTGGGGTGGACGATGCCCCCTCGTCGACCGCAAGCGGCAGCGCGACGAAACCCTCGCGCTCGAGGGACAGCCCATCGAGACCGTCTGGTTCGTGAAGCGTGGCACCGTCGTGCTCTCACGCAGCGGCGCTGACGGCGTCGACCGACCGCGACTGGTCCGCGGACCGGGCAGCTTCCTCGGCCTCGAGGTGCTGGTGCGGACCACGCACGCCGACACGATCCGCACCACCGAACCCACGGTGGTCTGCGGAATCAGTCGTGATTCCCTCGAGAGCTGGCTGGGGCCCAAGGGCACGCCGGCGAGGATGGCGCTGGAGCAGACCCTGCTCGCGACCGCCGATGATCGCCCGCGTGCGGCCGGCGCCGATGGCACCGCGCTCGAGCGCGTCGCCCGCTGGATCCTCGATGATGTCACCGGGCAGTGCCGGGTCCCCCGCCGCGTGGTCGCCAACCTGCTCGGGATGGTCCCCGAGACGCTGTCTCGCGCCCTCGCCTACTTTCACGACGAGGGGTTGATCGAGCTCACGCGGCGCTCGATCACGGTTCGGGACCGGCAGCGCCTCGAAGCGCTCGCGGGTTGATTCGCGCAAACTTTACGCGACGCACAGGCACGCGCAGCGGATCACGCATGGCTTGCAGAGTCGGCCGGCGTGACCATCCGCTGGGGACGGCACGACGCTTGCTGCTGGCGGTGCGCAATGCCAGCGGTGGTCGACCTGGCTGAGCGATGGCGCCGCGCTCGATGTGCGGCGATGCGGGCGGCCGTGCCCGAGGCCGAGCCCGGCCTCGACCACGATGCGCTGATGGTGCTCGCGCTCGATCGCGCGCCCGACGAGACGCTACGCGGGGTCTTCGACGTCAGCCGCCGACTCGGCGCGGGCTTCCGCGCGTATCACCGTCTCGATCTGCCCCTCGCCGATCTCTGTGACATCCTGCCGCGCCTCGGTCCCGCGTGCACGACACGCCCGTGGACGGTGCTGTCTGGCGAGGCCGCGCGGCGCGGCGAGCGCGCGCCTTGCGAGAGCGGGTCCCTGCATTCCCATGCGTGTGCCTTCTGGCGCGAGGGGCTCGACGGGCTCGTGCTCGGGTTGACCAGCGCCATCCACATCGCCCGGCACGCCAGCCGCGGCGCCGGCGACGCGCGCTGCGTCGACGTGCTCCACGTTCACCCCCAGAGCCCGTCACGCTTCGGCCCGATCCCCGCAGAGGTGCTGGCCGAGCTCGACCGCATCCGCCGCACCGCGCGCGCCCTCGACCCCTCCCTCGCCGTCGATTTCCTCGGCATCTCCGAGGGCGTCCTCTACTACCGCTCCGAGCGCGCCGGCGAGCCCGGCGATCAGCTCACCACGTCGATCGAACCGGCCGTGCGCCGTCGGTTCCCCCAGCTCGCGTTGCGTGACGTCTCGCCGCGCCCGGTCCTCGCCGCGGCGGCTCCGTAGTCGCCGATCAGGAGAGTCATGTCGAAGGTCAGTCGCCGTCTCTTCCTCCAGGGTCTGTTGAGCGCCACCGCCGCGACGGCCGCGAACGCCGCGCCCTTGCGCTTCTTCAAACCCACGCACATCGACAACCCGCTCGCGGCCTACCCCAACCGCGACTGGGAACGCGTCTATCGCAACATCTTCCAGACCGACAGCTCGTTCGTCTTCCTGTGCGCGCCCAACGACACCCACAACTGTCTGCTGCGCGCCCACGTCAAGAACGGCGTGGTCGTACGCATCGGCCCGACGTTCGGCTACGGCAAGGCCAAGGACCTCTACGGCAACACCTCGTCGCACCGCTGGGATCCGCGGCTGTGCCAGAAGGGCCTGGCGCTGGTGCGCCGGATCTACGGCGACCGTCGCGTGAAGGCGCCGATGATCCGCACCGGCTGGAAGAAGTGGATCGACGACGGATTTCCGCGCGACGCCGCCACCGGCAGACCCGACCCCGTCTACTTCCAGCGCGGCAAGGACACGTGGACCCGGCTGCCGTGGGACGACGCCTTCTCCTACGCCGCCCGCGCCTTCGACAACATCACGCGCACCTACTCGGGCGAGGAAGGCGCCAAGAGGCTGAGCGCCCAGGGCTACGATCCGTCGGGCATCGAGGCTCTCGAAGGGGCCGGCACCCAGACCATCAAGATCCGCGGCGGGATGGCGTTTCTCGGCGCGACCCGCGTCTTCGGCCTGTACCGCTTCGCCAACACCCTCGCGCTCGCCGACGCCAAGGTCCGCGGCGTCGATCCAGCGCACGCCATCGGCGCTCGGGGCTGGGACAGCTACTCGTGGCACACCGATCTACCCCCCGGCCACCCCATGGTGACCGGGGCCCAGACCAACGACTTCGACCTGTTCACCGTCGAGCACTCGAAGCTGGCGCTGATCTGGGGCATGAACTGGATCACCACCAAGATGCCCGACAGCCACTGGCTGACCGAGGCGCGCCTCAAGGGCACCAAGGTGGTGAGCATCACGGTCGAGTACAGCGCGACGGCGTCGAAGAGCGACGAGGTCGTGGTGATCCGGCCGGGCACCGATCCGGCGTTCGCGCTCGGCCTCGCCCAGGTGATCATCTCGCAGAACCTCTTCGACAAGCGCTGGGTCGAGACCAACACCGACCTGCCGTTCCTGGTCCGCATGGACACCCTGGCGCCGTTGCGCCCCGAGGACCTCGCGGCGACCGAGCTCCCCGGCTACAAGGCGCGGCCGGCGGCGGGCATCACCGTGATCAAGAAGGGCGAGCCCACGCCGCCGTCCATCGGTCACAAGCAGCAGCTCGTCCCCGAGGCGCTGGCGCCAGAGCTAGGCGCCTACGTGATCGTCGACTCCCGCTCGAAGAAGCTGGTCGCGATCCACCGCGACCAGGTCGGCCCCCGCGCCGCCGCGACCTCTCCCGACGTGCGGGCCACGCGGACCGTGAAGCTCGCCGACGGCAAGGAGGTCGAGGTGCGCACGCACTTCTCGCTGCTCGCCGAGTACCTCGACCAGAACATGACGCCGGCCCAGGTGGCCCAGATCACCGGCGCGCCGGCGGCGGCGATCGAGGCGCTGGCCAAGCAGATCGCGGCCAACCCCGAGAAGACGATCTTCGCCACCGGCATGGGGCCGAACCAGTTCTTCAACTCGGATCTGAAGGACCGCGCCATCCTCCTGGTGGCGGCGCTCACCCGGAACCTCGGCTTCCCCGGCGGCAACGTCGGCAGCTACGCCGGCAACTACCGCTCGGCGATGTTCGGCGGCATCCCGCTCTACGCCGCCGAGGACCCCTTCAACCTCCAGCTCGATCCCGCGGGCCCGGTCAAGACCAAGAAGTACACCCACTACGAGTCGATCCACTACTTCAACTACGGCGACCGGCCGTTGCGCGTGGGCAACAAGCTGTTCACCGGCAAGGGCCACCTCCCGACCCCGACCAAGGCGCTGTGGCTCAACAACAGCAACTCGGTCATCGGCAACATCAAGTGGCACTACGACGTCGTTCACAACACCCTGCCCAAGACCGAGATGATCGCGTTCGCCGACTGGTGGTGGACCGGCTCCTGCGAGTACTCCGACCTGGTCTTCGCCGCCGATTCGTGGGCCGAGTTCGAGGTCCCGGATCTCACCGGCAGCTGCACCAACCCGTTCGCCCAGGTCTTCCCGGTGTCGCCGATCAAGCGGATCTTCGACACCCGCCCCGACATCGAGATCATCGCCGGCGTCGGCAAGGCGATGGCCAAGCTCTACGACGAGCCGCGCTTCGCCGAAGCCTGGAAGTTCGTCGACGAGAAGAAAGTCGAGGTCTACCTGCAGCGCATCATCGACGGCTCGTCGACCCTGCGCGGCTACAAGATCGACGAGCTCCACGCCAAGGCCAAGGAGGGCATCCCGGCCCTGGTCAACACCCGCACCTACCCACGCAACTCCTCCCACGAGCAGCAGAAGGGGGAGCAACCGTGGCACACCAAGTCGGGGCGCCTCGAGTTCTATCGCTTCGAGCCCGAGTTCATCGAGAGCGGTGAGAACATCGTCGTCCACCGCGAGCCGATCGACTCGACGTTCCACGAGCCCAACGTCATCGTCGCCGCCGCCCATCCCGCGCTGCGCCCCACCCAGCCCGCCGAATACGGCCTGTCGGCCACGGACACGTCGACGGAGACGCGGCAGGTGCGGCACGTCATGCGCACGGTCGCCGAGACCATGGCCTCGCAGCACCCGCTGATGGCCCAAGGGTATCGCCACATCTACCACACGCCCAAGTACCGCCACGGCGCCCACACCACGCCGGTCGACACCGACTTCACCGGCGTCCTCTTCGGGCCGTTCGGCGATGTCTATCGCCACGACAAACGCATGCCTTCGGTGACCGAGGGCTACATGGACATCCACCCGCAGGACGCCAAGGACCTCGGGCTCGACGACGGCGACTATGTCTACGTCGACGCCGATCCCAGCGATCGTCCATACCGCGGCTACAAGCCAGGCAGCAAGGACGACGCCGCGCGGCTGTCGCGCCTCATGCTGCGCGTCCGCTACTACCCGGGCACGCCGCGGGGTGTCGCCCGCACCTGGCACAACATGTACGGCGCCACCTACGGCAGCATGAAGGGTCACGAGACCCGTGCCGACGGCCTGGCGCGCAGCGAAGGCACCAACTATCAGTCGATGTATCGCTACGGCTCGCACCAGTCGGCGACCCGGGCGTGGCTCAAGCCCACGCTCATGACCGAGACGCTGGTGCACAAGGACATGATCGGCCAGGCGCTCATGAAGGGCTTCCTCGCCGACGTCCACTGCCCGGTCGGTGCGCCACGCGAGGCCTTCGTCAAGCTGACCAAGGCCGAGCAGGGCGCGCTCGGCGGGGCCGGCCTGTGGCGGCCGGCGGCCCTCGGGTTCCGGCCCACGTACGAAAGCACTGCCATGCAGGCCTACCTGCGCGGCGAGTTCACCAAGGTGAAGTGAGGTCCACATGCCCAAGGTCAAGAACTGGCACCTCGGTCGAGAGATCGAGTACTCGTACGACGATCATCGGCCCGCCAAGCAGTGGGCGATCGTTTTCGATCTCAACAAGTGCATCGCGTGTCAGACGTGCACGCTGGCATGCAAGACCACCTGGACCAGCGGCAAGGGCCAGGAGTACATGTTCTGGAACAACGTCGAGACCAAGCCGTGGGGCGGCTATCCCCTGGCCTGGGATCTGCGGATCCTCGAGAAGCTCGGCCGTCAGGAGTGGGGCGCCAACGGCGAGTACCTGGGCAAGACGCTGATCGAGGCGGCGCCGGCCAACGAACGCGTCTTGCACTACGCGCCGACCGACGAGGACTGGATGTACCCCAACATCGGGGAGGACGACTGCGGCGGCGGCACCGTCGACGGCGGCGGGCACATGGGCGAACTCCCCCACGACAAGTGGTTCTTCTACCTGCCGCGCACGTGCGCCCACTGCACGTACCCGGCGTGCCTCGCCGCCTGCCCGCGCAAGGCGATCTACAAGCGGGAGGAGGACGGCATCGTCCTCATCGACCAATCGCGCTGCAAGGGATACGGCGAGTGTGTGCGCGCCTGTCCGTACAAGAAGTCCATGTACAACCCGTACACCCGGGTCAGCGAGAAGTGCATCGGCTGCTATCCCGCGGTCGAGCAGGGGATCCAGCCGCAGTGCGTGGTCAACTGCATCGGCAAGATCCGCGTCATGGGTTTCATCAGCCCGCCGGCCCAGGCGCGCCGCGACAACCCGATCGACTATCTCGTGCACGAGAAGGGCCTGGCCCTGCCCTACTACCCGCAGCTCGGCCTCGAGCCCAACATCTACTACATCCCGCCCATCCACGCCGACCGCGACTACCTGCACCAGATGTTCGGCCCACGGGTGGACGACGCCATCGCCGCCTACCAGGCCTTGCCCGAGGACCCTCGGGCCAGCGGCCTGCTCTGTCTGATCGGCTCGACCGATCGCATCATCCATCGCTTCGACGTCAAGGGCGGCAGCGCCGTCGGGTTCGACGACAAGGGCGCCGAGCTGGTGCGCGTGCCGGTGACCGAGAAGATCATCGAGCGCGCCGCGTTCGACGCCCGGATCGGCGCGATCCGCAACAACACGCCCTGACCTGCGGAGAACCTATGAGTCGAAACCCTGACTGGCATCTACTCTCCACCCTGGTCGTGGCCGCCGCGTGTTCGGGCGCCGCGTGCAAGGGCAAGAAGTCCTCGCCCGCGCAGGAGGCGCCCGAGCCGCCGGCGGCGCCGATCTCCGCGCTCGAGGTCAAGGCGGTGAACGCCGACCTGAGCGTCCCCGATCCGGCCGCGCCGTACTGGAAGGACGCCGCACGCGGCCAGGTCGCGCTGCTGGCGCAGCCCATGGTGACGCCACGGCCGGAGGTGACCACCACCGATCACATCGTGGTCGCCGCGGTCCACAACGCGAGCCATATCTCGTTCCGGCTGTCCTGGCCCGACAGCGAGCGCAGCGAGGCCGGCCGACTGGGCGAGTTCTCGGACGCCGCCGCCATCCAGTTCCCGGTCGGCGATGTGACCAAGACGCCGCCCATGATGGGTGGGCCCGAGCTGCCGGTGCACATCTTCCACTGGCGCGCCCAGTACCAGCGCGATCAGGAAAAGGGCAAGCCGGAGATGAACCAGCTCTATCCCAACATGTCGGTGGACATGTACCCCATGGAGTTCAAGGAGGCGCCCAGCGGCACCGCCGCGCAGCAAGAGGACTTCTCGCCTGGCAAGGCCGAGGGCAACCCGCAGTCCTACCAGAAGGGCGGTGTCGACGAGATCATCGCCGAGGGCTTCTCGACGTCGGCGGTACAGGCCGGTCACTCGGGCGCGGGCAAGGGAGAATGGGTGAACGGACGGTGGACGCTGGTGATCACGCGGCCGCTGACCATCGAGGGAGGCTCCTCGCTCGCGGTCGGGCAGGAGACCGGGGTCGCCTTCGCGGTGTGGCAGGGCGGCAAGGCCGAGGTCGGCTCTCGCAAGTCGGTGATGATGTCCTGGCTGCCCACCAAGGTGCTGTGATGAGCCGCGAGATCTTCGACGCCGAGATCGAGGCGACCTCGGCGCGCGCACGCGACTTCTTGCTGGCCTCGCTCGCCACCGCCTATCCCCAGCCCGAACTGGCCGAGACCCTGGCCTCGCCCTCGTTGCGCGACCACCCTGCGCTGGGTGCGATGGCGACCACGATCGCCGATGGCGTCGAGCCGCTGCAGCGGACCTACGTCGAGCTGTTCGACAAGGGCAAGGGCCGGGTCTCGCTCTACGAGACCGAGCACGGCCGCATGCGCGGCCTCTCCAAGGGCCGCGACCTCGCCGACCTGGCCGGGTTCTACACCGCCTTCGGCCTGGCCCTCGACGACACCGACCTGCACGAGATGCTCGACCACATCGCCGTCGAGCTCGAGTTCTACGGCGTGCTCCTGCTCAAGCAGGCCATCCTCGGTCAGGAGGGCGACAGCGAGGGCGCGGCGATCGTGCTCGACGCGCGCAGGAAGTTCCTGACCGAACACCTGGGCGGGTTCGTGGGGGCGATCGCGCAGGCGTCGGCGGTGCGCGACGACCTCGCCTATCGCCCGGCTCTGGCCTGGTGCGCGGCGCTGGTCGCCGACGAGTGCGCCGCGCTCGGCGTGACCCCGGCGCCGCTCGACTTCTTCGCCGAACAGCGCGAGCCCGACGACGTCGAGTGCGGCAAGAAGGTGCACCTGCCGGTCGTCGATTGACCGGCCGCGCCCTCAGGCGCCGAAGGCGCGGATGATCTTGACCAGCTCGTCGACCACCGCCGGATCGTCGAGCTGCGCCGCGTAGGGCGGCATCGCCGCGTTGAGGCCGTTGGCCGGGCCGCCCTCGAGGATCACCTTCTTGATCCGCGCGTCGTCGGTCTTGGCCTGCCACTCCTTGTCGCTGTAGTTGCGGGGCTTGGGATCGAGCGCCGCGGCGCCGACGCCGTCGCCCTTGCCGCTCTCGCCGTGACAGACGGCGCACTGGGTCTTGAACATCTCCCTGGCCCGGGTCGCAGGGTCGGCGGCGGCGACCGGCGCCGTCGGCGGGGAGGCCGACGAGGCGGAGGCGCTGCCGCCGCCGGACGACTCGGACTTCTTGCCGCAGGCGACGGCGAACAGGACGGCGCACAGGGCGCAGGACACGAGCAGGGACGTGGAACTGGACATCGAGTGGTTCTCCATGGTCACGGGTGCAACGAGCGGGCGCCGGGCTCCGGCGTCGCTCGACGAAGGCCGCAGAGGGCGGCGGCAAACCCGCCGAGCGGGTCGCCGCGCTCGATCACGGCGAACGGCTCGCCGAGCTCGAAGCGCTCCATGAACGTCGAAAGCAGATCGGCGCGGACCGAGAGCACGGTGAGCGGCGCCTGGCGCAGCGCCAGGCTCACCGCCGGGACATGGCCTCCACCGGTCGACTCGAGCCGGCTCAGCTCGTCGATGATGGCGACGTCGGCGCCCGCCAGGTCCCGCTCGAGCCAGCCCCGCGCCGTGATGAACGCGTCGGGCCGGAACACGCAGTTGCAGAACGCCTCTTCGCCCGGCCCTGGCGTGCGCCCCCGGCGCCCGACCGCCAGCGACGGCTCGGTCCGGCCGAGCGAGACGAGCTCGTAGCCGCATCCGCCGCCGTCGGCGCGTCGCTGAGCGAACCCTGCGACGCGCAGCCCGGATCCGGACAGCGCGGCCGCGAGGCGGAAGACTTCGTCGGACTTCTGCTGACCAGGATGAGTGAGGAAGAGCGCCCAGGGTCTACGCGCCGGGAGGGAAGACATCAGGCGGCGCCAGATGCACCTCCCGCGCCAGCACCAGAGCCACCGAAGCGCGCATCGTTTGCAGCAACGGTGCGCACCGCCGTTGACCGCGGTCAAGAGAGCGCACGAACCGCGCGGCGCCACAAACGACCGTGGCGATCGCGCCAGGCGGCTGCGAGTTGACCTCGGTCATGTCCCGTCGCCGTCCCGAGCCTAGGCTCACCTCGTGCTGCCGCTGCCTCCCTTCGCGTGGATCGCGCCGCGGACCCTTCAGGCCGCGCTCGACGCGCTGGCGGCCGCCCCCGACGAGACCCTCGTCCTCGCCGGCGGCACCGATGTCCTGCCCAACCTGAAGCGCGGCCTTCATCAGCCGCGGCGCGTGCTCGGGCTGGGCCGCGTGGCCGAGCTGGGGCACCTCGAACCACGGGACGGCGGGCTCTGGCTGGGCGCAGGGGTCACCCTCGAGCGTCTGGCGACGGATCCGCGCACAGCCGCGTGGTTTCCCGCGCTGGCGGCAGCGGCGGCCGCCGCCGCCACCCCGCAGCTGCGCCGCATGGGCACGCTCGGCGGAAACCTCTGCCTCGATACGCGCTGTGCGTTCTACGATCAGAGCGCGTTCTGGCGCGACGCGCTCCACCACTGCCTGAAGACCACCGGCGACACCTGTCACGTCGTCCCCGGCGGCAAGCGCTGTGTCGCGGCCCTCGCCGCCGACACGCCGGCGCCATTGATCGCGTACCAGGCGGAGATCGAGCTCCGCTCGACGCGCGGCGTTCGCCGGCTGCCGCTCGCCACGTTCTACGGCGGCGACGGCGCCCGCAACCACGTCCGCGCTCGCGACGAGCTCGTCACCGGCGTCCACGTGCCGGCACCTTCACCCGAGCTGGAGAGCGCGTACGTCAAGCTTCGCGCGCGGCAGGCGGTCGACTTCCCGCTGCTATCGGTGGCGGCGGCGGTGAGCGCGTCCGACGTGCGCGTCGTGGTCGCCGCCCTGGGGCCCCGACCCCGGCTCGTGCGTCTGTCCGCTGGAGCCGCGGCGCTCGCCGCAGCCCGCCCGCTGTCGCCGCCCGCGATCGACGCGATCGCCTCGGCCGCGGCGGCCCAGTGCCACCCGCTCGCCAGCCTCGGCGCCGAGCAGTGGCGGGCCGAGAGGGTGGCGCCGACCGTGCGGCGCGCCCTGACGACGCTGGTCCTCTCGACGACGGAGCCCTGACATGCGCGCTGGTCCCTGGTGCCTGCTCTTCCTCGCTGGCGCGATGGCGCCCGCGCGGGCCGACGTCCGCGGGCAGGTGCTCGACGACCTGGGCCAGCCGGTGGCCGGCGCCCGGGTCAGCCGCGAGGCCAGCGGCCAGGCGGTCCTCGCCGGCGCCGACGGCGGCTTCGTGCTCGACGCCGGCGACGGCGTGATCACCGTGGTTGCCGCCGCGCGCGGCTACTTCCACGCCTCGGCGCAGGTGACGGCGCCGGCGGCCGGCATCACGCTCACCATGACGGCGGTACCGCTCGATGACGACGCCAGCTACCGGTTCCAGACGCCCGCGTCCTGCGCCGTCTGCCATCCCGCCCAGGTCGAGGAGTGGGAGGGCTCCGCCATGGCGCGGGCCGGAGCCAACACCTGGGTCTACGACCTGTACGACGGCACCGGCACCAGCGGCGGCGGCAACGGCTTCGTCTACACCCGCGACTCGATCCTCGCCGATCACAACCCGGCCTCCGAGTGCGCGAGCTGTCACCAGCCCGAGCCATGGGCGGCCTCTCCGTTCACGCCCATGCTGCCGCTGGCCCAGGCCGGCACGCAGCACGGCGTTTCCTGCGAGGTATGTCATCGCATCGCCGAGATAGACGAGGACAAGCTCAACTATCCCGGGCTCTACCCGGGCGTGGTGCGCATGGCCCGCACCGCGACCTTCGCGCCGGTGCAGTTCGGGCTGCTCGGCGACGTCGCCTACGTCGCCGGCGCGATGCGGCCGTCGTACCAGCCTCAGCTCGCCGCCGCGGTGTGCGCCGCCTGCCACCAGGACAAGAACGATCCCGACGACGACGGCGATTTCGAGGAGGCCGACGGCGTGATCTCCGAGCCGACCTACGGCGAGTGGCTGGCCTCGCGCTACGCCGATCCGGCGTCGCCCGATCACGCGACCTGTGTCGACTGCCACATGCCGCCGACCGGCGCCACGGTCGCGTGCAGCGCCTACACGCCGGCGCTGGCGCGAGCCCCGGGCCAGGTCCGGTCGCATCGCATCGAGGGCACGACCGCGCCCTTCCTCGAGGCGGCCGTCACCGCGAGGCTCGCGGTCGCCGTCGAGGGCGACGAGCTGGTCGTCGATGTCGAGCTCGAGAACGACCGGACCGGACACCACGTCCCGACCGGCGTGACCATTCGCAACATGATCCTCCTGGTCGAGGCGAACCGCACCGGCGACGCACGGCCGCTGGTCTCGACCGGCGATCAGGTCGTCGATGCGCTCGGCGGCGTCGGCGATCCGGCGGCCGGCTACGTCGCCGGCCTGCCCGGCAAGCTCTTCGCCAAGGTCCCGGTCGACGCCGCCGGCAACGGACCGGTGTTCTTCACCGAGGCCGCCGCGCTGGCCGTCGACAACCGGATCGCCGCCCACGCCATCGACCGCTCACGGTATCGCTTCGCGATCCCGCCCGGCGGCGGCCTCGTGGAGGTCAACGCACGCGTCATCTACCGCCGTGCCTTCCGTGCCGTCGTCGACGCCAAGGGCTGGACCACCGACGGGCACGGTCGGCCGCTCGAGGACCTCCAGCCGCCGCACTTCGGCCACTTGATGGCCACCGCCAGCGCGGTGATCGACGCGCCGCCGCCGTCCGAGGGCGGCTGCGGCTGTGATGGAGGCGGCGCCCTCGTCGGGCTAGCGGTCGGCCTCGGCGGGCTGCCGCTCGTGTTCGGCTCCCGGTCGCGAGCCGGGCGGCGGCGCCGGCGCGTCCTCGCCGACCACGGGTAACGACCGCGATCGGGGCAGGCCCGTCGAGCGATTGGTCACCAGGCGCACCGACGCCGGCGGGCGCGGCTCGCCGACCACATGCTGGCGGACGCGCTCGACGCGATCGAGCAGTTCGTCGACGAGCGCGGTCGACAGCCCGCTCTGGGTCGAGCCCTGCAGGCGATGGACGAGCGAGGTATGACGGCTGCGGTCGCCGCCGGGGGTGCGGTGCTCGGTGCGCAGGAGCCCGGGCTGCTGCAGCACGCCGGCGGCGCGGGTCAGGCGGGCGCCGAGATAGAGCAGCGGGGCCATGCGCTCGCGGGCGGCCTCGCCGAGGCTGGGGACACCGGTGAGCCGCACGATGTCGGCGCGCAGGAGCTGGGCGCGCGCCCGCGCCTCCGCGCTGGGCGCGAAGTGGATCGCCGTGCGCAGGAGCGGCAACACCCCGCGCACCTCGCTGCGCAGGAGCTCGGCCCGCGCGCGCAGGAGCGGTTCGCGGTCGTGGCGCAAGTTCTCGAAGCCGGTCAGCCAGACCCGGGCCAGGCGCAACGGCGACGGGCCGAGGCGGCGGAAGTCCTCGCGGTAGAGCTCGCGTTGCATCGCCTCCACCACCTCCGGCCGATCGATCTTGGGGTGCTTGAAGTGCATCGCAAAGCCGTCCCATCGCCGCAGATCGGGGGCGCGCGCGAAGTCGGGACGGTAACGCTTCTCGGCGATCACCTGGTCGTGGAACGGCGTGCCGGGGAAGGCGAAGTAGATGAGGCACTGGATCATGGCCGGCTCGAGCGCCATGAGCTGATCGAACTCGGCCCGCATCCGCGCCTCGTCCTGGTACGGGAAGCCGATGATCATCGACGTCAATTGTCCGCAGCCGACCGCCTTGAGGTCGGCGTAGAGCTCGCCGATCGGGCGACCCTGCTGCTTCTCGTAGCCCGCGTCCGTGCCCTCGAAGGCGTTCCACACCAGGGTGAAGCCCATCGCCGCGATCTCGCGCGCGGTGAACTGGGACAGGCCCTTGATGCTGCCGAAGCCCATGAGCGACAGCGCCTCGCCGCCCTCGCGCACGCAGTCCAGGAACTGGCGGGCCCGGCGTTTGTGGAGGAAGAAGTCCTCGTCGATGACGATGAAGCTCTTCATGACCCGCCCGTCGGCCGCGGCCCGGCGCCGGGTCTCGAGCAGCGCCTCGTAGATGTCGCGGCCGCTGCCGGCGAACCGCTCGTACTTGCGCTTGAAGAAGTGCGACGTACAGCAGAAGTCACAGCCGTTGGGACAGCCGAGCCCGGCGGTGACGTGTCCGACCACCGCGCGCGACTGATGGCCGATCACCTGCGGCGACGGGATCGGCGCGTGCGGGTGGCGGATCGGTGCGTCGCCGGGCTCGCCGAGCTGGCGGCGGAGGAAGCCGACGCCCTCCTCGCGACAGATCGCGTCGGCCCACGGCGCGAGGACCTCGTCGGGGAGGACCGTGCCGTAGCCGCCGAGGATGATCTGGGCGCGTGGCGCGTGACGGCGGATCAACGCCACCATCTCGCGCACCTTGTGGAAGGTCGCGACCACGAAGTTGATCCCGACGTGGGTGTACCCGCCGGTCGCGAGCTCGCCGATCAGCTGGCGCCGCGACGGGTAGTGCAAGGTGACGGTCGGGGCCCGCACGTTCTCGGCGAGATAGTCCAGGGCCCACACCCGGATCACCTGGCGCAGACTGAACGGACCCTGGGCCCGGGTCACCTGAGCGTGAAACAGCTCGGCACCGACCGAGTCGCCCTCCCCGGGACCTCCAAACGGCCGGATCACGCTGGTCAGGAGGAGCCGCGGGTCGGTGTGGTTCGCCATGCGCTCGGTGTGGCACCGACCCCATCACCGTGCTGTCAGCGGTCGGGCACGAATCGGCGCGAGATGCGCTTGACCGCCGTCAAGTCTGGCCGTCACGCCGACACGATGATGATCAAGCGATGCTCGACGTGGCGGTGATCGGCTCGGGCTACGGCGGTGCGGTGGTCGCTGCGCGCCTGGCGGCGCACGCCCGGGTGCTCCTGGTCGAGCGCGGCGGGTGGTGGCGCCCGGGTGACTTCCCGTCGAGCATCGGCGGGCTGGCCCGCTCGTACATGACGACGCGCAACCCCGGCGGGCTGTGGGCGATGCGGCTGGGCGTCGGCACCGGGCTGGCCTTCGCCAGCGCGTTCGGCGGCTCGAGCGCGATCAACTACGGCATCACCGCGCAGCCCGACGATCACGCCTTCGACGACTGGCCGCTGAGCCCGCACGACCTGGCGCCGTGGTTCGAGCGCGCGCGCCGCGAGCTGGGCGCGAGCGCGGACCCGCGCGCCGACGAGCTGGCCGACAAGCGGGTGCTGGACGAGCTCGAGCCCGGCTGCCGGGTCGATCTCGAGAACACCATCGACTGGTCGCGTTGCGACCGTTGCGGCCGTTGCGTGCCCGGCTGCAACCACGGCGCCAAGCGCTCGCTCGACCGCACCTACCTGGAGCGCGCGATGCGCGAGGGCGTCGAGCTGCGGCTGCGCACCGAGCTGATCGACCTGGTCGCGGTCGACGGCGGCTACCGGCTGCACCTGCGCACCGCCGGCGCCAGCGAGTGGGTCTCGGCCCGCCGGGTCGTGCTCGCGGCCGGCACCCTCGGCACCCTCGACCTGCTGCAACGCAGCCGGCTGCCGCTCGGCCCCTGGTTCGGCCGCGGCCTGAGCATGAACGGCGACGGGCTGGCCTTCCTGTACGACACGCGCCGGCAGATCTCGGGCCACAGCGGCGCGCCGATCTCGACCTCGGCCCGGCTCCGCTTCACCGACGACGACGGCCGCCGGCGATCGCTCATGGTGATGAGCGGTCGGGTGCCGATGGCGGCGATGCGATTCGCCGCTGCCGGCCTGGCGGCGCTGGCCGGCGTCCTCGTCGACCGGCGGGCGCGGCGCGATCACGCGGCCGGACGATGGCTCCGCCGCCTGCGCGACCTGGTGGCCGTGACCGAGCGCGGCGCCCTGGCCCACTCGTTCATGTACAAGCTCGACGGCCAGGACAGCAGCCTCGGCAACGCCCGCTTCACCAGCGACGGCGCGGTCGTCGATTGGCCGGGCTACACCGAAGATCCGATCATGCGCTTCGCGCGGACCCGCCTCCATGGCTGGGCCGAACGCATCGGCGGGCTCGTCATTCCCGACGTCGCCACCCTGCCCGGGATGCGCAGCTTCAGCGTGCACCCGCTCGGCGGGTGCCGGATGGGCCTCGATCTCGCCGACGGCGTCGTCGACCCGCTCGGACGTGTCCTCGATCCGCGCGGTGGCGTGTACCCCGGCCTGCGCATCGCCGACGGCAGCATCGTGCGCGGCTCGCTCGGCGTCCCGCCCAGCCTCACCATCGCCGCCCTGGCCGAGCGCATCGCCGCCGATCTCCAGCGCGAGCTCGGGCAGGCTGCGCGTCAGACCCTCCGCAGAGCGCCCCCGGCACCATCACCGTCGCGGTGAACGGTGTCACCGGCGGCACCGCCAAGCTCTCATCACCGAGGCCCGCGCATCCGACGGCCGCCAGGCCGCGATCTCGTGCGTGCCGATCGCCGTCGATCCCTTCAGTCGGACACGGTCGGCGGCCGCGTTGCCAGGCGCAGTGACCTGGCCACGGCGGTGGGCGACGTTCATCGCGACCGCATGGCGCGTGGATCTCGGGTCGGCCTCAGCTTTCTGGGGGGGCGTTTGCAGAACACCGCGACACGACTCGAGCCGGCGGGCGGCACGAGACTTGCCTGGGGAGTCGATGGTGCGTCCTTCCATTCTCGCCTTCCTCACGCCCGCCCTGTGCCACGCCCTGCCGCTCGCCCCGCTCGCCGCGTGTGGCTCACCCGCCGATCCCGATCTGGTCGCCGAGCGGCGGTTACCAGCGGCGGTCGCCGCCGACGTCCAGGCCGTGTCGCGCGCCAACAATCAGTTCGCCCTCGATCTGCTCGGCGTCCTGCCATCCGCGGGGAACCAGTTCTTCTCGCCGTTCAGCATCTCGACGGCGTTGTGGATGCTCGACGCGGGCGCCGCTGGTGACACCGACGCCGAGCTGCGGGCGGCGCTGCATGCGACCTTGCCGGGCGCGCAGGCTCACCAGGCCTACGGCGCGATGCTCGACAGCCTCGAGGTCGGGCGCAGCTTCGACCTGTACACGCTCGCGACCGCGAACCGGCTATTCGGACAGCAGGGGTTCACGTTCCTGCAGCCGTACCTCGACCTGACCGCGGACGCGTACGGCGCCCCGCTCGCGCCGGTCGACTTCCAGAACGCCACGGCCGCCCTCGCCGAGATCAACGGCTGGGTCTCGGACCGGACCGACGCGAAGATCCCGGCGCTCCTCGACGAGGTCGCCCCCGACACGGCGCTGGTGCTGGTCAACGCGATCGTCTTCAAGGGTCGGTGGGTCCGCGAGTTCGAGAGGGACCGGACCGGCCTGTCGCCGTTCACGCTGGCGAGCGGCGAGCAGGTCGACGTCACGATGATGGCCAAGGACGACGACGTCGCGCTGGTCTCGCTCGAGGGCGGCCGCCTGGGCGTGCTGCCATTCCGCGGTCGGGACCTGTCGATGATGGTGCTCGTCCCCGACCAGCCCCGCGGCCTGCCGACCCTCGAGGCGGCGCTGACCGCGGAGTCGCTGGCCGCGGCGATCGCGGCAGCCGACGCGCAGCTCGCGGACGGTGAACGTGACACCCTGGTGATGCTGCCGAAGTTCGCGTTCGAGGCGGAGCTCGCGCTGCCGGAGGCGCTGCAGGCGCTCGGCATCGTCAGCGCCTTCGATCCCGATCGCGCGGACCTGTCGGGCATCGACGGCACCCGCCAGCTGTCGGTCCAGAAGGCGGTCCACAAGGCGGTGATCTTGGTCGACGAGGCCGGCGCCGAGGCCGCCGCGGCGACCGCCATCGGCGTCGGGCCGACGTCGGCGCCGCCGGAGCTCGTGGTCGATCGGCCGTTCGTGTTCTTCATCTACGACCACGTCACCGGCAGCATCCTGTTCCTGGGCCGCGTCAACGACCCCCGGTGAGCGGGCTGTCCTCCCACGCGACGCCTCGCGTTCTGGAGCCGCCTGCTAGTCCCGGCGGCCCTGGAGGCGGAGGAGCTCGGCCATGTCCTTCTGGCCGAAGGGGTTGTCGATGAGGAGGACGGCGCCGTCGCCCTTGTCGGTCTCGTCGAGGACGATCTCGAGAGCGCGGCGGGCGCCGATCAAGCCGGTGGCGCGGCCGGGCGCCTCGACGGCGAACGATGACGCCCCGGCGGCGGTGGCGACGTCCTTCATCCAGCGGATGTCGCGGCGGAGCTCGGCGTCGCCGTAGCCGTGGGAGGCGCCGACGCCGAAGAGGAGCACGCGCGCGAACGTGAGCCGGCGCCCGGGCGGCATCATCACGGTCTCGCCGTGATCGCCGCGCAGGCGGTCGCGCTGGAGCAGCCGGGTGAGGCGACCGCCGAGCCGCCAGTCAGCGAGACCGGCGGCTCCGCGCAGCGGGCGCTCGTCCAAGAAGATGGGCAGCAGCAGCGCGTCGTGAGGCGACTCGTCCCACTTCGCCAGATCGAGCGGGAGGAGCGAGAGCTTCATGCGGCGCCGTCCGGAGGCTCACCGTCGGAGCTCGGCTCGGCGGCGCTGACCTCGGCGGCGGCGGGCCGGTCGAGGCCGTGGGCCACGCGATCGAGCACGCCGTTGACGAAGGCCGGCGACTCGGCGGTGCCGAAACGCTTGGCCAGCTCGACCGCCTCGTTGATGACCACCTTCACCGGCGTCTCGGGCACGTGCTGGAGCTCGCCCACGGCCAGCCGCAGGATGTTGCGATCGACCCGCGCCATGCGCTCGAGCCGCCAGTTGCGCGACGCCGCCGTGATCGCCGCGTCGACCGCGGCCGGATCGCGCGACGCCGCCCGGGTGAGCACCTGCGCGAACTCGCGTGCCTCGGGCTCGATGTCGAGCTCGAAGCGCTCGCCGTACGTCGCCACGGCCTCGTCGGCACCGCCGCCACCGCCGGCCGCGAGGTCTTGCGCGTACAGCACCTGCAACGCCAGGCCGCGCGCCTTGCGCCGCGAGCCGAGGCTCATGACGAGCCTCGGCGTTGATCGCTCGATCCGGAACGGTGTCCGGCTCGAGCTGTCGGGCCCGGCTTGCTCCGCGCGCGGAAGGGGCTCATGAGCCGCCCCGCAGCGATGCGCGCAGGCGCGCCATCTCGATCGCCGCCATGGCCGCGTCGAAGCCCTTGTTGCCGGCCTTCGAGCCGGCGCGCTCGAACGCCTGCTCGATCGTGTCCGTCGTGAGCACGCCGAACACCACCGGCACGTCGCTGGTCGCGGCCGCGCCGGCGATGCCCTTGGCCGCCTCGCCGGCGACGTAGTCGAAGTGCGGGGTCGCGCCGCGGATGACCGCGCCCAGGGCGATGACCGCGTCGGCCCCGCCCCGCTGCAGCACCCAGCGCACCACCTGCGGCAGCTCCCACGCACCCGGGCAGCGCACCACCGTCACGGCGTCGGCGCTGCCGCCGGTGCGCACGATGGCGTCGATGGCGCCGGCGACCAGCGGCTCCACGATGAGCGAGTTGAAGCGGCTGGCCACGATCGTGATGCGCAGACCGGCGGCGGACAGCTGACCTTCGATGGTGTTCGGCATGACGGCCAAAAATTATCCCACGTCCACGGCCGGCGCGCGCCGGCCACCGGTGCGGGGCGGAATCGGCACCCGCTCGACCACGCGGATGCCGAACCCCTCGATGCCGACGATGCGACGATCGTTGTTGGACATGAGCCGGATGGTGCTCAGGCCCAGGTCGGCCAGCACCTGCGCGCCCAGGCCGAAGTCGCGCAGCGCCTCGCTCGACTGATCGGGCCTCAGCGCCGGCGAGCCGCTCTTGCCCCCCACCAGCTTCTCGAAGCTGCGGGCCAGGCTCGAGCGGCCCCGGGCGTGGACGTACAGGAACACGCCGCTGCCGGCCTCGTCGATCGCGCGCAACGCGGCCTCGACGTCGGGCCGCACCGCGAATGGATCGATCACCGGGTCGTGCGCGGCCACGCGGACCAGCACCGGCCCGCTGGCCTTCTCGGGCTCGCCCCGCACCAGCGCCAGGTACTCGGTGTCCTCGACCTCGGTGTCGTAGAGGTAGGCGCGGAACGGCTCGCCCGGCCCCAGCCAGCCCGGCCGCAGGCCGCCTTCGCTCCGGCGCCGCACGATGTGCTCGCGCTCGAGCCGGTAGGCGATGAGGTCGGCCACCGAGCAGATGACCAGGCCGTGCTCGTCGGCGAACTTCTCGAGCTCCGGCATGCGCGCCATCTCGCCGTCGTCGCGCATGATCTCGCAGATGACGCCGGCCGGCTTGCAGCCGGCCAGCCGGGCCAGGTCGACCGAGCCCTCGGTCTGGCCGGTGCGCACCAGCACGCCGCCGCGCCGCGCCCGCAGCGGGAAGACGTGACCCGGCGAGACCAGGTCGGCCGGTCGCGCCTCGTCGGCGATGGCGGCGAGGATCGTGGTGTAGCGGTCGCGGGCCGAGATGCCGGTCGACACCCCGTGGCGGGCCTCGATCGACACCGTGAACGCGGTGCCGAGCGTGGCCTGGTTCTCGCGCACCATCATGGGCAGCTCGAGGCGATCGATCATCGCGCCGTCCATGGCCAGGCAGATGAGCCCGCGGCCGTGGCGGGCCATGAAGTTGATGGCCTCGGGCGTGACCCTCTCGGCCGCCAGCACGAGGTCACCCTCGTTCTCGCGGTCCTCGTCGTCGACCATGATGACCATCTGCCCGGCGCGGATGGCGTCGAGGGCGGCGGTGACGCGGGCGGTTGGGCTGGCGTGCTGCTGGGGCATGGGTCCTCACACGTTGGGGCGGTAGCCGCCCAGGAGCTTCTCGACGTACTTGCCGATGACGTCGACCTCGAGGTTGACCGGATCGCCGGGACGGCGGGCGCCCAGCGTGGTGGCGCTGGCGGTGTGGGGGATGATGGCGACGTCGAAGCCGGTCTCGTCGACGCGGTTGACGGTGAGGCTGATGCCGTCGACGGCGATCGAGCCCTTCTCGACGACGTAGCGCAGGAGCGCCGGCGCGGCCCGGACGGTCAGGACCAGGTTGGCGCCCCGGTCGACCCGCGCCGCCAGCTCGCCGGTGCCGTCGACGTGGCCGGCGACCAGGTGCCCGCCCAGGCGCGCCCCGGCGGCCAGCGCGCGCTCGAGGTTGAGCTTCGTGCCCACCCGCGCCTTCCCCAGCGTGGTGCGGGCCAGGGTCTCGGCGCCGGCCAGCACGGTGTACGTGCCGCCGCCTGCCTCGGTCACCGTCAGGCAGACGCCGTCGTGGCAGATCGACTCGCCGATGGCCAGCGACCCGACCTCGATGGCGGCCGGCCGCACGGCGAGCACCAGCGCGTCACTGCGCCGGTCGGCGCGGGCGACGGTGCCGATGTCCTCGACGAGCCCGGTGAACACCCGCTCCGTTTACCACGCTCCGCTCCCGGCGGGGCTATCGAGTCCTTACTGGTCGCCTTGCGCCGGTGTCGGTCATCGGGCACGGTGTCTTTCAGGGGCACGCTGCGTGGGCCGATTCGTCGCCGCGGCGGGCTCCAGGAACAATCATGGCCAAGCTGAATCAGATTCTTGCGATCGAGAAGGGCATCAAGACCCGCGTCTACGCCGAGTTCACCGAGCTCCATCAGGCGACGCAGAAGCCGGCCCTCATGAACGGCTTCCACAAGGCCTACCAGCCTCGCGACGAGGACGGCGAGACCTACCCCTCCGAGAGCCAGAAGGTGCAGCACAACGCTGCCGACGTGCTCGAGCGCGTGGCCCGCTCGCTGACCGAGCTCTTCGACATCACCGCCACCAAGGACTGGGCCAACTGCTCGGCCAAGGCCGACGTCGTCATCGACGGCAAGCCCCTGCTCGAGAGCGTGCCGGCGACCTACCTGCTCTTCCTGGAGAAGCAGCTCGGCGACCTCACCACGTTCGTGGCCAAGATGGCCGAATTGGACGCCGGCAACGACTGGAACGTCGACCCGAGCAGCGGCCTGTTCCGCACCGAGCCGACCGCGACCCAGCGCACCCGCAAGGTGCAGCGCCCGATCGTGCTCTACGACGCCACCGAGCACCACCCGGCCCAGACCCAGCTCATCACCGAGGACGTCATCGCCGGGCAGTGGACGACCATCAAGTACTCGGGCGCGATGCCGGCGCCGCGCAAGAAGCAGCTCCTCGCCCGCATCGAGAAGCTGTCGAACGCCGTCAAGTACGCCCGCGAGCAGGCCAACGCCGTCGAGGCGCCCGACAAGAAGCTCGCCAAGGAGGTGTTCGAGTACCTGTTCGCGCCCTGAGCACGCGAAGGTCCGAGCAACCAAGACCGATTCCCGAATGGGAGACAAGCTCAAGCTCAGCCTCAGACTGACTGGAGCAGCCGTTCACGACGTGGAGGTTCGAATCCTCCCGGGACCACTCTCCTTGGGGCCCCGTGGCGAAATGGTATACGCGGGCCCTTCAAACGGGTCTGTCGCGGCGGCTGCCTGAAACTGAAGCTCTCTCCCAGACTCAAACCGCCGAGCGCACCATCTCTTCCGTGGTCGCATTGGCCCGAGATGCCGGTTCGAATCCGGTAGCTGGCTCCACTTCTGCCAGCTTTGACTAACGGCAAGTCGCGGGCACGAAGATCTCAGCGACCACATCTGCCGTTGGTGTGCGAGACCGGCACCTGCGTGGGGCAATCCGCGCAGTTCGCCCCCCGGAGCCGGGTACAGTTCCGGGGGGCACTATTTTCGGGGTCTGCACTACAGTAAGTAGCGATGACCAACCCTGGCAGCCGCAGGACCGCCGCCGTGATCGCCCTGGCGCTCGCCGGCTGCGCGTTCCGTCCCGCCGGCGGCGACGACGGCGATGCGGTTGACGCCGGCACCGGCGACGACGCCGGCGAGGCCGACGCCGACGACGACGGCGATGCCGCCCCCGCCGACGCTCCCGCTGCCGACGCCGCCGCGACCGATGCCCGGGCCGACGCCGCGACCGATGCTCGGCTCGACGCCGCCCTGCCCTCATGCCCCACCGGCTACGCGCCGATCGGCAATTCGACCACCCAGTACCGCGTGATCGAGGTCGGCGTCACCTGGGCCACCGCGGCCCTCGACTGCAACGACGATGACGATCTCGCCGCCGTCAACGGCCACACGCACTTGCTGGTGGTGGGCGACGATCTCGAGAAGGCCGCGCTCACCAGCCAGTTCAGCGGCAACACCTGGGTCGGCCTCACCGACCAGCTCGTCGAAGGCACCTTCAGCTGGGTGACTGCCGAGCCGACCGGCGGCTACCCGGTGGTCGGCCAGCAGCCGCCCTGGGACAACGGCGACCCCGATGGCTCCACCGCCGAGAACTGCGTGCGCTTCAAGAACTCGTTCGACTTCGAGGACAAGCCCTGCCTCGACCTCAACAGCTACGTCTGCGAGTGCGATCGCTTCGCGCCGAACGGATCAGGTACCTGAACCCGAGCCCGTGCCGGTCACCGAGCGCAGGGGCTGACAGCGCGGATCGTCGGGCGTGACCGTCTCGGCCTTCCCATCGCCGCGCTTGAGCGCAACCGCCGTGCCCAGCGCCGTCACCACGCTCAACAAGATCGCGGCCAGGATCCACGCACCCCGCCGCGGCTTCAGATCGGGGACGTCGTCGTCGTCATCGTCCTCGGCCGCGGTGGTGACGGTGGTGTCGTCCTCGCGTTCGCCCTCGGGCTCGGGCTGGGCCGCCGCCGTGAACACGTGCAGCGAGCGAGCGCCGATCTGGCCCTTGGCGAAGAGCTCGATGTCGAACAGTCCCACGACCTCGGTCGACGATCCGGGCTCGAGGTTGAAGATGAGCTTCGAGACCGAGCGCAGGACGCTCACCAGCCCCAGCCCGGCGCCGCCGATCTTCTGCTCCAACTCGGGCGAGTTCGAGCGCGCCTTGAGCAGGTATTGCATCGCGCGCTCGCGGGTCAGCGAGCCACCACCGTCGCGCACGGAGAGCCCGAAATAGCGACCGGTGGATCCGTACTGGACCTCGATGGCCGGCACCTCGGCGAGCTGGACCAGCTCCTTCAGGGTCTTCTCGCGGTAGAGTTCCTTGCCGTCCTTGTCGACGGGCGCGTGGTACAGCGCGTTCATCATCAGCTCGTCGGCGACGGTCTGGATGCGCTCGCGCACGGGCCCGCGCACGCCGGCCAGGTTGGCGTACTGCATGAGCACGTCGATGGCCTTGTTCTTGTCGGCGTAGCTCTTCACCACCATCGAGAAGGTGGTCACGCCCCACGGGAAGTACTTGTTCAGCCCGAAGATGTTGCCGCGCAGAGCCTTGGTCGCGCTGGCGATGAACTCGTCAGCGTCGAAGTGGTCGCCGTGGCTCATCACGCTGACCACGTGGCCGTCGCTGAACACCGGCAGGTCGTCGGTCAGCTTGTGGTCGGCGGCGACCACGAAGATCATCTTGGCCGAGTTGGGCACCTTCTTGTGCAGCCCGACCGGCGGCCGCTCGGTGCGAGCGTCGACGATCACCAGATCGGGCTTGCGCTCGCCCTCCAGGACGGTGAGATCCTTACCGAACGACGCGGTCGACGCGGTCGACGCGGTGACACGCTGCACCTCCCGCTTGAGGCGGTTGTCAGCCGTGATCACAGACATGTGATGGCGAAGCATCGAGGCTCGTCGTCACTTCTTGGGCGGGATGACCGCAGTCTGACCGGTGACCGGATGGTTGCGGTGGGTGCCACCGAGCGACGGCAGCGTGCCGCTCGTGGTGCTCGACGCCGCAGCCTCGGGCTTGGCCGCCTCGGGCTTGGCCGCGTCGGCGGACGGGGCCCCAGCGGCGGCGGCCGCGCCGGGCTTGCCGCCCTTGCCGATCTTCTCGGCGAGCTCGAGGCGCTCGCGCACCACCGTCGTCTCCTTGTGGTCGCCCTCGTGCTTGGCGATCTCGTCGCGGCGCTGCTTGATCTCGGCCTCGAGGTCGGCGATCTCGGCCTTGAGCGAGGCCACCCGGCCCTGGAGGTCGTTCTGCCTCCGGATCGCGTCCTGGATGATGGTCGGCAGGTGGATGCCCACCGACTCGAGCGAGAACTTCACGACCTGGACGACCAGCTCGATGTTCTCGCTGGGCAGCGTGCGCATCAGCTCGATGGCCTTGTCGATGCCGTAGTCGTCGTGGTCCGCAGCGGACGGCGGCGGCGCCGCCGCGGGCGCCCTCACGGGCTGGGCCGCCGCTGCCGCAGCTGCCGGCGCCACGGCAGCGGGGGCC